>Ga0326728_10014482_pt1 | contig 16734 bp, 17 predicted proteins | sample MB3enrmetagenome_FD_207602 | JGI IMG/M metagenome (GOLD analysis project Ga0326728, IMG submission 207602) | Lab enriched peat soil microbial communities from McLean, Ithaca, NY, United States - MB31MN | ecosystem: Environmental > Terrestrial > Soil > Wetlands > Peat | place: USA: New York...
TGACCAAGATGCAGGTCGATACCAATGTCAGCGAGTCCGACATCGCCGGCGCCGTCGAAGGCGCAAACGCCAGTTTCACGGTGGACGCCTTCCCCAAAAGCACGTTCCACGGACGCGTGGCTCAGGTTCGGCAGGCCCCCATCAGCGTGCAAAACGTGATTACGTACGATGTGGTGATCACGTTCGATAATCCCGACCTCCTGCTCAAACCCGGCATGACGGCGACCGCCAGGATCGTCACCGCCCAAGCGCTCAAGGTGCTGCGAGTCCCCTCGCAAGCGCTGCGGTATACACCGGCCGCGGCGGCCAAGCAGGGACTCGCCAAAGCCGCCAAGGCCGGTCAGCGGGTGGTCTGGGTGGAGCGTGACGGAAAACTAGTCTCGATCCCGGTGACGGTGGGATTGGTTGATGACAGCTTCGCCGAGATCAAGGCGGGAGATCTTAAGCTCGGGGATCAGGTGGCCACCTCCGAGGCTGCGGCGAGCGCCCCTCAGGCCTCCTCCACCCCTTCGCTAAAATTGTAGGAGGAGCAACGGCGTGACCGACCCCGTCATCCGCCTCATCGACCTGACCCGATCTTTCCGCCTCGGAGACACCGAGGTTCATGCGTTGCAGGGGGTCAACGTGTCGGTCGATCGCGGTGAATTCGTCGCCATCATGGGATCCTCCGGGTCGGGCAAGTCGACGATGATGAACATCATCGGCTGCCTCGACCGGCCGACCAGCGGCCAATTCATTTTTGCGGGCCGCGATGTGGCGGGGCTGTCGGAACCGGAACTCGCCGACATTCGCAGCAAACAGATCGGCTTCGTGTTTCAGAGCTTCAACTTGCTGCCCCGCACGAGCGCGCTCGAAAACGTCGTTTTGCCCCTCCTGTACGGCGCGGCGGCCGCACTGACCTCCAGCGAGCGCAACGCTCGCGGCCTCGACATGCTGGCGAGCGTCGGCCTGGCTGACCGCGCGCGCAACATGCCCAATCAGCTCTCCGGCGGCCAACAGCAACGCATCGCGCTGGCCCGGGCACTCATCAACCATCCCACGGTGCTGCTGGCCGACGAGCCGACCGGCAACCTCGATACGCGCACCTCCCATGAGATCATGGAAATCATTCGCACGCTCAATCGCGAGCAAGGGGTCACGGTGGTCGTGGTGACCCACGAATCCGATATCGCCGCCTATGCGGATCGCGTGATCACGATGCGCGACGGACGCATCCTCTCCGACGAGCATCAGGCCGCCGTCAGCACGCCGAGCCGCGCGGACACCGCGCCCAATCGCGCGCAGACCGGCGGGCCGGCCGCAGTTCCGGCCGCAGCGGACATCACTGCCCGTCCCGACGATGCGTCCGGCGTTCAACTGGCCTTCCTGTCGATGATTTTCTCAGCTTCCCTGCAGGCCCTGGCGCGCAATAAGCTGCGTTCGGCCTTGACCATGTTGGGTGTATTCATCGGGGTGGCTGCGCTCATCGCCATGGTGGCCGTGGGAGACGGCGCCAGCGCAGCGGTGAAGAAACAGCTGGAAAGCTTGGGTACGAACATGGTCGTCGTCCAGCCGGGCGCCACCACCGCCGGCGGCGTTCGCGCCGGAGCGGGCAGCGCGTCGACGCTCACGGTGGTCGACGCCGACACCATCCTGCGCGACGATTCCGCCGTACAGCGGGTCAGCTACCTGACCCGCCAGGCCGGCCAAGTCGAATACGGTGACCAGAACTGGAGCACCGCCATCCAGGGCGTGACGCCGAGCTATCTGGACATCGTCAGTTGGCACATCGCCAGCGGCAGCACCATGACCGAACAACAAAATGACGCCGCGGAGACCGTCTGTTTGATCGGCCAGACGGTGTATCAGAACCTATTTCCCCCGGGCGAGGATCCGGTCGGCGCAACCATCCTCGTCAAGGGTGTCCCCATGCGCGTGATTGCGCTCCTCGCAGCCAAGGGGCAATCGGGCTATGGACAGGATCAGGACGACGTGTTGATGATCCCGTTCAGCACGGCCGAGCGTAAGGTCTTGGGAGTCGCGGCGCCGCAAACGGCGCAGAACCTGATCAGCACCACCTACCCAGTGGCGGCCAACGCCCTGGGCCTCACCCCGCGCATGACCGGCTATGTCAATAGCATTTACGTCCAGGCCGCAGGCGCCGAGCTCGTGAACACGGCGATCAGCCAGGTGACCGCGACCCTGGCGCGGCGCCACCACATCCAAATCGGGCAACTGGACGATTTCAGCGTCCGCAACCTCAGTCAGATCGCCGAAGCGCAGGAGAGCAGCAGCCAAGTCATGGCGGCCCTTCTGGCCATAGTCGCCTCGATCTCCCTGCTGGTCGGCGGCATTGGGATCATGAACATTTTGTTGGTGTCGGTCACCGAGCGGACTCGCGAAATCGGCATCCGGATGGCGATCGGCGCACGTCGCCTTCAGGTGCTGCTCCAGTTCCTGGCCGAGGCCGTGATGCTGAGTGTGACCGGCGGCGTGGCCGGAATCGCATTCGGGCTCTTGGTGTCCGCGGTCATCTCCAGGCTGGCGCATTGGCCGACCCAAGCCTCCGTCAGCGCCGTGCTCGGCGGCTTTGCGTTCTCAGCCGCGGTCGGAATCTTCTTCGGATACTACCCGGCTCGCAAGGCTGCCAACCTCAATCCGATCGAAGCGCTTCACTACGAGTAGGCATTATCTGCGGACACACCAGCGGCATCGATGGACTCGCCGGCGCACAATTGCCGTCAACAGTCTCATTCATGGCGCTGTGATGTTTACGAATCGTCCATCCGTACGATTCCGTACAGACTTAGCAGGCAATCTGGTCTAGATTCCAGCCTCGGTCGGCACGAACATCAAGGCCGCACGCAACGGTCCCGGATCTGCCGATCGACGGCGAGTCACAGGGACATCCCTTCGGTTCTGGAATGAACTCACCAATTTTTGTGTAGCGCGTGCCGGCCGCTTGCCGGTATCTGATATCAGGAGCAGGTAATGACAACAATCAATAAAGACCAAGTTGAGGGCCGCGTCGAAGAGGCGAAAGGAACCATCAAGGAGGCTACCGGCAAGCTCGTAGGCGACGAGACGCTGGAAGCCAAAGGCAACATTCAAAAGAACCTCGGCAAAGTTCAAGCGAAGGTTGGTGATATCAAGCAAGACTTGAAGGATATCGCGAACTAGAGCGCTTGGCTTCAGCTCGTACAGCGCTTCCTCCACCGCCGGGTCCGGCAGGTTGAACCACAGCCAGAAAGTACACCATTCGGGCGACATTGGAGAAACCTGGAGATGGCCACGATTGATTCCCGAGTCCTGAACATTGAGGAGTTGAAGCTCGAACATTTCAAGAAGGGCAACCAGTTCGAGACGAACAGTGCGCGCATCGGACCACTGCTCGGCGCGAAGGATCTCGGCTATTCCTATGACGTCGTTCCTCCGGGGAAGCGTTCTTGCCCCTTCCACAGCCATCGAGGCGAGGAAGAGATGTTTTTCATACTGAGAGGCAACGGCACGCTGCGCTTCGGAGACGAGTCGCGCAAGATTCGCGCTGGCGACGTGATCTGCTGTCCGACCGGCGGCCCGGAAACTGCGCACCAGATCATCAACGACTCGGGAGCCGAACTTGCATACCTGTCGGTCAGCACAATGATGCCGGCGGAGATTTGCGAATATCCAGATTCGAAGAAGATTGGTGCGTTCGGCGGCGGCCTGCGCCACATGACGCGCGCAAACGACAACGTGGACTACTGGACGGGCGAATCTTGAGCCGTTAGGGACGTGGTTGTGGCGAATAGTGCGGCCGTCAATGGAAAGGCGAACCTAATAACTGGGACGGTTGATTGGTGCGACGTCGCCGGTCATCCATGGAGCGGATCGCACACGAGGTTCACAGCATCCAATCAGCCTTCACTAGTAAGACTCGCGACGCGTCCGACTTATTCCCGAAATCGGTAACGGCCTCGAGGCCCTTGAACGGCTCGTAACGGCGACCAGCAGGATCCGGGCGGCGCGAACCAGCATGTTCAATCATAGCCGATCGACGGACGGCCAGATCAGCTGAGCGTCACCCAGGGGTGGTGGGGGCCGCTTCTTAGTACCTTCGGGATGCTGTGTGCGTGCTTAGGCGCGTGGGGTCATCGGCGGAGCAAAAAGCCAAATCGAGGTGTTTCTTTCAGGACTGTTGATGCGCTGGTTGAATATTTCATCTACCCTGCGGTCGGGGCGCTCTCACACTAAAAGCCGGAGAACTAAAGTGGCGAACTATCTGACTGTCATTCATGAATGCAAGGATTACCCGACCTGGAAAAAGGCATATGACGCGGATGCGCCGAATCGCGCAGCGGCCGGCCTCACCGACATCCATGTTTTGCGCGAGCACGACAATGCCAATCTGGTGGCACTTATGTTCGGGGTAAGCGATGTCGGTCGTGCCAAGGCATTTGCCACGTCGCCGAATCTAGCTGCCGCTATGAAAGCAGCGGGCATCATCGGAGCCCCAAGGGTGAGGTTTCGACACGGTCAATACAATCGCGGGGCCGCTGCCAATTACGCCACAATGACCCTGACTGTTCGTGACTATGAGACCTCTCTCAAGGCTTATGCGATGGATGCGGCTGACAGGAAGGGCGCAGGCCTGACAGACCTCGCGGTGCTCCAGCTGGACGATGATCCGAACAACCTGCTGATCCTGTGGGCGGTTGGTGATGTCGCCCGCGCAACAGCGTTCTTCGATTCGCCCGCCTTGGCCGCACATATGGCCAAGAATGCCGGTGTAGTGGGTCCCCCCGAACGGCATTTCTGGAAGGCCTGAGGGCAACTGATCCCATCGGTGCCGCCCTTCACCGCTGGTGGCCAAGGGGAGCAAGTGGCGCGCGCCGCGCGGCGACTTGCGGGCGCGGGGCGCGTCAGGGGGCGCGGGGCGCGCCGGATGCGGCGAGCGCCCGGGTTTGCAGCAGGTAGACGCCGGCGCTCGCGCCCAACAAGACGACCAGTCCGAGGATTTCCGCGCGCGAGGCCATCGCAATCACCAACAGCATGCTCGTGATGCCGATGAACATCGCCGCGCCGAGCCAGCGGAAACGCAGCGGCTCGCCGGCGAGCGCCACGCCGCGGCGCGTGAGCCGCCACGCGGCCGCGCACCCGAGGACGTAAAGTGCCGCGGTGGTGAGCGCCGACAGCACGGCGAGCTCGGCAAACGTGCCGGTCAAGGCGAGGACGATGGCGAGGGTTGCGTAGACCCCGATGGCGATGTGGGGCGCGCGCGTGCGCGGATGCAGCCGTCCCAGCACCCGTGGCAGCAGACCGTCGCGCGCAATGGCGAACAGTAGGCGCGGACTGCCGAGGATATCGCTGCCGAGATAGCCGAACATGGACATCCCCGCGCCGGCCACCATGATGAATCTGAGCACCGGACTTATCGGTGCCATCGCATCCGCCAGCGGCACCGTCGAGGCGGCGAGTGCGGGCCCGAGCATGCCCTGCGCGACCGTCTGGATCCCCACGTACATCAGGGTCGTGGCGAGCATGGCGATGGCGAGCGCCCGCGGAATGGTCCAGTTCGGGCGGACCACTTCGCCGCTCGCGCACAGCGATGTCTCCATCCCCATGAATGCGAATACACCGAGAATCATGGCGCGGCCCACTCCCGCGATGCCCGGCGCTCCCGGCTGCGCGAAATTCGCGCCCTTCACGAAGAAGGCGCCCGCCACGACGAAGATCACCAGGGGCAGCAGCTTCAGCGCGGTCGCCGCATTCACCAGGCGCGCGCCGTGCGCCACGCCGCCGATGTTGACCAGGGCGATGCCGCCGATGGCGCCGACGATGGTGGCGGCATGCACGGCCGCTGCCAGCGATGCAGGCACCACGCTAGTGACCACATCGGCGAGGGCCGCGGCGATGCCGCCGCAGGCCAGCAGATCGCCCACCCAGAACAGGGTGCCGGCCACGTATCCCGTGAGCGGCCCGAAGGTGGCCGCAATGTACCCGTAGATCCCGCCGCTGGTGGGCATGCGGCTGCCTCCCACGGCGAAGCAGATGGCCACCGAACCGACCGCGAGCGCGCAGCCGAGAAAAGCGATCGGTGCATACGGGCCGATCGCCGCCGCCAGGGCCGCCGGCACCACGAAAATGCTGGCGCCCACTACCATGCTCATGATGCTGGCCGCCAGCGCCCACGGTCCTACTTCGCGGACCAGCCCCTTGTCACGTTGATTTTCATCCACTGCCGCCACGGTAGCATGCCGGCGGCCCTTTGCCTGTGCTAGCGGATCAAGTCGCGATAGGCATGCCAGGAGGCGCGCAAGTACGCGTCGAACTGCAAGCAGCTCAAGGAAGCGCGGGTATCGAATTGCAGCCGCGAATCATCGATCAATGCACGTGAGATCAACCGCGCTTGCATTGCTTGATTCGCAGTACAGCGGGGCTCAGGCGTATTTTCGAATTTAAGACGCTCTGACAGCGGTGTAGCGGAGATCGTGCCAAGCCGTGTGGTCATCGTGACTTAGCTCTCTTTAGCCGCCGGCCCTCGTGCCGGCGGCTTTTCTTTGTCTATCAGTCAAATTCCGGTGACACTTTACGTACCTTGTTGGAATTTGGCCTAGGATAGTCACTCGGGAGGGATTCACCGCTATGAGACTGGCTACGAACGCCTGGGATGTACGGAGCGCTGCATGCTGACTGCGCGAGTCATTCTTTTGGCGGTCCTGGTGGTCGTCAACGTCACGGCGATAGTTGGATGGATCACGGTTTGGATGCGGCGTCGCGTGCACGGGCGCCCGGCGTTGACCGACGGCGTGATCGGATACGTAACGAGCTTTCTCGATACGCTCGGCATCGGCTCCTATGCGCAAATCACCGCAGTGTTCAAGCTGCGCGGCAGGCCGGACGACGCGCTGATCCCCGGTACGCTTAACGTCGGGAGCTTCGTTCCGTCCTTTCTCGGCTCTCTACTCTTCTTTGGTGCCTTCGGGGTTGAACCGGTCTTGCTGGCGAGCATGGTGATCAGCGCGGGCGTCGGCGCCTGGCTCGGGTCGGGTCTTGTCAGTCGCATGCCTCGGCGGGTCATTCAACTGTTCATGGGCGTGGCGCTGCTGATCGCGGCGTTTTTCTTTGCGATGACGGCACTCGATGTACTCCCACCGTCCGGCGCAGCGATGGGGCTGTCGGGCTGGCGCTTTGTAGTTGCTGTCTTGGCCAACGGCGTATTCGGCGCGCTGATGTGCATCGGCATTGGCAACTATGCGCCCAGCATGGTGCTGCTCGGATTGCTCGGCATGCATCCGATCGCCGCGTACCCGATCATGTTCCTGAGTGACGGTGTTCTGATTCCCGTTGCGGGTCTCGGGTTTCTTCGATCGAAGCGCTTCTCGCACGGCTGCGCGGTGGGTGTCGCACTGGGCGGTGTCCTCGGTGTCCTCTGCGCATTCCCGTTGGTGCAATTGATCTCCAAGCACTTATCCTTGATGCGCTGGGTGGTCATCGTCGTCATCATCTATGCGGCGGTGTCGATGCTTCGCTCCGCCCGCGCGTCCCCTTTGGATGCGGCTGACGTCGCGATAGAGATTCCTCCATGAGAATGACGGGCATGTGCCGATTGCCGGCTCAACCAGCAAAGTAGCAAGTTGACCCGGGCAGTGAAGCCACTTCAGCGGCGAGATCTATTGACGCCTTCGCGCTTACAGGGAACCTCGACGCGAGACCGAGGTACTCCCGGTCAGCAGAATTGACGCAGGTTCTTCATTCGACTACTTGGGCGACTTTTTCGCTGCGGCCTCCAGCTCATGCGCCTTGACCATCGCCTTTTTTGCCGCCGCCTTGGCGCAATCTTCGTCACCCGGCGCCGCATTGGGATACTGCCGAGTGATCTCCTTGCACGCTGCCATGGCCGCATTATTGATGCGCGTTTCGAGTTCGGCAGCACCCGTGGTGGAGGCAAGGTCCAGATCGGAAACACCGACCCCGTAGTTAAGCGAAATCTTGACAATGGTCACGCCCGTGGGCGTCCGACCAACCTCTTTTGTAGTAAGGGCCCTCGTCCCCACAACCGCAATTTCTTGCGTACTCTGGGCAAACACGATGGTGCTGATTAACGCAGATGCCACCGCCGCGGCAAGCCGGAAATGAATTTTTCTCATTGAATTTCTCCTTTCCAAGAACCCGTCTGCAGGACATTTTCTGCGCTCGTCTTATGCGCGACAGTAGGTATTTGTCTCGGGTTAAACCACTCGGACTAATGCGTTGCACCCCATGGAAAATACCTAGGTCCCGCTGCCGCCCGAGCACTCGATCCGCGCCTGAATATCGCGCTGGTGAAATCCGTCGCTCTGGAACTCGGCAAGTATCACATCACCGTCAACGCCGTCGTTCCGGGCCTCATTGCTACAGCGCTGACGCGACACCGGCAGCGCTACGCACAGGCCATTGACGATCTCGCAACCAAGCTTCCGGCCGCGGAATTGGAGCGCCAGGCGGTGCAGCGGCTTACCGCGAAAACGCCGCTCGGCGTGCCGTGGCTGCAGCCGGAGCAGGTCGCCCCCGTCGTCGTGTTTCTCGCCTCCGACGCCGCCGCGATGGTCACGGGCGCGACCTATGACGTCACCGGCGGCGACATTTTATTGGTCCTCCCGCTTACGGATGCCTCGAGGCACGTTTCGCCACCGGTGTTCGAAAAACGCATCAGGGCTGGTACTATTTGGGAGACAGCCACTTCGTATTCGACCGATGCCAGACACATTTCGGTTAACTGAGTACCTGGAACGCATTGGCATTGACGGCCCGGTCAAGCCAGATCTCCCAACGCTCACGGCCATTCACGCCGCTCATGTCGATGCGATCCCGTTCGAAGGTCTAGACCCGTTCCTTGGGCGCCAGGTCAAACTCGATCTTGTCGCGATTCAGGAGAAAATTCTCTTTAACCGCCGGGGCGGATATTGCTTCGAACAAAACACGCTGCTGAAGGCGGCGCTCGAGGCGATCGGCTTTACCGTTACGGGACTCGGCGGGCGCGTGCGCTGGATGTCACCGCCCGAGAGCCCGCTGGGACCTCGGTCGCATATGCTGCTCAAGATCGATCTGCCCACGGGGTCCCACTTCGCCGATGTGGGATTCGGCGCCTTCCTGCTTGATCGCCCGCTGCCCTTCGAAACCGACGTCGAGCACGGCACCGCCATGGGTAAGTTCCTGCTGACCGAGGCCGATGGCATGTTCTCGCTCAACGTGAAGCAACCGGCCGGCTGGCGAACCGCGTATGTCTTCAACCTCGAGCCGCAAATCCCGTCGGACTATGAACTTGCCAACTGGTACACATCGACGAGTCCGAGTGTGCCCTTCGTGAGCACTCTGATAATTGAGCGCCTCGCTACCGACAGACGCTACAAGCTAGTCAATAACCGGTTCATTATTGAGACCCGTGACGGAGAAGTTGCCGATGAACGAGTGATCGGAAGTGCCGATGAATTCGGCCGGGTTCTCGACCAAACCTTCCACATTAGTCCGCCCGCGCCAGTCCAGGAGATCTTCGCGCGTTTTGGCGGCTAGCTGCTGTTCACCACAGCAGCCAGTCGTGAACGTCCGTTCTAGGGCAGCCGAAATCATCGATGGTCGCAGTCGCACTGGCAAGATGCCGCGATGTTTTTGCGTCAGTCGTCCGCGAAGTGTCAGTGCGAAGTCGGGCGCGCTGGTGTTTGCTTGATGCGCTTTCAGCGCACAAACCACGACGTCCTGAAAACCAAAGCGCTGTGGGTTCTCGTCCGCAGCGACTTGCGCGATTTTTTCGCGTCCTCCGATCCGCAGTATCAGTCCGCGCTTTTGAATGGCCTTGAGATGATCGCCGCGCGCGATGACGCACACGTCGTGACCGGCAGTTGCCAATTCAACGGCGAGGTAGCCGCCAATCGCACCAGCGCCATATATGCAGAATCTCATGCGCGTTGACGATAACACTCGGTGCGTGACGAAGCCAACGCTCGTAGATCGTAGTCGATCCACGACGTGATGGCGGTGAAGAGGGCCGACCGCCCAACAGGGAATGACGACCCTTTTCACACACGCGCGTGCGTCTGCTATCGGAAACGCCAGATGAGCATTGCGCTACCGGCAGGTCAATTGCTTGCGTCGGCCGGGCAGAGAGCCATATCGAGCAGCGCTGCGACGATCGCCACAGAGTACCAATTGAACACTGCCGGAAAACCGGATCATGCTGCCAGCCTAAAGAACACGAGGCGACTTGGCGAATTGATACGTTGAAGCGCGGATCCGATCGAAAGTCCTTTCTACGCGTCTGCCATCGCGACACGCAATGTGGAATCAGCGGAACGCTCAGCCGCTCCGAGGGATGGCTTACACTATCCCGGTTCAGAAGCCAAACTGCATTTCGCGCAGCGCGTCCTCGTATCTCTTTTTTGCCTCCAGCACCTTGCTGCGAATTTCGTCTTCCCTAAAATGCGCCTGCTCCCACCGATCGAGTTTAGCTACCGAATGATGGACCGAAGCGAGTGCTTCTTCGTGCTTTATAGCGACTATCCATTCCTCGACTGCTAACTTATACGCGCGCTGTAGTTGATCGAGATTCGAATCAGCCATGAAAAACTACCCACGCGGTGTAATTCTAAAGGTTACGTCTTGCTGCCGCGAAATGCCGCAATTCGTTCGCGATACTACGACTTGGGGTTCTTTGATCACGAGAGAGGTCGCCTCGAATGTGCCCCTAACCCGTTCGGTGCCAAGTTACCCATGTCTCCGGAATAAAATGGGTACCATCTGCCCGGTTAGGACCTTGATTTAATGGTGCCGCAAAGAGGATTCGAACCCCTGACCCACGCATTACGAATGCTCTGCTCTTCATACGAAACTCCTATAAAACAAGTGCTTTTCGCTGCTTTCGAGCACGCCCTGTGCCCGTTTTTGTCCTCGCCGCCATCGTACCACGTTCGACCCATGCCGCCAGGTGCGAGGGCGCAAGATGTGAATAACGTTCGACCATATCGAGCGACGCCCATCCGCCAAGCTCTCGGAGCACAACGGGGGGTGTGCCGCCGGCCGTGTGCCAGCTCGCCCACGTATGGCGCATGTCGTGCCATCGGAATCCTTCGAGCTTCGCGCGCTTCACCGCTTTGAGCCACGCCGTCTTGACGCTGCCAATCGGTGCGTGCCACTCATTGGCGCCGTCAACCCGCTTCTGGTACGTGAACACGTACTCATCGTGCTTACCTCGCTGCGCCTTCAGGACCGCGAGCGCGCCAGCGCTCAAGGGCAGCGCTATCGGTTTCTTGCTCTTCGACGTGCTGGAGCTGATAAAGGCGTGCTTGCGCTTCAGGTCCACGGCCGACCATTGGAGTTTGGCGACGGCGCTGTAGCGCTGCCCAGTCTCGATTGAGAATCGCGCCATCGCCTGCACGTGCGGCGGCAGCTCGTTATACAGTTTCTCGAATTGCGCCCGGCTCACGTGAGTGGGCTCACCGCGCTCGATTTTCGGCATGGTCATGTGCGGCGCGTCGGTCAGCCAGTCCCAGGCGACGCATGCGCGCAGCACTGACTTGACGGGCGCCAGGATTCGCAGCACCGTCGCCGGCTTTCGCACGTTACCCTCTTCGTTCGGCAGCTCCAGCGCCTGGCGCAGCTTCGATAGTTGTTCTTTCGTCAGCTCATCGAGCGATGCGCCGTCTAGATACGGGGCCACGGCGGCGAACGCCTCGCGGTCCCGATCAATCGAGCGCTTTGAGGCGTGCTCGGTCAACCAGCGCATCGTCGCTTCGTTCCAGCTGCGCCGGACGATGCCGAGCTTCGACTGGCGCCACGCATCGTCACGGAGCTTACGCTCGAATTCTTCGGCAGCGCTCTTATCCGCTGTGCCAGTGCTGCGTCTAACCTCTTGCTTACGGACTCTAAAGCGAACCCAGTAGTGCGCATCTGAACCCTTGGCGCGTTTGTAGAGCATAGCGTGTTGACCTTTCCCACTTGATACAGTTCGTGTTCGAGAAAACGCCAATGCTTGCCGATTTTACGCGCCGGCACCAGCCCTCTCCTTGCATATTCTCTGATCGTGTACTCATTTACACCGAGAAATGCCGCAGCTTGAAATACGTTAAGGAAAGTCATGATGCCGCCTTCGGCTCAATTGAAGCCCCGAGCACATCGTCGACACTCATCCCTAGCGCCTCGCATAGCGGCTCAGCAAACGCTCTGAACTCCGCCAACTCTGCCGCTGACTTAGTTGCCCAATACTGCGCACGGTGCAGCTGCCGTTCCGCTCTGCGCACAGCGTCTGCCGCCGCCTTGACGGCAGCCATGCGCTCCAGCTCCTCCATAAGCAAATCGTCGGGTGACCGCGTCAGGATGCCGTCCGCCAGCTCCGTCAGTTTGTCGCGAATCTTCGACACCGTCTCCGGCTTGATGCCTTTGACCGACCGCATGCTTACCCTGGCTGCGATAGTTGAGTTGCTCGCGGTCGGATCATCGCAGATCAAGAACAGTGCTCTGCGGTGGCGTATATTAGATAGCTCTTCGGCGTAGGCGTTTCGCGCCAGCCGCAGCTTCTCATTCTCTTCTGCTTCGATCTGCTCTCGCTCGGCAACCGCTGCGGCCGCTGCGTCCTCCTCTGCTTCGATTTCCGCTTCTAAATCCTCCCGCTCGATTACGTCGGTCACAGAGTTGGCAGGCAGGGGTCGTCCTCGCGGTCCTGGCTTAAAGCGGATGACGGCAACCGCGTACGGCGCTAACTCTTCCCACGCCGCGCGATCCGTTGCACGCTTGTACGCCTGTCGTTCAGCATCCAAAGCACGATCAATGAGAGCATCGCGCTGCGCACCGTCTTCATTCCAAAAATTCCCCTCGATGGAGTCGCGAATATTCCCGAACCTTTGCTGATTTAGGATCAGTCGCCAGGCAGCGGCATTGATCACACTGTCGCGCGCATCCTGGCCCTCCAGTTTTTTAACCCTGCAGCCTCTTTTCTTCGCACGAGTCTTGCAGAGATTCAAGATGTGCTCGGCCATCTCCTCGCGCCGGCTTTTGAGTTGGGCGCTCATGGTGTGCCCGCGATCTTAGCTCGCGCTTCCTCGCAGGCTTCGAACACGGCCTGCCATAGCTCGGGTTTCAGCTTCACGGTGTTTAAAGCGTCGAACCGTGCGAGGATCGCAACCGCTGCGGGCCTATCCAATTTCGCCAGCGCCATGACGGCGGCGTTGAGTTTCGCTTTTGTGACTTCCGGCAGGACGGTCATGCGGCACCTCCTGTAAGATCGCCGTCCGCCTTCGGCGTCAGCAGTACCGCGGTGTAATAGTCTGGCTCATACCACGAGTAGGGCAGCACCTCGGCGCTGTAGCCGTACTGTTCGGCATACGCCATGATCTCGTCGACCTTCGCCGCGGTGTGTGTAATGAAGCCGACCATTCTTCCTGCCCCGGCTCGAAAGAAGTCCGGGTGATCTATTACCCGGCGGCTCAACGCACCGTAGGTTGTCGCGGGGTACACCCTGCACCTTGTGTCTACCCGCCAGCCGCGCGATCTGGCGAAGGTGTCGCGGGCATCAGCCGCAAGCGCGTTGTTTTTTTCAGCCGCCACCGCCATCTTCCAGTGCGCTATTCGGATATCCACCGAGGGCGCCTTGTCGCGCCGCGCGTCCCACCATATTCTCGCCGCTCTGATGTACTCATTGTGTGCAGCGAAGATCAGCGGTCGGAGTTCTTCTAGGGTTTTCATGACGCGCCTCCGACCAGATCGAAGTGCGATTCAATCGGCGCGGACTGCACAGGACCCGGAACGCTGAGTGGCTGCGCGGCAAACTCCGCCGGCACAACCCACATACGGCGCAGCACACCGCCAATGCGGCGCCTCGCCTGCGCCTTGCACCCGAGCCTTTTCAGAACAATGCCAGCCCGAGTTGAGTGCCCCTTATTCTGACGCTCGGTCGGAATCTGCAGAACGTGACTCAGGATCTCCGACGCGTCGACTTCCGGCCGTCCGCAGAGGTACTTGCGCACCGCGTCTGTCCAGGGGTCATCCGCCGCGCGGGCCTCTTGCTCAGCAAGGGTCGCCGCCCGCGGGTAGTACCACCACTTGCGTCCGGCCTTATACAGCACGACCGCCTCAGCGAAAAGCTGACCGCGGTTGCTGCGCAGCCAATCAAGATCGATAGTGCCGACGGTCACCGGAATGAAGCGTCTGCCGCCGGTCGGATCGTGCAGCCAGCAGTCTTCGTTGGTCGAACCGCAGAGCACAGTGCGCCGCGGTAGATCACTGAAGACGTAACCATACGGCAGGCGAAGATGGTCTTCGCGGTTGGTGATGAACTGCTTGATGCGCTGGATATCCTCCGGCCGTCGTAACACGTTCAGCTCAGGGAACTCACCGAGCCATACGCCTTGCAGCTGCTGCTCGAAGTCTTTCGAGTTCGGGTGCGCCGTCAGCTCTTTGAAGTGATCGCCGCCGATTTCCCGTAACGCCGATGACTTGCGCGACCCTTGCGGACCTTCCAGCACGATGCATTCATCGACCTGGCAGCCGGGATCAAACGCCCGCGCCACCATCGATAGCAGCATGTTGCGGCCGGCGCGTATGTGATAGCGATCAGCCGCCGTGCCGAAGCCCCGCGCCATCAGCAGCGACAGGCGGCGCGTGCCATCCCACGTCAAGCTGTTCAACTCATCGCATACAGCATCGAACGTGTTCTTCCTCGCGACGAAACGAACGGCAGCTCTAGCAGTTGCCTCGGTCGTCGCCACTAACCCCGAGCGTTGCAGTAGCAGCTGCACGTGTGTGAAGTCTTCGTCAGTCAGCACGTCGGGTGTGGACTCGGTCGGCCACTTCACAAACACCTTGCCGCTGAACTCATCGAGCCGTATCGATAGGCCAGTGTGCGGTCCCGTGTTCGCCGTCAGCATGAGGATCGCGTTGTGCACGTTCGATAACTTTTGGCCGCGCCCGCTTTCCTGATACGCGGGTTTCGCCGGCACGATTGGGTTGGCAGGCGCAACTCCCGCAGGCGGGACGTACCCGCGAGACATCGCGAGACCTAGGAGATACGGCAGTCCGTAGCCCGAGTCATGGGGGTTGAGCATGTTCGGTTCGTCGTCAAGCTCAGCGCGACGCGGGTTTTTGCTTGATCGCACGCACCACTCATTCAGCGCGTCAACCCAGTCGGCCGGCGTTGAACCTTCCTGCGCGCCCTTCGCTACTCGACGAACAGCCAAGCAGATATTGGACCAGGTGACGTAATCGCAATCTGGGTCGAGGTACTTCAGCAGCTCGGGAGCGTCGGCGAGGGTTAGATTGTGCTTGTCCGCGACGGCATCCACCGAGTCAACGGCGGTATTCGGATTGATGACGTTCATACGCCACCATTCCGGCGTGCCGCCTTGTCATGGAACCCGAGCGCGTGCCCCTTCGCCGCGGTGCGGATCAGCCCCAGCACCGGGTCGCTCTCCGGCAGCTTGGCCCAGTCGAGCAGCCCGCCCTTGCACGGCAGGTGCGTGCCCGGCGCCGCCCGCCACCGGTCGCTGATCGAGTGCGCGGCGGCGTCGTCGATGGCCGCCCGCACGTCCCGAAGGTCAGCGCCCTCGCGTGCCCAGACGGCGATCTTTCCTTTTTCCTCGCGCACGGCCAGGATCTGTTCGAGCGCGGCGCGGTTGCGCGACCACAGCATCGCCAAAACGGCGTCGATACGGCGGTCGGCGTCTCCGTCCCAGATCTTGTGTAGCCGAATCTCGTTGATGAAATCAATGTGGGGTAGCGCGTGCGTCAGGGTCAGCGGTGGGCTGAACCATCTGAGGACGTCGCCATTGCGGTCGTGCGCCAGGATCTTCGGCGAGGACCAGTAGGTAGGATAATTCATGTTGAATACTCCGCTTCAAACGTATCGTCGGGCGGCGTCGGGCCACCATGTTGCAAATGCGTTTGACTGCTCTCACGGCGCAGACAGATGGCCGCGGCGAACCTGCCGAGCTTCAGGGGAGCTTCGAGTTTTTGGGGAGCTTCGAGATTTGCCAGGCGAGGCCCGGCTGAGCTTCAATTTTCAGTTTCGTGTGGCCGATGGCTCGGCCGTCAAATCGACTTGCGCAAACCCTAAACGGTCAATTCGACCTATCGGGCCGCCGGTAGGGTGAAATTCCGTCACGAGAATTTCACCCCACTCTCACACGTAGGTTAACCCTCTTTCGTGTTTATGTCAACACCCAAGCCGGGCGGCCCTTTAGTGTGACACCAATGCAGCGGCCCTGCAAGGGGGGTCGGCGACAGAAACCGCCGTATAGGCTCCACAGCGGGTGATCCCGGCCGGGCCGCTAGCTCGGGCACGGGTGCAGGTACCGGCCCGCCCGTGCGTCGCCTTGGCGGCGGGTTGGCAATCTCACGGGGTGCCCTGGTGCCCTGACCGGCGGCTAGTCACGCGATCCAGGTGACGGGTAACGGGTGACGGGCGGCCGGCGGGGTAACGGGTGGCGGGGGTCGGTCCCCTAAAGTCGTGCCGTCGGGGTCGTACCGCTGATCCACCTCCGGCGTGTACCACCTCCGCCTGTTCCACCTCCGATGTCCAGGTAAGGTGACGATGGTCGCTGGATCGTCACCTTCCGGGCGTAATGTGCCACCTTCAGGTGGAACAGCGGAGCAAGGTGGAACGGGCGCAAAGCCTATATTTTAAGCTGTTGTACCACCTGTTCCACCTATAACCCTATTTGTAAGAGTTTCTATAGAGACAGTAGTGACGATGGTATAGACCTATACCTATGCGTCTATAGGAAGTGTTGAGAATTAGGTGAACAGGTGGAT
>Ga0326728_10014483_pt1 | contig 16733 bp, 15 predicted proteins | sample MB3enrmetagenome_FD_207602 | JGI IMG/M metagenome (GOLD analysis project Ga0326728, IMG submission 207602) | Lab enriched peat soil microbial communities from McLean, Ithaca, NY, United States - MB31MN | ecosystem: Environmental > Terrestrial > Soil > Wetlands > Peat | place: USA: New York...
AGAACCTTGATATTCCTCTTTCCTACCGGAATATCAAGTCCGCGGAGCGTCAAGCGCTGGTTGCCGATGCCTTGGACCGATTTCACATTGTGGGCAAGAAGGACCTTTTCCCCAACCAGCTTTCCGGTGGCCAGCAGCAATTGGTGGCCGTGGCCCGAGCGGTGATTGCCAACCCGAAACTGATCCTGGCCGACGAGCCCACCGGCAACTTGCACTCCGACCAGGGCCGGGAAATCATGGAGCTCTTCACGAAGCTCAACAAGGAAGGAACGACCATTATTCAGGTGACGCACTCGGAAACGAACGCCGCCTTCAGCCACCGCATCGTCCGGTTGGCGGACGGGTGGATCGTGTGATGGTCGATTGACGATTGACGATGGTCGATTGACGCGATGGACGATTGTCGATTGACGTTCGTCGATTGTGAGTTAGGATATGACCCCAAAAGAAATGCAAGCAAGGACGAAGGCCTTTGCATTGCGAATAATAAAGCTGGTCGATACTTTGCCGCGCAGTACGGCGGGTCAAGTAATTGTGGCCGTCAGCTTCTGCGGTCGGCAACTTCGGCAGGGGCCAACTATAGGGCCGCCTGCCGAGCCCAATCGCACGCAGAGTTCGCGGCGAAGCTCTCAATCGTCGTCGAAGAAGCTGACGAGAGCCTGTACCGGCTCGAATTGCTTAAGGAGTCGAGCTTGACCAAACCCGCGCGACTGTTCGAACTGCTAAAAGAGGCAAATGAGCTAGTAGCAATCAGCGCTGCGGCACGGAAGACAGCGAAACAAGCAGCCTGATGGTGGATGGACGGATTTCGATTGCCGATTGACCCGTCGTTAGCTCGATCAATCGACCATCGTCAATCGACCATCGTCAATCGACAATCCTATGACCAGAATTCTTATCGCTGACGACCTGCCCGACGTTCTGGAAGCGCTTCGCCTGCTGCTCAAGGGTGAGGGGTACATCACCGAGTCGGCGACTTCACCGGCTGGCATCCTCGCCGCGCTCGAGGCTCAGGACTTTGACCTGGTGCTGATGGACCTGAACTTTGCGCGCGATACCACTTCCGGGCAGGAAGGCCTGGATCTGCTGAGAAAGCTCCAGGCCACGGACAGCACCTTGCCGGTGGTGGTGATGACCGCCTGGGGCAGTGTAGGTTTAGCTGTCGAGGCTATGCGGCGAGGGGCGCGGGACTTTATCCAGAAACCCTGGGACAACGCCCGCCTGCTCGCCATCCTCCGCACGCAGATTGATCTCAGCCGCGCGCTGCGGCAGGGCCTTCGCCTGGAGGCTGAGAACCGGTTGCTGCGCGCCGAAGGCCGTCCCACCCTCATCGCCGAATCCTCCGGCATGCGCCCCGTGCTGGAACTGATTTCCCGCGTGGGCCCTTCGGATGCCAATGTGCTGATTACCGGCGAGCACGGCACGGGAAAAGAGGTGGTGGCACAGACGCTCCATTCGCTCTCGGCGCGCGCTGCCAAGCCGATGGTGACCGTGAACGCCGGGGGCCTTTCCGAAGGCGTGTTTGAGAGCGAACTGTTTGGCCACGTCAAAGGAGCATTCACGGATGCCAAGACAGACCGCGTCGGCCGATTCGAGCTTGCCGAAGGCGGGACGCTGTTCTTGGATGAAATTGCCAATGTCCCCATCAATCTACAGGCCAAGCTCTTGCGAGTGCTCGAAACGGGGCAGATGGAGCGAGTGGGTTCCTCCAAGACGCGGCGCGTCGATGCGCGCGTACTCTCGGCAACCAATGCGGACGTCATTCAGGAAGTGCTGGCCGGCCGCTTCCGCGAAGACCTTTTGTTCCGCCTCAACACTATTGAAATTCATCTTCCCCCCTTGCGTGAACGGCGCGAGGACATCCCTCTCCTGGCCAATTACTTCCTGCGGCGTTATGCCGAGCGTTACAGGAAACCTCTCACCGCATTTGACCCTGCGGCGATTCAATTCCTTCTGGATTACGCCTGGCCCGGCAACGTGCGCGAACTCGAGCATGCCGTCGAGCGGGCTGTCCTGATGGCGCAGGGCGACCTGGTGCGGCCGAGTGATTTCGGCCTGCGGACGGAGCGGGAAGGCGGATCGCGCCTGGAAGAACTGAGTCTCGAGGAAGTGGAGTGCATGCTCATCAAGAAAGCTGTGTCGCGATACGGGGGAAACGTGAGCCAGGCCGCCTCGGCGCTGGGCTTGAGCCGCAGCGGCCTGTACCGACGACTGAGGAAGTATGGGCTTTAGGCGATTGAAGATTGTCGATTGCCGATTGTCGATCGAATACCGCCGATTCTCGGGTGATCAAAGAGCGAGCCCGTATCTCGACCAGGGGCGCCGCGAAATATCGAACTCGCCCCGCGATGTGGACTGGTCGAGCCTTCACGGACGATCGACAATCGTCCATCACCAACGAGCATGGCCATAGATCCCGAAGAAAGCGAACTCGGCATGGGGGCGCGGCCGGAGCGCTCGCGCCGCCGTTGGGCGCTTGAAAATCGCTTGGCGCTCATGGCCCTGGCTGCGGGTTTCCCCGCAATCCTCGTGGCCCTCATCCTGTTGTGGACAGGGTCCCTCTCCTCTCAAACGCGCTGGACTTTAACCCTCATTCTAGTCGTTGTTTGGTTGGGGTTTTCTCTCGGCTTGCGCGGCAAAGTGATCCACCCCCTACAAACTCTTTCCAACCTACTCTCCGCACTGCGGGAAGAGGACTACTCGATTCGCGCCCGAGGGACTCGGTCGCGCTCCGCTTTGGGCGAGGTCTTCACGGAGGTGAACGCGCTCAGTGAAATGCTGCGCGACCAGCGGCTTTCTTCCCTCGAAGCCATCGCGCTTCTGCGTAAGGTCATGGAAGAAATCGACGTGGCCATATTCACCTTCGACGGAGAGCAACGGCTCCGCCTGTTGAACCGCGCCGGTGAACGTCTGCTGGCGCAGCCTGCGGAACGAATCCTGGGGCGGACAGCTTTGGAATTGGGCTTGGGCGCATGTCTCGAGGGCGAAACGGTGCGGACCATGACGATGTCTTTCCCCGGGGAGGCTGGCCGCTGGGGAATCCGTCGCAGCACTTTTCGCGAACACGGCCGGCCGCACCAGTTGCTGGTACTCACCAATCTCAGCAAGGCTCTGCGCGAAGAGGAGCGTCAAGCCTGGCAGCGCCTTATCCGCGTCTTGGGACACGAGCTGAATAATTCCCTGGCCCCCATCAAGTCCATGGCCGGCACGCTCGGCAGCTTGCTGACTCGCCAGCCTCGACCGTCGGACTGGGACGAGGATGCACGCCGGGGCTTAAGCGTTATCGAAGGGCGGGCTGAATCGCTCAGCCGGTTCATGGAAGGCTATTCGCGCCTGGCGCGCTTACCCTCCCCGAAATTGCAGCCGGCGGACCTGGGAGCCTTGGCGCGGCGTGTCGTGGGCCTCGAAAGACGACTGCCGGTGAGCTTGGTTCCGGGCCCGGCGTTGACGCTCCAAGTTGACCCGGACCAGCTCGAGCAGATGCTGATCAACCTGGTCCGGAATGCGGTGGATGCAGCGCTCGAAACCGGCGGCGGCGTGAGTCTTGGGTGGAGGCGAAACGGAGAATACGTCGAATTATTGATCGAAGATGAAGGTCCGGGCCTGCCTAACACCGCCAACCTGTTTGTGCCGTTCTTCACTACCAAAGCCGTAGGCACCGGCATCGGACTCGTTCTCAGCCGCCAGATCGCCGAGGCGCATGGCGGCTCGTTGACTCTTCAAAACCGGCTCTCCGGTCGGGGATGCGAGGCGAGAGTGAGGCTGCCTGTATGAGAGGCTGGACTCAGGCCGGGAGGACGAAGGCCCGGATCATGACCCTTCCGATTTGAATGAACTGTCCAACCCGAGTAAGTGGAGAGCCCTCTCCCGTGGGGAGAGGGTGTCCGGCGACGGCGTTTCCTCCAGCCGTCGCCGGACGGGTGAGGGGTCAGTTCCATCGCTATGCGGACTGAATAACCGTCACATGCCTGTTAACCACCCTTGAAATACTGGAACCACACCACCGGACACGGTGTCCAATGAAATGAAGGAGAAAATAGGCAGCTAACGGAGCGCTCCGTGGCCGTCACCTGAACTTCGGATGTTCAAAGACTTCCTGAGGAGGTGCAGCCATGTTCGGCGACACGTTGCTGGAATCTTCACCCACACGGCCTTCCCTGCTGAAGAAACGCCACTACTTTTGCGCTGCCGGCGGCGGCGCGCTCACTTCGCTCGTATGGTTCTTCGCGCTGGGACGGCTGCTTTCCCCTGGCCCGAGCGGGGCGATTGGGTTGCAATCGCTGGTGATTGGAAGTGTCACCACCGTTCTTGGCTTGATGCTTTGCTATGTGCACGCCGAATCGCGAGGGCTGGGACTGAATACTCCGTTCTGGGTAACACTCACTGGCCTCTTGAACCTTCCGGGCTTCGTGTGCTTCCTTATTTATACAGCCACCAAGACGGGAAATTGGAAGCGGGCGGCCATCCCGTGCGTGTATGGCGCTGAAGGTTTGCTGGTGGGAGCGATGGCGCTGGTTCCGCTCGTCTACACGGAGGCGTTGCCTAAGACGGTTTGGACCGAGGTGCTGCAAGTTCCCCTGCCTCCACCGCCGCCGCGCGCGCCAATTGCGGGGCAGACTCCGCGGAGCGCGATCCGTCCCAGCCGCGCCGAGCAGATACTTCGAGAGCCCATTTCGATTCCGCTCCACGTTGTGCCCGTCCACGATGAACCCCTTCCGCCCGCGCAATTCCCATCCGCGTCCATCGGGGTGCCGGGCGGATTATCGGACGGGCTACCGGGCAACGCGCTCGATCCTGCGTTACAAAAGCTGCTCAGCAGTACCGAGCCGCAACCGCCCGCTCCGCAAGCCCCCAAGCCGGTCCAACATCAGCAGATTCGCTTGGGCGGTAGAGTAGTTGCTGCCAAGCTCATTTACCAACCCAAACCCGATTATCCCGAGCTTGCCAGGCTGACTCGAACCCAAGGAGACGTGGAGTTTGAAGCCATCATTGGCAAGGACGGCAGCATAGATGAGTTGAAGGTAGTCAGAGGTCATCCTCTGTTGGTGAAGGCGGCCTTTGAAGCCGTGCGACAGTGGCGCTATCAACCCACCCTGCTGAATGGCGAGCCCGTCGAGGTCCTAACTGAAATCATAGTGACCTTCAGGCTGGGAGAATGAAGGAGATATGCCTGGCGCAGGCTCCAAGCTTCAGAGTCTGCGCCCGCGCCCCATTCCATCGTATAATTGTTGGATGAGAATCTTCGGGAAAAGCTTAGCCGAATACGTTCGATTCGAAAGCGGATTTCTGATCCTGGTTCTGGTCGTCGGCGTGGCGAGGTTAACGGCATCTCTTCTCGGTGCGCCCAACTCCACGGCGAAGTATCTCAGTTTAACCGTCTGTTTCCTGCTGGGGATGGTTTACTACGCGGTCAAAGTCCACACCGCTGGGTTTGGTAGCTACAAACAACTGCTGCCCATCTACGCTCTGCCGGTGATCATCGGCAACGCGATCATCATCACCGGAATCCTGATCGCGATGCAGACCGGGAAGGACAACATCTTCAGTGCCCCCGAGTTCTCGCCCGGCAAAACCAGCGGCAGAACCTGGGGCCACATTGGTGGCCACGCCGTAGCGATAGTCGTTCTGCCGCTTATACTCTGGGCGCTCGGTTCCTTGATCATGCTGGTCACCAAGAAGCTAACCCCCCGCCGGCAGTGAGATGGGTAGCACGGTATTTCTTACTCCCCTCCTGGGATCAGGAGGGGTCGGGGGTGGTTGATTCACTCGCCGCAAACTCCACCAGCGGCGCAATCCCCCGTTCCAGCGGCGCGGAGTGGCCGAAGACGAGCGTCTTGATTGTGCTGTCGCCGGCCAGGCGGCGCGCAAGTTCCACCAGGGATTTCCGATTCTGGGCAGTATTCTTGGTAAAAACCCAAGGCGACGCCTTAAGCCGGCCCTGCTTGTCCTGGTTGGCGCTGTCGCCCAGAAACAAGTTCTGCCCGATCGCATACGCAGCGCTTCCTGGCGTGTGGCCCGGCACGGCGAAGACGCGCACCTGAAAGGTTCCTACTTGCACGATATCGCCATCCTGCAAGGTCCGGGCAAGGCGAACCGTCTTCTGCTTGGAGGTCCTGGACCGCACCATCGGAACTCCGTCCGAGGAACCGCCCGCCGCGCGAGCCTCCGCAGCCAGCGCCATCACCTGCGCTTTGGGGAACTTTCCAACACCACCGATGTGATCCGAATCACTGTGAGTCAGCAAGATGTATTTCACATCGTCGGGGCCCATTCCACTGCGCGCCAACTCCGCGAGAATTGCTTTCGCCTGGGGATCGTTGCCGGCATCCACCAGGGCCGCTTCGTGCTCGCCCAGCGGCACCAGCCCTGCGCTCACCATGCCATCTTTCACCAGAACCATGCCGTTGATTTCCGCCCGCTGCGGCAAACGCTTCAGCAGAAGAAACGGGCCGATCACCACGCCCAGCGCTACGGCCAAAACCACGATGAATGCGACCGGCACAATCCACCACATACAATCCCTCCTCAAGACAAGCTCAGCGGCTTCGTCTTCCGGCGATGATCAGCATACACCGGTTTGTAACGCGTGTGTACGAGGCGCGTTCCAGGGAAGGGCTCGGGGGGGCGATTTGAGATTTCAGATTTCAGATGAAAGGCGAACCCGCCTCAGGCGATTTGGTTTTCGAATTTCGATTTTCAAATTTCGAGTTTCGGTTTTCGATTTTCGAATTTCGGCCTTCCGATTAAGACCGGCGTTGATAGAAGGGAAGGCCCACTACTTGGGCGGCCGCGCCTGAGGGGAATTCCAATTTTGTTCCCGGCTCCGAGACTTCGCGGCGGAGGTAAGCCAAGGCAATCGTCTTGCCCAGGGTTGGCGAGACGCAGGAGCTGGTGACTTCGCCGATCTCTCTGCCCTCGCGCGCCAGCTTCGAGCCTACAGCGGGCGGAGCCTCCGATTCCATGACGAGTCCCATCAGCACCCAATTCACATGCCCGCGGCTTCGGGCACGCTCCACGATTTCCTGGCCGACGTAACACCCTTTGCTGAAGCTCAGAGCGTTCCACAATCCTGCTTCGTTGGGAATGGTATCCTCGCCCAGTTCCTGGCCGTAGCGGGGAATTCCCGCTTCAATTCGCAGTGTCTCGAGCGCTCGCGTCCCGCAAGGGAGCATGCCGTAGGTCGGCGCCTGGCCGCAGGCGGCGCCCCAGATCGCCGGCAACCCTTTCGTCCCCGTCCAGACTTCGTACCCTGCCTCGCCCGTAGCGCTCGCGCACACCACCTGCGCCGGGAAGCCGGCGTAGTTGGTGGCGAAATGGTCGTACTCCTGCATTGCGGGAAGAGTGATGTGAAGGGTTTTTTCAAGCAAAGGACGCGCGCGTGGTCCCTGAAAAGCGAGAACGTAGACGTCGAGAGGCTCGAATTCCACCTGGTCGGCGATCACGTAACGCCTCAGGCCCTCGAGCGCCTTGTCGCGCAGGTCGGCATCGGTATCGACGAAGAACCGGTCCTCCGCGCAGTAGAGGCGCATGTCCGCACGAATGTGCCCCTGCGGGGTCAGCAGCGTGGCGTAAGTCCCCTGGCCCGGCCTAAGCCGCTTGATGTCGTTCGAAACCATGCGGTGGAGAAATTTGGCGTGGTCGCGGCCCTTCATGGCAAACTTGCCGCGAAAGGCGAAATCAAACAGCCCGGAAGCTTCCCGCACCGCCTGGTGCTCCGCCACAGCGTCGGTGAAGTGAGAGGGCACGAGGGCGCCGTGATATTCACCCAGCGTGGCGCCTTGCGAGCGGTGGTAATCAGCGAGAGGGGAGGAGAGAGGAGATGTGTCCATCGGCTCCGGAGTCTGCAGCCTCACAATTTGAGATTTAAGATTTGAACTTGCCAAAGCAGAAACTGGAAAATAGAAACTGGAAAATGAGCGTTGAAAGATCAAGTAGCGATCCAAGAATCTCCAATCTCCAATTTCACATCTCCCGTTTTCAACACCCAGTTTCCATTTTCCAGTTTCCAGTTTCTATTTTCTAATTTCCAATCCCTTCCCCAGTTGCACCAGCGTGCTGACGTGTGAAGCCATCTCGGACTCGCTGTTCTCGACAAGGTCGGCCAAGGTTACCTTGCTCAGAACCTGATCGACCAGCACTTGCAAGGTGCGCCAGAGTGTTCGGATCGAACACTCTCGCAGTTTCTTGCACGACACTTCCAACCCCGAGTGTTCGATGCAGAATCGCGGGTCAAACAATCTCCCTCCAAGCGCCGCGAGGACCTCGCCGACGATTATTTTCTCGGCCGGCCGCGCCAGCGCGTAGCCCCCCACTTGTCCTCGAGCGCTTCGCACGAAGCCGTTCTGGCGCAGGATCCGCATCAGCTTGGCCACGTAGGAAACTGACAGCCCTTCATCTTCGCTGATTTCATGGATGGTTAAATGGCCGGGATCGCTCAGCGTGGCCACACGCAGCAGGCAGCGCAAACCGTATTCTTCCTGAAAGGATAATTTCATGGGCGAGCCTTGGAGTGCGGCAGCGGAGCTGCCGCCGTAAAAGGGTAAAGTGTGAAGGATAAAGGGCAGAGGGCGAAAAAACGGGCGCACTTGAACTTCAAGTCGCGCTTACGAACCGCCGCCGAAAGCATTCGACAACTACGTGCTAACCCGTAGCCTCTACCCTCCACCCGTTACCGTCGAAGGCTGTTCTCTTACGCTTTAACCTTTACCCTTCAACCTTTATCCTTTAACCCTTGCAAGGCGGCAGCTTCACAAGCTCCGCTGCCGCACTCCAAGAGGTCAGAAGAACCCCAACTGCAGCTTGGCGGCTTCCGACATCATATCTTTATTCCAGGGCGGCTCCCACACCACGTCAACTTTAACGCTCTGAACGCCGGGAAGGACGGTGATCTTGTCTTCCACTTCTCCCGGCAGCGAGCCCGCCGCAGGGCAGCCCGGAGCGGTCAAGGTCATCTTCACTATCGCATGGCCGGAAGTATCGACCTTGGCCTCGTAAATCAGGCCGAGGTCGTAGATATTCACCGGAATCTCAGGATCGTAGCAGGTGCGCAATGTCTCAATCATCTTGTCCTGAAGGGCGATGGCCTGCGAGATCGTCAGAGGGGTTTGCTCTTCCATAATTCAAGTCACTCCGTGGAGGCCGGTTTCGATTCACCGTTCAGCGCGCTTCGGAGCGTGTGCCAAACCAAGGTGGCGCACTTGACGCGGACGGGAAACTCACATACTCCGGAGAAAGCCGCCAGCTTCCCCAGGGCGGGGGTCTCACCCTCCGCGTGGGTTTTTCCGGTGACCAGGTCGTGAAAGGTATCGAAGAGCGCCTCCGCCTGGGCGCGAGTTTTCCCCTTCAGTATCTCTGTCAGGATCGAAGCTGAGGCCGTGGAAATAGCGCAACCGGTGCCTTCGAAGCTGATGTCGGCGATCCGGTCGTCCTGGAGTTTCAAATAGACCGTAAACCTGTCGCCGCAAAGGGGATTATAACCGTCCGCGTGGCGGTCGGCGTCTTTCATGGAGTGACAATTACGCGGCCGCCGGCTGTGGTCAAGTATGACTTCCTGATAAAGGCCTTCGAGATCTGCCATAAACAAGTCCAGAGTCTAGAGTCGAGAGTCAAGAGTGAGGGCTCACGCGGAACGCTGGCTTTACGCCACCATACCCTTGAACGTCGCCCCACTCGCGTCATTCCCGCGAAAGCGGGAATCCATCCGTCACTAGACTGAAAATGGACCCCCGCTTCCGCGGGGGTGACGAATGCCGACTTTCATTTCTATGGAAGGGCCCACCACCCATGCCCCCACAGAATGACATGCCATCGCTTTCTTCCACCGCCTACCCCAGCACTGCCTTCACTCTTTGGATGCCTGCGGCCAGGGAATTGATCTCCTGCTTGGTGTTATAAAAGGCCAGCGAAGCGCGCACAGTGGCAGGCACGCCAAAGCGGTCCATGACCGGTTGAGCGCAGTGGTGGCCGGTGCGAACCGCGATTCCCTCGTGGTCCAGTATAGTCCCAACATCGTGGGCGTGTACACCCTCGAGATTGAATGAAAGGACTCCGGCTTTCTCGCGCGCCGTGCCAAGAAGCCGCACGTCCGGGATCTGTTGGATCGCTTCCGTCGCGTAGGAGAGCAGGGCGTGCTCGTAGGAGGCGATATTCCCGAGACCGATCTTCTTTACGTAGTCGAGCGCGGCCTCCAGGCCGTACACCTCGGCAATGTCAGGCGTCCCGGCTTCGAACTTATAGGGAACCACATTGTAAAGGGTTCTCTCAAAGCTTACCGAGCTGATCATGTCGCCGCCGCCCTGGTAAGGCGGCATGGCGTCGAGAAGAGCGAACTTGCCGTAGAGCACGCCGATTCCCGTCGGCCCAAAAACCTTGTGGCCCGAAAAGGTGTAAAAATCGCAGTCCAATTCCTGCACATCCACCTTCATGTGCGGCACCGCTTGCGCACCATCCACGAGCACTGGGACGCCCCTCGCGTGCGCCATCTCGACGATCTGGCGCACCGGATTGATGGTGCCGAGGGCGTTGGAAACGTGGGCGACGGCCACCAGTCGTGTGCGATCGCTCAGGAGCTTTTCAAATTCCTCCAGGATCAACTCGCCACGGTCGTTGATCGGCCCTACCTGTAGCCTGGCGCCTTTCTCCTCGCAGAGCATCTGCCAGGGGACAATGTTCGAGTGATGCTCGAGGCCGGTGATCAGAACTTCGTCGCCGGCCTGCACATTTTGCTTTCCAAACGTCTGCGCCACCAGGTTGATGGCTTCGGTGGTCCCGCGTACGTAGACGATCTCCCGCTGGTCGGAAGCGTTGAGGAATTTCTGAACCTTCCGGCGCGTGTTTTCATAAACGTACGTAGCGCGCTCGCTGAGCAGGTGAACGCCGCGATGAACGTTGGCGCAGTCCTCGGTGTAATAGCGGACTATCGCGTCGATGACTTTTTGCGGCTTCTGGCTGGTGGCAGCGTTGTCGAGATAGACCAGCGGCTTGTCATGGACCTTCTGCTTCAGGATCGGGAAGTCCTCCCGGATCCGCCTCACATCAAAGGCACGAGCCATTGGTTCGCGGGCGGGTGCCAGGATCGATTCGTGCGTGGTGGCCATCATGCCTCCTCGGCTCGCAGGCCGCTCGCCAGGCGAGCAAACAATCCTTCACTGAGCCGCTCGCGCAGCGGCGCGTACTTGATCCGCCCCAGGATGTCGTTGACGAAAGCGTATGTCAGCAGGTCGCGTGCCTCTTGCCGTCCAATCCCGCGGGAACGCAAATAGAAAATCGCGTCCGGATCGATCTGCCCAATCGTTGCGCCGTGCGTGCATTTGACGTCGTCCGCGTAAATCTCCAGCGCCGGCTTGGTATCGATGACGGCTTTTTCTGAAAGCAGCAGGTTCTTGTTGCTCTGTTTCGAGTCGGTCTTCTGCGCATCCTTGCGCACGATAATCTTGCCGTTGAAGACGGCGGAGGACTCGCCATCCAGAACACCCTTATAAACTTCCCGGCTGCTGCAGTGCGGCCGGGCATGGTCGAGAGTGGTCTGGTTGTCAATGTGTTGGTGGCCGGTGACGACGTACAGGCCCGCCAGCGTCGCTTCCGCCCCTTCGCCGTCCAGAATCGCGTTCACTTCTTCGCGGACCAGCCTCCCTCCCGTCGCAATGGAGTGCGTGGCGACGTTGCTCGAACGTTCCTGGTGAAACACCAGCCGCCCGAAGTGGAACGCATTCTCGTTCTCTTGCTGGAGGCGGTGATACGCGATCACCGCGCCTTCACCCACCGCGACTTCGCTTACCGCGTTGGTGAAGTAAACTGCCTCGGTGGGACAGGCACTCTTGCCTGTCGCCTTCTCCCTGTCCACATCCGCACTGGCAAGAGTGCAGGTGCTACTGCCTATGTACGCTTCCACGATGCTGGCCTGGCTTTCTCGCCCGGCAATAATCAGGTTGCGAGGATAAGACACGGTGGGCAGCCCGCTCGGGTCGGATACGTAAAGCAAGTAAATGGGCCTCTCGAGTACAACGCCTTTCGGAATCTCGATGACCGCCCCGTCCTCAACGAAGGCCGTGTTCAATGCGACGAACGCATGCTCCCGGTAATCCGTGGCGTAACGGGCCAGATGGCACTCCAACGTCTTCGCGTCGCTTGCCAGCGCTTCCGCCAGGCTTCCCGCCTTAACTCCCGCGGGAAGTCCCTCCAGCGTCGAAAGTTGCTTCGCGAAACGCCCGTTGATAAAGACAAGCTTGGGGCATCCCAGGTCGGCCAGGGGATGCTCGAGAATCCGCAACTCCTCTCCTCGCTGAGGAGGGGCTGCGAGGGTGGTGGCGGGTTGAAAAGGCACCGCCGCGATTGGAGCGACGTTGGTGTTCCGCCACTCTTCCTGGCGCGTCGTCGGGAAACCTCTCTCCGCAAAACCGGCCATCGCCGCCCTGCGGATTTCATGCAGCCAGAAAGGTGAGTTCCCGGAAAGACGATCCTCGAGTTCCCTGAAGCTTGAAAGGTAAAGACCTTCTTTTTCACTTGTGGCAATCATCAGCGGAGATTTCCCTTTCTTTCTACCCAGGCGGAGGCCTGGAAATTGTGAATAGTGAATTGTGAATGGTGAATTGAAGGCGATTCCACCATTCACAATTCACTATTCACCATTCACTATTCATAATTGCATCCCGACAATGGCCGCTTTTCTTAAGCCGCAGATGCTTCCAACCATCCGTAACCCTTCTCTTCGAGTTCCAGGGCCAGTTCCTTCGTCCCCGATTTCACGATGCGTCCCTCGTACAGAACGTGCACGAAGTCGGGAACAATGTAATTCAGCAGCCGCTGGTAGTGCGTCACCACGATTATGCTTCGGTTCTTGCTGCGCAGCGCGGTCACGCCATTGGCAACGATCTTCAGGGCGTCAATGTCGAGGCCGGAATCGGTCTCGTCGAGAATGCTCAGCTTGGGCTCGAGCACCGCCATCTGGAAAATCTCGTTGCGCTTCTTTTCGCCACCCGAGAAGCCTTCGTTGACCGAACGCGTCATCAGCGTTTCGTCCATCTCCAGCAGCTTCATCTTCTCGCGTACCAGCGCGAGGAAGTCCATGGCGTCGTATTCAGGCTCGCCGCGGTGTTTGCGGATCGCGTTCAGCGCCGAGCGCAGGAAATAAGTATTGCTGACCCCGGGTATCTCCACCGGGTACTGGAAGGCCAGGAAAACGCCTTCCCGCGCGCGCTCTTCCGGCGGCATTGCCAGCAAGTCCTTACCTTCGTACGCCACCTCGCCGCCCGTCACTTCGTAAGCACTGTGCCCCGCCAGCACCTGCGCCAGCGTGCTCTTGCCGCTGCCGTTGGGCCCCATGATGGCGTGCAGCTCGCCTGTGCCCACTTCCAGATTAATGCCACGCAGGATGTCTTTTCCCTCCGCCCTTGCATGTAAGTTCTTGATGTGAAGCATCCTCACTCCTCGTTGGAAATTCGAAAGTGGAAAATGGAAACTGGAAACTCGAAAATCGAAGTTCGAAATTACCTAGCCTCTCTCTTCCCCGTAAATCGCCCTCTCCCCGCTTTGCGAGATCAGCCCTCTCCCTTGGGGAGAGGGTGTCGCGCGACGGCGTTTTCATCAGCCGTCGCGGGACGGGTGAGGGGTCAGTCCCCTATGCCACCGGCTTCATCGCCAGGACGGGCTGGAATGAAAAACTGCTCAGATCCACCCGCTCCCGCGCATGCTCGATCGTCATGCTGACGAGGTTCCCCTGGGCGTCGAACTCGATCAGGGTATTCTCATCCAAATCCCTGGTTTCGCGAACTTCAGCGTCCTTGAACACTCCGTAGAGCGTGTCAGTGTCTTCTAAGTACTGAACTCTCACTTCCGCCGCCACCCTTTATCCTTACACCCTTTAACCTTTAAACCTTATCCTTCACCATTCACTATTCAGAATTACCCCACGCTTCCTTCCAAACTCACCCCCAGCAGCTTCTGCGCTTCGACCGCGAACTCCATGGGCAATTCCTTGAAAACTTGTTTGCAGAACCCGTTCACGATCATCGAGACCGCGTCTTCCGTGGACATGCCGCGCTGGCGGCAGTAGAAAATCTGGTCTTCCCCGATCTTCGACGTGGAGGCTTCGTGCTCCACCTGCGCGGTGGAGTTTTTAACTTCCAGGTAAGGGAAGGTGTGCGCGCCGCACTTGTCGCCGATCAGCAGGGAATCGCACTGCGAGTAGTTGCGCGCTCCCGTGGCCCCGCCCAGGATCTTCACCAGACCGCGGTAGCTGTTCTGCCCGTGCCCGGCAGAGATGCCCTTCGAGACGATGGTGCTCTTGGTGTTCTTCCCGATGTGAATCATCTTTGTGCCCGTATCGGCCTGTTGATAATTGTTGGTGACCGCCACTGAGTAAAACTCGCCGATTGAGTTGTTCCCTTGCAGGATGCAGCCCGGATACTTCCAGGTGATGGCCGAACCGGTTTCGACCTGCGTCCAGGAGATTTTCGAGTTCACGCCCTGGCACTTGCCGCGTTTGGTGACGAAGTTGTAGATGCCGCCCTTGCCTTCCTTGTCACCAGGATACCAATTCTGAACTGTGGAATACTTGATTTGGGCATTATCCAATGCCACAAGCTCGACGACGGCCGCGTGAAGCTGATTCTCGTCGCGCATGGGCGCCGTACAGCCCTCCAGGTAGCTGACGTAGGCGCCTTCGTCGGCAACAATCAGAGTGCGCTCGAACTGTCCGGTGTCCCGCGCGTTGATACGGAAGTAGGTGGAAAGCTCCATCGGACACCGCACGCCCTTCGGCACGTAAGCGAAAGACCCGTCGCTGAATACCGCGGAATTGAGCGTGGCGAAGAAGTTGTCCGTGTAGGGCACCACCGAGCCCAGATATTTGCGCACCAGGTCCGGGTGCTCGCGCACCGCTTCCGAAAAGGAACCGAATATGATGCCCAGTTCGGCCAGTTTCTCCTTGAACGTGGTCGCCACGGAGACGCTGTCGAACACCGCGTCCACCGCCACTCCGGCAAGCAGATCTCGCTCCTTCAGCGGGATGCCGAGCTTTTCGTAGGTTTTCAAAAGCTCCGGGTCGATTTCCCCTTTCACTTCTTGCTTCTTCGGCGCGGCAAAGTAGCGGATGCCCTGATAATCGATCGGACCGTACTTCACGTTCGCCCACGTGGGCTCTTTCATCGTCTGCCAGTGGCGGTAGGCCTTCAATCGCCACTCCAGCAGCCACTCGGGCTCCTGTTTCTTGGCCGAAATAAGGCGGATAACGTCTTCATTCAATCCCGGCGGCACCGTTTCCTGTTCGATGTCGGTCACGAATCCATATTTGTATTCCTGGGTGGCCAGGATTTCGACTTCTGATTGCGGCGTAGCCATCAAACCTCCTCTTGGGATCACTCCTGGATGGCGGCACTTGAGTCGGGCCGTCGCGGCGGAATTTTTCGCGCCGCCTGAACCAACCAAGTCATTCTAATAAATCTGTACTCCATAGTCAAGATTGCGCCGGCCCCTTCATCGCCCCTGGCCCTCCATCTGAATCTGAATCAAAGTCCCAGGCTCGGATACGAGGCTAGCAATGGTCACTTGGCGCAGCGCCGCGGCGATGGCGTCGTTCACCTTGCGCAAGGGCTCGCGGACCGTGCACTTCGTCATCTGATGACACTCGCTGCGGTCGGTTACGCACGAGGTAATGAACAGCGGCCCCTCGAGCGCTCGGATGACTTCGAACGCATTGATTTGGGAGGGATTTCTCGCCAATGCGTAACCGCCGTTAGTGCCGTGCTGAGATGCCAGCAGGCCAATCTTCGCCAACCTCTGCAGGACCTTAGCGACGAGTTCGGCCGGCATCCCGTAAGTCTGGGCGATCTCCTTGGCGCTGCAAGACGCGCGGAGTCGTTGGGCAGCCAGATGCCGAAGAGCGATTAAACCGTAGTCAGCCTTCTTCCCGAGCCTCAGCATTAGAATATCCGACCAATTATGTCGTATATAGAATAGCGGCATGCCCGTTTCATGTCAAGCTATTTGTTTTCAGGCCTAAACTGACAAATTGACCTTATCTCACTCCGCTTTCGCGACACACCTATGGCGACGAAGGGAGGACGAGCACGCTCTCCAAAGCTACTGGCCAGGAATGGGCTGCTTGTCCAGGGATGAGGCTAAAGGACTTCGGGATCAGGGTGGCTTTCAATCTGCGCTTCGGCGGACAATCACTTATCGCAGGTAATGTGGCGGATCGGCCAGGGGCGAGTTCGGACTATACAGACCGTGAAGGGCCTCGTCCCTTCAGGGGTTTTATCAATCGCCCTTGGCCTCCTCCCTTTTATTATCGGCTGTACGATCGAGAAGATTGGCAATCCTGCCACAGACAAATGGGGCTCCACGGCCTGGAAGCCTGGAAGTATATCCAACAACCGGCGGAGCGGGCGATGACACATTTCGTCATGCTGTTTCGACAAATTAGGGCAACCGAAAGGCGGTTTTTTGCCCCCGCTGATCATAGCTCGCGACGGGTTTTTTCAACGCCATGATAAAACAGTGGTTATTTGTAAGAAAGAAATCACTTGAACTCCCAGATGGCAGGCAAACTGCACTAAAGCAGGTGCCAGTACGAGAGCACTTAAATAATCAAGGAGGAAGGAAGAATGAAGAAAGCTCCACGAGGTTTTTCACTGATTGAATTGTTGATCGTAGTTGCGATTATTCTGATCATCGCGGCAATTGCTATCCCGAACTTGCTGCGCTCGCGCATCGCAGCCAACCAAGCTTCAGCGGTC
>Ga0326728_10014484_pt1 | contig 16733 bp, 14 predicted proteins | sample MB3enrmetagenome_FD_207602 | JGI IMG/M metagenome (GOLD analysis project Ga0326728, IMG submission 207602) | Lab enriched peat soil microbial communities from McLean, Ithaca, NY, United States - MB31MN | ecosystem: Environmental > Terrestrial > Soil > Wetlands > Peat | place: USA: New York...
CGCGCCATCTATGCATGGCTTGCGACCTGGAACGACACACCCAAGGCGTTCGTCTGGAAAGCTACCGCTGACGTCATCCTCGACAAGGTTCGCCGGTGTAAAGAATTAGCCGGGACGGTACACTAGAGAGGTCGCCGCAGGACTGCTTATGATCCGAACCTACCAGGGCTATTCGCCGCAAATCCCCTTGAGTTGCTACATTGACGTCTCGGCGCAGATCCTCGGCGACGTCGTCCTCGGCGAGCGCTCCTCCGTCTGGATGAACGCCGTTCTGCGCGGCGACGTCAATTCCATCCGCGTGGGTTCCTGCTCCAACGTGCAGGACTGCAGCGTCCTCCACGGCCAGCGCGACCGCTACCCGGTCATCGTGGGCGACTGGGTGACCATCGGCCATAACGCCACCGTCCATGGGTGCGTAGTTGAAGACATGTGCCTCATCGGCATCGGGGCGCGCGTCCTCAACAACAGCCGCATCGGCGAGGGCTCGATCGTCGCCGCCGGCGCCGTCGTCCCCGAGAATACCGTGGTTCCTCCGCGCACGCTCTGGGCCGGTGTTCCCGCCAAACTCCGCCGCGAACTCACCGGCAAAGACCGCGACCTGATCCGCGAGTACGCACAGAATTATCTCGATTACGTTGCGATCTATCTGAACGAGACGGCGTGACCGGATTTGCAATGCGCCGCGCGACCGGCGAAGTCAGGGTTGCGATCGGCTTCTACCCGGCGCATTCCTAAGAAGATGAAAGCCACGCCGGATTTTTTGCCGGGCGTATCATGGGATGCGAAGAAAGAAAGGACGCGCCATGCGCAAGTGGGGCATCGTCATCAGCGTGTTTTACGCCCTCGTTGTCATTGGGCTTCTCGTTCCGGCCGCAATCTTCATGGCTGGCACCCCCGATCCCTTCCGGAAGGTCATTTCGGCCGATCTGATCGGCACACTTACAGTGTGGATCACGTGGATTCCAGTTGCAGCCGTTCTCGTCGGACAGGCCGTTCTGCTTTTTCTCTCCGTTGACACCACGCAAAAAAGGCTGAGACCGCGGACGCACATTGCGGTTTCGGTTGTCGTTTCGTCGCTGCTCTTCGGCCTCCTCAGCTTTGCCGTCATCCTCTGCGTCGACGCCGCCATCCGCGGAGACAAATTCGGAGACAAGTACCTGGATTATCTGGGAGGCCCATTCGGTTTCTGGGCCATCCTCTGGGTTCTTTGGGCGGTTGTTTTCTACATTTACTTCCGAAACTCCGCCGGTTTCACTCGACGCGCCATCTCCTGGCTGCTCAAAGGTAGCGCCCTGGAGCTGCTTATTGTCGTCCCGTGCCACGTGATCGTGCGGCGGCGCGGCGGCTGTTGCGCGCCGGTCGTGACCAGCTTCGGCATCGTCGCCGGAATCGCCGTGATGCTGCTCTGCTTCGGTCCCAGCGTGCTCTTTCTCTTCAAGAAGCGGCTCGACGCCTATTCCGCGCGCAAATCGGCCTGAGTGTAGCCCTCCGCATCGCCTTGTTACCCTAGAGTTTCGGAGGATTCCCCGCAATGTCTACACCAATCTCTGCCGCCGCCGCAACCCAGGACCTTCACGTGTGGGAGGCGGGCGGAGACGCGTCGGCCGAGGCACTGACCGCATGGGTCGGCGCGCGACTGGCCGCTCATGAATCCGCATTGGCCGCGCTGCTTGCCGTCGAAGGCCCGCGCACGCCGGAAAACTCGCTTCGGCACTACGACGCGGCCATCGAGCAGTTGAGCCTGGCCGGCGCACAATCGGGAATTCTGAACTCCGTGGCCGCGGAAAAGGCGGTGCGCGATCAGGCACAGATGGAAGCGCAGCGCGTGGCGATGGCCGGCAGCGCGCTGAGCCTGAATCGCGCGGTGTATGACGCACTCGCGGCGATCGACCTCGATGGCGCGAGCCCGGCGACAAGACATTATGTGGAACGGACGCTGCTGGGCTATCGGCTCTCCGGCGTGGACAAGGACGAGGCTACGCGCCAACGCCTTCATGCGCTGCACGACAAGGCGACCGGGCTTTCGCTCGCCTTCGGCCGCAACATCCAGGAGGGCGGCAAGACGATTGAGGCCGCGCCCGAAGAGCTGGAGGGTTTGCCGGCCGACTACATCGCGCGACATCCGGTCGAGAAAGGCGAGGACGGCAAGGAGCGTGTAACGCTCACCACCGATCCGCCGGACATGATGCCGGTGATGACCTTTGCCGCGAGCGCGGCGCTGCGCGAGAGGATGTTTCTGGCCTACAACACGCGCGCATTCCCTGACAACCGGCAACTCTTGCTCGACCTGCTGGCTACGCGGCAGGAGATTTCGAGCGTCCTCGGCTTCCGCAGTTGGGCCGATCTGGCCACGGCCGACCAGATGATGGAGTCGGCGGCAAATGTGCGCACATTTCTGGCCAAGCTCGACGAAGCCAGCCGCGAGGGCGCGCGGCACGAACATGCCGAGGTGCTCGCCTTTGCGCATGAGCGGCAGCCGGAGCTTGCCGAGATCGACATTGTGAGCCGCGGCTATTGGTACGAGCAGTTCCGGCGCACGAAGTACGATTTCGACTCGCAGTCGGTGCGCCCCTATTTTCCGTACCCGCGCGTAGAAGCAGGCGTGCTGGAGACGGCGGCCAAACTCTTCAAAGTCGAGTTCCGGCCGTCGCAGGCGCTGGCGTGGCATCCCGCGGTCTCGGTCTACGAGGTCTTCGAGGATGGGCGGCTGGCGGGGCGGTTCTATCTCGACATGCATCCGCGCGAAGGCAAGAGCAAGTGGTTCTCTGCCGCTCCGGTGGTCGCGGGCGTGCGCGGGCGCGTGCTGCCTGAGGCGGCGCTGATCTGCAACTTCCCTACGCCTGAGGAAGGCGACCCCGGGCTTCTGCAATACTCCGACGTGGTCACCTTCTTCCACGAGTTTGGCCATCTGATGCACGCCATTCTTGGCGGGCACACGGAGTGGGTGGGCCTTTCGGGATTTGCCACGGAGGGCGATTTCATCGAGGTGCCGTCGCAGATGCTCGAAGAGTTCTTCCGCGACGAAAAGCTGCTGCAGGCCTTCGCGAAGCACCACGAGACGGGCGAAGTCCTTCCCTCGGAGCTCATCCAAAGCCTGAAGCGCGCAAGCGCGTTCGGCCGCGCGGACTGGGTGAGGACGCAGCTCTACTACACCACGCTCTCGCTCGATCTGCACGACCGGGATGCGGCGGGCATCGATCCCGACGCCATCACGCGCGAGCTTTATAAGAACTTTCAGCCGTGGACCTGGCTCGAAGGCAACAAGATGTATGCGAGCTTCGGCCATCTGACCGGCTACTCGTCGAACTACTACACGTACATGTTCGATAAGGTGATCGCTCTGGATTTCTTCGCACAGTTCGAGTCTGGGAATCTGTTAGGCTCGAATGCCGGCGAGCGCTACCGAAAAACGGTGCTCGAACAGGGCGGGTCGAAGCCGGGACGCGAGTTGGTTCGCGACTTCCTCGGCCGCGACGAGGAGTTTGCCGCGTTCTCGAAGTGGTTGAATGAGGAATTTGAGGAGCAGTAAGTCAGCAAGTTAGCGCGTCAGTGAAACACGGCGAGGTAAGATTCGTGCGATCCCGGGCGCTGGCCGTTTCCGCCGGCGACGACATCCTATTGGATTTGTTCGAGGAACCTCGCCTCCAGCTCGGCCGAAACACGAAAAGAAGTTTCGTCGATTAAACGGCGGTAGGCCTTTCTTGTATCGATCAGACCCAATTCGCCGGCCGCAAGCAACACTCCTAGGGTTCCGGTGGTGAGCAGTCCGCGACGCTTTGCCTCCAATCTGCCGTCGCGCTCGTCGATGAGCAGCAAGTCTGCCTTCAGCTCTTCGCAGAGCTGGATTGCTTCGCGCTCCCCAGGGCCGAGATAGGCAAGCGCCGGCTCGGGAGCAGCCGAGAGAAGCTTCACTTCGAGCCACGATGGAACATGGAACAGCCACTGGCGAATTGCCAGGGGCGCCCGGGAATCGCCAAGCTCGCCCATGACCGCGGAAGGGATAACAATAGATCCGTAAAGCCGAGGGAGAATGTGATCGGAATCAATTTGAATCAAGTAGTTAAGCGGAGAGGTATCGGCAACGACGATCATGCCTTCAAAAGTCCCTCGGCCCGGAGACGACGCGTGGTTTCGCGATCCTCAATCAATTCATCCACGCCGTAAGCGCGGTCGTAAACGTGCCGATCCTTAAGGAATGCATCGAAATCAATTCTGGTGAGGCTCAGCACTTGGCTCGCCTGATAATGCGAGAGCGCACCTGTCCTGTATCCCTCGATGGCAAGAGATTCGAGCGCAGCCCGTCCGGGTTCGGGCTGCTTCGTGAAATCGTCAGGGAGATGGACGGTGATCTCCATGCCACAAGCCTAGCAAGACTGGAGAAACTTTTCCACCAGGGGTACGGCCGCCGTTCGCCGCGGCGAACAGCGGCCTTCGCTCAAGATTGCAGAGGTCGGCAGGCGGCCAGGAGCTTTCTTGCTCCCTCGCTCCCTACCGGGGTCCCCAGCGAGCGATTCTTGCTCGATGGGGTGGCTCGCTCCCTGCCTTATGGCTGTTTCACCGCCTGGAATCCCGCCATAATCTGCGTCATCAGGTCGTTCACCGTGCCCGGCGAGCTGGGCAGGAAAATGGTGCTCGACTTGCCCATCACGCCGACTTCGCGCATGGTGTCGAAGTACTGCGTGAGAAGCACCATGGCCATGACGTCGCGTGCCGTCGAGCCTTCGACGGCGGATTTGAATTGCTCCACCGAGGACTGCAATCCCTTGATGATGGCCTGGCGCTGGCGCGCCACGCCGTCGCCCTGCAGGGCCTTCGACTCGGCTTCCGCCTCGGCCTGCTTCACCTTGAGAATCTTGTCGGCTTCGCCGCGAGCCTGGGCCGCAATCTGCTCGCGCTGCGCCGCGTTGATGTCGTTCATGGCCGCCTTCACCTTGGCGTCGGGCACGATGTCGGTGACGAGAGCGCGAAGAATGTTGTAGCCGAAGGTGTCCATTACTTCGTCGAGATCCTTCTTGACCGCGACGGAGATCTGCTGCATCTGCTCGAAGGCCTCGTCGAGCGTGAGCGTGGGCACGTGGCCCAGGATCGAGTTAAAGACGTAGCTCTCGATCTGGGCCTGCGGATTGCTCAGCTTGTAATAGGCGTCGAAGACCTTCTCTTCGACGACCTGATACTGCACCGAGACAGGAATGGTGACGAAGACGTTGTCCTTGGTCTTGGTTTCGACGTTGACCGCGGCCTGGCGCACCTGCAGATCGATGAAGCGCACGGTTTCGCACCAGGGCACCAGAAACTGCAGGCCGGGGCGCGCAATGCGGTTGTACTTGCCGAAGCGCTCCACGATGCCCGCGGTGTAGGTGCGTACGGTGTACATGGTTTTGAGAATCGTAACGAGCACAAAGATCGCTACGATTCCGGCGACGATGACAAAAAAGGTCACAACTGCGGAGCTGTCCATAACTTGCTTCAATCCTCCTCGGCCGGGGCCGCGCGTTCAAGCGCACCTCGGGCGGCGATTTTCCATCGCAGGAATGATACCGCAGAGAGGTTGCATGCAATGCCCTAAACTGGTAAGCGATGGCGTGGAGCGGAAAAAACTCACGGCCGGCGGCGAAGCGGAAGGCCGCATCGCGGCGCAAACTCGGCGATTTGCGGGACCCGCTCGCCTTTCGCGGCAAGCGCGGGCCGTTCGACATCGTTGGCGATGTGCACGGGTGCCTGGACGAGCTGGAGGCGCTTCTCGAAGCCATGGGCTACCGCGTGGAGCGGGCAGGCAAGGAGTTCCAGGTGACTCCGCCGCCGGGGCGGACGCTGGCCTTTGTGGGTGACCTGGTGGATCGCGGCCCGGCGGCGCCGGGAGTGTTGCGGCTGGTGATGGGCATGGCGCGCGCGGGCGCGGCGCTGTGCGTGGCCGGCAATCGCGATACGGAGCTGGTGCGCGTGTTGCGGGGCGGCGCGGTGCGGGTCACGCGCGGCATGACGCGGACGCTCGAACAACTGGCCAGGGAGCCCGAGAGCTTTCGCGCCGCGGTGGCGAATTTTCTCCACGGCCTGCCCAGCCACCTGGTGCTTGACGAGGGCCGGCTGGTGATGGCCCATGCGGGGCTGAAAGAACCGCTGCAGGGCCGCTCCTCCGCCGCGGCGCGCGCCTTTGCGCTGCACGGAGACGTGACGGGCGAAAGAGATGCGGCGGGACTGCCGGTGCGCAGGACCTGGGCGGCGAAGTATGGCGGCAAGGCGCTCGTGGCCCACGGGCACACCCCGGTGAGCGAGCCTATGTGGCTCAACAACACCGTCAATCTCGATACGGGATGCGCCTACGGCGGTCACCTGTCGGCGCTTCGCTACCCGGAGCGCACCACCGTCTCGGTTCCTGCCAAGGCGGTTTATTATCCGCCGCGCCGGCCATTCCCGCCGAACCCAGCGCTTAAGCGGCGGTGAGTCGAAAGGAACGTGTCATTCCGGATTCCAAAATGGGGCCTCTGCGAGCGCCCTATTGGACGTCTTAGGGAGCGGATCTCTTGCCTTTGGGGCCGGAAGTGAAGTGACGCAGCACGAACTCCTGGGTGATGGTGCTCGCGGTGCGCTCAATCGTGCTGATCATGACATTCTGGCCAAAAAACATCCATGTGCGGTCGGAGCGCGGAAAGTAGAGGCTTGAGAAACCGGCCGAGATGATGTCGCCGCCAACCGTCGAGTAGTTCGGTTCGTATCGGCCGTTGTCGCCCTTGCAGACGAACGGAGCTGCGAGCGCGTGCAGCAGGCGCGAGCGATTGCTGCCCGTACCCTGGTAGAAGTAGCGCGGGTCCTGATGCAAAAGCGCGGGCAAAACCGCGCCGCCAAAGAAGATATCGGTGAGTCCGTCGCCAGCAACCGCGCCCACACGCTCCCCGTAGCCTTTCGCGCCCAGCTTGTAGCCCGGAATTCTGACTCCCTGATTGACCCCGGCCATGAAGAAAACACCCACAATCGTGATGGGATCGTCCGAGATTTTGAGCGCGAGGTGGAATTTCAACTTCGCCGTCAAGGGCGGCGCGGAGGAATCGTAGACGACGTAGAAGTTTGGCACGACGCCGAAGATGCGCTGCTGCTCCTCGATCCTCACCTCTTCCGTAGCGAGCTCAATGGACGAAGAGTATACCGTCACCGACTGCTGCTCGCCCTCAAGCTCCATCTTGATGCCAGGCACGATCTCAACCTGACCGGGAGCTACCACGATCGCAGGCGATACCCAATCGGCAAATCCCTTTGCCTTGATGGTGAGGCGATAACCGGTTCCCGGCTTTACGTCCGCGAATTCGAAGAAACCGTAGTCGTTGGCGGTCGTTTCCCTCTTGCTGCCTCCGCCGGGGCCCTCAAGTACCACTGCGGCGCCGGGTATCACCTCCTCTTGTACGTCGGTAACCGTTCCATTGATCGTACCCAGCTGGGCCGTGATAGCCGGCGCACTTTGCGGCGACGTAGCGCCCGCGTTCCCTGGCGTTGCGGCAACCGCCTGCGGGGCCGGGTCTGGCGCGGGAGCGGCGCTCGTCGAGGCCGCGAGAACGGCTGGCGCAGAATAGCCGGCATCGGCCTGTTGAGCCGCCACGCAAGCGCAGGCACTGAGGCCGGCGATCAGTGCAATGCCGGAGATCGCCAAGGAGAAAAGGCGTCGCGAAAGCGGCTTCCGGGAGCGAAACATCAGAGTCATGGGACGAATCTCTTGTATAGGATGATTGCTGCATTGCATAGCGGTTTTGACGATCTCGAGCGGCGTAACGTGAGCCCGGACCGCAACAGATAAGCCGCTCCTCATTCTAGATCTCCTTTGGTGGCGGGCATGTGCTTGAGATGCTATTCTTTCCGGAATCGACGCGCGGCTTAATGGGCCGGTGCGGCTGCTTCCGAAGCTCATTGCCGATTTTTCTTGTATTCCCCTTGCTGCATTTCCTGCTTTGCGGCGGCGTCCGCAGCGCGCGCCTGCGCATCCAGGCCATGGGTCGGATCCTTGTGGAAGAGCTTTCGCGAAATGTCCGGCCAGAACTCTTCGACTTCCGAACCAAAGGCGCCCTCGAGGGTGACCGTCAGACCGGTGGCGATGGTATGGCCGGCGTTGCTTCTGTTCTCGCTGGGATAGTAAAGATTGGAGATTTCGCCGCCGATCAAGTTGCCCAAGACGTTGGAATAGTTTGGCTCCCGTTTGCCGGTATTGTCGTGCTTCGAGATCACGGCGCCCTCAAGCGGATTGAGAATGCGGCGGCCGACCGAGCCATGGCCCAAACGGAAGTAACGCGAGTCCTGGTGAAGGATGGAAGGCAAGATCGCGTTGCCGAAAGTGTGGCCAATCACGTTATCCCCGTAAGCGGCGGCCGCGCGCTTTGCGTATCCTCCGGGGCCCCAGCCGAAGCCGCGGTTGGAACCATTCGCCTCGCCAATGCCTGCAACAAGCATCGCGACACCGAAGATGTACGGATCGGTGGCGGCCCGGAATTGGAGCTTGAATTTTTCCGCAGGAGTGAGAGAAACCGCGTCGCTGTGGTAGGTGACGTTGAACGCGGGTACGATGACGACCATCCGTTGATGCTCCTGCTCCTTGATCTGTTCCTCGGCTTTCTGGTGCTCGTTCTCCTGCGCCTTTGGCTGTTGCGCAGAGTTTTGCGAGCTGGAACTGCTTTGCGCGGCGGCGCCTGAATTTGCAGCGGTTCCCGTGGCGGGCTGCTGCGCATTCTGTGCCTGACCTGACTGCGGATCGACCGCGGAAGCCAGCTCGATTTGCGGCGCCGGGGCCCCCGCGGACAGGTCTTCGTCCGTGGGGTGGGGCGCCGGAGAATCGGGAAGCCCGGCTTGTAATCTCTGGGCAGAAGAGTCAACCGGCGTTGGCGAACCAGTGCCCTGCGCAAAGAGGCAGGAAGTCATTCCAAGAAAAACCAGTCCGGGAAAAAGCCTTACAGCAATTCGACAACACCGTGAACCCATTCAATCACCTGACTTGAGAGTCGGCAGCCGTTCCGCGCGGCCAGCCTTGGCGGGCGAACCTGCACGATCGATGCCATTCAAAACCGATCTCCCCGGAAGGCGCCTAACCGATAGCTCCGCTGATGAGCTACCCATGGAAAATCGACAGTTTCTTTTGATTTGACGCATTTCGGCCGTTGCCAGCCCCAAGGATTGGGCTTCTCCGGCAAGAATCGCGCACAAAAGATGCGGAGAATCGTTCTCCTCCACTTTTACAGAGACTCTTCAAGGGTAACAGGCTCTAGGCCGCAAAGTCGATGAATCCCCGCTCAGGATCGGTGGAGACCAGCTTGACCGTGACCTTGTCGCCCACATCCAGGCCCTTGCCGCCTTGCACCAGCATGCCTTCCACGTGCGGATCGAGCGTGCGCACAAAAGTTCCGTAGTGGTTCACGCCGGTGACGATGGCCGGGTAGCTCTGGCCGATGTGCGGATGCAGCACCACGGCGGCGATGCGCTTGCGCATGTCCCGCTCCACCTTGCGCGCCGCGTCTTCCCGCTCCGTGCATCTTTGCGCAATTGCATTGAGCAGACTTTCGGAGTAGGGCGGCGCGGAGTGGCCGAGCCACGCCTTGAGCAGCCGCTGCGTCACCACGTCGGGAAAGCGCCGGTTCGGCGCCGTGGAGTGCGTGTAGTCCTGAACCGCCAGGCCAAAGTGCCCCGGCGCGGGCTGGTTGGGCTTCACGAGAACGTACTCGCCGGGCCCCATCAGCTTGATTACCGTCAGCGAGAGATCGGGAAAGTGATCGGGATCCTTCTGCTTTTCTGCGAGCAGAACCTCGTTGAGCGCCTTCGAGTCGGGCTCGGCGGGGAGCGTGTATCCCTTCGTCTTGGCTAATTCGACCATGCGGTCCCAGCGCTTGGGCGTGCGCACAATGCGGCGGATCGAGGCCAGGCCCGCATCCTCGAAAGTACGCGCGATCACGCCGTTGGCCGCGATCATGAACTCTTCAATGAGCGACGTGGCGCGATTCTTCTGGACGGGCGCAATGCCCACGATCTGATCGGTAACCAGCACCGGCCGCGTCTCGATGGTCTCAAGATCGAGAGCACCGTGCTGGAAGCGGCAACCCTCCATGCGCTGCGCCGCCGCGTCCTGCAATTTGAGCTGCGCGGCAAGATCCGCATTGGCCGCCACTTTGGGCGGGGCCGCGGCCTTGCCCTCAAGCCATGCGCCCACGCTCGGATAGGCCAGTTGCGCGCGATTGTGCACCAGGGCGCGGTAAGCTTTTCCATCGGACGCGGCTCCATCGCCCGCAACCGCGAACTCAATCACGATGGCCGCGCGGTCTTGGTTCTCGTTGAGCGATGTAATTCCTTCGGAAAGCGCCGTGGGCAGCATGGGAAAGACGGCGACGCCCGTGTAAACCGACGTGGTTTCGCTCTGCGCGTGGGTATCGATCAGCGATCCTGTGTGAACCCGCGCGTCCACATCGGCCACGCCCACCAGCACCCGGATGCGGCCGTCCGCCAATTGCTCGGCCCACTCGATCTGGTCGAGATCCTTTGAGGTGTCGTTGTCGATTGACGACCAGAGCAGGTTGCGCAGGTCGGCAATGCCGTCGGCGGCAGGAAGCGCAGGTTGCGCCTCGATGGCGGCCAGCTCCGTGTCGCTTCCGGCAGGAAAATCGGGCTGAAATCCGTTCTCGATCATGGCCGCGTGCGCCGCGGCAATCAGATTGAAATGAAAAGGATGATTGGAGTGCATGGGCGATCGTGCTCCTACGGCGCGCCCAAAGCCTTCTTGGTGCGCGACATGCCAGCCTAACACGGCGCCCTCTGGCCCTGCTTTCCGTCCCCTCGCTCCTTCATTCCCTTGTTCGCTCGCTCCCTCGTTCCCTGACTCTTGCCGATTATTCTTCAATCCTGCTACAGCCGAACGAGGGTTTGCGGGCAATGCGGTCTAGAACGTGTTGCGCTTTCAAATTAAGTAGATGGTTCTATTTAGAGCATTATTTGGCGTGCGATAGGAGCCTTGATCAGAGCAGTTCTTGATTGACAGTACAGTACGAAAAGCGCAGACTTTCACTGTCGGCAATCTAAGATCCCGATGGAAAAGGAGGGTGCCATGAGTCCCAAAGAACTACAGAAATTCAAAGAAGCCGCTGAGAAGCTAGCGCGCGAAAACGACACCCCCGAAAAAGCCAGGGTGATCCTCACCAAAATTGGCTACCTAAACGCAAATGGCGAAGTTGCCGAGAAATTTCGCTGAGCCGCGCTAATTGCCAATAGTCCTCGCATATCGCGGATGTGATCTCGAAACCGCCCAGGAGCTTCTGGGCGGTTCGCCGTTTAAGCCGAGTACGAAGGACTACGACTGGCTGGGTGAAGGGAGTTACTTCTGGGAAAATGACGCGTTGCGTGCATATCAATGGGCGACTGAGCCTCGTCGTAAGTTCAAAAGCCCCTCAGTGGTGGGTTCTGTAATCGAACTGGGCAAATGCCTCGACTTGATGACGCAAAGTGGAATTGCAGCTGTGAAGGTTGCATATGACGGCTTCATGGCTTTGACCCAAAAAACCGGTTCTCCCACCCCGAAAAACATAGACCCTGCCACTGATCCGAGCGGCGACAAAACCCTTAGGCGCTTGGACTGCGCAGTAATGAATTACCTATTTGAAATTCTAGAAACCGCTGGAGAATCGGACCCCAACAGCCAACCCTATCAGACTGTACGTGCGCTCTTTCCAGAGGGCAATAAACTCTACACTGATGCAGGGTTTTTGGAAAAGACACACATTCAGATATGTGTTCGTGAACCAGAGCAGATTCTTGGTGTGTTTCGGATTCCAAAATGGCAACGCGTAGAGATTGGATTGCCCAATCTGTACTAACGCCGCCGATCACTCGAATAATCTACTTGTTCTCGGTCGCCCGGCAAGCTGGTTAAAATCCTCACGGGGAACGGCCTTTTTCCTGAGAGGCTTCTCGGGGGGTGGTTTTGCCGGGTTCCCTGGGTCCCACTTTTGAGACCCGGGAACCACGAATGCCCTTTATTGAATGCCGAGGTCCGATAGAACCTTCGGCTTGGCCTCTTCGACGGCCAGCAGGTTGTGGCAGGCCGAGCAGTCCTGCGTAATGCTGGTGCTGTCCTTGGCCACGTGGTCGCCGTCGTGGCAGCGGAAGCAGCCGGGATACTCCTGGTGCCCGATGTGGTTGGGATGCGTTCCCCAGGTCACCTTCATGAACGGAAAGACATTCTGGCTGTAAAGCAGGTAGAGCTCCGCGCCGGCGTCCTTGACCAGCGCGGCTTTTTCTTGAAGCACCTCGGGATGCTGGCTGCGGTAGAAGGCCTCAAGCTGTTGGGGAATCTCGACGCGCGCTTGGTCCTGGCTGGTGTAGGGCGCATTCAACAGTTGCAGGCCCTCCTTGTGGATGAAGGGCAGCGAGGGGCTGATGACGCCAGCGGTCATGGCGCTGTTGATGGCTTCCTGCGCGGTCACAAAGGTATGCGCGGCGCGGTTGTGGCAGTCGATGCAATCCATCACCCGCCGCTCGCCCTGGGGTTGTGCGCCGTTGAGCGCGGACGCGGCATAGGTGGTCAAGGAACCATCGGGATTGGTGCGCTGCACCCAGGGAATCGCGGTGCGCGTGGGATCGGTCGAGATGTATTCGATGTGGCCCAGGTGCACGCCGTGAATGCCGCTCCGTTGCGAGAACGAGTCCACGCCGCCCAGGTGGAGAATCAGCACCGTCTGCGACTCGGTGTTCTGTGCGTCGTCGGCGAACGACGATTTGACCAGCAGTTTGTCGCCGTCGAAGCGCGTCGGCGTGTGGCAGGCCTCGCAGGTGTAGCGCGCCGGGCGCAGGCTGGTCACGGGCGATGGAATGGGCGTGGGGTAGTTGGGAACGATCTTGGGCGCCAGCGGCGCGAGCGGATGAAAGGTGACTTCAAGCAGCTGCTTGGTGCCGTTCACCTTGGCGCTGAAGTAGGCTTCGGCGCCGGTGCCGATGTGACACTCGACGCAGGGCACGTGCGAGTGCGGAGAGATCTGATAAGCCGTGAACTCGGGATTCATCACGTGGCAGGAGCGGCCGCAAAACTGCGGCGAATCCATATACTCCGCGCCGTGATAGCTGGCCGTGGCCACGACCAGGAAATTGACGATCGTGGCCACCAGCACGATGTCGATGCCGTGACGGAAGATGCGATCGTTGAGATCGATGCGGGGAAATTCCGCGGGAATCTGGCCGGCTTTTTTGAGTATCCTGCGGCGCAGGAACACGCCGAGGGGGATGAGCGCCAGACCCAGCAGGAAGAGCGCCGGCAGAATGAGGAAAAAGATGATGCCCAGATAGGGATTGTCACTGAGGTGGCCCGAGAGCTCGGCCAGCCAGTAGCTGATCATGGTCACGCCGGAGCCGGTGGTGATGGCGCCGCCGGTCAGGCTGATGGGGTTGTTACCGAAAAACAGCGCGGGACGAACCCAGTCTTCGCGGAATTTCAAAAACGCCGACACGTCTGTTCAGCCTCCATGCGTCGGCGGGCTCGCCAGCAGATGGCGAGCCCGCCCTCAATCTCCTGCGCCGATTCTAGAGCATTTTCGATTCACTCGTTGACATCGCCGACATCGTGCAGGGTGGCTTTTTCTTGAGGAAAAAGCCACTTGGCATCGTGCATTCTGTTAGGAGCAGAATCGAAAATGCTGTAATCCGGCGCATCCGTATTGCAACCGCGGTTTCGAAACCTACGCCACGGGGGATTCACTTTTGGGAAACTCGCTTTGCGGCCGTTGGTCGTTTCCGACCCCTTCAAGCCTACTTCAGGCTCTTGAAGTACGCCGCAACCGCGCTCACCTGCGGGTCTGTCAGTCCGGCAATGGGCTTCATCTTTCCCTTGCCGTTCTTGACGACGGCCTCAATCTGCGTCACGGTGAGCGCCTGGATGGACGGATCGGAGACGGGCTTGATGCCCATCGCCTTGGCCATGCCCGCGCTGGGCGTGCCGGTGGCGCCGTGGCACATGGCGCACTTGGCTTTGTAGGTCGCTGCGCCGTCCTGGGCGAAGCACATGGCGCCGGCCAGCGTTACGGCTGCGGCCAGTACAATTTGGGAACGAAGCATCTTCATCATTGCGAAACTCCTTGAAATGTTTGCCGGCCCGCACGCGCAATCCCGCGCTTGCCGCAGGCCGTGGTTCATCTTTCAGGCCCGCGTACCGGCCGTTGGTGCTGCCTGGGCCATGGTAACAGGAACCCATTGACGCAAACCGGCGCGATCGAGGTTCAAGGACCGACGATCGCGCCGGCAAATTCTTGCTCTTGCATTTGCTCTTGCACTTTCTCTTGCTTTACCTCGGAACTCCGCCCCTCTTACTTGGCAAGGCTCCTGAAGTAATCCACCGATGCCTTGATCTCGGCGTCGGAAAGCTTGCTCTTGAAGGCCGGCATTTTGGCCTTGCCGTTGGTGGTGATGGCGATCATCTGCGCGGCGCTCTCGGCTTTGACCGCGGGATCGCCGGCCGGCTTCACGCCCATGGCCTTGGCGATTCCGGGATTGGGCACGCCCTGCGCGCCGTGACAGCTTTGGCACTTGGCCTTGTACGTCGCTTCCCCGGACTGGGCCAAGCCCACCGCGCCGGACAGCAAAAGGATCGCCGCCAACGCCGACTGCATGCGAATGGTGTTGCTCATGGCAGTACTCCCGCGGTTCGTGATTCGAGATTCGTGATTCGTGGACCGTGATCCGTGGTTCGCGATCGGCTCACGATTCACGAACCACGGTTCACCCTTTTTTTCAGAACTGATAGTGCACACCTAAAACCAGGTTGTTGGCGTGGAAGTTCCGCGGAGCCGTCTCTCCCGCGGGCGAGATCGTCATTCCGGTCTGCCCGCCTGTCCCGGCTACGCCCGAGAGCGAGCTGCAAAGAACCGGCGTGACCGGAACCGTGGGCGTGGGATTGGTGGTGCTGCAATACTGCGCACCCGACGGACCACCCTCGCCGTAGCCGAAGAAGTCGTAGTTGGCCTTCCAGGTCAAGCCCGGCCGGGACTCCCACGAGAGGTGCAAGTAGGGAGATTGATACGTGGACACCAGCGAGCCGGCCACGTCGCGGGCATCGTTGTAGAACCGGGTGCCGTTCACCGAGCTCACGCGGAAACCGAGATTGGAGTGCACCTGCTTGATGGGCGAGTACGCAAAGGCAACTGATGCAAACTGCGTCGGAGCGTCCTCGAAGTCCTTGGCCGGCCCGAAGTCGTAGGTGCCGCTCCGCGTGGCGGCGTTGTTGGGACAGGCCGTGCCGGCGGGAATCGCCGCGCCCGGCAACGCCGCGCTGGCGTTCGCCAGATAGCAGATGTTATCCGCCATGTACACGTCGCTGTAGGAGTAGCTGAAATCGAGCCCATAGCGATCGTTCGGGAACAGCTCGGTGCCGAAACTCACAACACGCGAATGATCGACATGATTGAGCGGTCCGGCGTAGGGCGTGGTGTTGCCCGCGATGCTCTGGTTGTTGTTGGTGTTGTTATGCCGCTCCAGGTCATTGAAGGCGCCCGAGACCGTGGCCCAGGTCTTGGGCCGGTAAATGGTGTGCACCCTGAAGTGCCGCAGTTGCCGGAAGCCCATGGGGGTGAAAGCGTTGTCGTTGTACATGGCCTCCACGCTGCCGTTGAGGTCCCAGTTCTTCGCGGGGCGCACTGCGGCGTTGAAGATGCCTCCGTTTTCGTGAATCGTCACCAAGCCCGAGGTCGTATTGTTGGCCGGAATCGGAACGTTGTGCGCCCCGCTTCCCTGACCCTCGGAGATCAGGTGATCCTGATAGCGGTAGGTGAACGAAAAAGTGGCGCGCGGCGTCGCATCCCAGCTCACGGTCAGGTTGTTGGTCGTGAACCTCTGACCGAAGTAGGCGGGCGTAGGCGCGCCGATGGCGCCGCTACCTTCAAAGGTGGAGGCGCCGGCCGCGGCGTTGGTCGTCTTCAGATTCAGGTTGTTGATGGTCCCGTTGCCGGCGCCCGCGGGATCCGACACGGTGGTCTCGCTGGTCATGGTCGTCGTTCCCGGCTGATGCACGTTCGAGTAGCTGATCTGCTCCTCGAGGCTGACCGTCTTGGTCGCGGCCCAGGTGACGCCATAGTCGAGAGCCATCACCTCTCGCTTCGCGCTCCCCGCGCCGGTGTAGAGATAGGAGCGGTTGGACGCAGTTCCCTTGGCCGCATTCGCCGTCGTCAGGCCCTGGAAGCTGTCGTAGTAGGCGGGCAGATTCATGTTCGCGTCGGTGTAGCGGATGTCGCCGTTCATCGCGATGTTCTTGATGCTCGAGCTCTGCAGGCGCAGGATCTCCGTGGGGTAGAGAATGCGCGTGGGCTGGCTGCGGAAATAATTGGTCGCCACCGCGCAGGCCGCGTTGATGATCGGCGCGCCGCCCGTCGGCGAAGCCGTCAGCATTGCGCCCCCGCCCATGCTCGTCGCGTCGCAGGCAGTTTTCGCATAGGGCGTCAGGCTGTCGTACGTGATCAGCGGGGCGGCCCTGGTTCCGTCCGCCTCCTGCACAATGAAGTCGCTGGGCGCCAGAGTGAAGTAGGAGTCGCCCTTGTAGTGGTCAATTTGCTCCTCGAAGGTCAGCTTGGTCCCTGCCACAGGCTTCCAGTCGACCGCGCCCGTGAAGTCGTCACTGCTGTTGCGCTGGTACTCCTGGAGGATGAGGCTGTAGGAGCCCGCCATCTGATACCCGCCCGGAGTGTACGACGGTCCCTGCATCACACTCTGCGAGTACCCGAAACGGACGGTCACCCTCGCAA
>Ga0326728_10014487_pt1 | contig 16729 bp, 15 predicted proteins | sample MB3enrmetagenome_FD_207602 | JGI IMG/M metagenome (GOLD analysis project Ga0326728, IMG submission 207602) | Lab enriched peat soil microbial communities from McLean, Ithaca, NY, United States - MB31MN | ecosystem: Environmental > Terrestrial > Soil > Wetlands > Peat | place: USA: New York...
ATCCTGAAAAGGCCACTAATCCGGCGATTTTAGCGGCGTGGGCGTACATTGCAGGGATGCTCCGGCACAACGATGTGCGCCTTAAGCGGCATTATGCGCTTGCAAGCACGACTGGGCATGATCCCCTAAATGTCGCCGCATTGGTGAAGGGCAAGCATAAGACTGACCCGGAACAATATCGCGGCCTCGGCTATCGTACCGACCCCAAAGAAAGAGGCAGGTTTTCAGAACTATTTTTTCTGCAATCGGAAAATGGTGACGGTGTCTCAAAATCCAACATAGACGTAGCGATTGCGCAGTTTCACGCCAAGGGCGCCGCACTCGATGTTGAGAAACTGAAGGCGAAGGCTGCAAGTGCCTGACATAGATACTTTTGCTGCGCTACTCTTGGAAGAAGCAAAGCGCTTTCTTGAAAACGCCGTGGATGCAGATGATATTGTGCGCCGAGACGCCTATCTTCACGCAGCTTTAACGCTTGGTTTTTCGGGATTGGAAGCCCACGTTAACGCAGTATGTGAAGAATTCTCTACACGTCCAGAGTTGTCGGCGCACGAAAGGGCGCTCTTGCTTGAAGAAGATGTCAAACTAGAAAATGGGGAATTTAAGCCGCGAGGTTTAAAAATGTATAGATTAGAGGAGCGCATAACATTCTTGCACACGCGCTTCTCGGGCAAACCACTCGACAAGAAAGTGCCGTGGTGGGGAGCATTGGGAACGGCTATCGACATGAGAAATAAACTGACGCATCCAAAAGGGGCACAAACGATTGGCGTTGATGGTGTAAAATGTGCAATCCGCGCGATTGTTGACGCAATCGATGCCCTGTACCAAGCAATCTACAAAAAGAAGTTTCCGGCCGCGAGTCGTGGTCTGCAATCACGGCTGACGTTCTAGGAGGAGGCACTAACATGGTGCGCCCCACAAAAGAGGGTTCTGAGGACGGATACAGCCCCGCCGAAGCCGCACGAGGGCGTGACGTGACCATCAAGTGCGTGTCACCGAAATTTGAATCAGGACATTTCCTTGAAACAGCGGGCAGTCAATGTTATCCTAACTACGCCCGGTCGTGGCGTATCCTCCTCATGCCAGGGGGGCGCCTCGTTGGATGATCAGCGGATGCCAGACAACAAGAGCCTTCTTATCGTCGGCGTGGGCAACATTATTGAGCGCCAGCGCCCTACTTGGCAAAAGTATCGCGAATTAGGCATCCGCCTTGTTGCGGCTGATGTACTTGACACACCCACCGGTCTATCTGCTTTACCGGAGGGCACACCCTTTGTTAACCTGATGCTGGCAGAAAGCAAGAGACAACTAATGGCTCTTGCGCCCTTTGATTTATGCTATATAGCGACTTTTCCTCGTGTGCATCTTGTAACGGCATTCAGGTTCGATTATTTTTCCAATGGTTTTAATTTTGCTAAACCAGTAGACTCACATCTCGATCTATTAAATACTATGTATCTGGAAAAAGAACGCATATTTCACAGTATTGCATTGAAAATGGTTGTACATGACCACTATAGAAATAAACCTGTGGTTGCTGCGCTTCGCAAGGGCCTCAAAACGCTCCACGGCCGATATGGCTTCATTCAGGAGATGCGCGTCTATATTACGGAACGTAAATCAACAGAGGATGAATGGTATAGAAAAGGAGCCCTTGATGACGGCATTCTAATGGACCTCGCCCCACATGCGTTGAGTGTTATTTTCGAACTTTTGCCAACTCCGTTCTCATGGGAGAATAAAGAGGGTCATCACTTTAATAGAATAGGCGTCAAGCTAAATGATATTGTCGGCTGCTACCGCGCGCGTGACAATAATTGCATACTTCACCAGGGAGTGGAGACTTTTGGGGTTATTCATATTCGGGGAAGTGAGGATATTGTTTTCACCCCAAAGGAGTCAGGGAAGGAATTACCTTTGGAGCCCCACAAAGTTGATATACTCATCGCCGTTGGGAAAGGCACGTCGATTGACAGAGAAGATAATCCCGGAAATCTTAAAGGCGTCAAAATTACTTTCGACGGAACGACCGTCATTGGTAATTTCGATACGAATGGAATTAGCGGCGTGTCGGCCGGAGATACGAAATTGGACTTAATGTTAGATGCGATAGACGTATGTCAAGGAGGTATCAATTTACCATTCAGCCGGCTCGGCGATCTAAACCTCGATTTAGAAGCCGTAAGAGGTGACCAGGGTGCAGCCTTACGGCCTTTTCAGACATTTGACGACGCCATGAAGGTCGTGAATATCTTGGATAATTGTCTTAAGCACCCGACGGCAACAAACCTTATACATTACGAAACGGGCACGACAAGCGCTGACGTGATCAATAGGATCGTAGGGGACACCAGATGGCGGCACCCTCGACCGCTTACGGACCTCATAATAGGCCGCCAAGTCCCCGCGAATGAGAAGATTGATTAGAAATCGCCCTTAGACTAGAGGTCAACACTTGGCATTACGGCATTACTGCGACGCACACCTATTTCCCTTTTTGTACAATGCCGGGATAATCGCCATAGGCCGTGCTTCCCGCGCCGGCCTTGACGGCGCCGCCCGGCATCGAAAACGGGACCGAAAAAGGCGCCCAAGGCGTTGAAATTCCCCGGGGCGGGACGCGGATGGGCTTTTCGCGATCCGCCGCGCGTTCGCCGCGCCGCCGCGCTCATGCCGGCAGCCGAAAGCAAGGACCCGTCATGGCCGGGCTTGTCCCGGCCATCCACGCCGTCGAACCGCCGCCCAGTTGAAAACGGGGTCGAGCGTTTCCCGCCGCTTCCGGGAACCGGCGAGACGCTTCGCCGCGTGGATGGCCGGGACAAGCCCGGCCATGACGGCGCTCGGCGTCTTCGGCCGTCGGCCTCAGAGAATGAACCGGCTCAAGTCCGCGTTGTCGGCGAGGTCGCCGACGTGCGCCTCGACGTAGGCGGCGTCGATGGCGATGGTCTCGCCCGAGCGGTCGGGGGCGGTGAAGCTCACTTCGTCGAGCACGCGCTCCATCACCGTCTGCAGGCGCCGGGCGCCGATGTTCTCGACGCTGGCGTTGACCTTGGCGGCGACGCGCGCGATCGCCGCGATCGCGTCGTCGGCGAAGGTCAGCGTCACGCCCTCGGCGCCCAGCAGCGCGACGTATTGCTTGATCAGGCTCGCCTCGGGCTCGGTGAGGATGCGCTTGAAGTCGTCTTCGGTGAGCGAAGCGAGCTCGACGCGGATCGGCAGGCGCCCCTGCAATTCGGGCAGCAGGTCGGAGGGCCGCGCGATGTGGAAGGCGCCGGAGGCGATGAACAGGATGTGGTCGGTGTTGACCGTCCCGTGCTTGGTGGCGACGGCGGTGCCCTCGATCAGCGGCAGCAGGTCGCGCTGCACGCCCTCGCGCGAAACGTCGGCGCCGCCGCGCCCGTCGCGCGCGCAGATCTTGTCGATCTCGTCGAGGAAGACGATGCCGTTGCTCTCCACTTCGTGGATCGCCTCGCGCACCACCTGATCCTGGTCGAGCATCTTCTCGGCCTCGGCCGCCACCAGCGGCTCGTGCGCGTCCGCGACGCTCATCCGCTTTGACTTGGTGCGCTGGCCGAAGCCCTTGCCGAAAATATCGGCGAGGTTGATCGCGCCGACCGAGGCGCCCGGCAGGTTCGGCAATTCGAACATCGGCATGCCGCCGCCGCCGCCCTGGGGCAACTCGATTTCGATCTCCTTGTCGTCGAGTTCGCCGGCGCGCAATTTGCGCCGGAACGCCTCGCGCGTCGACGGCGAGGAACTGACGCCGACCAGCGCGTCGAGCATCCGCTCCTCGGCGGCGAGTTCCGCCTTGGCCTCGATGTCCTTGCGCTTCTTCTGCTTGACCAGCGCGATGCCGATCTCGACCAGATCGCGCACGATCTGCTCGACGTCGCGCCCGACGTAACCGACCTCGGTGAACTTGGTCGCCTCGACCTTGAGGAACGGCGCGCCGGCGAGCTTGGCCAGGCGCCGCGCGATCTCGGTCTTGCCGCAACCGGTCGGCCCGATCATCAGGATGTTCTTGGGCATCACCTCCTCGCGCATCGGCGAGACGAGGCGCAGACGGCGCCAGCGATTGCGCAGGGCGACCGCGACGGCGCGCTTGGCGTCCTTCTGCCCGACGATGTAGCGATCGAGTTCGGAAACGATCTCGCGCGGCGAGAATTCGCTCATGAGGTCACAAGGCTCTCGAGGACCAGATTGGCGTTGGTGTAGACGCAGATCGTCGCGGCGATGCCCATCGCGCGGCGCACGATTTGCTCGGCGTCGAATTCGCTCGGCAGCAGCGCGCGCGCGGCGGCGAGCGCGTAATTGCCGCCCGAGCCGATCGCGATCGCCGAGCCGTGCTCGTCGCCTTCGGGCTCCAGCACGTCACCCGAGCCGCTCAGCACGAAGCCGACGCTTTTGTCGGCGACCAGCAGCATCGCCTCGAGCCGGCGCAGATAGCGGTCCATGCGCCAGTCCTTGCCGAGCTCGACGCAGGCGCGCGGCAATTGTCCGGGATATTGTTCGAGCTTGCCCTCCAGGCGCTCGAATAGGGTCAGCGCGTCGGCGGTCGAACCGGCGAAGCCGGCGATGACCTCGCCCTTGGCGAGGCGGCGGACCTTGCGGGCGTTGCCCTTCATCACCGTCTCGCCGACGCTGACCTGGCCGTCGCCGCCGATGACCACCCGGCCGGCCTTGCGCACCATCAGGATCGTCGTCGCATGCCAGCCCGGCAGGGGAGCGCCCGTTCTATCGTTCATGACCCGACTTTCTCCGCCGCCGTTTCCGGGCGAGGCCCCGATTTATGGCGGCGGGAGCGCGAGCGCAAGGAGCGGGGCGGTCGAAGCAGGGCGAGGAACTCGGGTTGGCGGCTGTCCGAAACCATCGACACAGCGCGCCGTCGCATCGCCGGGAGCGCTCACGAGCGTTTTGCTTAAAGGTTTCGGCCGTCCAACCGCCCACTTAGGGGTCGGTTCCGCTCAGCTCAATTCGTCGATCCAGATCGGATTGGTCCAGGCGCGCCGGCCCGCCGCGTCGATCGCCACGATGCGGAACCATTTGTAGGGGCCGCCGCCGGCCCACGCCTCGCCGGCGGCGTCGGCGATATCGAAGACGGCGCGCGTGACCTGACGCCCAACCCTGGCGAGGGCGCGCGAAGCGCCGGTCAGCAGGGCCACCGAATCGACCGGCGAGCAGTCGACCGCGACCTCCGCCGGGCCGACGGTCACGTCGTGCAAGCGCGGCCCCTGGCTCGAATACAAATGCCCCGATTTCAGCGCCGCGAGCAGCGCCTCGGGGTCGAGGCTCCGAGCCTTCACTTCGACGAAGCCGCCGAAGGCGTCGTAGTCGCCGTGGAGGAAATGCGCGTCGTCGACGGCGATCGCGGTCAGGCGCCGGCCCTCGCTCAGCAGCCGATCGAGCAGGTAGAAGCCGTCGCCGCGATCGGTCTGCACCGCGGACGTGTGGTTGTAGATTTCCACCGCGTGGGCCGCTGCGAGCGCGCGCCCGTCCTCGGCCGTGAGCTGCGACCAGGCGGGATGGGCGATGGCGACGAAGGCGCCCGCGGCGCGGGCGCGCGCCGCCAGCTCCGGCCCGCTCTCTGCGGGGCCGGGGGCGGGAAAATCGAGCGGCAGGCCGGTCGCGAGAATGTGCCAGAGCTCGCCGACCTTCGTGCCCATCGCATGCAGTTCGGCGCCGATCAGGGTGGTGAAATCATTGGACCGCCAGCGCCGGGTGTCGGCGATCGGCCAGCCGAACGAAGCGAGAAAGTGCTCGGAGAGCTGGACGAAGTCGTAGCCGGCCCGCCTGTAAGCCTCGATCGCCCCTTGAGGCGTCAGCGCGCCGTCGGAGAGGTTCGAGTGCGTGTGCAGATTGCCGCGCCAAAAGCGGCCGACGGTCGAGAAGGGGGCGATGGACGTCAAAGCCGATGATCCCGTCATGTCGGCGTCGCGCCGCGAGCGGCCGAATCGATGTCTGGCCGCAAGGATCGGCGAAAAACATGACAGGCGCGCGTCGGCGGCGCGGCCGCTTCCGCCTCAGCCCGCCCGTTCGACCGCCATCGCGGTCGCCTCGCCGCCGCCGATGCACAGCGAAGCGACGCCGCGTGCGAGCCCGCGCGCCTGCAAGGCGGCGATGAGAGTCACCAGGATGCGCGCGCCGGAGGCGCCGATGGGATGGCCGAGCGCGCAGGCGCCGCCGTTGACGTTGACCTTATCCTCGGGGAGGGAGAGATCGCGCATCGCCGCCATCGCGACGACGGCGAAGGCCTCGTTGATCTCGAAGAGATCGACCGAATCGGCGCTCCAGCCGCATCTGTCGAACAGTTTTCGCATCGCGCCGATCGGCGCGGTGGGGAAATTCTTCGGCTCGGCGGCGTAGGTCGCGTGAGCGACGATGGTCGCCAGCGGCGCGACGCCGCGCCGCTCCGCTTCGCCGCGGCGCATCAGGACCAGCGCCGCCGCGCCGTCGGAGATCGAGCTGGAATTGGCGGCGGTCACCGTGCCGCCCTCGCGGAAGGCGGGCTTGAGCGAGGGGATTTTCTCCGGCCGCGCCTTGGGCGGCTGCTCGTCGTCGGCGACCGTCGTTTCGCCCTTGCCCGACCTGATCGTGACCGGCTCGATCTCCGCGGCGAAATCGCCATCGCGCATCGCCCGCCTCGCGCGCTCGAGCGAACGCAGGGCGTAAGCGTCCTGCGCCGCGCGAGTGAATTGATAATGCTCGGCGCAGTCTTCGGCGAAGGTCCCCATCAGGCGGCCCCTGTCGTAGGCGTCCTCGAGGCCGTCGAGGAACATCGAATCGACGACGCGGCCGTGGCCCATGCGATAGCCCGAGCGCGCCCGCTCGAGGAGATAGGGGGCGTTGCTCATGCTCTCCATGCCGCCCGCGACGACGATCTCGGCGGACCCGGCGCGGATGAGGTCATGGGCGAGCATCGCCGCCTTCATGCCCGAGCCGCACATCTTGTTGACGGTGGTCGCGCCGACCCCGATCGGCAGCCCGGCGCCGAGCGCCGCCTGGCGGGCCGGGGCCTGGCCCTGGCCCGCCGGCAGCACGCAACCCATCAGCGCCTCGTCGACTTCCTCGCCCTTGAGCCCCGCGCGCGACAGCGCGGCGGAAATCGCCGTCGCGCCGAGCCTTGGCGCCGCGACGTCCTTCAGGTCGCCGAGGAAGGCACCCATCGGCGTGCGCGCCCCGCCGACGATGACGATGGGGTCGTCTTTGGACATGTCCGCCGTCTCCGCTCTGAAACGCCGCACCTTACCATTGCTCCCCGGCGCGCGCCGCGCGTAATGTCCTCCGATGAAGCTCACTAGCGAAGAAATCGAGCGCTATTCGCGCCAGATCGTGTTGCGCGGGCTCGGCGGGCCGGGCCAACTCAAGCTCAAGGCGGCGCGCGTGCTGATGGTCGGGGCGGGAGGGCTCGGCTCGCCAGCGCTGCAATATCTCGCCGGCGCCGGCGTCGGCCGCCTTGGAATCGTCGACGACGACAAGGTCGCGCTCAGCAACCTGCACCGCCAGGTGTTGCACGCGACCGCCGACCTCGGGCGTCCAAAAGTCGACAGCGCCGCGGATGCGCTTTTCCGCCTCAATCCGCACGTCCGGGTCGAAAAGATCGCCCGGCGGCTCGAGCCCGACAACGCCCGCGGGATCGTCGCCGACTACGACGTCGTCCTCGACGGCTCCGACAATTTCGCTGCGCGCTACGCCGTTTCCGACGCCTGCTTCTTCGAGCGCAAGCCGCTGGTGACCGCCGCGATCGGCGAATTCGACGGGACGCTGACGACCTTGAAGCCCTACGAGCGCGGCGCCGACGGCAAGCCCAATCCGACCTACCGCTGCCTCTTCCCCGAGGCCCCGCCGCCGGGGACGATTCCCGCTTGCGCCGAGGCGGGCGTGCTCGGCGCGCTCGCCGGCGCGCTCGGCTCGCTGATGGCGCTGGAGGCGATCCGCGAGATCGTCGGCGGCTTCGGCGAGGCCGATCGTGGCCTCGTCGGCCGGCTGCTGATGATCGACGGGCGCGCCATGCGTTTCGAGACGCTCGCCTACGCCTGGGACGAGGCGAACCCGCTGAATGGGCGGGGGTAGAGCAAGCCGGCAAGACTTTCTTATCGTCGAGGCGCTAAGCCAGGACAAGCCGATCCGGCCGGGCCGGACGGCGCGCGGGCGCTTTCCGCTCGCCCCAACGGGACGCCAAGGGATGATCGTCGGCCTCGCGTTCGTCTCGAACGCCCTGTTCAATTTCCTCGTCGCGCTGCTGGTGGCGAGGTTTCTCGGGCCGGCCGAATACGGCCGCTTCGCCATCGCCTGGGCGAGCGCGATTCTCATCAACACCGCGGGGTTCGATTGGCTCCGCCTGTCCGCGGTGCGGTTTTATTCCAATCGCGTGCGCAGCGAGCGGCCGGCGGTGCGCGCGACGCTGGAGGCCTGTTTCGCCGCGCTCGCGGCTGTCATCGCGCTCGGCGCGCTGACGCTTTCGCTCTCCGGCCTCGATCTGCCGCTCTCGCCCGGCCTGATCGTCGTGACCGCGCTGACGGGGGTGGCCAACGGGCTTTACGAGCTGCGCACCGCGCTCGCCCGCGCGCGCTTCTTCGACCGCGCCTATATCGAGATCGTCCTGATCAAGAACGGGTTCGGGCTGGTTCTGACGGTCGGCGGCGCGCTGGCGTTCGGCTCGGCCAAGATCGCGCTCGCCGGCGCGTGCCTCAGCGTCGGCATGGCGATGGCGGCGACCTATCGCGATCTTCGCGATCCCGAGGCGCGGCTCGGCCTCGCCGAACGGCCGCTGGCCCGGACCTATTTGGCCTACGGCGGGCCATTCATCGTCTCGTCCGTGCTGTTCCAGTTGATCCCGTTCGCCGGGCGCATTCTCGCCGGCGCGCTCTACGGTTACGACGAGGCCGGACAATTCTCGCTCGCCAACGACGTCGGCGTGCGCGTGCTGGCGGCGCTCGCCTCGGCGCTGGACGTCATCGTTTTTCAGCAGGCGGTGCGCGCGGAGGAAACGCTGGGGCGCGCCGGCGCGCGCGCGCAATTGGCCGACAACATGGCGCTGGTCGTCGCCGTCGTTCTGCCGGCCGCCGTCGGACTTTGGCTGTGTCTGCCGGGCGTCGAGGCGCTGATCGCGCCCAAGGCCTATCGCGGACCGTTTTCCGCCTATCTCGGCCCGATGCTGCCGGGGCTCGCGGCGTTCGTGTTGATGATGTACGCCGTCGCGCCGATCTTTCAGATCGCCAAGCGCACCGCGCCGATGATCCTCGCCGCGCTCGCGGCGATCGCCGCCGACGTCGCGCTCATCGCGAGCCTGCCGCGAGGCGAGGCGGGATATTGGCTTGCCTCCGCCCAAAGCGGCGCCCTTATCGTCGGCCTCGCCGTGGCGCTTCTCCTGGCCCAGGCGACGCGCCCGCAATGGCCGCGCGCGCGCGATCTTCTCGGCGCGCTGGCCGCCACCGGCGCGATGGCGCTGGCGCTGTGGCCTTTGCGTGGGCTTGAGCCGAGCGTCGCGCTGCTGGCCGCTCAGGTCTCGGTCGGCGCGGCGATCTACGGCGCCCTGGCCTGGATTCTCGACCTCGCGCAGTTGCGCCAGCGCGTGCGCGACTTGATCGGCCCGCGCGCCCTCGCGGCGGGATCGGTCAAGGACTCGTGACGGGTTCTGTTGGTCAAATTTCATTAAGCATAGTTCGTTGCGTTCCGATAACCATCGCTCGAGACTTGCCAGCGCGCCGCGTTGTTTTCGCGTATGCTTAATTCTTGTTCGGCGTCGCCGCGGTTCGCTGAAGTGCGCGCAGACCGGCGGCGCCGCGGCGGGAGTTTGTCATGCGGCGCGTTCCGGGCTTCCTCGTTCCTGCGTTCTTGAGCCTTTCGACCCTCGCGTTCGGCGCCGCCGAGACGGCGGCGGCGGGAACCGTCGACGGTCTCGTCATCCCCGGCATCGGTCCGCCGCTGGCGGCCGCGCCGGCTCAGCCGACCCAGAGCGGCCTTGGCGGCGGCTTCATCGAATTCCTGCTGAGCGGGCGGACCGGAGGGTCGCTGCCTGCGCCGCAGGCCGCCCCTGCGCCGGCGCCGGCCGAGCCTCAGGTCGCCGCGCCGCCGCCGGGCGCGCCTCAAGTCGCCGCGCTGACGCCGTCCGCGCCGGACCAAGTCGAGGCCAAGCCCGCCGACGAGTACCTGCGCCGCGAAGTCGATTATTCCGGCTCCGAGCGGCCCGGCACGATCGTGATCGACACGCCCAACAAGTTTCTGTTCCTGGTGTTGCCGCACGGCCGCGCGATCCGCTACGGCGTCGGCGTCGGGCGGCCGGGCTTCGAATGGTCGGGCGTCAAGACGATCACCCGCAAGGCCGAATGGCCGGACTGGACGCCGCCGCCGCAAATGATGCTGCGCCGGCCGGACCTGCCCAGCCATATGGACGGCGGGCCCGACAACCCGCTCGGCGCGCGCGCGCTCTATCTCGGTTCGTCGATGTATCGCATCCACGGCACCAACGACCCCGCGACGATCGGTCAAAACGTCTCCTCGGGCTGCATCCGCATGATGAACGAGGACGTGATCGACCTCTACGATCGCGTTCGCGTCGGCGTGAAGGTGATCGTGATCTGACGCCGGGCCGAAGCGTCGGCCCCGAGCGGCCGATTTTCAGGTTCGGCGTTCAGGCGTCGAAACCGCCGCCGTCGAAGCCGGGGTCCGAGCCGCCGTCGTCATAGCCGACGTCCTGCACGCCGCCTTGATCCTGGTCCAGCAGCGCGTCGTCAGCGCGCGCGCCGGCCGGATCGGGCGCGCTCTCGTAGAAATTGTTGATCGTTTCGCCGCCGCCGAACCCGCCTAGGGAATGGCCGCCGTAGAGGCCGCCTCGGCCGCCGATCAGGTTCTCCAGCGTATTGGCGAGCATCATGCCGCCGGCGACGCCCGCCGCCGTGGTCATCGCGTTGGCGAGGAAGCCGCCGCCGGCGGCCGGCGCGGGGGGCGCTCCCCAAGGGCTGGGCTGCGGCGCCGGCGCGTAGCTAGGCTGGCGGACGCCGACCGGGGCGCTCGCGCCTGCGCGGTAGGCGCTCGCGTCGTAGCCGGCACTCGGGCCGGGCGCCGGCGAAGCGCCGCCGAACAGCGACTTGCCGAGATTGGCGAGGAAGCTGGTCTCCTGCGGCGGCGGCGCGGCGCGCGATTCGAGTTCGGCGATGCGCTGCGCGGCGGCCTCCAGCGCATGCTGCTGCACCAGCGCGGTCTGCGCGAGAACATAGGGCGCGTAGGGCTGGGCGCGCACCGCCTCGCCGATGAAGGCTTCCGCCTCGGGGTCGCGGGCGCCCGCGGCGGCGGCGCGAATGCGCTCGAACAGGTCGGCGAGCAACTGGCGTTCTACAGGCGTCATGAATATCTCCGTTGCGGCCCGATCGGCCCCGGCCGCATATCGGAGAGGAATGCGACCAATCCAAGACGGCGCGCCGGCGAATTCTCGGCGGTCGGGGCGGCCGATCGGACCGCGGCTTTACTCGCCCATCCCGATCGCGTAGTCCATACGCGCAATGAGCCCCGGTCCAGCCCATTGTCGCTGGCGCCAGGGCTTTGTTTTCTTGGGGTTGAGAGATCGATCGGCGATGGCCAACGTGGTTGTTGTCGGCGCCCAATGGGGCGACGAGGGAAAAGGCAAGATCGTCGACTGGCTGTCGGTCTCAGCCGACGTCGTGGTCCGATTCCAGGGCGGCCACAACGCCGGGCACACCTTGGTCGTCGGCGACCAGGTCTTCAAGCTCGCGCTGCTGCCTTCGGGCATCGTGCGCCCGGGCAAATTGTCGATCATCGGCAACGGGGTGGTGCTCGATCCCTATCATCTGGTCCAGGAAATCGAGCACATACGCGGCCAGGGCGTAGAAGTGACCCCCAAGAACCTCAAGATCGCCGAAAACGTTCCGCTTATCTTGTCGCTGCATCGCGATCTCGACGCGCATCGCGAATCGGGGGAAATCGGCGGCGTGAAAATCGGAACGACCAAGCGGGGCGTCGGCCCGGCGTACGAGGACAAGGTCGGCCGACGCGCGATCCGTTTGATGGATCTGGCCGAGCCCGAGTCCCTCGACGGAAAAATCGCGCGCCTGCTCGCCCATCACGACCCCTTGCGCCGCGGCATGGGCCTCGACCCGCCGAGCGCGGCGGCGATCAAGGACGAGCTCGTCGCCGTCGCGCCCAAGGTGCTGGAGTACATGGCCCCGACGTTCGAGCTGCTCGATCGCGCGCGGCGCGCCGGCAAACGCATCCTGTTCGAGGGCGCGCAAGGCGCCCTGCTCGACATCGATCACGGCACTTACCCGTTCGTCACCTCGTCCAACACCGTCGCGGCCAGCGCCGCGACCGGCTCGGGTCTGGGACCGCGCGCGATCGGTTACGTCTTAGGCATCGTCAAGGCCTATACGACGCGGGTCGGCGGCGGGCCCTTCCCCAGCGAACTCGACGACGAGACCGGTCGCCTGATCGGCAGGCGCGGGGTCGAATTCGGCACCAACACCGGGCGTCCGCGCCGCTGCGGCTGGTTCGACGCGGTGCTGACGCGCCAGTGCGTCAAGACCTCCGGTATCGACGGCGTCGCGCTGACCAAGCTCGATGTTCTCGACGGCTTCGAAGAAATCAAGGTCGCCACGCGCTATCGTCTCGACGGCAAGGAGATCGACTATCTCCCGGCCTCGCAAGCCGCTCAGGCGCGCGTCGAACCCCTCTACGAAACGATCGAGGGCTGGCGGGGCGCGAGCGTGGGCGCGCGCTCATGGGCTGATCTGCCGGCGCAGGCGATCAAATACGTGCGCCGCATCGAGGAACTGATCGGCGCTCCGGTCGCGTTGCTCTCGACGAGTCCGAAGCGGGACGATACGATTCTTGTGCACGACCCATTTCAAGATTAACCCAGTCATGGCGCTGGGCGGCGGAACGCGAGCGACCGGACTCGATCATGGCTGATTATTACACCCTGCTCGGCAAAGCGATCGCGAACTTTCCCAAGGATGGTCCGGCGGCGCCGCGCAAGGCGATTTACGATCGCGCCCGCACGGCGCTGCACCGCCAATTGCACGCATTGGGACCGACGTTGTCGGAAACGGACATCGCGCGCGAAGAGGCCTCTCTCGAAACCGCCATCGCGCGGCTGGAGGCGCAATTCACGCCCGCGGCTCGCCCGCCTGTTGCGCCTGCCGCGCCGCCCGCTGCGACGGCGAGGCCGAGCGCGCCTGCCGCGCCGCCCGCCGCGACGGCGAGGCCGAGCGCGCCTGCCGCGACGGCGAGGCCGAGCGCGCCTGCCGCGCCGCCCGCCGCGACGGCGAGGCCGGGCACGCCTCCGCCGCTCCCGGGCGCGCCGGCCCGTCCCACCGCGCCGCGCCCGACGGCGCCGCCGATCGGCGCTGAAGCGTTGGCGCGGTCGATTCCGGACGCAAGGCCGGCGCCGGCCGCGCCGCCTTCTTCGCCGCCTCCGCCGCCGCGTGCGCCGACCGCGCCACGTTTTTCGCCACCGCCGCCGCCGGCCGCAGCGCGTTTTTCGCCGCCGCCGGAGCCGGCCGCGCCGCGTTTCTCGCCGCCCCCGCCGCCGCTTCCCCATCGCGAGGTCGCCGAGCCGTCGTCCGCGCCGCCAATCATCGCCGCGAGCGACGACGAGATCGACGTCAAGGGCCATGCCCCGCCCGTCGACGCCGCCACAGGCGTCGATCGGGTCGCCTATGCGCCCGCCGCGACGGACGACGGATCGATTCGGCCCAGCGCGCCGAACGGTCTCGACGCGCCGCGCGCCAATCCCTTGCCCTGGATCGTGCTCGCCATCCTGGTCGGGGTTGTATTTTCCGTCGCGGTCGCGGCGTTCCTGTTGCGTCAGAAGCCGCAGGACCTCGCGATCCAGGAACCCGTCGCGGCCGCCGACTCGCAGCCGGCGACGAGCGCCGCTAAGATCGCCGAACGCGTCGGCGGCGGCGCGCCCGCTGCGCCCGCCCCCGCCCCCGGTTCCTCTCCCGCGGCGGCGCCGGCGGCCGACGCGAGCGCGGCCGCGACGGCGCCGCAACCGGCCGCCTCGCCGGGCCTACCGGTCTCCGCGCGCGCCGCGATGCTCGTCGCCGTCGCCGCCGACCCGCAGAAGCCGCCCGTGGTCAGCCTTGGTTCGGTCGTCTGGACCTCGATCCCAGCGATGCCTGGGCAGCCGGCGACGGTCGGGGTGAAGGCCGAGGCCGACATTCCCGATCTGAAGACGCACGCGGTCATGACGATGCGGAAGAACACCGACCCGACCTTGCCCGCTTCGCATACGATTGATCTTCGCCTGACGTTCGGCGACGGCGCGGAAATCAAAGGCGTCAAGGACATGCGCGTGCCGATGATGCGTCGCGACGATCCGCCGGCGCAGGATTCCCTGGCGGGCGTGCGGGTGAAGATTTCCGACAGCTATTTCCTCGTCGGCCTCAATCGCGCCGACGCCGACGCCGCGCGCAACGTCGACCTGATCGCCAGCCGCGGCTGGCTCGACTTCCCACTGCTGCTCAACGACGACCGCATCGCCAAGCTGACCTTCGAGAAGGGCGCCGACGGGCAGCGCATCCTCACCGACGCGCTGGCCGCATGGAAGGCGCCCTGAGCGCTCAATCCGGCAGGTTGAAGACCCGCGTCGAAACGAAATAGCCGCCTTCGACGTTTCCCAAGGCGACCGGCGCGCCGAGACGCGCGGCGTAGGCGGGCCCTTCGGGCGCGCCGACGCCGCGCAGCAGCAGTTTTTGTCCGCGGCGCAGGATCGCGGCGCCATGCCTATCGACGGCGACGCAGGCCAGCTCCGCTAAGCCCGCTTCCACGGCGAGCAGCGCGGCCGCGCGGGCCTCGGGCGAAGAGCGCAACGCGTCGAGGGCCGCCGCGCTCTTCGCCGAGAACGGGCCGACGCGAGTGCGGCGCAGCGCCGCGATATGGCCGTGACAACCGAGCTCGCGCCCGAGGTCGCGCGCGATCGCGCGCACATAGGCGCCCTTGCCGCATTCGGCCTCGAATCTCGCCTCGTCCGGCCCGGCCTCGACGAGTTCGAGCCGATGGACGAGGACGGCCCGCGCCGCGATCTCGAACGCCTCGCCGCCGCGCGCCAGATCGTAGGCGCGCTCGCCGGCGACGCGAATCGCCGAAAAGGTCGGCGGAATCTGGCTGATGAGGCCGACGAAGCGCGGCAGCGCCGCCTCGATCTCGTCGCGGGTCGGTCGCCTCGGCGAGCTCGCGACGATCCGGCCCTCGGCGTCATCGGTGTCGGTTTCCTCGCCCCACTTGACGACGAACCGATAGGCCTTGGCGCCCTCCTGCACGATCGGGACAGTCTTGGTCGCCTCGCCGAACGCGACCGGCAACACGCCGGAAGCCAGCGGGTCCAAGGTGCCGGCGTGGCCCGCCTTCTTCGCGTTGAACAGATATTTCAACTGCGCGACCGCCTGCGTCGAGGCGACGCCGATGGGCTTGTCGAGGTTGATCCAGCCGTTGACTTCGACGCGCGTCGAGCGGCGCGGGGCCGACTGGCGTCTCTTGGACGGCTCGGACTGGGCCTCCGCGGGCGTCGCGTCGATCTCGCCCTTCCGACTCAATGGCGCTCCTCGTCGTCATGGGCGAGGTCGCGCGCGACGCGCGGCGACTTCAACAGCGCGTCGATTTCGGCCTGCGCGGAAAAGCTGCGGTCAAGCACGAAGCGCAGATCGGGCGCGAATTTGAGGTTGACGCGCCGGGCGACCAGCGCGCGCAGCGCCTTCTTGCGCTCGTTGAGAGCGAGGATCGTCGCCTCGGCGTTCTCGCCGCCGAGCGGCATGACGGCGACGGTGGCGAGCTTCAGATCGGTCGACATCTTCACCGAGGGAATCGTCACCGCCTGCCGATCGAGCACGGGATCAGGGATCTCGCCGCGCTGGAGAATTTCCGCCATCGCATGGCGGATCGATTCGCCCACGCGCTCGACACGATGCGAGGGGCCGGCGTGTCTGGAATCGGAACGAGACATTTGCAAGAGAGCCTGGAATACGAAGTTGAGGCGCCGAGGAAGCGAAGGAAAAGGACTTGCGATTCCGGCCGTCCGACGTTCGCCGGCGCCGCGCGATCGACACGTTAGGGCGGCGCGACGGCCTCGTCTGAGCCGCGCCCGCGCGGCGCGGCCTTAGGATGCGCGGCCAAGCCGGAGCGGTCGCTCGTCTCGTCGCCTGCTAAAGCGTGCGACGAATCTCCTCGATATTGTAGCACTCGATGACGTCGCCGACGCGCACGTCCTGATAGTTCTCCAGGGCCATGCCGCATTCCTGGCCGGCCTGCACCACCGCGACTTCGTCCTTGAAACGCTTCAGCGTCGACAGCTTGCCCTCGTGGACGACTACGTTGTCGCGAATGAGGCGCACATGGGCGCCGCGCTGCACCACGCCGTCGGTGACTCGGCAGCCCGCGACATTGCCCACCTTCGAGATCGAGAACACTTCCAAGACCTGCGCGTTGCCGAGCATCGTCTCGCGCAGGGTGGGCGAAAGCAGGCCCGACATCGCCGCCTTCACGTCGTCGACGAGGTTGTAGATGATGTTGTAGTACCGGATCTCGATGCCCTGCTGCTCGGCCAGGTCGCGCGCTTCCTTGTGCGCGCGCACGTTGAAGCCGATGATGACCGCCTTCGAGGCCTCGGCGAGGGTGACGTCGGATTCGGTCACGCCGCCGACGCCGCCGTGAATGACGCGCGCGGCGACTTCCTCGGTGCCGAGCTTCTCGATCGCGGCGGTGATCGCCTCGACCG
>Ga0326728_10014488_pt1 | contig 16728 bp, 19 predicted proteins | sample MB3enrmetagenome_FD_207602 | JGI IMG/M metagenome (GOLD analysis project Ga0326728, IMG submission 207602) | Lab enriched peat soil microbial communities from McLean, Ithaca, NY, United States - MB31MN | ecosystem: Environmental > Terrestrial > Soil > Wetlands > Peat | place: USA: New York...
AAGTCTAAAGTTAACAATTTTAGTACTAAATAACCCATTTAGTATTGCAGCGAAAGTAATTTCGTCGTTTATAAAAGGCTGGCTTTTATGGTAAGTTTCCCATGTGGTAAGACATGTTAGTGTATTAGTGTATTCTGCTCACTACTTTTTGCGGAGATAAATCTTGGTTCGGAAAGTACGCAAGATAATGATGTCGCTCGACGAGGTCTGTCGCGCTTATGAGTGCTACCAGCGGGTCACACCGGACTTCCTTCCGAAAGCCGGAATCATCGCGTGCAAGACGGCAGATGGAGCCGTTATTCTGACGGTCGAGAGGACTGACGGCGCATCGTCACAACGTCAGGAGATTATCTTTAAAGGGTTTGATATTTTTAAGCCGTTAATACGTTTTTGTATAGAAAACAACATCTTGTTGCCGCGCGATGGTACAAAATCGATTTCTATCGAAGCGGATAAAGTTGTCCTGCACATGGAACTAGACCTCAGCGTAGACATGCCGACTGCATTAAGGCCCATGAATATGTCGCATGTCGATGAGGTTGTTCTCGAAAATAAGCGCAAGAGTCGAAGCTGAAACCGATCATGATTTGTTCCGCCGCGTTATGTCTGGGGTCGCCTCAGAAAACGGAAATTTTTGCACGCTAAGCCTCGGCGAATGGCCGCGCACGCGCACGCGCAAAATTCATCGGCTAATAGCCGCCGCAGCCTATCCTTTGGTAGTCAGGGTAATAGGGTGAATAGCCGCCAGGTCGGCCCTGTTGATTCCACTCTTTCAGTTGACCTTCTATCTCGTATGCGCGGTTTTCAAAATCGAAACTTATCGCGGCCGATACTTTTCAGGCTCGCCATAATAATAGGGATCATTCCTATAGGGTCCGCCTCTATATAATGGGACGTCTTGTCTGTCTCCCCACTCGTCGGCGCAGTAGCGATTCAGGCGCCGATCCAGCCCATCGGGATAATCTCCCAAACTACGCCCAACCTGGCGACCTTCGGCAACCATTCGGCAATCTGCCGCCTTGTCGTCGTCACCACAACCGGCGGACCCAAGTACAAGGGATACTGCAACGACAACTTTGGCGGCTGGTTTGAAATCTTTTAAAACACGCATTACGTCTCCAAAAGAGATAAAATGAATAAAAACTTAGGGGAGGCAATATGAGTTTTAGAAGAATAAATCAATACTTAAGTTATTAACGAGTTGCGATGCTTCGTGGCTTGATTGGCCTTAACCTTATTCGTTGTTATTATTGTTGGGTTTCTGCAGCATTACTTGTCCGTGGGGGGTAAGATGCCTCACGCATGACAATGCCGTTTATCGTATAGTTCGAGCGGCGCGCTGATGGATCGACTTGCCAAGCGCGCCGAGCTGTTGGCGAAGGCCGGTTATCTGGAGCTGTCGGCGGGTGTTAGACGCTTTATTCTCTGATTGCAGGCAATGGCGGCGACTTTGTTGTTGGCAAAAAGGGCCTTGATGCTGCGCCAAAAAATCAGGCGGGCTCTAGCCGCGCGGGTTTAGACTCATTTGTTGAGGTCTCCCTATCGGACCCAAGGGACCAATACGATAGATTTCTGAATGAACCACTGGCCCCAGATCAACACCCTTCAAAGCAGACCAACCGGAATAACCGGTTGTGACGATGGATTTAGGTTGACCCGTTGGACCATAGTCAACGACTGTGCGAACAAAACGAATGTCACGTTCAGAAAATGCATTCCGGACCCTTGCCCTTGTTGGCGCCTTTTGCCAGGCACGTTCTCCCCTAAACTGCGGTTCAAGGGCCCTATCTAATTTAGGCAGGGTCTCTACTGAAGGAAACGGCAATTTATTGCCGTTAACAAAAACAAATTGCCCTTCCGCATATTTCCAGTCGTCTTCCCCACTAGCCCTGGTTTCAAGGGTAATTGTTTTAGGAGCTCCACCGCTCCAACGTTCTGACAAAGTTGTTGTCGGAAGAGATGAAGAACCCCTGTAACTTTTGATAACTAGATGGGGGCCTTCGATTGTGTCATTAATATTCAAACCATAATCACTCAATAAACCAAGTAGAACATCACGGGCAGAATGGGCATTCAAATGACCCCTTGCATGTAGCTCACGCAAAGCACTCGCAACAACGGACTTGTGTGGTGGCTGATCGAGAATCAGGGCAAGAGGATCGACAGGCATTCCATTGGATAAATGCACTTTATCCGTTGCAGGCCTTATCGCAGCCGATAAAGAAAATGGAGAGGAGCCTTCTTCTTCCTCTATCACAATCCTCGCTGGAACGGGTTCCTTTGAGGGCCTCGCGTCATCAAGTATGATTTGCACTTTTATAGCCTTTGACATTTTATAAACTCCAAAAAATAGATTGCGGGGATGACTTTTGGGAGGCTAACAAATAATTATGAAAGTAGAAAACTATTTTTATAGTTAATTTTGTACGGGAAAGCCCTTAAACTTGTCGTGTATACAAATGATTTGAGTGGTGGTGGGGCGCGTTGGAGATAGGGCCAGAGCATCTAAAATGCGCGCTTCTGGCTAGGAAACGAGGGCCACAACGATATGGAACGTTTGCCACACGATCCCCGCAACTTGCAGAGAATATTGACGCTGCGATCAACCTTTTTCCGGTATCGCCGCGCATGAACAAACCGGCCTACAGCGCACCGGATTGCATAGAGCCGTTCGCGGCTTGATCGAATGTGCCGCTTCTGGCGGAACTCGATGCCGAACGCTTAGTGCCGCTCGCGCCAGTCGCGATATGCGGCGAGGCCGTCTTCGAGTTTATGCGGAACAAGTTCGCTGTTGTCGTCGATGAGGCAGGCTTCGATTTGCGCCGCGACGCAGTGCCAGTAGCGATCGACATCGGCGGCGAGACTGATTTCGGGGGCTCCCGCGCGGCGCAGGTCGCGTTCGCAGATGGCGCGAGCCAGAGGTTCGATATTGCTGCCTTGTGCGGGAGGCGGGGATTCATTCATAGCGCTGCATAGTATACTTATAATGTTTTTCTGGCAAGACTCGGTATTTGCATAGCGAAGAGTCAAGTTTATAATTGGCGCGCCGCCGCATACTCCAAATATTTCCCGTCTTAATGGAATTTCTGCATGGACAAACCAAGTGAAGGCGCCAATCGAGATGCCTTTTTGTGGAAGGTGTTGGAGCAATTCGAAGAGATTGCGGACATGGTTGTTGAGCCGTTCGTAGCGAAGGCTTGGGAAGAAGGAGAACAAGACAGGAAAGTCGTGCTTCACGTATGGCGAAAATGGGAAGGTGAAGAGGATACGGTTCTGCGTTTCACGGCGCGCTTTGACGATGATGACGCTAGCGGGGATCAGAAACTAAGGCTCGTGGCGGAGTGGCAGGACGATCCAACTCAGGAGTGGCAGGGCGCGAAAACTCAATTGATGGTACTCGGTTGGCGGGACGGCGAGCCTGAAATAGAAAAGGGGCTGGATAGCCGGGCTGATTATGGGGGAGGCGAGTACCCTATCGGGAAGGTGACGCAGAGATTGCGTGCCGACGTCATGGCGACCCTTAAACTTGGACCGTCCTCCGTTTCGCGCGCGCCGGTGCCGCGCTCGCGGCAAGCGTTTGTCGCTGCCATCGATGACGTTTCGTTTGACCGCGCGAAGCCTGCTGCGCGCGGCGAGCGAAAACAAACTGCGTCGCGCAGCCATGATCAACCGGCTCGGTCAGTGCCGAAGCCCGAACGGGACGATCTAGGTCCGTTGAGGACTTCGCTCGGCGTGATGGCTGAGATCGGCGTGTTGCAAACGGAGACGGTGTTCGCCGATTTCATTCAGGCGGCGCGTTTCGCGTCGCTACGCCAGCGTCAGGTGGCGGTATTTGCGCGAAGCGCTCTCTTGGATCTGTATTTGACTGAGAAGCAGTTTTTCGAGGGACCGAGCTGGAGGAGGCCCAGCGGCGTGCGCATCAAAGGCGGTTCTTTGATGGAGGGAGTTTTAAGGACTAAGGCGAGTATGTTCGGAAGAAGCCGCAGCGCCCAGGAGCATCGCGCCGATAGGATCGTGGCGGACATGGAAGCCTATTACCGTGGCGTCCTTAGCCAAAGCAGGCAATATAAGCCGGAGGATGTCGACGAGAGGGTCAAGCGAGCTTTTGGCAGCACCAAGGCCATCGTTGACAAGTCGGTCGAGGGATTTCGGTCTCATGTCTGGCCGAACTGGGCCCGGCTGGAGCGTGCGTTCACGCGGCGGATAGCGCTCGATTGAAACGAGCCTGGATAAGAAAAGCTGTGACTTCACAGGCATTTATCGCGAATTCTAAAGCCCAGGTAGATTTCTTAATAAACAAAGCTATATACTGTACACAATTAAGCAGGTTTATAATTTTGAGCTTAAGCCCGTAGGGGCGATCCGTTATACTAACTCAAACGAATTGTCGGTCTTATCCATGAAGCCGTCCGAAATCCTCGCCTTGAAACGCCGCGCCGCGCGCGAAGCGGTAGGACGCTTTCGCGCGACGAATTTGCGCGTCTTCGGGTCGGCTCTACATGGCAGCGACCGCGAAGGCAGCGATCTCAATCTGCTGGTGGATGTTCTGCCGGGGGCGACTCTTTTCGATCTTGGCGGCCTGCAGATGGAGCTGGAAGAGCTGCTCGGCGTGCGCGTCGATCTCCTAACCCCGGGCGATCTGCCGGAGAAATTTCGGGAACGGGTTCTAGCGGAAGTGCAATCCGTATGAAGGAAAACCGTCTTTCCGATTATCTGGATGCTATGCAGCTTTTGTTTATGGCATCAGTCGAGCGAACCTCATAAAATCACGGACGGAAACGATCGTGGCTCCTTCATATCGACAGAGTCTGAGAAGGTCTGGATTGTCGCTGGTGACGAGGTAATCGGCATGCCCGGCCAAAGCGATAGCGAGTACAGGCTGCCGAAAGCTGCACGGAATGCGGGTGTTGGCTAATGAATGAAGGCGGTTGCGGGAATGACCAGAACCGCCCGCATCGGTAGTCGAATCAGGTGAAAGGTTATCGCGCGCAGAGTTTTTTTTAAGCGACGTCTCGCTGATACCCGATCATTCGGCCAAGAGCTTCACGAAACGCCACAATCGGTACCGGTATTGGCCGAGCGGGGTCGGGTTTCTGGCTAAGATAATGTGTCACTTCTGGGGCTGGGAGATCGATCGAAGCTTCTCTTGCCTCAAACAGAACCCTAGCCCAGGGTTTATCAACTAAGCGGACCAGTTGTTTGAAAGAGGGGCTTGGACTCCTTAGGACCTCCCGAACGGCAGTCGACGAGAAACGGGCATTGTCAAAATTGAAGCTGGTTGCGGCAAAAAACATAAGATGGGGAGGTTTAATTTCTGCTTCTTTAGCGGCGTCATAGACCATAACTGACCATTTTCTTTCATAGTCGGCATCTACGTCGTTTCTAATCCCTCTCGTGAGAACGTCTATACGCTGCTGAGGATTAGTGGCGCTAAAGCGCATAAGATCTCTGGTAGAAGCGACTTGAACATCAACAACATCTTTCAACTCCTTACGGAAGCCCGAATTTTATAAACTCGCGCGCAAGCGGTGTATCAATAAATCGTGTTTTTCTAGATCCATAAGCAATCCCTACAATCAAACGATTGCCGGTAGATAGTCGGAACGTAGTTATTGCTTTGCGTATGTTGTCTATATGCCCACGATGTATAGGATCAAAACTCGCTGGAAATGCGACACGAAAATCCATAATATTACCGGAAGCTAGAGATCAAAATATAATACATTATGTTTGTAGAAATATATGATTAGGCCTACCGCGTCAATACTTGCCAATTGGCAACCGCTGCAAGACCAAGATTACGCACTAAAGGTCGGCGGACCTCGCCGGTTGCCCGGCGGAATGCGAGAGCGAACGGCTGGCGGAAAAGCGACGCTTTACGCACCGCCCTCCCGGTGATCGAGAACGGGAATGCCGAGCTTCCTGGCCTTATCGGCGAGGTTGCCGGTAATTCCGGAGCCGGGGAAGACGATGACGCCGGCCGGCACGATTTCGAGCATGCGGTCGTTGCGCTTAAACGGCGCGGCCTTGCCGTCGCGGGTCCAGTCGGGCTTGAAGGCGATCTGCGTCACGCCGCGCTTGTCGGCCCAGCAGGCGGCGGCTTTCTCGGCCCCCTTCGGGGTGCCGCCATGGAGGAGCACCATATCGGGATGCTTGGCGAAGACCTTGTCGAGCACGGCCCAGATGCGCTTGTGGTCGGTGTAATCGACGCCCCCTCCGAAGGCGATCTTCGTGCCTTTCGGCAGCAGGAGCTCGGTTTCGGCCCGGCGGCGCGCGGCGATGAAGTCGCGGCTATCGATCATGGCGGCGGTCAGGTGCTTGTGGTTGACGAGGCTGCCGGCGCGGGGGCGCCAGGCCGAGCCGGTCTCGGTCTCATAGCGCTCGGCGGCGATATCGCGGATCTGCTCGAAGGCTTCGCGGCGCTCGATAAGGTCGAGGCCCTGAGCGATGAGGCGTTCGAGTTCGACCGAGCGCACCTCGGAGCCGTCCTGCTCCTGCTGGCTGCGCTTCTGCCGGTCTTCATTGTCTTCGAGCTGACGCTGCACGCGGGCAGATTTTTTGTGGAAGAGATCGGTGAGGCACCAGAGCAGATCGTCGAGGTCGGGCTCAAGGCGCGTGTCCTGAAACATGCCCGCAAGGATGTCGAAGATGTCGGAGATGGCCGCCTCGCACAGATCGGTGCCGGGAAGGGGGCGAGGGTCGGGCTCGCCGGCGGATGGCTGGTAGCCGTAAAGTTGCAACTCGTCGAGCGCGCGCGCGGTGGCGGAGTTGTGGTGTCCGGGCTCAAAAGCATCGGTGCCGGTGTCGTGAAGAGTCGTCATGATGTGTCCTCCTTGAGTGATAAGCCGCCCCTCACGGCCTTGATGGCGAGGCTCGTTGCCGGAGGCGCGGGCGGGGGCTGCACCGCGCGGCGAAGCGCGCGGCCGTAGCGCAGCGGAGGACGGCAGGAGGACGTTTATTTTGTTTCGCGATGCAAAGCGGACCCGTGAGGGGCCGCGGCGGAAAATAAACGGATCTCCGCCGTTGCCCTCCGCCCCCGGCTCTGGCTTCCTCGCTACCCTGAAAAACGCGAGGGCGGCTTGCTCCGGCGGGGAGAACGCGCAGGCGACAGTACTACGGCCGCAGGCGCTTGCGGAAACGGGCAGGGACGCCGGGATCAGGGCAGGAAACGGGAGCGGTCTTGCGGCTCCATCTGCGCGAGCATCCTCGTCTTGACGGTATGGACGGGTTCGCGGCGCAAATCGATATTCAGATCCTTGGCGGCGGGCTTCAGGACGCGGCAATCGATGCCCGCCTCGCGGCATCTTGCGGCGAGACGCTCTTCGGCAAAAGCGCCTGCCGTGTCATTGTCGCGAAGAACGTAAAGGCGGCGAAGAGCGGCAGGAAACAGGATGGCCGCGAGATGGGCCGCTGACAGGCCCGCCGCCATGGGCAAAGCCGGAAAGAGGGAGAGAAGCGAAAGCATGGTCTCGATGCCCTCGCCTGCCGCCATGATATTGGCCGGCTTGCCGAAGCGCACCGCATTGCCGAGCAGATGACCCATGGCGCGCCTTGGATCGGCAAGCGGGGCTTTGCCGCTGCCGTCGCGGGCGAGATAGGTGCGCTGAAGGCCGGTGAGATTTCCGGCGGCGTCGGTGACAACGCCGAGGAGCGCCGGCCAGCTCTGGCGCGGGGCCTCGTCGTCAGTGCGGTAATAGCAGGCTGGGTGAAAACGAAGACAGGGCCAGGAGAGGCTGGCCGTGATTCCGCGGGTGCGCAGATACGTTTCGGCAAGCGTGCCGGGCACGGGGCGCGACAGGCTATAGAGCTTTTCGGCGGCGGCCGGAGTATCGAGCGGCGGCCGTGCGGAACGGCTCTTGCGCGGGGCCCGGATACGCTCGGGCTCGCGCAAGAATTGCCTCGCTTCCTCAATCGTATCGCCAAACTCGGCACAACCCTTGTTGAGGCGGATTAGATCGAGAAGATCGCCATGCTGGCCGGTCGCGGCGTCGGTCCACTTGCCCGCCCGTTCGCCCGCGAGCTTGACGAAGAGGCTCTTTCCGCGCGAGCCCTGGACGTCGCCAACGATCCAGTAGCGGCCGGAGCGCTTTCCGTTTGGTAGATAGGCGCGGCACACCGCTTCGGCCCGATCCGCGAGGCGCCGGGAAAGTTCGGATGCATAGCTCATCGTCGGCGCCCTATGCGTTTTCGTTCGCAGGCGACGTGAGCGGGGGATAAAGCAAGAATAGGCGAGATAAGGTTTCCGCGCCGGTCTCGGAGTCGAGAGACAGAAAGAGGCGCAGGCGCCAGGCGATGATTTCGCTGAAGAATCCGAAGGATTTGAGCTGTTCGACTTCGGTGTCGCGGAAACCGGTCAGCTCGATGCGCTTTGCGCCCATCACGGTCGAGGCACGCAAAGCCAATCCGCCGCGCAAGGACACAACAGGCGCCGAGCCAGAGAGAAGGAGCCGGTGTGTGTCTTTGGCGGAAAGCGCAGGCCCGCCATCGAGATTGAAGGCAGTTCGAAGGTTCGGAACTTCGGTTGTACTGATCAAACGGCCGACAATGCGCTCGCCGTCGTTGGTTTGCAGCCGGTAAACCTTGCTGGCGGCGCGAGGCAGATGTTTCCAGACGGGCAGCAGCAATCCAGTGACAAGGTGAATTTCGCTCGAACGCGTCGGCGGTATCTCCTGCAATTCCTTGAGCCAGAGAGTTATGAACTCTTCCTTGTTCGCGGCTTGCCAGTGACTAGTGGCGAGACGCGCTTTGGGAGCGGCGTCGCGTGAGAGCGGCCGGATCAGGCGCACCCGTTCCTCGATGCTGCCGTCGTCGAGCGTGAGGCTCGATGCGGGTGCGCCAAGCGCGGCGCGGACGGACTGCGTATTGACGAGGAAGGGCGAGTTCGAGCTTCTGGCAAGCGATAACACGGCTTCAAGATCGAGCGGCTCGTTTTTGTCCTCGCGCCGGATGGTGAGAAGGGACGTCGTGGCTCCCGTGCGCTCATGCGTGTGCAGGATGCGCCGCTCGGTGACGGAGAGACTTTCCGCGATCAGTGTCTCCAGGCCGATGTCGTAGGTGCCGGTCGCGATCGCGGCCTCGACGCGAAGGCCGAGCAATTCCTCGAATAATTCGAAAAAGCGGTTCTGCAGCGCGATTGGCAGAGCGAGCACGCGGTTTAAAAACGTGGTGATCGGCGGCAGTTCTTCGAGCATGGTGCCGTCGCTAGCCCTGATGCGAAGACCCGTCGCGTTCTCGAAATGCTCGAGGCTCGAAAACTCCACCTGGCCCTTGAAGACGCGCGTGTAGAGCTCGGCGAGCGCCGCGCGCGCATAAGGGCTTTCGAGATTGTCCTCCGGGCGGAACAGCCCTTGGCCGCCTGTCTGCCGCTGGCCGCGAGTAATGGCGCCAAGGCTGTCGAGGCGTTTGGCAATGGTGGAGAGGAAGCGTTTCTCGCCTTTAACATTGGTGGCGACAGGCCGGAAGAGGGGCGGCTGCGCCTGATTGGTGCGGTTCGAACGGCCAAGGCCTTGAATGGCGGTGTCGGCTTTCCAGCCTGGCTCCAGGAGATAGTGGACGCGCTTTCTCTGGTTCCGCGCCGAAAGATCGGCGTGATAGGAGCGACCCGTGCCGCCGGCATCCGAGAACACGAGGATGCGCTTCTTGTCGTCCATGAAGCATTGCGTTTCTGCGAGGTTCGCGGAGCCAGGCCTTGTCTCGGCCGCAAGGCGCGCGCCGCCATTCGCTTCGGCCTTCTTAACGATGCGGCGATTGCGTCCGGTGACTTCCGCGACTTGGTCCGTTCCGAAGTGGTGCAGGATTTGATCGAGCGCAGTCTGCACCGGCGGCAGGGAGGCGAGCTTCTCGATCAAGCGGTCGCGGATTTCGACCGCTTCTCTCGACTGCACAGGTTGGCCATCCAGCACCACGGGACGCGATTGCAGATTGCCTTCCTCGTCCGCATAGCGCTCGTAAAGCTGGGTCGGGAAGCCCTTGGCCAGATAATCGAGCACATATTCGCGAGGCGTGACGTCAATGGAAAGATCGCCCCATTCTGACGTGGGGATTTCAGCAAGGCGGCGTTCCATCAAACTCTCGCCGGTCGAGACGAGCTGCACCACGGCGGCGGCGCCTTCGTTGAGATCGCTTTGAATCGAATTCAAAAGCGTGGGTGTCTTCATTGCCGTGATGAGGTGATTGAAGAAGCGCTGCTTGTTGCTTTCGAAGGCGCTTTTGGCGGCGGCCTTCGCTTGTCCGTTCAAGGTGCCGGTGTCGCCGGTGATGTTCACTGCTTTCAGCGCCGCTTCGAGATTCTGATGAATGATCTGGAACGCTTCGGCGTAAGCGTCGTAAATGCGGATCTGCTCTAGGCTGAGCGCATGCTCGACGATCTCGACCTCGATGCCTTCGTAAGACAGCGAGCGAGCGATATAGAGCCCAAGCGCTTTCAAATCGCGCGCAAGCACCTCCATGGTGGCGATCTCGCCGGCCTCGACCGCCGCGACAAAATCGGCTCTATTGGCGAAGGGAAAATCCGAACTTCCCCAAAGGCCGAGGCGCTGCGCATAAGCGAGATTGTGTACGCCGGTTGCGCCGGTCGCCGAGACATAAACGACGCGCGCTTGCGGCAGCGCATGCTGGAGCCTGAGACCCGCTTTGCCTTGCTGCGAAGCAGCCTTGTCACCGCGCTCGCTTTTCTCGCCTGCGGCATTTGCCATAGCGTGCGCCTCGTCGAACAGGATGACGCCGTCGAATTCTTTGCCCAGCCAGTCGAGAATTTGTTTCAGGCGCGAGCTTTTGCCGTCGCGTTCGGATGAGCGCAGCGTTGCATAGGTCGTGAACAGGATGCCTTGGTTGAGCCGGATGGGCGTGCCCTGGCGGTAGCGCGATTGCGGCACGATCAGCAGTTTCTCTTGCCCGAGCGCCGACCAGTCGCGCTGCGCGTCCTCGATCAGCTTGTCGGATTTTGAAATCCACACCGCTTTGCATCGCCCGCGCAGCCAGTTGTCGAGGATAATGCCCGCGGCCTGCCGGCCTTTGCCGCTGCCGGTGCCGTCGCCAAGGAAGAAGCCCTTGCGGAACTGCACGGCGCCCTCGTCGCCGTCCTTGGCGAGCGCGAGATTGTCGAGGCTTTCATCGACCAGGTAACGCCCTGCGAGCAGCTCCGCGTGGGCTTCGCCCGCGTAAATCACGGTCTCGAGTTGCGCGTCGGACAGGATGCCTTCGGTGATGAGCCGCTTTGGCAAACGCGGCCGGTAAGAAGGGAGGGGCGCCCTCACGGAAGCCATGGCCGCCGACTGCACAAGCTTGGTGGGATGAGGCTTCGCTCCCGCGATTGAAATCGATTGCACCTCGTAAGGCTCGTAGATGCGGTCGCTGAATTGTGCCGCTGTGCTCGAAAATTCGCGCTGCTCGTAGCTGACTTCCTCGATGGCCACCGCAAGATTGGAAAGAGCTGGAACGTGAGAAGCCGCCGGGCGAGCCAGTTTTGCCGAAGCGGAACGGGGCAGGACTGACGCGTGCTGCAAAATAGCTGGAAGCGAAAGGGATGGCGCGCGGGGCGGCAGCTTCGCCTCGATAAGCGCGAGAAGCTCGGGCAAGTTCTTCGCGTGTCCCGCCGGAATAAGAGGAGCGGCCGGATTGGCGGGCATCCGGTCGATGACCGTGAGCCTCGTATCGATGTTTGTGCCGTGCCGCGCATAGATGCGGCCGTCGACCGTTGCGGTGAATACGAAGGCGGTGCGATCGAGGAGATCGGCGTAAAGCGAGCGAATCTCCGCGTTTTCCGGATCGTGCGCCGCCGCGGTCAACACGACGAGGCGGCCGCCGTGCGGCAACCGGCGCAGCGCGGAGCGGATGTGGCGCGCGGTCGTATCGCGCATCGTGCGCTCGATGCCGGGCGAGGCTGAAAAGGGCGGGTTCATCAGCACGGTCGCCGGCTGGCAGCCCGGATCCAGATAATCGTCGATCTGCTCGGCGTTGAAGTGGCTGACGGGCGTCTGCGGAAAGAGACCTGAGAGGATGCCGCGCCGGGTTTCGGCGAGTTCGTTGAGGGTAAGCGATGCACCCGCGATCTCGGCATGAATGGCAAGAAGGCCTGTGCCCGCCGAGGGTTCAAGCACAAGTGCGCCCGGCGGGAGCTGCGCGGCATGGCTCATCAAAAAGCCAAGCCCGAGGGGCGTCGAGAATTGCTGGAATTGGTCGCTTTCCTCGCTGCGGCGCGTGTGCGAGGGCAGAAGCGCCGAAAGCTTTTCCAGCATCGGCAATGTGCGGGCCGCGCTTCCGGCCTTCCTGAGCATGCCGGACCCGTATTTGCGCAAGAACAGAACGGTGGCGGCTTCGGACGCTTCATAGGCGTCCTTCCAGAGCCAGGCGCCGTCCTGGTCGCTCGCCTCGAAAGCGGACGTCATCGCTTCGCGCAGTATGCGGGCGTCGAGTGCGGCGCCCCGTTCAAGTGAAAGAAGAAGATGAGCGGCGGCCGCCAAGACCTTGGCGGCTTTGGTGTTCTGGGTTGCGCGCGCGCGTGCCAACGCGGTCGCCTCTTGGGGAGGAGGTGTCATGGCCGGACCTTTCAAGGAATGGGAGTGGGGAAAATGTAGAGCGTCAGCGGTAGGCGATTGCGGCGTGATGGCCGCAATAGGGGACCGGGCCTTGCGGTTTATGGCGGCCGCAAAAATGAAAACCGGCAAGTTTGGGATCGCCCTCGGGCCAGCGGCAGGTGGATTCCGTCAGGGTTTCGACGGTCACAGGGAGGTCCGGCGCCGGCGCGAGTTCCGGCGAAGCCCGCAGCCGCTTTGGCTTCTGCGCGCAGGTGCGGCGTGCGCGTGGCCGGGAGCTGATGTTTTTTAACGGCGAGCGGGCCGGAAAGAGAGATGGAGGGCGCGAAGCGCGGGGGTTGCGTGACAGGGATCTACGGCCGGCGAGTCCAAGCCGGTGGACTTTACCGATAACAGCGTTGCGGGTCACCTCGCCAAGTCTGCGTGCGATGGCGGATGCGCTTTGGCCGTCATTCCAAAGTTTCTTAAGCGTGTCGATGCGTTCGTTTGTCCAGGACATAGAAATCTCCAAACATGAAAAAGCCCGCAGAAAGCGCGGGCGCGATGAGATGCATGCGGGGTGGCGCGCTGTTCGCGGCGGCGGGGTCAGGGTGGCGCAGATTGCCGGGCGGCTTTGCGGGCGCGTCGGGCTTCAAAACTTTGGAAGAAGTCGTAGGTGGATCGGTAGAGGATGCGGGTTGGCGTGATGATGATCCCCATGCCACCGAAGGCGTCGGGGCGCATTTTGTTGCAGGTGTAGGCAGCAGCGATGGTGAGATAGGGGATTTCGCCTTTCGAGCGCCGGACAACATCCTGCAGGAGGATGACGTGGGCGTCGTCAGCGTAAGGGAGGCCGGTGAGATCGACGTCGAAGTAGTCGTGGTCGGGGCCGGCTTCGGCGAGGCGGGCGGCAACCAGCGTGCGCAAGCGTGACCGGACGCGGGATATGGAAAGAGCGTCTTGGAAGGCTACGCGGTTGAGGGTGACGAAGCTGCCGGGCGCCTCGCTTGCATAATAATAGATATTGCCGTCGCGTTCGTCGCTTTCCAAGATTTGAGCAAGCAGCATGCGTTCGAAGGGGGCGATGAGGCGTTCGGGAATTTCCTGGTGAATCACGGTTTGCGTGTAGTAGTCGGCCATGGCGGTCTCCAAAAATCAAAAAGCCCGCGCAATGCGGGCAGGACGGGTTGGTTGGGCGAAAGCAAAAGTCAGTCGTAGCGGTAGGCGGCGCGTGTGTCGGCGTCTGTCCACGGCACTTCGCAGCGCACGTAGCAAAGCCGGTTGACGAAGCGGAACCCGGCCGCGAGGTAGAGGCCGCCCGCGCCGTCCACCAGGGTCCACCGGCAGCGGTAGTTTACCGCTTCGTCCGGGCGTACTTCGGAGAGTTCCCAAAGCGGCGTGTTATCCGCCCTGACGATCGGACGGAAACGGCGTTCGAAGACATCCCACGAGCGCGCGCGTCTTCGTTTGGTGACGGTCATAGAGGTTCCCCTGCGGGAAGGGATTGGGGATCGGCAGTTGCTGAGCGGGAAACGGTGCAAAGGGCTCGCGCTTCTTCGATGAGCTTTTCCAAAGTCTTGATCGCGTCGTCATAGGCGCCCTCTTCGGCAAGGGCGGCGACGTTCAGCACAAATCGGCGGGAGGGCTGGCCATAGGGCATTTCTCCGGGGAGTTCGATCTCGTCTTCAATAGCTTCGTAACTGCCGTCTTTTCTGCGCCGGTCCAGGGCGAGGACTTCATCGGTAACATCGCAGTCGATGAGATCGGCGTCGCCGCTCCATTCGAGATTGTCGCCGGAAAGAAGCGTCTCGCGGGCGGCCTGGTCGTTTTCAGCTGTGAAGTAATAGGTGTCCGCTTCGCGGGTGTTGATGAAGCGTGTGGCGCGGTACTCAGGCATGGTTTTGCTCTCCTTCGGGGTTGAGGGTAGGATCGTTTTCAGTTTCTTCGAGCTCGATGCCGTCGTGGGCTGCGAACTCGCGAGCGGTATCGAGAGCCCAGCCGTGGGCATTCCAGTAATCGTCGCCTGCGTCCCATTTGCGCGCGACATACTCGCAGGCAGCCGGGAGGTAGGGCTTAAGCGAAAGCGCTGGATCGCCATAACGGCCAATCGCGGTGTCGAGGACATCTGCGGGTGCAATCGTCAACAGCGGATACCAGCCGGCCGTATCGCGGCAGTCGAGGATAATGGTTTGCGCGTCGTCGCACGAAAGACGGCCCATTGCGTAAGCGAACGCCCGCCGCAAATGCTCGTAGCGGTAACGCAATTGGAAGCCAAAGTCTGAGAGGTGGCGGATCATGGCGTCACCTGTTCGACGATGCAGCCGGCTTCGCTGGCGGCCGCGATGTAGCGCGAGATCGGCGCCTTGGCCTCGAAATAGCGATCGCGTTCGATGCGAAGGCCGCACGGGCCGCGGAAGCTTTCGAGCTCGCTGAGGCGAACGGTGCCAAACTCAGGAAAGCCCATGCCGAGATCGCACAAGCCCCAGGCAACGTCCTCGTCCTCTGGATCGAGCTCGGTCAAGAGCCAGGTCGCCGCTCCGGCGGGATTGAAGAGCTTCACCACGGGCCAGAAATCCTTCTCGCCTTTGGTGCCTTTGACTTTCTGTTGGTCGCGGCCGTTTTTGAGCAGCCGTTCGCGCTGCTCCTTCGTTAAGAGTTTCATGGTCGTGTTCCTTGTGGCTTGGGATTAGCGGGCCTGCCGGCGCTCGCTCTTGCGGCTTTCTTCCGGAAGCCTTCTCTGGCCGGCCTCTTCCTCTTGAGGCTTCTGTCTGCGGCTAGGATGGAAACCGGTATTCGGAGGGTTTGTAGGGGTCGAAGGCTGGTGCTTCTGCTTCATTATCGGCGTCGTGGACAATGACGATTGCCGCGCCGTCGCAGGTCACATCCTGAATAACGCCGCCCGACAAATAGATTTTGATCGTGGGTCTTTGCTGAAGGCGTAGGGCACATCGGATTTCAGACGTGCCGAGCTCCCGCGATGGGAATCGAGAACGCCTTGGCAGTAACCATTGATGAACGTGCGCCCGGATTGGCCGGCAATTTGCCAATGAGGGCTGTCATTGGTGATTGTAATCGCTTTCGCGCAAGCCTCTTCGAGGCTTTCCGCTTCCACTTCGACCGTGTTGACGGATGGAAGATGGGCGACGCAGCGAATGGTCCAGGTCCTCAATCCGTTCGCGGGCGCCGTTGGACTCTCGCGTCCTTGGAAACGGGGAGGGTGCTTTTTTGCTCGGACGCAGCGGTTCCTGACCTGTTTTTCGCGCGGCTCATTTCTGAGGCATTTCATGGCCGCGCTCCTTCCTTCAAGACGGCGTGGCAGCGATGGGCTAATTGCGGAATATCATCGAGCCAGGAGAGTGGCGCGAAGTGGTTGCGGCCGCCGGTATAGTCTTTGCGACCCTTGCAGGTGCGGATCAGGATGCCGCTGTCCCAGCCGGTTGCGGGCTGTGAAACCTGCACATAAAGGGTATCGGCATGCAGGGTGATTTCGCCGGAGACAGCGACCCCTCCTGCATTTGTCCGCAGGTCATGGCCGGCCAGCGTGAAACCCAGCTGGCGGGAGAGCTCTTTAAGGCGCTTTTTAGCTTGGGTGTGAAAGCGGCGCTTCTGCTCGCCGTCGTAGGCGCAAGGCTTGTACCAATCGAATTGGTTCATCACGGTTCTCCAGATGTAAAAAAGCCCGCGGGGTGCCGCGGGCCGGGAAGTGAAACTGGGCGGGTTGGAAGTCGGCTATGCCGCGCGTTGTGGCGCGAGATGCGCGTTGACGTGGCATTCAAGCTCGCGGGCGCTGTTGGCTTTGTCGAAGCCAGCCGGCTTGCGCCCGGACTTCTTGTCGAACAGGATGCTTAGGTGCCAGGGTTTGCCGGTTGGTTCGAGTTCGGCGGCGAAGGCCTTGAGGGCTGCTTTGCAATCCGCGACGGTTTCGATGGCGAAGCGCTTCGCGGGAGTTTTTTCGCCAAAGTCGAACGTGATGGCGAAAGAATTTGGACCGCATTCGGTAAGGGGATAGGCGTTGATGGTGATCTGGCGTTGAGCCATGGCGTCATCTCCTGATTGCAAGTTGGTGGAGTGGAAGGACCGGTTAGGCGGGGCGGGATTTCTTGCCTTTATCAGGCCGCTTGACCGGCTTCGGCTTGGGCGGCAAGTCTTCGGTGCCGATATAAATCTCGACAACGGGGCCGTCGGCGATGCTGTGGGGATCGATGCGCTCGACCTG
>Ga0326728_10014490_pt1 | contig 16727 bp, 13 predicted proteins | sample MB3enrmetagenome_FD_207602 | JGI IMG/M metagenome (GOLD analysis project Ga0326728, IMG submission 207602) | Lab enriched peat soil microbial communities from McLean, Ithaca, NY, United States - MB31MN | ecosystem: Environmental > Terrestrial > Soil > Wetlands > Peat | place: USA: New York...
GCAAATCGCCTGGGGCACGAACAGCGTCTTCCAGCCATGAATCCAAGCCCGCACGCAAATCTCGGCATCTTCGTAACCCAGGGGAAGCCGATCGTCGAACCCGCCGATGGACAGAAAGAGATCTTTTCTGACCATCATGCAAGCCGCGGACGCGATAAAAGTCTGCGTCACTTCCGTCGCAGGCTCCTGAGAAAAATAGAGTCCGGGCACCAACTCGGTCGCGTTGTCTCGAATCTTGGACTTGGCAAGCCGAGTGGCGGTGTGAACGGGATCGCCGCCCTCCCACGGATATTGCATTCCATCGGTGGCGAAGATGACGCCATCCCCCGGGAAAGGGCCGGCAAGGGCCGCCACGAACTCGGGGTCGAATCGCATGTCGTTGTTCAAGAAGAGCAGCAAATCGCCTTTCGCTGCGGCCGCGCCCCTGTTGAGAGCCGGCGCAAGACCTATGTTTTCGCCCAGCGGCATCCAAGTCACGCCAAATCCTTTGGCCGCTTCCGCGGAATCGTCCGACGACCCGTTGTCCACGACAATGATCTCCAGCGGCCGGTGAGACTGTGACAGGAGACTCGGCAGACACAAGCGAAGATGCTTGGCCCCGTTCCAGTTGACCAGGATGGCGGAAACCGAAGGTCTTTCCCGCGAACCCCGAGACTCGCCCACACTCATGTCACGGCCCTCCGTTCAGCCGTGGGGCCCGCGATGGTCGGTTCGCCGAGCACGCTGCGGTAGCGGCGCAAACCGCGGGCGCTGTACCAGCGCTTCAATCGGCAATAGGTCTTCGGAGGAAGAACGAGCGACAGCGCCAAAGAAAATGTCTTGAAAGTGCGATAGCCGAGACCCGCCGACGAGTACGAATAGCGCGCCGTGGCGCGCTCCGCGCGAAACATCTCCCAAGACCAGCCGCCTTCCACGCGAAGCCGCAGCATCTCGACTTCGAGTTTCAGTGAAAACAGCGCCGCGTCCGCAATTTCAGACGATATGCCGAGTGCAGCGAGCCGCGGCGGGACCTCGCGCCAGAGGCAGGACATCACGCGGTAACGGCGCGCCGCAGCCGCATCGGAATCCTTCGAATCCATGAAACAGTTCGAGTCGTGCATGCGATAGTAAAACAGTGATTGCTCCAGTGCGATGAAATCCGCCAGAGCAGCGCCCACGCTCCAAAGATATTCATCCGCCTCGAAGACGAGTTCCTCGGGGACCGGCAGAATGCGATCGAGCACCGATCGGCGATACGCCACGCGGCTGGTCCCGAAGAATCCCTTGAGCCGGCCAAACAATCGCGCCGATTCCACATCGCGCAAGCCGAGACGGTATGTGCGGTCCGGTCGCACGACGCGCGTGACCTTGCCCTCTTGATCCGTGATTTGGCAGCCGTGGCCGACCATGCCGACCTCGGGATTCTTCGCAAACGTTTCGAGAACAATGCGCAGTTTGTCCCGCGTCCACCAATCGTCGCCATCGAGCAAGGCGATGATTTCTCCCTTGAGTTGGGGAAGACCGGCGTTAAATGCGGAAGCCTGGCCGCCATTGGATTTTCGCAGCAAGCGCACTCGGGGAGCGAAGCGCCGCACGATTTCGGGCGTGCGGTCGGTCGAGCCGTCGTCCACGACGAGTATTTCATCGGCGGGTTCGAGCGCGTCCTGTTCGAGCACGCTCGCGATCGCCTGCTCGATAAAGCGCTCGTGATTGAACGTATCTATGAGGACGCTGGCTGTGGGCCGCATGATCGTTCCTGCTCGCAGGTTCTCCTTACCGCCATTTCCGGGGCCAAGCCCCGGCAATCAACGCCGCGCCTCGAACCGCTCCACTCCTGCGTTCTCTAGGACCGACTCGTAAGGCCACCCGAGCCACGGCCCATGGCTCTCCCCGCGGAGCGTCAAGAATCGGAATGAGGCCAACTGCTTCTCCCTGCAAGGCCTCAGTTATTCCCGGCGATACGACGTTTCATCTTGTGCCGTCGCAAGCCCGACCAATGTCGCACCGGACGCGTCAGATCAAAGAATGTGAAAACGACCTTTTGCAGAGCAGCGCGAGAACGGGTTTGCCATTCCTCTCCCTCACGCGGTTACGCACCCTCGGACATGATCCACGCTCTTGACCAGCCCATCGCGCAAGCAGGTCTTCGGTTCCCAGTTCAGCACACGCGCGGCAAATCTGATGTCGAGGGCGATGTGCTCGACCTCGCCCCTGATCGACGGCGCGAACCGGGGCTCCAGGGCGAGTCTAAGATAGCGGCGTATCTCGTCAAAAATCTCGTAGTCGCTTGTTTCCACGCCGCAACCAATGTTGCACGTACAGCCATCCCCTCGCGTCAGCGACAAAATGTTGGCCGAGACAGCGTCCTCGATGTAAACGTAATCGCGCGTCTTGGAGCCATCGCCGAAAATCGTTGGCCTCTTTCCTTGAAGCATCTGGCCGGCGAAAATAGCTACCGCGCCCGCTTCGCCCTGCGGGTTCTGCCGCGGCCCATATACGTTCGCGTAGCGCAGTGAGGTGAACGACAGGCCGTGCAAATACTCATAGAGATGCAAGTAGCGTTCGACCGTGAGCTTGGCCACTCCGTAGTGGGAAATGGGCGCCTCGGCTGCCGTTTCCGCCACGGGTAGCTTCTTGGGTTGGCCGTAGACGGCGCCGCCGCTTGAAGCGAAGATGATTTTCTTCACTCCCGATCGGACGCACAGCTCCAGGATTGAAAGCGACCCTAAGATATTTACTTCTGCGTCGAAACGGCGCTCCCTCAGCGAGCGACGAACATCCATCTGTGCCGCGTGGTGGCTGACGACCTCGGGCCGGAAATCGGCGAACACCTTCTCTATCGAGGGCAGATCGTTGATATCCGCTTGGGAGAAATGCGCCTCGGCAGGGACGTTATCTCTCGATCCCGTCGAAAGGTCGTCGACGATGCCCACGTCGTGGCCAGCCGCAAGATACGCTTCGGCGACGTGTGAACCGATGAACCCCGCTCCTCCCGTGATCAAGATTCTCACGTCAGCAGGCTCCTACCCTCTTCTCGCAGCGCGCATGAAAAATGGGCTGGTCATCTGGAGGCGGCTCCCGCGGAGGTCTGCCGCAGCCGGCTTTCAAGGAACCAGGCAACAGTCCGTTCCAATCCCGCACGAAACGGGGTCCTGGCCCGCCAGCCAAACTCCTGGAATGCGCGTGTGGTGTCCAGGCAACGGCGCGGCTGTCCATCCGGCTTGGACGCGTCCCATTCGATTTCGCCCTGGTACCCGGTCAATTCCTTCACCAGCCCGACTAAATCAAAAATACTGATCTCGCTGCCCGAACCGAGATTGACAGGTTCCGATCCGTCGTACGTTTCGGCTGCGAGAACGATCGCTTCCGCGGCATCTTCCACATAGAGAAATTCTCGCGTGGCCTTGCCGGTTCCCCATGCCGTGATCCGCGGAGCGCCGGACTCTCGCGCCTCGACGCACTTGCGGATCAGCGCCGGGATGACGTGCGAGCTGTTTAAATCGAAATTGTCTCCCGGACCGTAGAGATTCACCGGCACGAGGTAAATGCCCTTGAGGCCGTACTCCCGGCGGTAGGACTGCAATTGCACGAGGAGCATTTTCTTGGCTAAGCCGTAGGGCGCGTTGGTCTCCTCGGGGTAACCGTCCCAAATGGCATCCTCGCGGAAGGGAACGGGCGTGAATTTCGGATACGAGCAAACCGTCCCGACGCAAACAAATTTTTCGATTGCGTTGCGGCGCGCCCACTCGATGGTCTGCAGACCCATCGCCGCATTGTCGTAAAAGAACCTGCCGGGATGCTCCCGGTTGGCGCCGATCCCGCCGACGACGGCGGCGAGATGAATGAAAATGTCGGGCCGCGCATCGGCGAAGAATCGTGAGACACCCGCTTCCGTGCGCAAATCGTATTGCGCGCTGCGCGGCAGAAACAGTTGGCGGCAGCCGGCCTGGCGAATTCTCTCGGCGACGAACGAGCCGAGAAACCCGTTTCCGCCGGTCACGACAACGCGCCTGCTTTCCCAAAATCCCATGCGATTTACTCCGAGGCCCGGCCTGCCGGGGCCCGAACGACCTTGCTGACCGAATTGTGCCACTGGTGCCAGTGGCCCAGTTTTTCACTGAGAATTTTCATTCCCTTGCCCGGCGGTTTCAAACCGACCGCCTCCATATCCGCATCCACCATGATGGCCACCAGTTCGGCAAATTTGATTCGCGGCTCCCAGTGAAGTTCTCTGCGGGCCTTGGAGGCGTCCGCAACCAGCCGCTGCACCTCGAGCGGCCGCAAGTAGCGCGCGGCGGCTCGGACAAACTTTCGCCAATCCAGCCCCGCATAAGAAAACGCTTCTTCGACGAACTCACGCACGGAGTGAGTTTCGCCGGTCCCGATGACGAAATCGCCCGCACTTTCCTGCTGCATGATTTGCCAGGCGGCCTCCATGTACTCCGGGGCATATCCCCAATCCCTGTACGATTCGAGGTTGCCAAGGTACAAAAACTCCTGCCGGCCTGCGAGGATGCCGGCGATCCCTCTGGTGATCTTGCGCGTCACAAAGGTCTCGCCGCGCCGCGGACTTTCATGGTTGAACAGGACGCCGTTGGACGCGAACATTCCATAGCCTTCGCGATAGATGCGAGTGAGCCAGTAGGCATAGAGCTTCGAGGCGGCGTAGGGGCTGCGCGGCTCGAAGGGCGTGGTCTCGCTCTGCGGGGCGGGCGCGGATCCGAACATCTCCGAGCTGGACGCCTGGTAAAACCGCGCCTTCCTTCCGCTGCGCCGGACCGCCTCCAGCAGCCGCGTTGCACCGAGGCCGGTGACGTCTCCGGTGTAATCGGGAATATCGAAACTCACCTTCACGTGGCTTTGCGCAGCGAGGTTATAAATCTCGTCGGGAACCAAGTTATAGATCAGATCGAGCATCCATTCGGTGCTGGCAAGGTCCCCATGGTGCAATCGAAGCCTCACATCCTCTCCGGTAGGATCCTGGTAGAGATGGTCGATTCGCTGCGTATTGAAAGTGCTGGCGCGGCGGATGATTCCGTGAACCTCGTAGCCTTTTGCCAGTAGCAGCTCGGCGAGATAAGAGCCGTCTTGCCCCGTGATGCCGGTGATCAAGGCTTTTTTCATGGCTTCCGCCCCCATTTCGACCAGTTCGCCGGCAGCTTCTTTGCCGGGACCTCACCGCCGGGGCACCGCTTTCCCCGGCTACGGCCGAGGCACAATCCTTCCCTCTTCGTTCCTGCCTTGACGCAGGCCCAGGCGATGGCGCACCGGGCGCGTCAGATCCAGCAAACCGAACCAGATCGCGCTGCGGGCGGCGCCAAAGGCTCGGCTGCACAGAACCGGCCAATGTCGAAAACTGCGCCGCACTCCCCGGGGAGTCAGGCGATGCGTAGCATCCTCAATCGTGTTGAAACGCCACCACGGACCCAGCAGTTTCTCGTTTGCCTTCGTCTCCGGCCCGCCCCAAAAACCCTTCTCACCGTCAAGATGATGGGAGTAGTCGTGATTCTGGTGCGCAGCGACCATCACTTCCGAAGCGTCTATGACGGGAACCTTGAGGGAACGCGTCTTCCAGATCAGCCAGTTGTCGTAACCGGGCCTGCCGACCGCAAACGGCAGGATCTGTCCGTGGAAGAGCCCCCGAGGAAACACGAAGTAATCGATCCACTGCGGCGGGCGCTGCCGGTTTGTTTCGAGCGCAAGCGCACGGACCCGCTGCCCCCAATCCGCCGACGAAAAATCCAACGGAGCTTCGATCCGGACGTCCCAGCGGCGGCCCACCATGAGAAATCGCGGGTACGCCGACGCCGCCGCAGAAACAGCATTGTGGAAATCTTCCATCAGGAGAATGTCGCAGTTGAGGAAGCACAAGAGGTCGTGCTTCGCGAGATCCTGAGCGCGGTCAAACAGCGCATTGAGATAGGGCGTACCCTGGTCGTTCCGCTGGATCTCCGGTTCGTGGCGAAGACCAAGTTCGCGGCAGGCTGCCGCCGCGCCGTCTTCGTCGCCGAACACGATAACTTCCGCGTCCGGGTGCAGCAGCTTCCAACTGTGGAGAGCGTTCCGCTGCGTCACCGCCAGTTGGCCGCGAAAGGGTTTTGGCGTTGTGAAGAAAGTGATCATCGCGGGCTTGTCCCAACGGCGCCTGCGCTCTTCAGGTGGCTCAGTTCGGAGGCGACAATTTCTTCGACAATGGAATCGAGGCTTCGCGTGACGGACCACCCCGGATAATGGCTGCGAATCTTTGCGAGGTTCGAGATGTAGCAAATGTGGTCGCCGGTGCGCGCCCGGTCTTCGTAGGTCCAGCGAATCTTGCGGCCCGTCAAATCCCCAATGCGGTCGATCGCTTCGATCACGGAGAGGCTGTTGGCGCGGCCGCCGCCGAGATTGTAGACCTCGCCGGGGCGCGGGTTGCGCGCGAATTCCTCGAAGGCGCGCACCACATCGTAACTGTGGATGTTGTCGCGCACCTGCTTGCCCTTGTAGCCGAACACGGTGTAGGGCTGGCCCGCTACCGCGACCTTGACCAGATACGACAGAAATCCGTGCAGCTCGACGCCGGAATGCGACGGCCCGGTGAGGCATCCGCCGCGGAAGATCCCCACGTTCATGCCGAAATAACGGCCGTACTCCTGCGCGTAAACGTCCGCGGCCGTCTTGGAAGCGCCGAAGAGGGAATGAAGCGTGCGGTCGATGCGGCAATTCTCGTCGATGCCTTCGAAATCCGCGGGATCGGCGTAGTCGTAGCGCGTATCCAGTTCGCGCAAAGGCTTTTCATTGGGCGCGTCGCCGTACACTTTGTTCGTGCTCATGAAAATGAACACCGCATCGCGGCAATGGTGTCTTGCGGCTTCGAGCAGATGAACCGTGCCGAGCGCGTTCACCTCAAAATCGAGCAGCGCGATGTCGCGCGCCTTGTCGTGCGAAGGCTGCGCGGCGCAATGGACGATCAAATCGAAGCGATTCCGGCGAAAGAGATCGAACACGCCTTCGCGATCGCGAATGTCGAGCGCGTGATGCGTGAGGTGCCGCGTCGCGCCGCGCAATCGTTCGAGGTTCCACGTCGTGTCACCGGCGGGGCCGAAAAATTCGCGGCGCATGTTGTTGTCCACGCCGACGATGCTGTGGCCCTGGCCGTCGAAATACTCGACCGCCGCCGAGCCAATCAGCCCGCTGCTGCCGGTGACCAGGATGTTCCACATCGCTATCGAACCGCTCCCTGCGCTACGGCGTCCGCCGGATGCGCGCCCATGCCGCGAGGCGTCAAAGCGACACTCTTCCGGCCGCTCGGCTGGGATGCGTGCAGACTGAGACCAGATACACCCCAACCCTTGGAAAGAAAGCCTCGGATTAGGTTCTCCCCCACGGGAAGCCATTATACGGGGTGCCGAAGGGTGTCAAACCGTCATTTGGGGCCCTGTATCGCATAACGAAGGGGTGTTTCGAGCCGAAACAGCGCCTCAGCTATTGGTCACAAGCGGCGCGTAGATTACGCGAAGTGGGTGGGCTGGCAGGCCGACACATCAAGCAGCGTCTTGCGGAATTACCTCAAATTCTCGAAGTTCGGTTCGCTGCGGGTCCTGGCAACGCGGGGACGTGCAACGAAACCCACATAAAACGCGTTGCAATCCCGACAGAGGTAAGGCCGCAAGAAGAAGAGACGAAGAATCAGCTTCTCGACCAGGCCGCGGCGATGGCAACGCTGTACCCGATGGCTGCCGCACGCAGGGCAGCGGCGTGGACCAAGCGAAAAAGTGATGGCATCAACCAAGGGAACCTCCCCCACGAATCTTGATCATGCTCCGATTCGCCCGGCCTGCGAACCAACAATTTTGTGTTCGGGGGTAATCGTAACGACACCCTTTCAACGGGCGGCGCTCAGCCGAACCGCGAGTCAATACTTGCACTTGTGACCTCTCGCCAAGAGCGGATGCTCAAAATAGGCCCAGGACACCCGCATTCTCACTTCAAGAGATACGGCTCCCAAAAGGCGCGATCGTATTTTGCCCACGGATGGCGACGGAGTGGCAGCCGGCAACCGATTGGCTCGACGGCCGCCGAGCCAATCAACCCGCTGCTGCCGGTGACCAGAATCGTCTTTTCTTTCACTCTATTTTCGATCCAATTGGAACTAGACTTTCTCTAGTTATGATTCGAGTCGAGACGACTCTTATCCCCATCCGCAGCGGAGCCAAGGAGAGTCTCATACAGCGTGAAGTATCGCCGTGCCTGTACCTCTTGGCTATATTCCTCCAGGGCTGCGCGGCGGCACGATCCGGCCATGGACATCCTTTGGTCTGTATTCCGAAGCAACTCCGCCATGGCGATCCGTAGCTGCCTAACATCCCCTGGCGGAACCAGAATTCCCGTCTTGCCTTCACGGACAATATCCGGCAATCCCCCAACGGCAAACGCAACGATCGGCACTCCGCACGCGAGCGATTCGATTGCGATGTTTGGTAAGTTGTCTTGCAGCGTTGGAACTACACAGAGATCGGCGGCACTGTATACAATCGAGAGAAGCCGTTCATTTGAGATGTATCCCAAAGAACGACACCGTAGCCCGACTTGCTCCACGCTTGCGTATCCGCCAACGGTCAACACAAACAAGTTTGGGTCTTCCTTGAGGCCGGCCAAGGCCTCAGACAGAATAGAGAACCCCTTGCGTCGCTCGCTGACCGTGTGTGCAGCGAAAAGAAGCACCTTGGCCTTCTGCGGGAGACCAAGGGCGTCTCTTGCAAAAGACCGAGGTCGTGGTTCAAAAACCTCAACGTCCAACCCGTTTGGTATTACCGCCACGGGAAACCGCCCGAGCAGAGCACTCTTCCCGACCTCTTCGGCCATCCAGCGACTCGGAGTCACTAATTGCATCTGCTTCAGGGAAATCCGCCCGTAGGCCCCCCGCTTCCGATTCCAGACCTGGCGGGACAAGTCACCTTCCACAGTAGATCCAAGCTGTGGACACGCGCCGCAACTGTTGCGGTGCTTCTCACAGCCGAAATCGTAATGGCACCCGCCGGTAAACGCATTCATATCGTGAAGCGTCCAGACAAGCGGGACGCGGCGGGGGAGCCAGTCAAACAGAGATCGATAGTCAAGAAATTCCGAGATCCAATGCAAATTGAGAATATCGCAAGGCGGCATTTGGAGAAGCGGGGCTCGACCGAATTGGCTGCGATCATCGCTAAAGAATTCTGCGCCGGCTGGGCGCGATTTCTTATAGCGCCTCATGTCGCGAACCAAAGAATTTCGGCGCACTGTGCGAACTAGGCGGCTTCGGACGTCTCTGGGTGGAACAAAGGTCTGCACGTCCTGGCCTTCCCCACTGCGTTGAACTACGAACATCGTGGATTCCTTACCGATCGCACGAAGACCTCTGTGTAGACGGTTAGCCGCAAGAGCGGCGCCGCCCCACACATCATGCGTGCTCGCGTGAACAATTCTCACCGAGTGCGTTCCTTCCCAGCTTCCGGGTGCGTGGACGCCGTGCGCTCGACGCGCCGAAGCTCGGGACTATTAGCATGGGCCGGCTTCAAGGCTTCGTGGCCTTCCTTCTGGCCGACGATTTCTTGCTTCGGAATTTGCCGCACCATTCGCTGCCGCAAACCGAGAGCGTGCCGAACTGGGCGCGTGACATCCAGCAGAGGATGCCACACGTGCACGCGGACGGGCCCCCAGATCAGAATAAGGAACGCACCCCACATTAGCCTTCGCAACGCGTGAGGGTCGACCGCCATCGCGCTGCGCAAGATTAGCCGCCTGCGTTCAAGCGGCACCCGCCCATTGACTACGGGCCGAATCCAAAGTCCCGAATGGGCCTTACGCGACTTCTCGAGCACTGAATCGCTGATAGCAATCTGACCCTGCATCCAACGGATGACGTGAAGAGACTCCTCCGCCGCCACTTCGAGGCATTTGTCCTTGCCGCGGACGCTCTCATCGTGAAACCGATAATAATTTAGCGGCTCGCTAAGATATGCAACCCTTCCCGTTAAAGCCATGGCGACCCACAGCTTCCAATCTGCGCACATGCGCAAAGTTTCATCGGCGCCACCAACGCGGTCATAAACTGTCTTTCGAAAAAGCACTGCGCTGGCGTTTGGTACGATATTGTGAACCACGAAGTAGTTTCGACATTCGTCGCGCCCATCAACGAAATAGTCCATGGTCCATTTCTTCGCGTCCACATCAACCATGTAAGAATCATCTGCGAACCCATCAAGCCGACCATCGGCCGTCACACGCCATGAGCGGCAATAAGCGAAGACAACTTCCGGCTCCGCCTCAAGAGTCGCAACTAGCCGTTCGAGTAGTCGCTCGTCTGCATAGTCGTCCGATTCTGCAATCCAGACGTACTCCCCGCGCGCCAACCTCACACCCTTATTCCACTGCTTGAATGGAGTACCCGAGTTCTTCTCGTTGAAGTCTATCCTCACCCTTGGGTCATCAGCATACTTTGAAAGAATCGATTGGCTGTCGTCGGTGGAGCAATCGTCGAGCAGGATGACCTCGAAATCCTGAAGACTCTGCCCCAGGACGCTTTCGATCCGCCGCCGCAAGAATCGTGCGTGGTTGTAATTCGGGACGACGACGCTGACCTTCGGCTTGGAGATGTTATTCATATATCGCATTCCGGATGCATCATCCTGTGGTACCAAGCCCTATCGATTCGCGAGCGCGACGAGGCAAACGGGCTTCCCATGGACCAATAAGGCTTCTCAGCTTCCCAACTCCCTGAGCGAGCGGATGTTTCGCACGAAAACGCAGCCCATCTAGGTTCATTGCCCCCGACTCACTTCTTCGGTGCTGGCCTGACACTTCGTTGCCGCAACCCGAGAGCGTGCCGAACCGGACGGGTGACACCCAACAGAGGATGCCAGACATGCGCTCGGACAGGAGGCCATATCAGAACAAAGAACGCACCCCACATCAGCCTTCGCAACGCATGAGGATCGGTCGCCATGGCACCGCGCAAGATTGCCCACCTGCGTTCAAGCGGCACCTGCCCATTGAGTACGGGCGGGATCCAAAGTCGCGAATGGGCGTTACGCGACTTCTCGAGCACTGAATCGCTGATCGTAATCTGATCTAGTATCCAACGGATGACGCGAAGACTTTCCTCGGCCTCCCCGGCGTGAGATTTATCCTTGCCGCGGACAGTCTCATCGTGAAACCGATAATAATTTAGCGGCTCGCTAAGATATGCAACCCTTCCTAGCAGAGCCATGGCGGCCCACAGCTTCCAATCTGCGCTCATGCGCAAAGTTTCATCCGCGCCGCCAACGCGCTCATAGATTGTCTTTCGAAAAAGCACTGAGCTAGCATTTGCTACGACATTGCGAGCTACGAAATAGTTTCGACATTCGTCGCGCCCATCAGCAAAATAGTCCATGGTCCATTTTGTTGCGCCCAGGTCAGCTATGTAAAAATCATCCACGAACCCATCAAGCCGATCATCGACCGTCACGCACCATGAGCGGCAATAGACGAAGCCGACGTCCGGTTCGGCTTCCAGAACGCTTACCAACCGAGTCAGCATTCGCTCGTCGGCATAGTCGTCGGATTCTGCAATCCAGACATATTCCCCGCGTGCCAACCCCACTCCCTTATTCCATTGCTTAAACGGATTGCCCGAGTTCTTCTCGTTGAAGTCTATTCTGACCCTCGGGTCATCAGCATACTTGGAAAGAATCGACTGGCTCTCGTCAGTGGAGCAATCGTCCAGGAGGATCACCTCAAAATCCTGGAAGGTCTGTCCCAGCACGCTATCCAAGCGCTGGGACAGGAAGCGTGCGTGATTATAGCTAGGGACAATTACGCTAACTTTCGGCACGGACATGCTACCTTTCAGCTTCTACCGAATTGCGGTCGCAACCAAATAGGTGAACTGCTCCCGGTCAAAATCCTGCTCCGGCCGAAGCAGGTGAGGATTTAGAAATCGCCGCGGCTTCTTCGCGAGATCCAGGATGACCTCCGAGGCGGATTCTCTTTGCTCTTTCGTTGGCGGCCTGATTGCTTTGGGCGCAAATATGCGCCGAAGCGCTCGACTCAGCCGGCTGAATGCTTGGATCCGATTCCAGCGAGTCTTTTCCATGGTGAGCGACCAGACGAGCGACCAAAGGGGAGAGGCCGGTTGTTGTGCGTAGAAGCGACAATCCTCGAATCGCGACCCCAATGCGGCCTTAAACTCTTCCACGCTCATCTCGGAGCAGTGGAATGGATTCTGTCCCCGCCGCCCGTAAACGCTCTTATTGGGTGTAGAGACAATAAGCATTCCCCCGGGCGCCAAAACCCTGACGCACTCATCGAGGAACCGACCGGGGTTGGGCACGTGCTCGATCGTCTCAAAAGAAACGACGACATCGACAGAGCCCTCGGCGAGTGGGATTTGCTCGGCCGTGCCCGGCCTGGCGTCAATTCCATATTTGCTGTGCGCGTGAAGGCAAGCTGCCTCAGAGATGTCGACACCAATAACGTGGCTGGCTCCGGCCTTTTGAAGCGCCGCCGCCCCGTAGCCTTCGCCGCACGCAATGTCCAGAACCCGCTTTCCCTTCACGAAACGAGAAGCGAACGCATACCGATAGACGTGCTCCCAGAACGTAAACAAGTCGGCGCTCTCGGGCATCATCCGCTCACCCGTGGGCTCAAGGACAAATACATTTCTGGGGTTCATACTTGGGGCCCCTGTTCGTAAGTCGTTTCCCACTTGAGAAGGGGGCGAACCACTCCAGGAAGCGTTCCCGCATAATCTGCGCGCGCAGAATCCCCATCGGTAGAGTCAATCACTTGAAACGCGACTATGTCCGGCTCATCGAAGTGCACATTCATCGTAGCCAATGTAGTGACCGCGGCACGAACAGTGAAATACCCCTCCGCCAGGAAATTCCCGGGGATCCAAACTGTGCTCGTGTATCGGCCGACGGGGCGAGGTCGGCCACGCCAAACCGGATCTTGGTCTATCACGACAAAAACGTTAACACCCTGTTCGTCGAAGAGGTGGACGTTGGGTGCCAATAGTTGTCCTGGCTCGATAACATCAAAGACTAAGTCGATGCCGACTGGACGGCGAATATCAAATGTCTCCGAGACTTCTCCCTGAGCCGAGCGAACGCGGACGCAGCGCAACCGGACAACCTCATCGCCGGGCGCGTCCGCGGCGTCCCATTCGCGCAACGCCGATACAGCAAGTCCCGACCGGAGATAAGCGCTCATAACTTCGTGCGTCGGGCCATCCTTCAGCACCATTCCGGACTGAAGCAATATGCATCGGCTGCAAAGGCGAGCCACTGCAGCGGCATTATGAGATACGAACAGGATTGTGCGGCCCTTGTGGGAAACTTCCTCCATCTTTCCGAGGCATTTCTTTTGAAACTGCGCGTCGCCCACGGCCAGCACTTCATCCACGAGCAGAATTTCCGGCTCGAGATGTGCAGCCACGGCAAACGCCAGACGAACGTACATGCCGCTCGAATAATGCTTCACAGGGGTATCTATGAATTTATCGATCTCGGCAAAGGCCACGATTTCATCGAACTTGCGGTCTATTTCGCGCTTGGTCATGCCGAGGATGGAGCCGCTGAGATACGTGTTCTCCCGGCCGGTGAGCTCCCCGTGGAATCCTGTGCCCACTTCGAGCAGGCTGCGGACGTGGCCCCGAATCTCCGCCCATCCGGCGGTCGGCCGCGTGATGCGCGAAAGGATTTTCAGGAGCGTGGTTTTACCGGCGCCATTGCGGCCGATCAGTCCGAGAACCTCCCCTTCGTGGACCTCCAGCGACACATCCCGGAGAGCCCAAAAGGTGTCCTCAGATCCGCGGCGCAGCGCAGCCAGTGGGGAGTGAGCCAAACGAACGAGGGCGTCCCGCAGCGTCCTGCTCGAGGTTCGCAGCCCCCGGCGATACTGTTTGCCGAGTCCTTCAGTTTGAATGACAACCTGACTCATCTTTGTTGATTCTCCGGCGCCGCTCTGCGCGCGACGATTCAGCCCGGCTTAAATTCAGACCCGGTCAACGACCGTGCCCTCCACTCGCCGAAAGAAAATCAAGCCGCCCACCAATACCAGGACGACGGCCGCCGCAGACACCAGCAGCATGGGTCCGGGTGGCTGACCGTGGCCGGTGAGCGCCCAGCGGAAACCGTCAATCACCCCTGCCATCGGATTGAGGCTGTACAGCCACCGCCAGCGGGCCGGCACAATCGAACTGGGATACACCACCGGCGACGCAATCATCCAGAAATTCACAGCAAACGGCACGATGGACCGGACATCACGGTAGAGCGCGTTCAGCGCGGACGTCCACAAGCCCACTCCGAGCGCCGTCAGCAAAGCCAGGAGGACAAACGCGGGCAGCAACAGCGCGGTGCGAGTGAGCGGAACACCATAGGAAAGACTCAACACAATCATGACAACGAACCCGACTCCGAAATCCACCAGCCCTGACGAAACGGCGGCGACAGGCAGCAATAGCCTTGGAAAGTAAACCTTGGTGATCACGTGCTGATTTTCGACGACGATGTTCGTGCAGTTGACCAGTGCCTGGGAGAAGTACGTCCACGGCACGAGCGCCGCAAGATAAAAAACTGGGTACGGCAAACCCTGGGACGGAAGTTTGGCCAGGCGCCCAAAAAACAGGGTGAATACTCCCATGGTCAGGAGCGGCTGCAAGACGACCCACATCACTCCGATGACGGTCTGCCTGTAGCGGACTTTGATGTCGCGCCAGACAAAGAAGTAGAGCAGTTCGCGGTAGTTCCACGCCTCGCGGAGATCGAGCGCGAACCAGCCCTTGGGCGGCGCGATCCTCACGAGCGAAACGCCGCTGGACTGAGGCGCGAGTTGTGCTTCCGTGACGCTCATCTCGACCTCAATTATCTCCGGAATGCTTTTGCTGCTGAATGTCTTGCTGCTCGATTTGTTCCATCATCGAACTGCGCCGGAAAAAGTACGTCTTCACGCTGTGCGAAATTCGCACGGGCACGGCGACGAATTGGTTTTTCGTCATCTGGGACCAGGAGATCGGGCCGCGCGCGGGAACCAAATGCGTTCCCCACTGCAAAATGAACCCGGCATTCCAAATCACCAGCAACCCAATCGCCGCCCCGGCCAGGGCCAGCGCGCGCTTCTGCGACTTCATCCAGTCGCCGAGCGCGCCGAACAATGCCGCCAAACCCAGGATGAACAACGGCGTCAGGGAAATAAAGAAGCGATTGCCGTATGAGGACAGGCCGTCCCAATCCGGGTAACTGGCGATGAAGTAGAAGTAAGCAAGGAATACAAGAATCAGAGAGCCGCTCAGCAGCCGGTCTCGCTTCCAGAGAAAGAACAGGCCGATCACTGCCAGGAGAAGAATCGGGGTCCAAGTAAACAGCCCGTGGTCCGAAGAGAAAAGTACCTTGGCGAACGCCGGGGAGGTCCAGTTCCAAGCTGCAATCGGCGGGTAGCCGGAGGCCGTAAAGGTGCCGTAAAGGATTTTGCGCGTCACGAGCGTTGGCAGCAACGCCACAACAAACGCGATTCCGAAGAGAATCCAGTTCGCGAACAGAGCCGCCGAGGCCCGGCGGGGCTGACCCTGCACATCGCTCACGCGGCTTACGACCGCCAGCGACTCGACTCCGGGCAGCAGAAGCAGGATCGCATTCGGGTAGTAGATATCGGCCATGAGCCCCGCAATCAACCCCAGGAAGAGCCACTGCGCGAGCGATCGCTTCGAGCGCGTTCTATCCCAATACCAGACAAAGAGAGCAACGCCGAAAGCGGAGTGCGCGTGCGACCAGGAGGGATTGAAATACATATACACGGGCAGCGAACTGGCCCACCAAATTCCAACTGTGGCCGCCATCGCCCAGCGCGCGCCCACGTACTTCCGCGCCACAAGAAACGAGAGCCAGAGACCGAGAAAACCATAGATCGCGGTCGTGACCGCCATGGAGATGAGGTAGGGCGGGGAATGCCCGTCGGCGGGAATGTGGGCGCCAAAACGGTCCAGAGCCAAGACGACCCCGTGCACGCCGACAATCACCGGCGACCACAGCAGGGACGGCCCAATCGCAAAGTGATTTCCCACGTAGCCGGTTGGCGTGTACTGATCGGGCAGAAGATGGCCGCTGGAATCGACGCGCGATTCAAGAAAGGAAGGGTTCGCGGTCAGCCAATCGTTTTCGAATCGAATGTCGTGATCGATCAAGATCGAACGAACGTAAGCGTAGTACCCGACGCCATCCCCGCGCACCCACGGATTGACCAGGGGCAGGCTGAGCAGGAACAGAAGGAGAAGCCACTTCTCCTGCTTTGAGAAGCGGCGGCTGCTTGGCCTTAGTGATTGTTCCGCCTGCATTCCGTGAGGTCTCTCTGTCCGAATCTGACTCCGCCTTGTCTGCCCTGAGTCTCCGGGCGCGCCCCCTCAGTTCACGCGCACGAAGATTGCGTCTCTCGCGCCTATCGAAGCTGAGTTTCCCTCAGATACCGATGCTGTGCGTGGCGGGACGAAATGTGATCGGCGGAGCCCCGCGACCGGTTCGAACCGGCTTGAGCCACATTCCCTCGGTCTCCGCGAAAACCACCACGGACCGATCCCCAAGAGCCGCCAGCCTGCGGAGGCGTTCAGATCCTGTTCGTGCGACGCGTGCACCTGCAATTCAACCGGCGCCGTTGGCCGACTCGCGAGGCGTTCCGACCAACTCGCGCTTCTTCTCCAAATAGGCCGTCACGCGGTCCACAATCTCCGGCAAGGGCGTCTGCGGCCGGGACCC
>Ga0326728_10014491_pt1 | contig 16726 bp, 12 predicted proteins | sample MB3enrmetagenome_FD_207602 | JGI IMG/M metagenome (GOLD analysis project Ga0326728, IMG submission 207602) | Lab enriched peat soil microbial communities from McLean, Ithaca, NY, United States - MB31MN | ecosystem: Environmental > Terrestrial > Soil > Wetlands > Peat | place: USA: New York...
AGGCTGCCGTAGTCCGGGTGCACGCCCCGATAGTCGGAGATGTCGTAGCCGTCGTCGCGACGCGGACTCGGATAGAACGGCAGCAGCCAGATGGTGTTAACCCCGAGGTCGGCGATGTAGTCGAGCTTGGCGATCAGGCCGGGAAAGTCACCGATGCCGTCGTTATTGGCGTCGAAGAAGGATTTCAGGTGCAGCTGGTAGATCACTGCGTCCTTGAACCAGAGCGGATCGCGCACGTGCACTTCCCCGGCCCGCAGCCGCCGGGTCAGCATGGGCGCACGCGGAATATGGCGAAAGGCAGTTCCCAGGGTACGAAGCGCCAATGCTGCAACTTGCCGTACCAATTGAAGTGGAGGCCGCGAATGAGCTCTTCGACCGCGAATGCACCGTCATCGTTCATGCCGAATTCCCACAGGGGCACTTCGAACAGCGTTTCCTGCACGTTGTGGGGATCGAGGCTCACCGCCACGAGGATGAAGTTCTCGAGCCCGGGCGTGGCCTTGCCGTACCAGAGCACCTGCTCGTTGAAGGCGTTGTAGAAGCGAAGTCCCTGGACCGACTGCAGCGCCGGGTTTTCGCGACGGATGCGATTGAGCTGGGAGATCTCCGCGATGATGTTGCCGGGGGCCTGCCAGTCGCGCTGTCGCAGCTGGTACTTCTCCGAGTCCAGATATTCCTCACGACCCGGCAGCGGATCGGATTCGCACAGCTCGAAGCCGCTGTAGAGTCCCCATAGCCCGGAGAGCGTGGCGGCCAGCGCGGCGCGGATCAGGAAGCCGGGACGTCCCGAGGTCTGCAGGAAGAACGGGTTGATGTCGGGCGTATTGACGAACAGGTTCGGCCGGAGGAAGTCACGCGGCGCGCCATGAGCAAGCTCGGAGAAATACTCGGTCAGCTCGCGCTTGCTGTTGCGCCATATGAAGTAGGTATAGCTCTGGGAGAAACCGAGTTTGGCCAGCCGGTACATCAGGGCCGGGCGCGTGAAAGCCTCCGACAGGAACACCACATCGGGATGGCGCGAGCGGACCTGCGTGATCAGCCAGTGCCAGAACGGAAAAGGCTTGGTGTGCGGATTGTCGACGCGAAAGGTGCGCACACCGGCGTCGACCCAGTACAGCACCACTTCACGCAGGGCCAGCCACAGGGTTGGCTGGGCGCCTTCGGCATAGAAGTCGACATTGACGATGTCCTGGTATTTCTTTGGAGGGTTCTCGGCGTAGCGGATCGAACCGTCGGGCCGCCAGGAAAACCATTCCGGGTATTGCTCGAGCCAGGGATGGTCCCGGGAGCACTGGACCGCGAAATCGAGCGCGATTTCCATGCCCTGTTCGGCCGCGGCAACGAGCAGGCGCCGGAAGGCTGCCAGATCGCCCAGCTGCGGATGCAGCGCCGTATGGCCGCCTTCCGCCGAGCCGATCGCATAAGGGCTGCCGACATCGTCGGGCTCGGCCTGCAACGCGTTATTGCGGCCTTTTCGATGGCTCACGCCGATGGGATGGATGGGCGGCAGATAGAGGACGTCGAATCCCATGGCGCGTATCGCCGGCAGGCGCGCAATGACGTCGTCGAACGTACCGTGCTGGCCGGGCACCGGGGATTGCGAACGGGGGAAGAGTTCGTACCAGCTCGCAAACCCGGCCTCCAGGCGCTCGACATCGAGGATCAGGTCGATCGGCAGATGGGTCGTGAATGCGCGAGGCTGAATCCGGCTCATGAGCTGCGCCGTCTCCTCCGACAACAGCAGCTGCACGGCGGCCTGCTGATCCGCAAGCGAGAGCCGCTGCACGAGCTGCGCCGCATTGGGGCAGTCGGCTCGCGGCTGCGGCCGGGACTGCGCCGCCGCCCTGACCAGGCTGCGGCGGCCCTCCTCGATGTCGGCCGGCTCGAGTGTCCCGGCCAGGCGCTTCTTGAGCAGATCGCTCCGATAGCTCGCCCATTGATCGAGCCACGCCTCGACGTTGAAGCGGTGCCGCCCTGCGCAGATCGGCACGAAATCCGCGCGCCAGCGATCATTGCCCAGGGGCACCATGTCCACCGACTGATCCTGCGGGTTCGCGGGGCTGCGCCAGATCACCCTGGCCGCGATCTGTTCATGTCCATCCATGTGAATGTCGGCCTCGACGCAGACCGACTGCCCTGCAATTGCCTTCGCAGGCAGCGAGCCGCTGTCCACGCTGGGTGTGACATGCTCAATCCGGATCCGGGGCGCTGCGATGGCCGCGCTCAGCGCTGCCCTCTCCCCCGCACGAGCCCTGAGGCCGGTTGCGCTCGACATGACCTGGCTCTCCCTTTCCGGATGGGATACGCCGGGTCAAAATAAGCGCAGTGGCTCACCCCACCTGTAGGCGGGTACGCCAGAGTGTTGAAGTATTATCCTGACAGGGCCCGTGCCGTGGCGCCCGCCGTACGCCGGATGCGCTGAACGCGCAGGCGCTGGGTTCAGCTCAGTCGCCGCCGCACCTCGACGAGCCGATCGTCCCCGCCCTGATAGGCCACCGTGAACTCATCCAGTGCCGCACGTGCCTGCTCGAGATCCTCTGCGGGATCGAGCTCGAACGCATCGAAGCCGCAGCGCGCCAGGAAGAACAGCTGATCGCGCTTGAGGGCACCGCGGGCGCGCAGTTCCCCGGTGTAACCGTAGCGCTGGCGCAGCAGGCGGCCCTGGGAGAAACCGCGCCCTTCGCCGATCCTGGCAAATTCGACGACGATGCAGCTGAGACCGGCGAGGTGCGGAGCAAGCGCCTCGACGGCATCCGCTGCGCTCAGCAGGATCGCTCCGGGCTGCTTCGCGTGACCTGTCGGGCTGGCGGCAATCCAGTCGGCTGCGGAAAGCACCGCGATGCTGCCGACCGAGTCGGGTTCCCCCGGATAGCGCAGATCATCCGCACGGACCTCACGCCGGCTGATGATCCGTCTCATAGACGCGCTCCTGAAAGGGTTCCACGCCGATACGGCGCACGGTGTCGACGAACCGCTCGTGCGGATCCTGTCGCTGCTCGAGATACACCTCGAGCAGACGGGCAATCGCCTCTGAGACGGATTTCCTGGGTACCGACGGACCGATCACCTCGCCGAGTGCGGCCGGTGCCGCGGCGGATCCGCCTATCGTGATCTGATACCACTCCTCACCATGCTTATCCACGCCAAGGATGCCGATGTGGCCCACGTGGTGATGACCGCAGGCGTTCATGCACCCGGACATCTTGATCTCGATGGGACCGAGGTCATAGAGATAATCGAGATCATCGAAGCGTGCGTGGATCTGCTTGGCTATCGGGATCGAGCCCGCATTGGCGAGGCTGCAATAGTCGAGGCCCGGACAGCAGATCATGTCGGTCAGCGTACCGATGTTGGGTGTCGCGAGCTGCAGCTGATCGAGCGCCTGCCACAGCACGCTCAGCGCGCGCTGGGGTACATCGGCGAGCACGAGGTTCTGATCGTGCGTCGCGCGCAGCAGACCGAAGCTGTAGCGATCGGCCAGATCCGCCAGCGCGTCCATCTGATCGGCGGTGATATCGCCGGGGGCCTCACCGTGCTTCTTCAGCGACACGAACACGATCCGATAGCCGCTCACGCGGTGCTCGCGCGTGTTGTAGCGATACCAGGCCTGGTAGGGCGCCAATACCTGCGACGGGGCGCCCTGCGCAGCCGCGGCGGAAAGATCGCTGAGGGTCTCGTACGGAGGGGGCTCGAAGAAAGCCTGCATACGCGCGACTTCCGCGTCCGACAGCTGCGGCGCAAAGTCCCGGCTGGCCGCGAATTCCGCCTCGACCTGGCGCCGGAACTCCGCGACCCCCAGTGCTCGCACGAGGATTTTGATGCGCGCCTTGTGGATGTTGTCGCGGCGCCCGTGGCGGTTGTATACGCGCAGGATGGCCTCGAGGTAGGCCAGCAGATCCTGATGCGGCAGGAACTCGCGGATCACCTGCGCAATGATCGGCGTTCGGCCGAGGCCGCCTCCGGCCAGAATCTCGAAACCCAGCATGCCGTCGCTGCGGCGCGTGAGGCGCACGCCGACGTCGTGCACCTCAGTGGCCGCGCGGTCGCGCGCGGAGGCTGTCACCGCGATCTTGAACTTGCGGGGCAGGTAGCTGAATTCCGGATGCAGCGTCGCCCACTGCCGGATGATTTCACAGTAGGGACGCGGGTCGGCAATCTCATCGGGCGAGACGCCGGCAAGATGATCGGAGGTAATGTTGCGGATGCAATTGCCGCTGGTCTGGATGGCGTGCATCTGCACGCTGGCAAGCTCGGCGAGGATGTCGGGGACCTGCTCCAGGCGCGGCCAGTTGAACTGGAGGTTCTGCCGGGTCGTGAAGTGGCCGAACCCGCGATCGTAGCGCCGCGCAATGGAGGCCAGCATGCGCAGCTGGCGGGTCGAGAGCAGCCCGTAGGGTATGGCGATGCGCAGCATCGGCGCATGGGTCTGGATATACAGCCCGTTGCGCAGCCTCAGCAGCTTGAATTCATCGTCCGTCAGTTCACCGGCGAGGAAGCGCCGGGTCTGGTCCCGAAACTGCGCCACGCGCTCATCGACGAGGGTCTGATCCAGGGAGTCGTATCGATACATTGCGCGATCATGGCGCAACAGGCTCTGCAAAATGGTTATAACCAACTCGCGTTGGGATATAAGGGATCAACCCGTGGTCTGCAGGCCCCGCGCGATGCCGCTGACGCTGGCCTGCAGGGCCTCGAACAGCTCGCGGTTCTGCCGGCCGCTCGCACGCCAGCGTTCGAGCAGGTCGGCCTGCATGTAATTCATGGGGTCCACATAGGGGTTGCGCAGCGCGATGCTTCTCTGCAGGGTCTGATCCGAGTCCAGCAGCGCCTCGCACTGCTTGATCTCGAGGATGAGACTGCAGCTGCGGTCGTATTCACCGCGAATCAGCGCCCCGAAATGACGCAGGTCCGGACTCACGAGGCGTTCGTAGTGGACCGCGATGCCGGGATCGGCACGTGAAAGCATGGCTTCGATGTCGTCGATGAGGTTACGGAAGAACGGCCAACCCTGGTAACAGCGGCGCAGCAGGTCCACGCCGCGCTCTGCCCGGGCGAATTCGAGCCCGGATCCGGCCCCGTACCAGCCCGGGATCATGTGGCGGGTCTGTGCCCATGCGAATACCCACTCGGCAGGACGTACCGCTTCGACGCCGCGCTGCTCTGCCTTGAGCGGCTGGGTGGCGCCGATCTGCATGCGCTCGATGACATCGATCGGGGTGACGGCTCGAAAGAAATCGTAGAACTGCGGCGTCTCGTACACGAGACTGCGCCAGGCCTGCGCACTGTGGCCTGCCACCAGACCGACACATTCGGCGAGCGCGGCGCTCTCGCGCACGGCCACTCCCCTCCGGACCGCCAGCGTCGCCAGCGCGAGCGTGCTCAGGGCCCGTTCCAGCGAACGCATCGCGTTGGGCCTGAGCCCATAACTCTGGTTGATGCCCTCTCCCTGCTCCGTGAAGCGCAGCACGCCACTGACCGACTCGGCGGGCGCAGCGCGCAGCAGCGCATCGATACGCCCGCCGCCCCGCGGCACGCTGCCTCCGCGGCTGTAGAACAACACGTGCTCCTTGTGCGCCTCCCGCAACGCCTGGGTCAGGTTCCGCTGGGCCTGGAACGCGGCATGCCTCGAGGCGACCATGCCGCTCTCCAAGCCGCTGCCGGAATAACCGATGAGCACCGTCTGCAGCCGCCCACGCGCTTCCAGGTGACGCTTGTAAACCCCGTCCTCGAGCAGTTCGCGCATGATGCCGCCGCAGCGCTCCAGGGTGCCGACACCGTCGAACTCGGGCGCCACATCGAGGGCCACCTCACCGGTGCTCTTGTTGTAGGCTTCGGCCCATCGTGCGAGCACCAGGGGAGCGAGCACGTCATCGGCAGAAGCCGCGCCGGCGATGATGTAGAGACCAATGGCGTCTGCGCCGTAGCGATGACGGCTCTGCAGGATGGCATCGAACACGGCGAGCGTGCGCTTGCCGAGCGCATCGAATCCTCCCGTCGGACCGATGTCGCGCTCGAGAATCTCGATCAGACGCGCATGACGCTCCAGGGGGCTGCGCTGCAGCCAGCCCGGGTCATCCAGGCCCTGCGCCAGGACCGTGTGATGTGCCGATGCGCTGGCGCGCAGGTCCAGCGTCGCCAGATGGAAGCCGAAGGTGTCGATGCGCGCCAGCAGCCGCCGGACTGCGAAATAGCCGGCATGCACCCCCCGATGATCGAGCAGGCTTTGCGCGATCAGCGCGATGTCGGCGCGGAACTGCGCCGGCAGCTGATACCCGCTGGGCCGTCCGTCGTTCGTCGCATGCAGCCGCTCGGCGACCTGTCCGAGCAGCACGCGATAGGGCATGCGGTCGTGACGCGCCGGAGCGATGCCGGGCGCCCCGGGCAGCAGTGTGCGGTACTCCTCGATGCGGTTCAGCAGGGCGGTCGATACGCCCACGCGCCGTTCGCTCTGGGAGAGCAGCTGCGCGAGCTGCTGGCAGTCGCCGAAGTAGTTGTTGAGGATGGTCTGCTGGAACCGCGCGAGCGTCTCACGAATGCTCTTCGCATGCACGTCGCTCGAGGCCACCATGTCCCCGCCCACCCAGGTGCCGAATCGCACGATGACCGGCAGAGCCAGGGTCTCCGGGGACACTCCGTAGAGCTTGCCCAGCGCAGCGGCGATCTCCTGGTAGAACGCCGGCACGATGCGATAGAGGATTTCCGCCAGGTAGAAGATGGCGTGCTCGCGCTCATCGGCGACCGTGAGTCGCTCGCGCGGATGTTCCTCGGTCTGCCAGTCGATGGACACCTCCGTGCGGATGCGCTCGAGCAGCATGCGCAGCTCGTGAGGCGCCAGCATCGAATGGCTCCGATCGAGCATCAGCGATGCGAGGCGCTGCTGGCGTCGGAGTGTGGTGCGGCGCGTGGATTCCATGGGATGGGCGAGCAGCACGGGCTCGATGGACAGCTGCGAGAGCAGGGCCAGCACCTCATCGAGGCTCAGGTCCGCAGCCTTGAGCTCCCCGAGTGCATCCTCCACGCCACCGGGCTGGGGCCGGTCCCCATCCTGCTGGAAGTATTCGCTGCGGCGCCGTATGCGATGCACTTTCTCAGCCACATTGACCAGCTGGAAGTACGAGGAAAATGCACGCACCAGCTCGCGCGCCAGCCGGGGCGGCCGTCCGCGCGTGCGCACCGCCAGGGCATCTCCCGCCCCCGCCACACCGCTGCGCCAGCGGATCGCGGTCAGACGGTCCTGGTCCACGAGGGACAGGATTTCCTCGCCGCCCTGTTCCCTGAGCACCTCACCCATGAGGTCCCCGAGGGCATGAATATCGTCCCGAAGCGGCGAGTGTCGCGCCGGAAAAGTGATGTTTTCCCGTTTCATGGGGCGTAGTTTAACCGGCCAGCAGGACCGCCTCTGCCTGCTCGAGCTGCGCCGGCAGCCCGTAGATCACGACCTCGTCGCCCTCACGCAGCTCGGTCTCCCCCGACGGCTCGCGCCCCGTGATGCCCTGGCGCCGGATTGCCGTGAAGGCGACCTCTGCGCCGCGCCGCCTGACCTCCTCGAGCCGCCGCCCCACTGCCCACGCCCGGGGCGGCAGGACGATGGAGCGCAGCAGCTCCGCCGCGCCGGCCCCTTCTGGGGCAGCCGGGTGCGTGCGCAGCGTGCCGTAGCGCTCGGCCCGCAACGTGTCCACGACGCGCGTCACCTGCGTGGAGGGCACCTGCAGCAGGGCCAGCGCCTGGGACACGAGCGTCAAACTGGCCTCGAACGTCTCCGGCACGACCCCCGTCGCACCCGCCCTGGACAGCTCCCCCAGGCGCGAGTCGTCCTGGGTGCGCACCAGGATCGGCACGTCCGCCCGCAGCCGGCGCACTGCCTGCACGACGCTCAGCGCCGCCGCTGCATCGGCAAAGGTCACGATCACGACCGAGGCTCGATCCACACCGACGCCGCGCAACAGCTCATCGTCCGCCGTATCACCCCAGATGAGGGGCTCGCCGGCCTGCCGGGCGGCGCGCACGTTCGCAGGATCGATATCCACCCCCAGGTACTCGAAGCCCTGCGATACCAGTACGCGCGCCAGATGACGCCCCACGCGCCCGAACCCGCACAGCAGGACGTGCTCGCGCTGCGCGATGTCGGTCGCAGCCAGATCCTCGCTCGGCACCCGGGCGTCCGATGGCGCCCGCTCGCGCAGGATCAGGCGCGCGATGCGGCGGTTGTAGCGGATCACCAGCGGGCTCGCGATCATCCCGAGGATGACGGTCGCAAGCAGCGGTTGCGCCGCCTGCGCGGGCACCAGATCCCGTCCGCTCGCCAGCGTGCTCAGCAGCGCCACGCCGAATTCGCCGCCACCGGCGAGCACCAGGCCCGTGCGCAGCGATTTGAAATTGCTCGGCTGGAAGCAGCGGATGGCAAGCGCCGAAAGGAGCGCCTTGGCGCAGATCATGAGCGCCAGCAGCCCGAAGATGATCGGAAACTGCACGTAGAGCAGCTTGAGGTCGAGCAGCATGCCCACGGAGATGAAGAACAGCCCGAGCAAGAGTTCGCGGAACGGCCGGATCACGGCCTCGATCTGATGCTGATACGCAGTCTCGGCGAACATCATGCCCGCCAGGAATGCGCCAAGGGCCATCGACAGCCCGAGCCGCTGCGTGATCCAGGCGGAGGTCAGCACGATCAGCAGCGCCGCGAGCGTGAACAGCTCGCGCAGGCGGCTGTGGGCGATCACATGCAGCAACGGTCGCAGCACCCATCGACCGATCGCGAGCACGGCGCCTACGGCCACCGAGCCGAGCAGCATGAGCTCCCAGATCGCCGCGGGCCCGAAGCTGGAGCCCCCTGCGGCCAGCACGCTGGCGAGTGCCAGCAGCGGGACGAATGCCAGATCCTGGAACAGCAGCACCGCGAAGGACAATCGGCCGTGCGTGCGGTTCAGCTCCTCCTGGTCACCGAGCTGCCTGAGCACGATGGCTGTCGAGCACATGGACAGCGCACCGCCGAGCACGACGGCACTCGGCCAGCTCGAGCCAGCCAGGTGCGCCGCGAGACTGCCCGCACCGCCGACCACCAGCGTGTGCAGGCTGCCGAGACCGAATACTTCGCGGCGCATGGCGATCATGCGCGGAAAGGAAAACTCCAGACCCAGCGTGAACAGCAGGAAAACCACGCCGATCTGGGCCATCTCCTGCGTCTGCGGCCCGTTCGGCACGACCCGGAACGCGAACGGCCCGAGCAGCACGCCGACCACCACATAGCCGAGCAGGGGTGGCAGGCCAATGCGTCTGCCGGCAGTCACCAGCAGCACGGACGCCGTCAGGAGAATCAGGACCTGACCTAGGGATGTGACGGGCACGCACCGACGTTACGGTGCGCCACCCTTACTTGTCCATGGTCACCGTGGCGTCGTAGCGATCGAAGCCGTGGATCGCACGCCGGTATGCATTGTTGATGATGCGCTCGGCGCTCTGGTCCGCACGAGTGGACAGCAGCATGCGCATGACCACATCGTCGGCAGGACGGTTCGCGTCATCGGCCAGCAGCTGCTCGATGAAACGTGCCAGCCGGCAGACGATTTCGTTGACGAAGCGCAGCCGCGCCCCATCGTGAACCGTCTCAGCCGTGGGACCATAGGTGCTGCGCGCCTCGACCGACAGCTCGTGCAGAAGCACGGCCAGCAGGCGCGCCTGGTCGATGGGATCGAGGTCGCTGAAATATTCGATTTCCGATTGCAGGTTCACGACCGCACTCCGCTGCTCAGGCCGTCGGTACGAATTCGATGGGTTTGGTCGTCGTGATCGTCGCCACGTCCCGGGCTGCGAAGCGAAACAGCTTCACGCGCGCCACGATCTTCTTCTCCAGATCCGGATCGTGCAGCTCGCTCGAGACCACGTGACACTCGGTAACCTCCCCTGCCGGCGAGATGGTGAATTCGAGCACCAGCTTGCCCTGCAGGTCCGGCTGGTCGCGCAGCGCGCGGCCGTAGAGCGCGTAGATCGCGCCCTTGTTCGCGTCGAACACCAGCGCGATCTCCTCCTCGCTGCGCGAGGGCCTGCCGCTGCCGCCCTTGGACACATTGCCCGCGGCAGCCGCAGCCGCGATCCGCGAGCTGACCGCCGTCGTGTCGTGTCCCGTCAGCGAGCCCGCGCCGGTGCCGAAACCGCGGCTGGCATCGGCGGTCGTGATGCCCGCGGAACCCGCGCCGACCTTGGAGGCGATCAGGGATCGCTCGGCATGACTGTCCTGGCCCACCGCGCCCTGCAGATTCTTGGTCTGGCCGAGCGGCGTGAGGTCCATGTTCTGGCGCAGATCCGCGAGTTCATCCTTGAACTTCAGCAGTCCTGACTGCTGCGCCTTCTTGCGCGCCTCTGCAGTCCTGTCCACCACGGGCTTCGGCACTTCGGTGGGTTTGGTTTCAGGTTTGGGCTTGGGCTGCTCGACGGGCGGCGGGGGTGGCGGCTTGGGCTTCTCCTCCACCATGAGCCGCGCCAGGCGCTCGGGCACCGCGTCGCTGGTCGTCAATTCCCTGGGCACCTGGATGAGCGGCACGACGACCCCGAGCAGCAGGGAGAGCAGCAGGCCGCCCCCCACGAGTCGCCAAAGGCGGCGGCGTTCCTCGGGATCGAGATCCCACGCCAGGGTGTATTCGCGGTAGTACTGGGAGAGCTGCATGCGGCTGGTCTCCGTTCCTATGAACCGCTGATGCTGCCGGCGGGCACGGGCTTGTCCTTCTGCAGGACAGCGAGGGAGATGCGCCCGTAATCGGCATCCGTGCAGGTACGCATGACCTTCTTCAGAATCTCGTAAGGCAGCGCCTTGTCACCCATGACGGTGATCTCGCGGTCCGCGAGATCCTGCTCGGAGGTCTGCTGCCCGACCAGCGTGGGACGCTTCAGTGCGGCGCGCAGCGGTTCGACGATGTCACCCTGAGTGGCCTGGATGTCGGCGATGGAGGCGACGCGCTCGCCCTGAACGAACATGTCGTCCTTGGTGAGCATGACGACCACGGTCGTGCGCGGCTGACGCTCGGAAATGGACTGCGGGATCTCGATGCCCTTGCTGTTCTGAACGACCTCGACGTTGGTCGAATACACCAGCAGGAACGACACCATCACGGACAGGATGTCGATCATGGGGATCAGGTTCAGCTGCGCATCGGCGCGATTGCGCAGCTGATGCGTCAGCATGAAACGGGCGCGGCGGGACATGCTCATGTCGTTGCGTCCTCAGGATTTGCCGGCAGTTGCGGCAGCGGGTGCAGCGCCTGTCTCAGCGGCCGCCGGCGCATCGCCGAGCGATACGTCGGGGAACAGCTCGTACTGCACGACGTTGAGCCCGGCGTTGACCTCCAGTACGCGCGTACGATCCATGACCTGCACGACGACGTCATACGGGATGTCGTGCTCGAGCAGCACCGTGGCATCGGTCTTGTCGGGGAACTTGGCCTTCACCTGCTGCAGGTATTTCGACAAGGCATCGTAGTCGTAGCCTGCGGGCGTATTCGGGAAGGTCGCGAGCGGGCCGCTGTTGCGATCATCCACGACCAGCGCGTTTCTGCGCACGACCACCTCGAGCTGCAGACCCGGCGGTGGCGGCACGAATTGCGCATTCGAGGGCGGCAGCTTGAGTTCCAGGATCACGGTGCGGGAGAACACCGCGGTCATGAGCAGGAAGGTCACGAGCACCGTGAAGATGTCGATCATGGGGACGAGCAGCAGCTCCGCCGGCTTGCGGTTGTGCCGCTGCAGCTTGCGCACCTGATAGGACCGACGGGCCATGCAGTTCTCCGCAGCTCAGGCGGCTTCAGGCCGCCGCCGTCGCCGCCGGTCCCTGCCGCTCGGTCACGGCGTTGAGGAATTTCACCGACGCCATCTCGAGGCTGTCGATCGCGTCGGTGGTCTTCGTCTGCAGCAGTGCATGAATGAGCAACAGCGGCACTGCACTCATGAGGCCGAAAGCCGTGCAGTTCATGGCCACGGAAATGCTCGCCGACAGCAGGTTGGCCTTTTCGGCCGGGTTGACGGTGGCCACCGCCGCGAAGGCATTGATCAGGCCGATGACCGTGCCGAGCAGTCCGAGCAGCGTGGAAAGATTGGCGAAGGTTGCGATGTAGTGGGTGCGCTTCTCGAGCCGCGGCACCACGTCCATCAGGCTCTCCTCCATCGCCTTTTCGATATCGTCCCGGTCCTTCGCCGAGGAAATGCGCGCGAGTCCGTAGCTGAGGATCTGCGCCATGGCGGCGCCAGACTTGGAGGCAATGGCGGTGGCCTGTCGAAAATCACCGCGCTGCAGCAAGGGTACCAGCTGGTTCCACAGGCCCCGATTCCGAAGCTGCACCTGCGTCAGATAGATCCATCGCTCGAGCGCAATGGCGAGGCCCAGCACCAGTACCACGGCGATCGGATACATCATTTCTCCGCCGCCCTGAAAAAACCGAACTATGTGATCGAACATGCTGACTCCCGTTCCTGAACCTGAGGGTTCCGCCCAGTTGACCAAACTAAAGTGACGCTGTTGCCCAATACCGCGACCTACTTCTCATCCTGGGTCTCCGGTGCCGCCTGGGCGGCCCCCTTCCCTCCGGATTGAGACGCCGCTGGCGCGGGACTTGCCGCCCCGCCCTGCAGCGCGGCGTAGTAACGGTTCTGGCGCCGGAATACGTCCCGGTCGACGGGCGTGAGCGCCTCATCGAGCAGGCTGTTCGGGGGCCGCCCGGCAAATTCACCGGGATCGGCCTTGCGCCAGGGCACTACATACATGACTTTGGGCAGCTCGCGGTTGCCGCTGATCTGCGTGGTATCGAGCTGGATTCGATCCTTCGAATTGCCCGGCGCCGCCGCCCCGGGGGCGGCCGCAGCGGCAGCTGGCGCCTTGTGCGGGGCCGCGGGCGGCTTGCCCCCGGATGCGGGGGCCTGCGCAGCGGGACGCGCCGGTGCCGTGGCCGATGCAGGGGCGGGCGAGGTCTGCACGCCGGGCTCGAGATCCGGCGGTGCCTGCGCATGGGTCTGCGGCAGGGCCAGACCCAGCAGCCCGGCGCCCAGGAGCATCCAACGAGTACTCATGTACTGCCTCCCTGAGATCCGCTCGCCACAGGAGCTGCCGCCGGGGTTTCGGTGGCCGGAGTGGCAGATCCGGCCGGCGGCTTCGTTCCGGTGCGCGTGCGCAACTCAGCAATCCAGGATCCCACGGGCTTGTCTTCCCCGGAGAGCGCCTGGTAGCGCTCGAACTCGGGCAAAGCGGCGGCGGGATCGTCCAGGTACAGGTCCAGCAGCACGCCCAGATTGCGGTGCTCGGGAGCATAGTCGGCGTTGCCGGCGACGGCCTGCGCATAAGCGTCCTTCGCCTCGCTGAACTTCCCCTCCAGGCGCAGCGTCACACCCAGTTCGCTCCAGGCCACGGCGTTGGCAGGCTCCAGGGTGGCAGCCCGATGCAGCGCGGCCTCCGACTCGGCCAGCTTACCCTGGCCGCGAGCCAGCAGCCCGAGATCGATCCAGGGCGCCGCGAAGCCTGGGTGCTCCAGGTCGAACTGGTCGAGCTGGAGCCGCACTTCAGTCTGATCGGCACTTGCCATTGTCGGCACGCGCTCGTAGGCCGCCTCTATGGCCGGATCCGGCGGCGGGGCGCCGGGACGCGCCAGTGTGGCCATCCATGTCTCACTGCGCTCGACCTTTCCGTACCGCGCGGGCTTGAGCTTGGCCAGGGCGTCGAAGCTCCTGCGCACTGATTCGTCATACACGCCTTGCGGTGCCCGCTTTGCATTGAGCTCGTAGATACCGATCGCCTGCTCTTCGAAAGGGAAGGCCTGCTCCTCCAGCAGAGCGTCGTACTGCTCCAGCTCGTCGGCGCTGAGCTTCTTCGGGCGCTCGGAGGTCATCAGGTCGTGAGCGAGCTCACGATAAAGTTCTGCGGTCTCGAAAGTGGCAGCCGTCGTGGTCTCGGCAACCTGATATTCGGCCACCTGCTTGTAGGCGGCTATCGCTGCCTCCATCGCCTTTTTCTTGGCGGCCAGCGACTGCTTCAGGGGCGCCACGAGCTTCACGGCGCGGAACGCGTCGCGTGCGGGCTCCGCCAGCGCCAGCTGCGCCCGCGCCGCCAGGTAGCGCGTCCGCTCGGTGCGCGCACTGCCGGCCGTCGCATCGGCTTTCACTATTTCGTGCTCCCAGTAGCGTTGCCGCTCCTCGTTATGCGCCTTGACGGCCGCATCGAGCAGGCGCTGACGCACCTCGATGGCATCGGCCACCGGAGTAGGATAGTCGCGCACCAGCTTCTCGAGCATGGCGTCACTGCGGGATTCCTCGCCCGATTTTGCGTACAGATCCGCCGCCTTCATCGTGGCCTCGCGAACGACGGCGCGGTCCTCCTGAGGATTGGCAGCAATGCGCTCGTACTGCGCCGCTGCCTGCGCCGAATGGCCACCCTGATCATAGGCCACGGCAAGCTTGCGTTCGATGTCGGCGGCATACTGGCTCTTCGGGTAGTCGCGACGATAGGCTTCGAGCACCGCGATGGCCTGATCCCACTGACCCGCGCTGATGAGCGCGGCAGCGGCGTCGTACTGGGCCGTCCCGGTGATCCTGGATCCGGAAGCCACCTGACCCACGCGCAGGAAATCCGTGGCGGCGCCGGCCTGGTCGCCTGCTGCGCGCTTGGCATCGGCCTGTTTGTAGACCGACGCCGCGAGACGTTCGGTGATGTCGGGCCGCTCCGGATCGTTGGCCGGCGCGATGGCGAGCGCGTGGGTGAAGGCCTTCTCCGCCTGCGCAAAGTCGCCCTGGTTGAAGCTCACCTGCCCCAGGATGGTCCAGCCGATACGCTGCTGCGCGGAGGAGACCGGCGGGATCCGCGCGAGCAGAGCCTGCGCTGCCTGCGCCGCGCGGGATTGATCTCCGGCTGCATACAGGTCCTGCGCCACATGCGTCAGGACCACAGCACTCTCGGGATGCTCCGGAAAGGCCTGAGCGAACTTGAGCCCGGCATCCGTGGCCCGCTGCTGTACCGATGCCTTGCCGTCCGGCCCCGCACTCTCCTGGTACTTCTGATAGGACACGAGCGCGGCATGGGCCGCCTCGGCCGAGCGATCGTTGCGCGGATAGTTGTATGCGGTGTGCTCGTACTCCGTCGCCGCATCGAGGTACTGATGGCTCTCGAACAGGGCATCCGCAAGCAGGTAATTGGTCGCAGCGGAATCCGGATCGTCCGGAAAGGAGGCGAGGTAGCTGCGGTACCAGTGCGCCGCGGCCGCATAGTCCTCGGGCTTGCGACTCTTCTGCGCAGTGGCGTGATAGTACTGGGCCACGTCCTTGATGTTCGTCTTCAGCTCGGCGACGACCTGCGGAAAGGCGCCGTGCTGGCGGCCATTCCAGAACGGCGCGTCGAATCCGTAGCGCTGCGCATACTCGAGCTTGCCCTGCAGCATCAGGTCGGCAAATCCGCCCTTGCGGTAGGCTTCGATGGCCGCCATCGACAGAGCAGGCGCATGCTCGTCCACCGGATCGCGGCTGACGAAGGCGCGGTAGGTCGCCGCGGCGTCCTGGTAGCGCTGCTTGTCGACGTAGAGGTCGCCGAGCCGCGAATACAGCATCCACGCGTAGGGTGGCATGCGGCCGCGACGTGCGACGAATTCATCGAGCGACTTGCCCCCCTCCATGTAGGAGAACGTGATGCACATGACCCGCTGCGTGTCCTCGGCGAGTTCCCGGTCGGCTCGGCCGAGCGAGTCCCAGGAGCGCATGCGCGTCGAATCGTGCGGATCATCGAGCGTGAGGTCGAGCAGGTCGCCGAATGACTTCAGGCTCTCCTCGTTCATGCCCTGCTTGAACTGCGACCAGCCGAGCTTGTAGAGGCTCTGCGCATAAAAGCTCGAGCCGCCGCGTCCATGGGAGAGCACGGCCTCGTAGGCGCTCTGCGCCTCGGGATAGCGATGGTTGGAGAACAGGATCTCGCCGCGACGGAACTGGACCTCTGCGATGTCGCGGCTCTTCGGGTAACGCGTGACGATCGCGTCGAGCGTCGCCAGCGCTTGTGCCTGCTGGCCCGTCGTGTCGTAGGCGCGCGCCAGCTGGTAGAGCACCTGATCGTTGCGCTGGTAGTCCGGATAGGCCTTCAGCAGCAGGGTGTAGAGACGAATGGCTTCGGCACCGGCCAGATCCAGACGCGTGACCTCGTTCGCCATGCGCTCGAGCTCGCCCGATTCGAGGCTCAGGTCACCAAGTCTTCGCAATGCCTCGGCACGCAGCTTCGGGTCGGCATTCTGCAGCTTGAGGAATTCCCGGTAATTGTCCATGGCCTTGGATGAACCGCCTGACGGGGCCGGAGCGGGATTCACGGTAATGGCCTTGGAGCCGAGATCGCCGATCGTGGGCCCGGTCGGCGCAGCGCTGTTGGCTGCGATCCCCGGCACGGATGCCAGCAGCGCCCAACCGAGCGCGAACCTGCCAGTCATGCGCCTCATGGCGTGCCGCCCGCAGGGGTGGGCGCGTCCACCGGCTGCGGCTCGTCCGCAGGCGCGCGGGTGCCGTGTTCCGCAGGCCCCTGGTCGGTGGAGCGATCGTAGATGTCAGCCAGCGCAAAGCGCGCCTGCAGCGCATAGGTGTCCAGACGCTGTCGCTGCGCCTCGAGCTCATCGACGGCAACGTGCTCGAGGTACTCATTCTGCTGCCCCTGCGCGGTGGCGAGCCGCTCGCGCATGGCCTTGACGCGGGCGGCGAGTTCGGCGATCCGTCCACTGAAATCTTCCGTATT
>Ga0326728_10014494_pt1 | contig 16723 bp, 10 predicted proteins | sample MB3enrmetagenome_FD_207602 | JGI IMG/M metagenome (GOLD analysis project Ga0326728, IMG submission 207602) | Lab enriched peat soil microbial communities from McLean, Ithaca, NY, United States - MB31MN | ecosystem: Environmental > Terrestrial > Soil > Wetlands > Peat | place: USA: New York...
TGTTGCCGCAACTGGCCAAACAGGCGGACAAGTATTCGCTGATTCGCAGCATGACGCATGGATTGAACGCGCACGAAACGGCCGCTTATACGGTGCAGACAGGGCGTTTGAGCGGCGGGCACGATGTCTTTCCGAATGTGGGCGCGGTAGTGTCGCTCTTCAAGGGATACCGCGCGGGCTACAAGGGGCTGATTCCTCCCTATATCGTCCTGACAGAGCCGCAGGGACGTTTCTCCGAGGCTGGATTCCTGGGCCAGCAGTACAAGCCATTCGCCACCGGAGGCGATCCCGCGCAACAGCGTTTTGCCGTGGAGGGCGTGGTTGTGCCCGGCATCTCCGATCAAAGGCAAAAGGATCGGCGCGAACTGCTCCATCAGATGGACACTTTAGGGCACGCGTTGAAAAACGATCCGCAGGTTGCCACGCTGAACACAACCGAAAAGCAGGCCTATGAACTAATTCTGGGCGAGGCGGGGAAGGTCTTCGACCTGTCGGTGGAAAAGGATACGCTGCGCGATCGCTATGGGCGCACTACTTTCGGGCAGTCGTGCCTGGCGGCTCGCCGCCTGGTGGAAGATGGCGTCCCTTACGTCACCATCAATTACCGCGGCGATTGGGACACCCACAAGCAGAACTTCCAGACCATGCGGCGCAGGCTTCCGGAGCTGGATAAGGGTCTGGCTACATTGCTTGAAGATCTGTCGGATCGCGGGCTGTTGGAGAGCACAGTGGTCTGGTGTTGCGGTGAGTTTGGACGCACGCCCAAGGTGGCTTGGGAGGCTCCGTGGAACGGCGGACGAGGGCATTGGGGACAGGTCTTCTCCGCGCTGGTTGCCGGCGGAGGATTCAAGGGCGGCCTGCTGGTTGGCTTGTCGGATGCGCGCGGCGAAGAAGTGACCAGCAGGCCGGTATATCCGCTGGATCTGATCGGCAGCATTTACAAGCAAATGGGTATTCCCGCCGACGCGCGGCTGCCCCATCCCGAAGGATTGGATATCACTGCCATTCCCGCGCTGGCAGAAGGCTTGCCGACGGCAGGCTTGCTGAAGGAACTGGTGTGAGACGGAGACGCGGAAGACTGATCGCGGCCATGGTGCTGGCCTGCGCGCAGTTGGCGGCGCAGCAGAACTCGCCTCATGCCGGCTATGTGTATCCGGCGGGCGGGCGGCAGGGCGCGAGCTTTGAAGTTACCGTGGGCGGGCAGTCTCTGAACGGAGTCAGCGGCGCGCTGATCGGCGGCGACGGCGTGCGTCTCTCCGTGCTCGAGTACATCAAGCCAATGCAGCCGGGACAGGCCGGGATGCTGCGCGATCGGCTCAAGGAGCTGAATGAGAAACGGCGGGCCGCAAACACTCCGCCAGCAACGAACAAGACGGTGGCCGCGGACAAATCTACAGTCGCGGCCGCTTCGGCAAACACCGGTATTCCGGCAGCCCCAAACACCTCCGGAACCACGGACAAATCGCCACCGGCGAATGTTACGCCCGTCCCGGACAAATCGGCGGTCGGCGGTTCTTCGCTTGCCGCGAATGCTTCGGCGACGGCGGACATTCCGCCGGCAGTGTGGACAAGCGGCGACGAGGAGGAACTTCGCGAGCTTCGCTTGAAGCTGGCTCAGTTTCAAAAGCGTTCAACCAATGTCGCCATTGCCGAGAGGGTGCGCTTGCAGGTTTCCATCGATGCGGGGGCGGCTGCCGGCAAGCGCGAATTGCGCCTTTTGACGCCCAATGGAGTTACGAACCCTGTTTACTTCTACGTGGGGCGGCTGCCGGAGTGGAGCAAGGCGCCGGCGGGCACTGTGAGCGAAGAGGAAGTGAACGAGCAGGGCTATCTGCGCATGCGCGTGGAAAACCCCGCGCCCACGCCGGTGGTGGAGGTAACTCCGCCGTCGATCGTCAATGGACAGATGGCGGCCGGCGGTGTGGATCGCTACCGCTTCATGGCGCGCAAGGGAGAGCATCTGGTGGTGGCGGCCAGCGCCCGCGAATTGATTCCCTACATTGCCGATGCCGTTCCAGGATGGTTTCAGGCGTCGCTGACTCTTTACGATGCCAGCGGCAAGGAAGTGCAATATGCCGATCATTACGCCTTCCATCCCGATCCCGTGCTGCTCTATGAGATTCCGGCAGACGGCGAATACACGGTAGCGATTCACGATTCCATCTATCGTGGACGGGAGGATTTCGTCTATCGCATCCTGCTGGGCGAGGTTCCGTTCATAACCGCGATGTTTCCCTTGGGCGGCAAAGCCGGCGCCAAGACGAACGTTGAATTCTCCGGATGGAACCTGCCGCAGGCGCAGCTGAAGGAAAGATCGCGCGGCAAGGACAAGGGCTTGGTCATGCTCTCGCTGGGAGAAGAAGAGTTCAACGCACGGCCCTTCGCTCTCGATACGCTGCCGGAGACGCTGGCGAAAGAAGAGATTCATGCGCGGGAAAAAGCGCAAAAACTCTCCCTGCCGGTGATTGTGAATGGACGGGTGGAGCGCAAGGACGAGTGCGAGTTCTTTCAGATGAAAGGCAAAGCGGGAGAAGCGATCGAGGCCGAGGTCCATGCCCGGCGGCTGGATTCCCCCCTCGATTCGTTGCTTACGCTCATGGACTCAAAAGGCAAGACACTGGCGGAAAACGACGACTTCCCGGACGAAAGCGCCGGCTTGCTCACCGATCAGGCGGATTCGCTGCTGCGAGCCAAGCTGCCCTCCAATGGTTCTTACTATTTGCGCCTGTGCGATACGCAGAGAAACGGCGGCCCGGAGTTTGCCTACCGCCTGAGAGTGAGCCATCCAGAGCCGGACATCGACCTGCGCGTCGTGCCTTCGAGCGTGAACGCAAAGGCCGGATCGATTGTGCCTGTTACCATCCACGCTCAGCGTCGCGGCGGCTTTGCCGGTGACATTCAAGTGAACTTGAAGGATGCGCCGCCGGGTTTCCAACTGAATGGCGGAGTTATTCCCGCCGGCAAGTCGAAGGAGCGAGTTACCCTGCGCGTGCCGGAAAATGGAAACAAGCAATTGTTCCATCTTGCGCTCGAAGGCGCGGCGACTGTGGGAGACAAGCAACTGCGTCGCGACTGCCTTGCCGCGGACGAATGGACGCAGGCCTTTTCTTACCATCACCTGATTGCAACCAACGATTTGCTGATAGCCGTGAATGGGCGGCAATTGCCGCAGGTGGACTGGTCGTGGCGCGCGGATAAGCCGCTTTCGCTGCCAGCGGGGCGTAGCGTCGCGGTGAAGTTTGCCCTGCCACAGAAGCTGGCCAACCGCGTGCAGATCTCCTTGAGCAATCCACCGGATGGAGTCGCGATTGAGAAGATTGCGCCCTATGAGGGCGGAATCGTCGCCTATGTCAAAGCGGACGGCGTAAAAGCCTCGGCTGGCCTGCGAGGAAACTTGATTGTGATGGCGACCATCGAGCGTCCACCCGCGCAAAATAAGGGCAAGAACAACCCGCAAACCGAGTTGCTGCCGGCGTTCCCCTTTGAAGTTGTCACGGGCACATCGGCGCTGGCGGCTGGTGGAGAGTCCGCGGCGCGGCCCGCGACGCGATAGCCCGCTGCGCGAGCACAAATCCTGCAGATGAGTGGTGAAGGGGGGCTCTTTGTGGTTGGCGGGATGCTGGGCGCACGGCTCGCATTGGCGCAAAGTTTCCAAAAAGCTCTATCCCGGTATTCCGCAAGCGGATGCATTCGCATCCCGACTTGCCAGCAGCCATGCGGATTGGATAGAAAGGATGGTGCCAGTAAACGATTAAGGGAGCCGCGCCGGAATGAAATCGCCTTCGGCGGCAAGGCTCACAAACGCATGGGGCCAACGCGTTTTTTGGAGGGTGAATTCACTTTGAGCATCTCGACTGGATCGATTGGAACCGCCGGATCGGAGCGCGAACCGCTGATGGATGAAGGGATTGAGGCTCCGCTGATTCCAGCGGGCAGAATGCTGCCCTTCATCGTGGTGACGGCGCTGTTTTTTCTCTGGGCCATCCCCAATAACCTGAACGACATTCTTATCCGGCAGTTCATGAAGTCGTTCAACATCGACCGTTCGAGCGCTGCGGGCGTGCAGATCTGGTTTTATCTGGGCTATTTTCTGCTGGCCATACCCGCTGGGCAACTGATGAGGCGGTTCGGCTACAAGACCGGAATCGTGACGGGGCTGGTCTTGCTTGGCACCGGGTGCCTCATGTTTTATCCCGCTGCCCAAGCCGGGCTGTACGCCTTCTTTCTTGTGGCGCTATTCGTGATTGCCAGCGGGCTTTCGTTTCTTGAGACCGCTTCTAATCCGTTCATCGCCCAGTTGGGGCCGTCGGGGTCGAGCGAGCGGAGACTGAACTTCTCGCAGGCCTTCAATCCCCTGGGGTCGATCACCGCGGGCCTGATCGGGACCGTCTTCATCTTTTCCGGCGTCAAGCTGACCGATGCCGAGGTTGCCGCGAAACAGGCCGCCGGAACTTACCAGGCTTACCTGCACACAGAGTTGCTGCGCGTGGTTGCGCCATACCTGGTGCTGGGGGCGATTGCCTTCATCTGGGCCATCATGGTGATGCTGACCAAGTTCCCGGTTCTGGGCGGAGAGCGCGATTCGCACAACCCGGAAGCCAAGTCGGCGCCGGTGAAGTTGCTTCAGCGGCACTTTGTTTTTGCCGTGCTGGCACAATTCCTTTACGTCGGCGCGCAGGTGGGCACCTGGAGCTACTTCATCCAGTACGTGGAGTCTGCAACCGGAGTGGGGGATAAGGCCGCAGGGTACATGCTGACCGGCACGCTTGCGGCGTTTGCAGTGGGGCGCTTCAGCTCCGCATGGCTGATGCGGCACTTCCAGGCGCGGACGATGCTGGGAGTCTACGCAGTGGTGAACGTTGTCCTTGGCCTGGTCGCTGTCACGCGGCCGGGCTGGCTGGGAGCGATCTGCCTGCTGTTTACCAGCCTCTTCATGTCGATCATGTTCCCCACCATCTTCGCTTTGGGGTTGAAGGGGATGGGCGAAAAAACCAAGACGGCAGGATCGCTGCTGGTGATGGCGATTCTGGGCGGGGCCGCATTGACCAAGGTAATGGGGATGCTGCCATTGCAGGCGGCCTACATGGTGCCGGTGGTCTGCTTTGCCGGGGTGGCGCTCTATGCATGGTTCGGGGGCGAGCGCAAGGCCATCGCGCCGGCAAGTTAGCAGGTCGGCAAGTCAGCGGATTCGCAAAGAGGCCCCGGAGTCGGGGCCTCTTCTGCTTTCAGTTCATTGGCAAATAAACCAGTTCGATGCCCTGGCCCGCCTTCGGATCCTTGTTGCGTGAGTACTGACGGCTGAGGTCGCTGTCCCAGTGCTCGGTGACGCCCAGGCTGGCTACCGGCTTGCCATTCTGTCGATAGGCCGTTCCCGAGGGCGGATGATCGGCCAGAGCCTCTTCCTGGAGATAATCGTCGGCGTTTTCGCGGATCAGGATACGCTCGTGACCGTTCTCGTCTAGGTTGTTCTTGGTTTGCGACAGCAGAATATCCAGGCCGACCGAGTCCAGCGCGACGCCGTCGAGCGAAGCGAGAATGCTGGAGGGCCAATCGGGGTTGGCATACGGCTCGACGCGGTTGCTGAACGGCGCGTTGGGGAAGTGGAGGGGGTAAGACTGGTGGCGGCGGCCGCAATAAAGGCCGTCGAGCACATAGAGGATGGTCTTGGCGCCGAGGTTGGGCGACGCCGCCAGATCGACGATGGGCGAGTAGGCATGCGGCGTGGCACCCTGGTTGGTATTGATGGCATAGTGCAGCTCGGGGGTGCCCTTGATGGAGCCGAAGTGGTTCTTGCCGGTCATGGTGATGGCGGTCTGTCCCTCGTCGCCGCCTTCGGAGGCCGCGTAGGGATAGGAATGGGCCTTGAGCAGGGCGAGATTCACCAGATAGGTGGCGTCCTTGATCTGCTGGGGGATGAGCCTGGCTTCTTTGTAGGTGTTGGTTGAGTAGCTGACGCCATCGACCCAATGCGCGGCCTCCAGGCCATGGTAATCGCCGTAGCCGGGATTCTTGGGCTGGGCCGGATCGGGCGGATCGGCCTGGACGAATCGCACATCTTTGTACTCGCTCCAGATCTTGGTCAGCAGGCCCGGATAAATGTCGCGGCGCGCGTCGTAGACAACGATGTCGGCCGGGGGCACATGGGCGTTGTTTACAAGCTGGCGCACCATGGCCAGAGCCACATGGGGCGAGACATTGACGACATTACCGGGCCCCTGCACGCTGCTGTTGTTCAGGTTGACCTTGACGGCGACGATCTCGCCGGGGTGGTAGCCCGTCCTTTGAAGTCCGCGTGCATGGCTGTTGTAGTAAGTAAAGATTGCCTTCCAGGCCGCCTCGTCGCTGGACGCGCCTGTCAGCTTCCGGAGGGTTGTGGAGAGCATGGTGTCTACGCGGGCCTGGTCGGTGCTCGATTCCATCCACCACTGGTCGGTCGCCGACTCGATGTGGCCGGTCCAGTGCGCGGCCTTGGGATCGCGCGCCCAGACCACCCGCCCCGGATAGATGCCGCGGGCAACGCCCAGGGGAACGTTGCGCTGCTTGGGCTGGAAGTCGTAGCGGGTTGCGACCTCGGCGGCGGCGATGGCCCTGGAGCGCGCCAGCCAAAGGCCAGTTGCCACGAGCGTGAGAGCGCAAAGACCGGCAGCGGCCCAGCGGTAGCGGCGTACCAGCCGGCGGAGCGCGGCGACGGAGAAGAGGCCAGCCGCCGATCCGCACACCCACACTACAAACGCGCTGGCGATGGGAAAGGCTGCCCGCTGGCAGGGATAGGTTGCGCGGCTGGGCTTGGGAATGACGCGGAGAAGGAACCACACCAGGGCCGCAAGGCCTGCAATTGCGGCGCTCAGGCGCGCGAGTCTTCCGGCGGCGCCGGACCTGGTTTCATCCAACTCTGATTTCATGCTTCCCCCATGCGGGCAATGCCCGCAACTATGGGAGCACGCCAGCGGATGCGCGGGAGGTGACTCGCGTCACAGGGGGCGATTCTCTCTGCCATGCGGGGCGGACGATTCCCAGCGCGCTAACCCAGCCGCACCTGGGCCAGCACCTTCAAATACGCGCGAGCGGTCCCGGTAATGGTCTCCGGGGTTCCAGCGTCAATGGCGGCCAGATTGACCAAGTCGCTGCCGACGCCCAGGGCGCGTGCTCCGGCCCTCAGGAAGCCCTCGGCGGTTTGCAGCGTGACGCCGCCGGTGGGAATGAGCTTGAGGTCCGGGAAGGGCGCAAGCAGCGCCTTCAGGTAGCTTGCGCCGCCCACAGCCGAGCAGGGAAAGACCTTGACGTAGTCCGCGCCGGCGTTCCAGGCGGTGATCACCTCGGTGGGCGTCAGCGCGCCGGGGATCGAGATCTTGCCCAAGGAGTGGGTCTTGGCAACCACCTGAGGGTGAAAGCTGGGGCTGACGACAAACTCTGCGCCGGCCTCGATGGTGGCTTCGGCCTCTGCGGCGGTGGTCACGGTGCCCGAGCCCAGCAAGAGTTCGCTGCCGTATTCGCGATTGAGTTCTTTCAAGATGCCGACCGCGCCGGGGACGGTCATGGTGACTTCAACGACGTTGACGCCGCCGGCGATCATGGCTTTCACGATGGCGTGGGCCTGGGCGGCGTTCTTGGCGCGCAGGACGGGAATCAGTCCTACGCGTTCGATGATTTCCTGTGTGGTTTCGGGCATGGTTTCCTCGATTCTTCGATGCGGGCTACCGGGCGATGCGCGCCGAGCCGCCCTTGATGAGCCGTTCAACCTCGGCCAGTGTGGCCATGCTGGTATCGCCGGGGGTGGTCATGGCCAGCGCGCCGTGGGCCACGCCGCAGCGGACGGCCCAGTCGATGGGCTTGCCGGCGAGCAGTCCGTAGATCAGGCCAGATGCAAAGCTGTCGCCGCCGCCCACGCGGTCGAGAATGTCGATCTCGCGCTGGGGAACGTGGACGATCTGGTCCTCATAAAGCGCGATGGCGCCCCAGGCGTTGCGGCTGGCCGTGCGCGCCGTGCGCAGCGTGCTGGCGATGAGCCTCAGGTTGGGGTAAGCTGCGGCGACCTCGCGCAGCATCTCCTCGTAACCGGCGATGGGCAACTCGGCGAAGTCCTCGCTGACGCCCTTGATCTTTACGCCGAGCATGGCGGAGAAATCCTCTTCATTGCCGAGCAGCAGATCGACCTTGCGAACCAGCTCGCGGTTCACCTCCTGAGCCTTGGGCTTGCCGCCGATGGACTTCCAAAGCGAATCGCGGTAGTTCAGGTCGTAGGAGACAAGGGTCGCGTGGCGGCGGGCGGCATCCATGGCTTCAACGGCCACTTCGGCGGTGGAGGCCGAGAGCGCGGCGAAGATGCCGCCGGTGTGGAACCAGCGGGAGCCGTTCGGTGCGCCGAAGATCGCTTCCCAGTCGAAGTCGCCGGGCTTGACCTGGCTGATGGCCGTGTGGCCTCGGTCGGAGCAGCCAGCGGCTGCGCGCACGCCAAAGCCGCGCTCCGTAAAGTTCAGGCCGTTGCGCACCGTGCGGCCCACGCCGTCGTAGGGAACCCATTTGAGCAGAGCAGTATCGACGCCACCCTGGAGAATGAGGTCTTCCACCAGACGGCCGGCAGGGTTCTCAGCCAGTGCGGTGGCGACGGCCGTCCGCAGGCCGAAGCAGCGGCGCAAGCCGCGAGCAACGTTGTATTCGCCGCCGCCCTCCCACACCTGGAACTGGCGTGTGGTGTGGATGCGGCTCTCGCCGGGATCGAGGCGGAGCATGACTTCGCCCAGGCTGAGGCAGTCCCAGCGGCGACTGGAATCGGGAATCGCGATGGTGTTCATAGGCGAATCCATTCTAGTGCATGGCGGTCTGGGTGGCGTGTGACGCGCCGAGCCTTCAGGGGGAGCGTCTTACGTTGCGTCTTACGTGGTAATAATGTTTCTGGATGCTGGATGGGGCATTCGAGTGCCAGGGCGACGGCTGGCAGGTTGATTGCTCGGGGCAAGGGAAGGGAAGCGATGGCAGCAGAGTACAAGTTGCGCATGGGAATGGTAGGCGGCGGGCCGGGAGCCTTCATCGGTCCGGTGCATAAGATGGCCGCCGAGCTGGATGGCAGGATCAAGCTGGTTGCGGGTGCGTTCTCGCAGTCGGCTGAGCGATCGCGAGCGGCTGGCGAGGCCTTCGGGATCGATCCCGGCAGAGCCTACCCCGACTACCAGGAGATGATTGCGGCGGAGCGGCAGCGGCCCGACGGAATCGATTTCGTGGTCATCGCCACTCCGAATCACATGCACCTGCCTGTAGCAAAGGCCGCGCTGGAGGCTGGGTTTGCTGTTGTGAGCGACAAGCCGGCCACGGCAACTTACGAGGAGGCTCTGGTTCTGGAGGCTGTGGTGGCCAGCTCCGGTTTGCCTTACGCGCTGACGCATACCTATGCCGGCTATTCACTGGTGCGGGAGGCGCGGGCCATCTGCGCAGGCGGCAGCCTGGGGCCGATTCGCAAAATTGCCGTCGAGTACTTGCAGGGGTGGCTGAGTGCGCCGCTGGAGCGCACGGGGCAGAAGCAGGCGGCTTGGCGCTCCGATCCGGCGCTCAATGGGCCGGGCGGCTGCATTGGCGACATCGGCACCCATGCCTTTCACCTGGTTGAATATGTGACTGGCTTGCAGGTAGTCAGCCTGAATGCGGCGCTGCGCTCGGTGGTGCCTGGGCGCGTGCTGGACGACGATTGCAACGCTCTTCTCAGGCTGGAGAACGGCGCGAGCGGCGTACTGATGGTTTCGCAAGTGGCCGCGGGCGAAGGCAACGGCCTGCGCCTCCGTGTTTATGGCGAGAAGGGATCGATCGACTGGCGGCAGGAAGATCCCAACCGGCTGCGCGTGAAGTGGCTGGATGGGCTGGAGGAGATTCGCCATGCGGCCGGAACCTACCTGAGCGCCGATGCGCGCGCGGTCGCGCGGCTGCCGGGCGGCCATCCCGAGGGGTTTATCGAGGCCTTTGCCGTGCTTTATCGCGAGTTTGCCGATGCGCTGATTGCCTGGGGGCAGGGCCAGGTGAACCCGCTGCCGCCGACGCTGCCCGGGATTCAAGCCGGAGTGCGCGGGATGCGGTTCATCGAGCGAGCCATCGAAAGCAGCCGCGCCGAAAGCTGGGTTGAATTCTAAGGCGGCAGGGCAATCCGAGGGAGGAAAATCATGAGGACAATCAAGGGGCCGGGAGTCTTCCTGGCGCAATTCGCGGGTGATGCGGCGCCGTTCAACACGCTCAAGGGAATGGCCGAATGGGCGGCGGGGCTGGGTTTTGCTGGGGTTCAGATTCCCACCTGGGACCGGCGGCTCTTCGACTTGAAACTTGCCGCCGAGAGCCAGGGCTACTGCGACGAGGTGAACGGAACGGTGAGCGCCGCCGGGCTTGCCATTACCGAGCTGGCGACGCATTTGCAGGGGCAGCTGGTAGCCAGCCATGCGGCCTACGATGTGCTGTTTCAAGGTTTCGCTCCGCCGGAGTTCGCTGAGGACGTGAAGGGCCGTCAGGCGTGGGCTGTCGAGGAACTGCTTTCAGCAGCCAAGGCAAGCCGGAGGCTCGGCGTGCAAGCACATGCCACGTTTTCAGGAGCGCTGGCGTGGCCGTATTTTTATCCCTGGCCACAACGCCCGGGGGGCCTGATCGACGAGGCATTCGCGGAGCTGGGGCGGCGCTGGCTGCCGATTCTGCAGGCCTTTGACGAGGCCGGCGTGGACGTTTGCTTTGAGCTGCATCCGGGCGAGGATCTCCACGACGGGGCGACCTTCGAGCGCTTCCTGGACGTGGTCGGCGGGCACCAGCGCGCCAGCATCCTCTACGACCCCAGCCACATGATTCTGCAGCAGATGGATTATCTTGCCTTCCTCGATCTCTATCATGACCGGGTCCGGGCCTTTCACGTGAAGGACGCGGAGTTCCGGCCGAGCGGGCGTTCCGGCGTATACGGCGGCTACCAGGAATGGATCGACCGGCCGGGGCGGTTCCGCTCCCTGGGAGACGGGCAGATAGATTTCCGCTCGATTTTTTCCAAGCTGGCCCAGTACGACTATCCGGGCTGGGCGGTGGTGGAGTGGGAGTGCTGCCTGAAGCATCCGGAGGACGGCGCGGCGGAGGGAGCGCGGTTCGTTCGCGATCGCATCATTCGCGTCACCGATCGGGCCTTCGACGAGTTTGCCGGCGGCGACGCCGACCTGGGTCGGAATAGGAGGATTCTGGGGCTGGGATGAGCCTCGAGGCCGGTTCCCCAACCGCCGTTTTCCGGCGGATTCTGGGATTATCGCGAGAGTAGGAGGGCTTCGCCCAATCCCTTGAAGTACGCGAGCCGGCCTGGGAGAAAGGAGAGGATCGTTCCCCAATCGCTTTCGGCCACGGCATCGAGCGCCGATCCCAGGCTCATCTCCCGGCCGTCGATCTGCGGATTGGCGGATATTACCCAGCAACTGTCTTTCGCTCCCTTTGAGCGCAGCAAGTGAACGAGATTGCTGATTCCCGAGAAACGCTGTCCAAGTGCCAATAGGGCCGGATTTACCTTCCAGGGAACCAAAGTCGCATATCTCAGTTCGAACCATTGGAAGTTGGGCAACTCGCTTGTGAACAACCAGCGATCCTCGGGATTGGCGATGAAGGACAGGAATTGCTTTTGCTTCTCCCGCACAACGAACGCTTTGATCGTCGCCTTCTCGTCCTTTTGCATTCCGGCTACCTTCGCTCTGAAATGTTAGATGGCGATCCCGGCAGAGCGGTAGACCTCAGCGATTCAGCGGATGCCGTGCAGGCCACCGGGACAATGCGGTTGTTCCGCTCAAATCGGACAGCCGCTGTCCACGCTAGACAGCTTCAATCCTATAGACGGGCGCTCCCGCCCGCAGGACGAGGTGCGCCTGCGCACGAAATGTCCTTCGGCAATCTGGCGGCAGCATTGATCGTGACGCCCTTGGCGCGGCCACTGGATTGGCCGTCAGGGTAGCCTCGGTGACATCGGCGGGCTGCCAGATGGCCTGGTGAAAGCAATCTGTGAGAGTTGTGGGATTCTTGTCATCCCGGGGCCGCTCTATTGCCAGTTTTGCGCATGGAATGACCGTTCCAGACCCGACCCGAGTTGCCGCCCCGATCGCTAATCCTCTCGAACGCAACGAGATGCATTGGTCTTCCGGTTTGACCTCGCGTTCCGCATTTAGAGTGCGCGATGAGCAATTTCGCTATTGATTTTTGAACAGAATTTACGTAAAATAACAATCTAGAGTTTCCTCTGGACTGACAGTCCCCCAACTTGTTGCCGAGGAAGTGCGGGCAATTCAACTCTTAAAAGGAAACCGAATCAATGGCGAAGCGTCGTGGAAATCCAAATTGGGGCAAGCCGGAGCCCATTGGCCCCGTTGTGCCCACTGTAACCTCCTTCGAACAGATTGTGAGGGAGTTCAAGCTCAGCCCGGACCAGTACATCCGGTCAACCCGCCTGCGGGAGTGGGCTCGGCGCAACAAGAATTCCAAGTATATCCCTGAGGCGCTGCTAGAGGCCTGGGGATTCGAGATCGAATCGACGTTGTAGGCCTCTTTCTGCGTTCTTTTACAAAGGCGCTGCCTTCGGGCAGCGCTTTTGCTGTTTTTGGAGGTTCTGGCTGGCAGGCCAGGAATGACCCGCGGAACTGGGTTGGACGGGCTCGCCTCATCCACTCATCCTCACCACACCGCTATTGCCGTCCACGGTGATTCGCTGGCCGCTCTGGATGCGGTGGGTCGCCACACCGGTTCCCAGCACTGCCGGCACGCCGTATTCCCGCGCCACAATCGAACTGTGACTCAACGGGCCGCCCACATCCGTAACGATGCCTGAGGCCAGTGCGAAGAGCGGCGTCCAGGCCGGCGTGGTGATTTTAGCGACGAGTATATCGCCCGGCTTCATCCGGTCGAACTCTTCGGGACCGTGAATTACGCAGGCCGGGCCGGTCACCATTCCTGGGCTGGCGCCAATTCCTTTGATGGTGTTGCCTGCCGCCTGGCCGCTGCGCGCGGGCATCAAGTGGCTGAGGTCAAGGCCGAGGATCCGCGCGCCGCCCTTCAAAGGCAGCAAGACAGGCGGCGCGACATCGCGCTCCCGCTGCCAGGTTTCGCGCCGCTCGGCGATTGCGCGCCGATAATTCCCGACGGGCTGGCCGGCATCGATCAGGCGCGCGGCCTCCTCCACCTCTTCCCACTTCAGCCAGAACACCTCGTCGCGGTCGGCAATTGCGCCCCCGGCAACCATTCGGCGTCCCATCTCGCGCAGGATGCGGCGCAGCGCCGGCCATCCCAGGCCGACGTCGGCGAGCGAGTCCTCGCGCAGCGGCGCCGAGCGTTGCGCCCAGCCGAGTACGCCTTTGAACAAGCGCCGGCGCAGCCCGCCCAGGCGCGCCAGCAACGATTCGGCAGCTCTCTCCCGCGCCGCCGTCGCCGCCGCCTGCCGCTCATACGGATTGCGGCCCTGCCCCGCGATAAAATGCCGGAGCATATCGAGCAGCGAGGCCGGGGAATCCGCAGGGACGCTCTTGGCGAAGTCCAGGTCATAGACGGCGTGGCCAAAACGGTTCAGATGTTCCGCGAGGCGGCGGGTGAATTCGCCCCAGCTTTCGCCGTTGGCGATCGCCGCCGCTTGCGATTCGTATGCCGCCGCAATCTCCTTGCCGCTTGTTTGCGCAAGATATCCAGCCAGTTCATTTTCACTGCGCGTCCATATCGCCAGGTCATAGAGCGATTTCTCGGCCAGGATCGGCGCGCTGTCGAAACCCAGCAGAAAGGTCAATGCGGGCGGGTCGCTTTTGCGCTTGATGAGGTGGTTGTAAACGGCGGTAAAGAGGGCTTCGCTCAGAACGGGCGGCCCCAGTACGAGTTGGACGCTCACATAGTAGCCTGCCGCCGCCTCCACGATACGGTGCGCGCCGGCGAGCAGTTCCTGCGTGGGCATCGCGGCCAGATCTCGCCCGGTCCATTCCGCGGTCGCCTGCGCATAATGTGGGCGTACATCGTCGGCCCAATGCGCAACCGCCTTGCGCCACATCCTGGCCAGGGTGCGTGCACGCATCAGGAAGTTGAAGAGCAGCCCGGCCGTTTGCCGCGCGTTCAGGGGCATTTCGTAATAAACATAATCTTGGATGGTCAGCAACCCCATCGAGGCGCATCCGGGCCCCAGCGCCTCGATCATGATCTGCTGTGTTGCCTCGTTCCACAGAGGCAATGCCAGCGTCGCGAACAACGGCGAGAGCGGCTCGGGGAGCAATTCGGCCACGCTTTGCCGAAAGTATCTGGCTCCTGCTCGCGGTATCTTCCATTCGAGCGCCGCGCGCCATTCGGGCAGAGCGGTGATGGGCCGCGCCTGCAGAATAAAGATCCGCCCATCGCAGGAGGCCCATTCAATGTCCATCGGCTGGCCGTAAAGCTGCTCGATCTTCATGCCCAGGCGAGCCAGCTCCGCGGATTGCGGCGGCGTGAGTGCGGCCTGCTTCCGCTTGTCCGCGGGAACGGGCTCTTCGCGCGTGCCTTCGGGCAAGCGCACCGTCAAGACTTCCTTGCTTGCGATCTCCTGGGACGCAATCGCGCCCGTCTGCTTGCTAACGACGATCGTGTCCGGCGTGACGAGGCCGCTGACGATGGCCTCGCCAAGGCCCCACGCGGCGTTGATCAGGAGTTCGTCGCGCGCGCCCGTGACCGGATTCGCTGTGAAAAGCACACCCGCGGCATCGGCTGAAACAAGCTGCTGCACGACGACGGCCATGCTCACGTCTTGCGGCGGAATCCCTTGCCGCTGGCGATAGCCGATGGCGCGCCCCGTCCACAGCGACGCCCAGCACCGTTTGACCGCAGCGAGCACTGCGTCGCCGCCGCGTATGTTGAGATAGGTCTCCAGTTGGCCCGCAAACGACGCACCCGGCAAATCCTCCGCCGTCGCGGACGAACGAACCGCCACGGGAGTATCCGCGCCCAGCTCGCCGTACCACTGCCGTATCGCCTCGGCGATGTCGCCCGGTATCGTGCCTTGCGCAAAGAGCGACTGAATCTGCTCCGACGCTTGGTCGAGCGTGGCTGGATCGTTGACCTGTGCCTGTGCCGCCGCGGAGTGGATTCCTTCAGCGAGATGGTTCTCCTCCACGAAGCGGCGATAGGCGTCGGTGGTGATGTGAAACCCCGGCGGAACAGGCAGGCCGGCTACCACCATGCGCGTGAGCGATCCGCCCTTGCCCCCAACCCTTTCGAGTGTCGCCTGGGGATTATCCAAACTGAGAATGATCTGTGCGGAAGAAGGTGGGGTCATCTTTGGTCTTGGTCCCTTCCGGAGCCGGCATCGCGCGCAGGACAAGTTCTTCCGCTCGATTGCGCATTGCGCGCATCGTAGCCGAGCTTCGGTGCCATGATACTCGCATTTTGTTACTAATGCAGGCCATCGGAGTTGGCTTTTCCATTTTTCCTTTAGAGCCATCGAAGAAGCAAATGCACCGGACTGCCTGGATGACTATCCACGCGCAAGATCCGCACCCTGCTGCCTGAGGCGCCCGGCCAATGACTTCTTGTACAATAGCGCAAGAAATATACCGATGATTTTCGCTGATCCGTGCGTGGGATCGTGCACGGAATCGGTGTTTTGGCTTCTATGGCCGGCTGCGGCCCAGAGGGGCCGTGGCCACATTCCGCTTGTTTCCGCCGAGAGGCAGACAAGTTTCAATGCGGCGGTGCGGACTGCCTGCGGGCGGGCGTGCACGAAGCGGGCGCCCGCAACGCTACAGCGTTTGCATTCTCATTTCAGCCGTGGGGCAGCGCCATCGCGCGCAGGAAGGATTTATCCATGTACCAGTGCCATGCAATTGAAGAAAAACCTCGCCCGGTCAGCCTGCGGCGTTTGCTTTTCCTTGCGGTTCTGCTGGCGTCGGCGTGCGCAGTGGCGGGCGCAACCGAGAACGGCGGAAGCGTGTGGCCGGTGGGCGCGGAATCGTACGCCACGGCGGCCGGCGTGCCTCACGCCGGCGAGACCATGTTTTACGAGTACACCTGCTTCTATTTTGCCAATGAATTCGACGACGGCAAAGGCCACAGCGAGGTTCCGGAGTTCAAGCTGCGCGTCTTCGCGCTGGCCGGGAAGCTCTCTCACAACTGGGGTCTCCACCTTCCCATCGGCGACCTGGGAAGTTATTTTGCCATTCCCAACGTGTACGAGCAGGTGAGCGTTGCGGGGGTGAAGAACACCAAGGACGATCTCACCAATCTCAACCTGGTTCCGATTACGTTCTTCAACCACAAGGGCATCGCGCATTGGTATTACGAACTCCAGTTCGAGAGCCTGGGGACCGGCTACCAGAAGGGCGCCCCGGTGAATATCGGAGAGCATAACGTGGCCTTGACGCCTGCCGCCGCATTCACGCTGACTCCGCACAAGGGCGCGCAGGACATCATGTCGCGCTTCGACTACGTGATCAACGACGTGGACCACGCGACCCATTATCACAGCGGCAATGAGTTCTTCTGGCAGTACGACGCGCAGCAGGAGATCGCGAAGGGCAAAGCGAGTGTGGGCGTAACCGGCTACTTCTACCAGCAGGTGACCAACGACTCGCTCAGTGGAGCGGTCTATTCAACCCCAAATACGGATGGGACCAAGAACATCGGCAATAAAGGGCGGGTTCTCGATTTGGGCCCCCAAGTGACATTGCGCTGGGGCCAGCATGGTGCCCTGGTGATGAAGTGGGACCACGATATGCTGGTTCAGAACAAGCCGCGCGGCAAT
>Ga0326728_10014498_pt1 | contig 16720 bp, 17 predicted proteins | sample MB3enrmetagenome_FD_207602 | JGI IMG/M metagenome (GOLD analysis project Ga0326728, IMG submission 207602) | Lab enriched peat soil microbial communities from McLean, Ithaca, NY, United States - MB31MN | ecosystem: Environmental > Terrestrial > Soil > Wetlands > Peat | place: USA: New York...
AATTTTGCAAAACAAGGCTGGAACGCGTCCACGTAATATCCCGTCACGGGATCTATGAGCAAAGGGTAACCGTTTACAGACTGGCTCATATTATAGCTCCGGGTGCGCGGCTGGGAAAGCGGGTTCCAGTTTGCGTCCTGGATGGTGGACATGTCGGAAGGGCAGTGGTAAATGGCGGTCTGGGTGTTATAGGGAAAGAGAAGCCCTGCCTGGATGTTTGTGGTGTTTGTATCAGTGCGGGCATCCCCTTCGCACCACGATATTTTCGTCATATCCCCGTAAACTGATCCCGGACCCACAGTGGCGATCCAATCATTCGGACACAGCACGCCGGAGTAATCATCCGCATACATCTCCCAGCAGAGTTGCAATTGCTTCAGGTTGCTCATGCAATTAATGCGGCGGCCTTCCTCTTTGGTTTTGGCCAGGGCGGGCAGGAGCAGCGCGGCCAGAATGGCAATGATGGCGATGACGATCAGCAGCTCGATCAAGGTGAATCCTCCAGGGCAAAAGGATGGCCCGCCCCTGTGTCGCCCCGGAACTCGACCCGCGTTGTTCAGTCGATTGCTCATGGCGCCGCCTGCGATGCGTCATTCTCAGCCGATTTCCGGCAAAAGTCCAGCGGAAACCGGGCCGAAGAATAAAGGTTGCCAAAATTCCAATCGTTACTATAGTTCATGGCGTGAGAGTTGGTTCCATAACGAAATGTCTGGCGCTGGCCGCCGTTGTTCTCGGCCTGGGCACGGGCTGCGGCGGCATTGCCGCGACCCAGAGCGTTTCTCCTCTGATGTTCTTTCTGCCCGGCCTGGTCGAGACCAGGCCGGGTTCTCCGCAGATTGTTCCAGTCATGCGCGCGGCGGCGCCGGCGCGGATTGCGCTCAACAGGGATTTGGCCGCGGTAAATTAAAACATATGCGATTTCCACTCGCGTTGACGGCGAAGATTGCCGCCCATATTGTCAAACACAGGTTTTTGCGCACGCCGCGGTTCGCCCTGGTGCTGCAGCTTGAACCGCTGCACACCTGCAACCTGACCTGCACCGGCTGCGGGCGCATCCGCGAATACTCCACCAACCTCAAGGACATGATGCCGCTGGAGGATTGCCTGGCCGCGGCGCAGGAGTGCGACGCGCCGATGGTTTCCATTTGCGGCGGCGAGCCGTTGATTTATCCCAAAATCGAGGAGCTGGCCGCCGGGCTGCTCAAGCAGGGGCGCATCGTTCATCTCTGCACCAACGGCATGTTCATGCGCAAAAAAATGCGGGATTACCTGGCCGCCATTTACGACCGAAAACAGGAGCCGGCGCTGGCGCGGTTGCTGGGCGAAAAACTGCTCACGGAAAAGGAGGCGGAAACCATCCGCAAAGGCAGACCAGACGCCCGCCCCGCCATTGGCCCGTCGCGCTGGATGTTTTGGAACGTCCATATCGACGGGCTGGAGTACACCCACGACTTGATCGTGGAACGCGAAGGCGTTTTCAAGGAGTGCGTCGCAGCCGTCAAAATGGCGAAAATCCTCGGCTACCAGGTGGCGACCAACACGACGGTCTACAAGGAAACCGAAGTCAGGGAAATCGGGGAAATGTTCGAGTTTTTCTCGTCCCTGGGAGTGGACGCGCACACCATTTCGCCGGGATATGAATATGACGCGGCCAAGAAGGACATGGTCAGGCGCCTGGGCAAACGGCCGGAGGATTTCTTCCTGACACGACAAATGACCCGGGAAAAATTCAAGGACATGGAGAAATGGGGCGACCGCTTCACGATCATCGGCACGCGGGTTTACCAGGAATTCCTGGCGGGCAAGCGCGAATTGACCTGCACGGCCTGGGCCATTCCCACCCGCAATGTCCGCGGCTGGAAGGCCCCCTGCTATTTGATGACCGACGGCCATTATGCCGGCTACCACGAGATGCTGGAGAAGGTGGATTGGAACAAATACGGCGTGGTGGACGGCGTGGCGCGCGATCCCCGCTGCGAGAATTGCATGGTGCATTGCGGTTACGATCCCAGCGGCGCCCTGAGCGCCAAAGCGAGCGACACCTGGAAAAATCTCAGCTACAATTTCAGCGCCAAGCCCAAACCCTCCTACGCGGGCCGCTCGGTCAACGCGTTTAACGGCGTGTCCATTGGCAAGGGGCATTTGGCCCAGGCCAGGGCGGCCATCAATGCCAGTGGCGGCGGCTGCGGTTCCGGCGACACCACGGAGCGCGATCGGTTGCTGGCCAAGATTGCCAGCGCCAAAAAGGCTTGACGTGAAAACGTTGTTCCTTTCGCCTCCGAGCTTTGACGGTTTCGACGGCGGCGCAGGCTCGCGCTACCAGGCCCGGCGCGAAGTGACTTCCTTTTGGTACCCCACCTGGCTGGCCCAGCCCGCCGCGCTCGTGCCCGACAGCAAGTTGATGGATTGCCCGCCGCATGACATCGGTGTCCAACAGTGCCTGGCCGAGGCGAAACATTTCGACCACGTCATCATCAACACCTCGACGCCGTCGCTGAAAAACGACTGCCAGGTGGCCGAGGCCATCAAACAACAAAGGCCCGGCACGAAGATCGGCTTCATCGGCGCCCATGCCGCGGTCCTGCCCGCCGAAACGTTGAAGGCCTCGCCCTCGATCGATTGGGTGGGGCGCAAGGAATTCGACTTTACCTGCAAGGAAGTCGCCGGGGGGCGGGCGCTGTCGGAAATCGACGGCCTGTCTTATCGCGACGCCGGGGGCAAAATCATTCACAACCGCGAACGGGAATTGATCGCCAACATGGACGTGCTGCCCTGGGTGGTGGACACTTACAAACGCGATCTGCAAATTGAAAAGTATTTCATCGGCTACCTGTTGCATCCCTATCTGAGCCTTTACACCGGACGCGGCTGCCCGGCGCAATGCACCTTTTGCCTCTGGCCGCAAACCATCGGCGGCCACAAATACCGCGCCCGCTCCCCCGAAAACGTGGCGGGCGAAATGGCCTACGCCAAAAAACTGTTCCCCCAAGTGCGGGAATTCTTTTTCGATGACGACACTTTCACCGCCAATCTCCCGCGCGCCCGCGACATCGCCAAAAAACTGGCCCCGCTCGGCCTGACGTGGTCCTGCAACAGCCGGGCCAATTTGGATTACGACACCGTCAAGTTTTTCAAGGACTCGGGCCTGCGGTTGTTTTTGGTCGGCTACGAAAGCGGCAACCAGGAAATTCTCAAACGCATCAAAAAAGGCGTCGATTTGGAGGAAATGCGGCGTTTTACCAAAGCCTGCCACGAGGCCGGGGTGGTCATCCACGGCACGTTCATACTCGGTTTGCCCGTCGAAACCAGGGAAACGATCGAGCAAAGCATCCGCTTCGCGATGGAGCTGGATGTTTTCAGCATTCAAGTTTCGCTGGCCGCGCCCTATCCCGGCACGGAACTTTACGAGATGGCCCGGCAAAACGGCTGGTTTGCCAGGAAGAAGGACAAGACCGACATCGTGCATGAGGACGGTTTCCAACAAAGCTCCCTGGAATATCCGGACCTGAGCAAGGAGGAAATATTTGAAGCGGTGGACCGTTTTTATCGCGCCTACTATCTGCGGCCCAAGCCGATCCTGCGCATCATCAAGACGATGCTGGAAGACAAGGACATCTTTGTCCGGCGCTGCCGTGAAGGCTACGAATTTTTCAAGAGCCTGCGCCAGCGCAAGGCGGACCTGGCCGCCTCCCGCGCCGTTCCCTCCGCCGCGCCCGCCGCGGCTTGACTAAAATCCGTCAGGCGTGTTGCAGTTTACGACCGGGCAGAAACCGGATTTCCACACGCTTTTCCAAGGCGGAAGCGATGCGGCGCAACATTTCCAAGGAATGGCCATCGTAATCTGCGTCTTCGAGCCGGGAGATAACGGATTGGGTCGTGCCAACCTTGCGCGCCAGAGCGGCCTGCGAAAGCTTGGCCTTGGCGCGAAGTTCGTAAATCTTCCGGGCAATGTCCAGATTGTCCTGTTCCTGTTCGACCAAGTCAGCCATTTCCTGGCTCTTTCCGGTGAGTTCTTCCACGAGCGCCAGCGCATCACTGGTGCGCTTTTGAGTCTTTTGGCTACGCATTTTCAATGTCTCCTATAAAGGTGTGGGCGGCGGGGTTGGCAATAAAAGAACGCTTGCGCTCCGCTGCCCGGTTGATCTCAACGATTGGTATTTCATTTTCTTTGGTTATCGCGTGGGCCAGCACGGCGACATTCCGGCCATGAAAAAAATAAAGAATCCGATAATTGACCGTGCCGAGTCTGGCTCTCAACTCGTAAATGCCGTCTCGCAGCAAATCGGCCTCGGGCCGTCGCAATTCATGGCCTAATTCCACCAAGCGGCGAATGCGAACCACGCATTTTGCATACGCCTTCGGGTTCCTGGCCCGCAAGTCCTTCAGCCACTCCCACACGGGAGCACTGCCATCGGCATCCTGAAAGAAAAGCAGCCTGGTATGCGGCATACGATAATCACCATTCAATCTATCGCAAACATGCGATAAATGTCAACCTCAACTTTTAGGTAAAATGGTTTCCGGCTTTTCAACGCCGTGCCGAGCTGGATCATGCTCCGGCGAAGATTTCATCGAGGCGCAATTCAACCAAACAAACCGCGTAGCAGCTTTCGGCAGAAAGCTGGTGAATGCGGCGCTCTGCCGAGGCGCCGACACGCTTAATTCTTACTTTCCCATCAGTTCCTCGGCGATTTGCACGGCGTTCAGGGCGGCGCCTTTGAGCAGTTGATCGCCCGCCACCCAAAAACACAGGCCGTTGTCCAGCGCGCAGTCCTTGCGCAGGCGGCCCACCTGGCAATTGTACTTGTCGCTCGCATACAACGGCAGCGGATATTCCTGTTTGCCGGGATTGTCCACCACGTCCAGGCCGGGCGCTTTTTTGAGGACCTCGCGGGCCGCTTCCACCGTGACCGGTTTCTCAAACTCCGCGCTCACCGCCACCGAGTGCGCCCGATAGACCGGCACGCGCACGCAGGTCACGCTGGCGCGAAAGGCCGGGTGATGCATGATTTTCCGGCCTTCGTTTTCCATCTTCGCTTCTTCCTTGGTGTAACCGTTGGGCAGAAACACGTCCACCTGCGGCAGAACGTTGAAGGCAATTTGATGCGGATAGACTTCCCTGGTCACCGGTTCCCCGGCCACGATTTGTTCCACCTGCCGCTTCAGCTCCGCAATCGCCTTCGCCCCGGTGCCGGAAACGGCCTGGTAGCTGGAGGCAAAAATCCGTTTGACATGGAATGCCTGGTGCAACGGATACAGCGCCATCAACGTGATGGCTGTCGTGCAATTCGGGTTGGCGATGATGCCTTTGTGCCGCCGGATGTCGCCGGCGTTGATTTCCGGGATGACCAGCGGCACGGACTCGTCCATGCGGAACGCGCTGGAGTTATCGATCACCACGCAACCGGCTTTGACGGCGATGGGCGCAAATTCCCGCGAAATGGCGCCCCCGGCGCTGAAGAGCGCGATGTCAACTCCTTTGAAGGAATCTTTGGTCAATTCCGCCACAGCGACCGGCTGGCCGCGAAAGGCCAGTTTCTTGCCGGCCGAGCGCGCCGACGCGAGCAGGGTCAGTTTGCCCACCGGAAAATTCCGCTTTTCCAGCGTCTTGAGCATTTCGATTCCGACGGCGCCCGTCGCGCCGACGATGGCCACATGCGGTTTTGCATTCATAAAAGGGCGGGGAATATACTGCTGAAAAGAACAGGCGTCAAACCCCGCCCGCCCGCCCGACATGTTCCGTAGGGGTGGCGCGGGCCGTTTCAGTTTTGAGCGGGGAATCTTCGCGCAACTTGCCAATGACCCGCGGGATATGTTTCAAGAAATAATCCACCTCTTCGTCCGTATTATATATCCCCAGGCTGATGCGCACGCAGCCGCGCGCCCGCGCCGGTTTCATGCCCATGGCGGTCAGGACGTGGGAAGGATCCAGCGAACCGGTGGTGCAGGCCGAACCGCTGGAAATACAAATGCCAAGCTGGTCCAGTTGGTGCAAAATGGCCTCGGCTTCGACGGATTCGAACGCGATGTTGCTCGTGTTCGGCAGGCGCGGTTCCCTGGCCCCGGTGCGAATCGTGTTCGGGATGGTGCTCAGAATGGTGTTTTCCAGCCGGTCGCGCATGGCGCGCACCCTCGTGTTCTCGTCCTCGAGATGGGCCTCCGCCAATTCCGCCGCCCGGCCGAATCCGATGATGCTTGCCACATTCTCCGTGCCGCCGCGTTTGCCCCCCTCCTGGTGTCCGCCGATCAAATACGGCTGGTATTTCACGCGGCGTTTGATGTAGAGCAGGCCGACCCCTTTGGGGGCGTGCAGTTTGTGGGCCGAAAGCGTCAGAAAATCCACGCCCGATCCGTGAACATCGATCTTCATCTTGCCGGGCGCCTGGGTGGCGTCGGTATGGAAGAGCACATTTTTGCTGCGGCAAATCGCGGCAATTTCCTCGATGGGAAAGACGACTCCGGTCTCGTTGTTGGCCCACATCACCGAAACAATGGCCGTGTCCGGGCGGATCGATTTGTCCAGCAGGTGCAGGTCGAGCGAGCCGTCCGCGTCCACCGGGAGAAAAGTTACTTGACAGCCTCGCTTTTGCAACACCTCGCCATGCTTGATGACGGCCGAATGCTCGACCGCCGTGGTCAGGACGTGGCGTTTGGCGGGTTGCGTGGCCAGGGCGCTCTCAATGGCTGAGTTGTTGCTCTCGGTGCCGCAACTGGTGAAGACGATCTCCTTGGGATCGGCGTTGATCAAGGCCGCCACCTTGGTCCGCGCGTCCTCGAGATGTTTGCTCACCTGCCTGCCGAAGCCGTAGGCGCTGGAAGGATTGCCCCACCATTCGCGCAGGAACGGCAGCATCGCCTCCAACACCTCCGGGGCGATTCGTGTGGTGGCGTTGTTGTCAAAATAATATGTCCTGCGCTGGCTCATAATTGTGCGTTGACGGCCGGCAACCGCATTAAACCAGACAGTTTAAGCCCGGCGCGCAAAACTGCAAGCCATGAGCGGCCAAATTCAGCCAGCCAATTTTCCTTTAAACTTCAACCTTCAGCCTTTAGCCTGATTGAGAATGCCGAGTGTCTATATCAAGACGTACGGATGCCAGATGAACGAGCGCGATTCGGAGGCGGTGGCCGCGCAGCTCGTGACCAAAGGCTACACCCTCGCCCCGTCCGAGGCCGTCGCGGATGTCGTCCTGCTCAACACTTGCAGCGTGCGCGACATGGCCGAACAAAAGGCCGTCGGCAAAATGCAAAACATCGCCGCCGCCGTCCGCCGCGAGCGGCCCGGCGTTGTTCTTGGTTTCCTGGGTTGCATGGCGCAAAGCCGCGGACGCCAGTTAATCGACCAATTGCCCGATGTGGACCTCGTCCTCGGCACCCAAAAATTCCATCGCACAGCCGGGTACCTGGACGAAATCCTCGCCGGCAAACGGGACAAGATTGTCGATGTGGAAACCGAGGAGGGCAGCGAAGCGGCGATCAAGGAACATTTGCTTCAGGGCGGGCGGGCGGGCAACGGACACGCCGCGCCGGTCACCGCTTTTGTCAGCATCATGCAAGGCTGCAATCAATACTGCACCTTTTGCATCGTGCCCTTCACACGCGGGGAGGAACGGAGCCGGACGATACCGGACATCGTTGCGGAATGCCGGCGCCTGGTTGAAAACGGCGTCAAGGAAATCACCCTGCTGGGCCAGATTGTCACCAGTTATGGCAAGCGCGATCTCCCGGCGAAGGACGGCCGGTCCGGCTTTGTTCAACTTCTGGCCGCGGTCCACGAAATCGACGGATTGGAGCGCATTCGTTTTACCTCGCCGCATCCCAAAGGTTATGGCGACGATCTGGTGGCGGCCTACGGGCAATTGCCCAAGCTTTGCGAGAGCGCGCACCTTCCGGCGCAGAGCGGCAGCGACCGCGTTTTGAAGGCGATGCATCGCGGCTGCACGCGGGAGCGGTTTCTGGGCATCATCGGGAAATTGCGCCGGGTCCGGCCGCGCATCGGCATCACGACGGACATCATCGTTGGCTTTCCGGGCGAGACCGGCGAAGATTTCGAGCACACACTCTCCCTGGTCCGCGAAGCGCAATTCGACAACGCCTACCTTTTCAAATACTCCCCGCGCAAGGACACCCCGGCCGCCGCGATGCCCGATCAAGTGCCGGCCGCCGTCAAAGAAGAGCGCCACGCCCGATTGCTGGAGGAGATCAACGCCATTGGCCGGCACTGTTACAGCGGGTGCGTGGGAGAAACGATGCAAATCCTGGTGGAAGGTCCGAGCAGGAACAATCCCGCCCGATTAATGGGCCGGACCCGCTGCAACAAGATAGTTGTGTTTGAAGGCCGCGAGCGCCATCGCGGCCAGCTCATGGATTTAAGAATAGAGCGGGCCGGCTGCTTCACCCTTTACGGCGACGCGGCGATATTGAATCTCGGCTGAATTTTGTCAGATGTGAACCTCGAACAACAACTTAAAACCCTTGAGAAGTTCGGCGAGCGTTATGAGCGTGAGCATCTAAATGGCATTGATGTTGACAGCATGAGAGCCGATTGGTTCTGCGCACTCGGTTTTTTTCTGGACCATATCTACTTCCAAGGACGGCGGGGTACTCTGTCTGAGCAATTCAAAAAAGAGGCGATGTCCACGCTTGAGGCCGTTTTCGGCTCCGACCAAGAGACACGCACATCCAAATTCCGCGAGGCGATAAACGTTGGTATCATACCGACAGACTGTCAGTGGAAGACTTGGACAGACAATCCGCTCTTCCTTGACCTCAGGCGCCGCAAAGCAGGCAAGAGGCGAGACATAGAAATGGTTCTTGACTCACTACGCTTTCTGACTTCTTGCCGTGACTTTAACTATAACATCGTCACCTATTCGATTTCCGAGGTAGAATCAGGCCGGATTGGTGATCTCTATAGGCGGCTTGACGGCATCCGACAGGTTGGCCAGAAGGTCGCCTCCTTTTATCTCCGCGACTTGATCACATGCTACCATCTCAAAGTCAGTGAGGATGACTACTCTTTAGTTCAGCCGCTTGATACGTGGGTCTTAAAGGTCGCGACAGCCCTCGGCGTCTGTGGCGACAGAGACGACTCTACCATTGCCATTGAGAAGATACTTCAGGTATGCAAGCAGTTCGGGGTTGATCCAAAGCGTTTCAATTCAGGCGCTTGGTATCTTGGTGCCTACTCATTTAAGATCGTGATTGAGCGTCTCCAGGATGGAAGGTCACTGTAAACGGGTGTCCTCGATTTTTGAATTCTCGCGCTATCGCTTGGCACCGTGCAAGTTCGCAACGTGGGTCCAAATAGGTCAGCCGCGTTTAGCCGTCCTCTTGCCGACGCGGTAAGGCGGCGCATCTTCTTTTATATGGAAACCGATTTCCTTTTTCGGCTCTTCGGGCGGCGGCAACAGGAGCGGGTGTAGTTTCTGGTAAATGTCTCGCAAGGCGGTGTCGTGCGTCAGCAAGGCTTTATCGATCTCAGCCAGACGTTTGAGAATGGTAGCATTGGCGGCCTGATCCTCACGCATCCTGACAAAAGCACGGATAATGAAGACGCTGGTCTTGACGGCGCGCGGGCTGTTTAAAACCGTGGCGGCCATGAGGGCGCCATGCTCCGTAAAAGCATGTGCGCGCCGGGCAAACTTGAGACTCCGCAAGGATGTCACAGTTTGTGATATGCTCAGAACCTCGGACCGCGTCAGATCAAACATGAATTCTTCCGGGAAACGGTCGCGGTTGCGTTTTACCGCCTGGTTCAACGCGCGGGTTTCAACGCCGTAGATGATGGCCAAATCGCGGTCAAGAATGACACGTTGCTGGCGCACCGATGTGATACAAAGCTCAATCGACGGTATCGAAGCGGGAGTGATTGTTTTGCTCATGGTTGTTGGAAAAGGAGTCAGGCTGGAGCGGGAGGAAGGCCTTCAACAATCAACCGCACCGTGCGTTCGGTGGCGCCGAGGTTTTGCTGCACCACCTGCCGCGCCCGCGCCCCCAATTCGCCGCGCCGCCGCTCATCGGCCAGCAATTCCGCCAGGGCCGCTTCCAAGCCGGCCGCGTCTTGCACTTGCACCGCCGCCCGGCCGTCCACGAACGCCTGCGCGGCGGATGCGAAATTCTGCATGTAGGGACCGAAGATGACCGGTTTGCCCAATGCGGCCGGTTCAATCGGATTCTGGCCGCCGCGCGCAGTCAAACTTTTGCCGACAAAAACCACGGTCGCCTGCTCATAAAAGTATTTCAGTTCGCCGGTGCTGTTGACCAGGAGGCATTCGAGCCTGCCGGGCGCGATGGGGCCGCCGGCGGGGATGTCGCTCCGGCAGATGAATTTGATTCCGCGCGTTTCCAGTTCGCGGGCGACTTCCCTGGCGCGCTCGGCATGACGCGGCGCCAGGATCAGGAACAGGTTCGGAAAACGGCGGCGCAAACGAATCAACAGTTCGGCCAAAATGACTTCCTCCCCGGCGTGGGTGCTGCCGGCCACAAGGAGCATCGCTTTTTCGCCGACACCGATCCGGCGCAGCAAAGCGGGAACGTCCAACCCCGCGCCCGGGCCCGGTTGGGCGGCGTCGAATTTCAAATTCCCCGTCACATGCACGGCTTCCGCGCGGAAGCCCAGTTCGGTCATGCGCCGGGCATCCTCGGGCTGCTGGCAGCCGACGCCGGAAAAGCTGGCAAAGATGGGCCGGAAGAAAAAGCGGAAGAAGCGGTAATTCCGCAGGGAACGCTCTGAGATGCGGGCATTGACCAGGAACAACGGGCATCGGGTGGCGATGGCCTCGCAGAGAAAGTTTGGCCATAATTCGGCTTCGACCAGGATGACGGCGCGCGGTTGAATGGCCTTGAAGGCGCGCCGGACCGCGCCGGCAAAATCGGCCGGGTAATAAATGCGCCGGATATGCGGCGGCAGCAGGCGTTGCAATTCCGCCATGCCCGTCGAGGTGGTGGTGGAGACAAGAATCTGAAACGCGGCCAGATGCGGTTCCAGGGCGCGGATCAACTGGCAGCAAACCCCCACTTCGCCCACGCTGACGGCGTGCAGCCAGAGGACCGGGCGTTTGGCCAGGGCGGCCTTGAGTTCCGGACTGTAGCGGGCGAAACGCTGGCCGAATCCGGCCCGCCAGTTTCCGCGCCGCCACATTTTCAAAAAATAGTAAGGCGCGCTCAGCCAAAAGAACAGGACGAATAAAATGTTGTAACCCAATCTCATGGCTGGCGAACAAAGACCATCCAGACAATCCATAGCAGAGGCAACAGAATCGGCACAGCCCATTTAAAGACATAACCGGGAAAAGTGGGCAACTGGATTCCCTGCCGCTCGGCGATGGCTTTGATCATCAGGTTCGGACCGTTGCCAACGTAAGTGGCCGCCCCGAAGAAAACCGTCCCCAGGCTCAGCGCGGCCAGATGGGCCGCGCCATTCTGCGGCAGCGACGCCATGCCGCCGAACACGCCCGAAAGCGCGCTGGCAAACGCCAGATAGGCCGGGGCGCTGTCCAGCACGCTCGAAAGGCCTCCCGAACTCCAATAGACCAGTGCCGGGGATGGATTCGGCCCCAAGATGCTTTGCGCATTGACTTGCAGCCAATCCAGGGCCGGCATCATGGTGGCAAAAATCCCGAAAAACAAAACGGCCACTTCCAGCATTGGTCCGAAGTGGAATTGATTCGCGTCATGGATTTTTTCATCAGTCGTCAAAAACGATCCCGCCGCCGCCGCCAACATCAAGCCTTCCCTCAGAAACCAGGGGCGCGAGACAAACACCGCCGCCACAATGACCGCCAGAAAAACGACGTTCCGCCAGCCGACGAAGATCGATTCGCCAAACGCCACCCGGGACGCGGGAACATAATGGCGGCGGTCCATGACATAAAACGCGCCGAGCAACAATCCCATGCTCAACAGCCAGGCCGGCCAGCAGTGCCGCAAGACCCACCAGAACGGAACGCCTTTGAGAAATCCCAAAAGCAGAGGGGGATCACCGACCGGCGTCAGTCCGCCGCCGATGTTGGCCACAATGAAAATGAAAAAAACGACATGATGGGCCGCCAGGCGGGATTTATTGAGGCGAAGCCACGGACGAATCAATAGAATGGAGGCGCCGGTCGTGCCGAGCACATTCGCGGCCAATCCGCCCAGGGCCAGAAAGCACACGTTCCGGCACGGCCCCTCTTCCCCCTGAACCGTGATCTGGATGCCGCTCGAGACGACATAAAGCGATCCGATCAGGACAATGAAACTGAAATAATCGTGGGCGGTGCGGAGGACAGTTTGGGAAGCGCCCGCCGGCACAACAAAAAGGTACCAGCCGAGGGTTGCGGCGGCAAAGAGCAGGGCCAGCTTGCCATAATGCCTGCTCCACCATTGCATAAAATAAACGGGAGCCAGCGCGATGAGGGCGAGCCACAGCGCAAAAGGCAGGATCATCCATGGGTTTGGGTGGTAAGCCACGGGGCAAAATTCTCAAAATCCCCCCAAACTTCAAACTTTAAAAGACTTCGCCCAGGGGCGCATCTCACTTTTTGGGCTGCTTCGGCTTCCTCCCTCTCCTCCACAAGCATGTGGAGGAGAGGGGCGGGGAGAGGAGGTTTTGTCATGGTATGCCCCTCTCCCTTTCCCTCTCCCCGCTACGCGGGGCGAGGGGATGTCATCCGACGAATCTGCCAAAAACTGAGATGCGCCCCGTCACGGTTTTCCGGGCTTGCCGGCGGGCGCGGGCGGGTTAGACTGTCTGCGGCATGAAGATTTTTGGGATTATTTTGGTTTGGCTCATAATGGGTGCGATTCTGGTCACGGGCGTGGTGCTGGCGGTCAAGGGAAGCTTTTGGCTGCTAATCGTCGGCCTGATCGGCTTTGTTCTGGGCGTGGTCAAATACGGCATCTTCAGCCACTGAGTTCTTCGGCCATCTTAAAACAAGCGGCGGAACCAGCGCGGCATTCATTCCGTCAGGGCAAGACAACGCCCTCGCGAACGACCTGTGTTTCGCGGGGGCGGCAAATGCGGCAAAGCCCATATGCCCCCGGCGGTTTAAACCCGCCGGGGGCGGGAACAGATGGAACGGCTCTCTTAGCTCACATGTCCGGAGACCAGCTTGGTCATCTCGAACATGGTGACTTTCTTCCTGCCATTGAAGACCGCTTGCAGGGCCTCGTCGGCATTGATGTCAGTCCTCACCTTTTTGTCCTGCAGCCCGTTCTTGCGAATATAAGCCCAAAGCTTTTTGGTTAATTCGGTGCGCGGGAGCGGACTGTTGCCAACCACCAAGGCCAGCTTTGAGTCCGGTTGAACCGGCTTCATGAAAGCGGCACTGGGTTTTCTCTTTGTTTTAGATTTTGTAGCCATGCCCTCTATTTGAACCCCCCTCCCCAGGAATGCAACAATAATTTTTCGATTAATTTTTCGCGCCCGGCCCCGCCCGGTTTTCAAACAGTGAGCGCCGCCATCAAATCCCGCACCACAATGCTCATGAACGGATACCGTTGGTCCATGTCGCGCTTGAGGCATTTGAGGATGATCTTTTCCATGGCCGCGGGAATGTCCGGGTTGATCTCGCGCGGCGCGATGCATTCGTCGTTGAATTGTTTGCGCAGAATCTCATCGGGTGTGTCGCCGGGGAAGGGCTTCTGCGTGGTCAGCACCTCATAGGCGGTGACGCCGAAGGCGAAAATATCGGCGCGCTGATCGATGGCCAGGCCCTGCAAACGTTCCGGCGCCATGTAGGCGGGGGTGCCGGAATTCTTGCCCGGCATTTTTTTCGGCTCCACCGGCTTGAGCCGGGCCAGGTCGAAATCAATCAGGCGGACCCCGGCGTTGCGCGTGACCAGCACATTCTCCGGTTTGAAATCCAGATGGATGAATCCGCTGTCATGCACCTGCTCCAGGCCCAGCGCCATGTCAATGATGATTTGGGCCACGTTTTCGGCCAGCACCTCGTCCCCGCGCGACAACAACAATTTCAAATTCGAGCTTTCCACGTAGTCCATCAGCAAATACGGCACGCCCTCGATTTTCCCATGCTCGATGTAGTGGATGACATTCTCGTTGTGGTGGATTTTGGAAAGGATTTTGCATCCGTTCAAAAAGCGCCGCCGCTCCGCGAAATTAAAGATGGACTTGTTCCTCATGCGCCGGAGTGCGAAGGGCCGGCGTTGCTCATCGGTGGCGACCCAGATGTCGTTGACCCCGCCCCGGCTGATCAACTCCTGCAAATAAAACCGCCCGAACCGGCCCGGTTGCGCGGCCGGTTCGCCGCCCATCTCCAACTTGTCTGAGCTGTCTGACGACATAAAATTCCCGGCAGTATGCCAGAAGGCGCGCCAATTCCACGACAAACTTTTGCGTTGGCATGCTTTTATTGCTACGATTCATTCATTTATGAAAGCGCAATCCAAAGTGACCAGAACAGGCACAACCACGACACCCGAAGATTTGCGCAAAGGGGCCGGCAACACCCTGCAACGTCATATCCGTGAGCGGGCTGGCGCCTGGAGGGGCATAATTTCAGGCGTCCAACTGCTCAGGCGCACCCGCCCATGATACTGCAAGCGCTGTCATTCCCGGCTTTGGCGCGACACGATCTCCACTGTCCCCGGTATGTCTGACAGCGAAATCTCCGGGTCCTCTTCCAGCAGGTCCGGGGCCAGCGGAAGGATGATTTCCCCGCGTTCGTCCGCCTCCAGTTTTCTGTCGCCGCCCCTGGCGTGGATGACGGCCACGGCCCTTTTTTGGGCCGCGGGAAACGTCAATTTCAAACCGGTCATGGCCAGCCGGGTCGAACCGGGAAAGAAAGGCCGCATTTGTTCCTGAACCTCTTCGCTGTCCCGCACCGGCCGCATCAGGCGCGCGTAATGAACCGAACGGGTGATGCGGCCGGGGATCACCCCGATTTGCCCGTTGAGTTTCATCGTGCCTTTGGGCTGGTTGATGATGATCCACGGGTCTTCGGCCAGCAAATCGTCGCGCATGGGGAGGGTGAAGTCTCCCGCCGCCCCAATTGCAATCGGAATCTTTCCCGCCCTGGCCTCGATATATGCGGCCAGATCGCTGGTTTTGACATTGGGCAGGGTGGATTGCAGGGTCAGCACGACCAGGAGATTGGTGTGGGCGCGGTTCAGGTCCGCCCCGGCTTTTTGGGCGTAATAAAGCTGGTGATAGGGCAGGCGGGCGTTCTCCGCCCGGGCCGGCCCGGCCAGGGCGAAGAGCAAAAAGGCCGCGCAGCCCGCGCAAAAAATAGGTTTGACCTTCATGATTGACAATTGTTGATTTTCAATTGTCAATTGTCAATTGATATTCCTGCTAAGCGGCCGCCGCCGGGGGGCCTCCAGGCGCGTTTCCGTGGCGCTTGGCGGGCTGGCTCAAAACGTCCGCATCCAGCAGCCAGCTCACAACTTGACCTTCTTGGGCATTTCCCGGCTTCGCGGCGGCAGATCATCCATCGGCGCCGGGCACGCCTTCATCACCTCCAGCCAGCTCTTCTTTCGCGGGACGCGACGGAGAATGACGGCGTCCTCCCCGGCGTCAAAAGTGGCGTCGAATTGATCGCCCGGATTTGCTGGCGCGAGCTTCGCCGGAATACTAAAACGCCGTTTGGCATCAAGAGTGACTATCATGGTGGGAAAATCCCACATCCGACCGCCAATGTCAATTCCCCTCTCATTCAAATTGCTCAACAAATGCCCGCGCAAGAACATTTTCCCCGGCCACAGTTCGGGGTTCGCGTATTGGGCGTATTTCTTGGTTTACTCTGTTTTCCAGTTTGTTCACAAAAAATAATTTACCGGGATCCCGCTGAAAAACAATCCCGGATTTGGGCGGTGCCTTGATTTAATGGTTGTAGCGTCGGCGCTGTGCGCCGATTTCGAGCCACAGGCTCGACACTACACCAAAGTCAACTGCAAATAATTGCCAATTATGCAAGTGTCCTGCTGACAACTTGTTATGACTTTGCAAAATGTCGAAAATTTCACAGTTTGTTGACAGGGCGGATTTCTCTTGAGAAAATTAACCCCGAACCCCGAACGCTTTCGGGGGAACAGCATTCGGGGTTCGGGGCTGCATGCAAACTGCAAGGTTCATAATTGTCAATTGACAATTGTAAATTGTAAATTGATTAAGCGGCCGCCGGAGGGGCCTCCAGGCGCGGATGCGGGCTTGCGGGAGGGATTGTTCCCTTGAAACTGGCCCAATACCGCGGCGGCAGCAGGGCCAGGACAATCAGCGCGGCCTGGCTGGCGTCGAAGGCCATCAGCCACGGGAACGCCTTGTCCATCCATCCGTAGGAATGCAAACCAATGCCGAGCATGTTGACGCCGAACCATGAGAAACTGGTCACGATGTTGCCAAAAACGGCCATGGCCATCAGACCCCGTTGCTTGATCATGCCACCCCAGCGCGCGTGCAGGATGACGGCATTCCACAAAACGATGAGCAACGCGCCGTTCTCCTTGGGGTCCCAGCCCCAGAAACGGCCCCAGGATTGATCGGCCCAAATCCCGCCCAGGATCGTGCCGACAAAACTGAAGAGCGTGGCGAAACAGACAATGCCGTACACCATCCGCCCCAGCGCCTGCGCCGTCCCGGCCGTCAGCGTCCGGGTGAAGAAGCCGCGCACGATGTAAATGGCGGCCAGCAAGCCCGCCACAAACATCGATGCATAACCGGCCGTCACCACCACAACATGGGTGGAGAGCCACAAGTTGGTGTCCAGCACCGCTTGCA
>Ga0326728_10014503_pt1 | contig 16718 bp, 11 predicted proteins | sample MB3enrmetagenome_FD_207602 | JGI IMG/M metagenome (GOLD analysis project Ga0326728, IMG submission 207602) | Lab enriched peat soil microbial communities from McLean, Ithaca, NY, United States - MB31MN | ecosystem: Environmental > Terrestrial > Soil > Wetlands > Peat | place: USA: New York...
CACCCCGCATCCTTCACCTCCACGCAGCGTCCGTCGGCTGAGTCTCATTTACATGACCCCGTCATCGAAGGCGAGTTTTTCAGCACCCTGCTAGAGCTCACCCCACAAGCAGGCGCAATGACGTTGCATCCGGTTCGGCCGAACTGAGCATGAGACCATGTTGGCGAGCCGCTAACCGTGGCGTCAATCGCTGCGCTCGCCGGATCGCCTTACTGACCGCGAAGTAGCTCACCCAGAAGGCCTCCCCGCTCTCCCGTCGCGGCATCCTGCAGACCGGTCGGATGTCGGGCACCCTTCGATACGGCCGCTGAGAAGATGCGGCCTACTCAGGGTGAGCGGCAACACCCCTTGACATTGCACACCCAACCGCTCGTCCTGAGTAGCCGCCCTCTTTTGGCGGCGTATCGAAGGGCGCCCGCCGGGAGTTCTTGTGCAAACCCGGCGGCAGGCGAGAACGGCACTAGCCCCGCGACGCAATCTTTGGACGGCGTAGGCCCTTGACTGTCGTGAACGCGGTGTGGTAAGTGAGTACTCACCTACCTGCTGGCCATGGCACAGCCCCGCACACGCCTTCCGGCGGATGAACGCAGAACGCAAATACTCAAATCCGCCGTGAGCGTGTTCGCGCGATCGAACTACCGGGCCGCGACGGTGGCGGATGTCGCAGCGGAGGCCGGAATCTCCGAGGCGCTGATCTACAAGCTCTTCCCGTCGAAGAAGGCCATTTTCCTCGAGATCCTCCGGCACATGTCGGAGCGGATCGTCTCTGCTTGGCAGGACGAGCAAGAGAGAGAAGAGGACGCAGTGCGAGCCCTCCGAAACATGGGGATCGAGTACTACAACCGCATGATCAGGCATCCCGACGAGCTGCGGGTCCAATTCCAAGCAATCTCAGAGGTGAGCGACAAGGCGATCGCGGCGCAGCTCCGCCGGGATCATCAGAGCTACATGCGCTCTATCACCGCCGTCCTCAAGCGGGGAATCCGCCAAGGCACCATCCGCAGAGACCTGGACGTGACGACGCTCGCGTTTCTCTTCAACGGGGCGGGGATCTTGATGAACATGATGCGACTGCTGGCATTCGACCGGGAATTCACCGCGGCGCGAACCAGCGTGCTCATGGATCATCTGCTCGATTCGATCAGGCCGGTCGCGTCCGTCAGCAAGGCACGCGCGCGCCGGCGTGCAGCCACAAAGGGGGCCAAGCGATGACCGGGACGATCCAAGAGCGATCGCGAGACGTGCTGTACACGTGCTCCTACGTGCCCGAGGAAATCATCCTGGCAGCGGGGTTTCGTCCACGCCGCTTTCTGCCTGGGGGGCCGGCGACGGATGCCTTTATCCATCCGAACACGTGCGGGTACGTGAAGAGCATCCTCGCCGCAGCTCTCGAGCACGGGGGCGTACAGGCAGCCGGCATCATCATCGCTAACTCCTGCGATGCGATGCGGCGACTGTACGACCTGTGGAGCGAATACGTCCGCCCCGTCCCTGCGCTGTTTCTCGACGTCCCGAAGAAGACGGACGCTGATTCCATCGCGATGTTCGCCGCCGAGCTGAAGCGGCTCGCCGAAACGCTGCCCACGACGCTTTCGGGTAGAGGGATAGACAGTGCGAGCCTGCGAGCGGCAACGCGGACGTGCAACGAGATCCGGGCGCTGATGGGAGAAGTGTTCAGCGCCCAGCGCTCCGCCCAGAGCGATGTTTCTGGGACGCGTGTCTTCGACCTGTGCCTCGCAGGCACCACGCAGGCGACGACGGACTTTGCGGCGGACATCAGGCGATTCCTCGCAGAGGTCGCGGTGGAACCGCGCCCCGCGCGAGCACCACGGATCGTGCTCGCGGGCGGCTTGGTCAACAAACGCAACGTGGTTGCGGGAATCGAGAAGGCCGGCGCGCGTGTGGTTGCGCTGGATACGTGTCTCGGCTTGCGGCACTACGAAGGGTCCGTAGAGGAGGACGCACCGGATCCGTTCCTCGCCTTGGCAAGGCGGTATCTGACGAAACCCGGCTGTGCTCGCATGCAGGGCTTCGAGGAACGGCTTCGCTGGACGAAGGGGGTGGCAGACGAAGCCAGGGCGGACGGCATCGTGTTCTGTTCGCTCAAGTTTTGCGACTCCTGTGTCTATGACGCGCCCATGTTGAACGAGCGGTTTCGCGATCTCGGAATCCCGTTCCTATGGCTCGAACACGATTACGAATGGTCCGGGCTTGCGCAGTTGAGCAGCCGGGTCGAGGCCTTCATCGAGCTGAGACAATAACCCCGGGGAGAGCGACCCGTGCTCACAACGATGCTGGAAACCATAGAGCAACGGACGGCGGTAGCGTCCCAAGAGAGCGGCTCGCCGATGGCGTTGTGGCTGCACGAGTGGGCTCGACTGCTCTTACGAGCGTACGAGCCGGGACGCAGGGTCGTGTACGTTTCTGCCTACGCCTTCCCGATGGAGATCCTTGCCGCCTTCGACGTCGTTCCTTTCGACTTTGAACTGACGAGCGGCCTGATGGGCGTGATGGGGGGCGCCGTGCCGTCGATGGAAGAGGCCGAAAATCGGGGGTATTCCCTGGACGTATGCGCTTTCCATCGCACCGCCTTGGGCGCCTCCTATCTCGAGGAGTTCCCGAAGCCGGAGCTCCTGATCACCACCTCCCACTATTGCGACGGCAAGGCGAAGACCAATGAGATCCTCGGCATGCTGCACGGCAGAGAATCGCTCCTGCTGCAGGTGCCCGCCGCCGTCAGCAAGGAGTCGGTGCGGTACGTAGAAAAACAGCTCCGCGACATCACCGGCAAGATTGGGGAGGCGGTAGGACAAAGCCCCGATCACGATCGGTTGAAAGCCGCCGTGCGGAGCTCGAACAGGGCCAGGCAATCACACCAAGTGATGCTGGAGCTGTTGAAGCACCGCCCTGCTCCCTGGGGCGGCAGTGAGCTCATCGCCTTTTCCATCAACGGCCTCCTCTTCTCGGGAACCGAGGTCAAAGAGCGGTTGAACGACGCCTTCATGGTCGCGATGCAAGAGAGGATAGAAAGTGGGCGACTGCGCCCCGAGAAGCATCGGATCTACTGGTTTGCGTGGCTCCCCGTGTATGCTTCCAACGTTTTCGAAATCCTCAAGGAGCGCGAAGTTTCCGTCCCGCTCTGCGAAACCTTCAGAATCCACTCCGATGAGATCGATGAGTACGATCCGTTCGAGGGCCTGGCGCTGCAGTGCCTGCGCAATCCTTTCGTGGGTCCGGGAACCCGGCGGACGGAAGGCCTGGAAGAGATCATGGATGACTACCACCTCGAAGGCGCCGTCCTGTTCGCCACTCCTGCGTGCAAGCAAGCAAACACGGCCTATACGCTGCTGCGGGATACGCTCGCGCGATGCGGAGGGCCCTTTCTGATGCTCGACATGGACATCTGTGATCCGCGCAACTACTCGGCGGGGCAGACGCGGACGCGCCTCGAGGCCTTCGTCGAGTTGCTGGAACAGCGCAAGCACTGAGCCGTCGGGACATTTGCAGTGCTCGGCAAAGGCCAGCCCCTGTTCATCGCCCTTTGAACTGGGGTTTCCGTTTACCGAGAAACGCCACCACCCCCTCTACGAAATCTTCCGTGTCGCCGAGGATCCGCTGGCAGTCGCGCTCCAGGTCGAGCTGATCGGACAACGTGTTCAGCTCCGCGGCGTCGAGGGCTCGCTTGATGTAGCCGAAACATTGCCTCGGTCCTGCGGCGAGGCGCCGGGCGACCGTCTGAGCTTCGTGCATCACGACGCCGTCATCGACGCATTTCCAGATCAGGCCCCATTCCTCGGCTTTCTGGGCCGTGAGCCGTTCGCCGAGCAAGGCGAGGCTGCGCGCGCGCGCCCGCCCGAGCAGGCGGACGAGGAAGTACGTGCAGCCCAGGTCGGGCACCAGCCCCAGCTGCGGGCCAAACACCTGGATGAACTCCGCCGAGCGCGCCGCCACGACGATGTCAGCTGCCAGCGCCAGAGCGACGCCGCCGCCAGCAGCCACCCCGTTGACGGCCGCGATTACCAGCTTCGGCAACGCCGTGAGTTCGCGCATCAAGGGGTTGAATCTGCGGTCCATGGATCGATACACACCTTCGCCGATCGACATGCCCGGGTCCCGATCGACGTCGGCGCCGAGATCGGCACCGGCACAGAATGCGCGTCCCGCGCCCGTCAGGATCAGCACATGCGCGCCGTCATCCCGCGCCACCTCCGAGATTGCCGCGCGCAGCTCGTCAATCATCTGCTGGTTGATGCTGTTGAGCACGGCGGGCCGGTCGAGCGTGAGGACGGCAGTCCCGTCCGCGTTTCGGTCAAGCTTCACAGTTTGGAATGTCATTGACCCTCCTGCAGGCATCCTTTCCGGCGGTTCAGTCTCTCATGGCGGTCCTTGGTAGTCTTCGCACCCTTCGTGGCGAGCGGTCTCCCTCTCCGCCGTTTGTGAACTACAACTGACGACGAATCGCGTTGGTCGTCTAAGCGACCCCTGTTTCCTTCTCCCCTTGCGACGGGCGGAGCGTTGCTGGGCGTCTCACGAAGTCAGTTGCACCGCGTCGGCAACATACCGGCGCTCGCTGTTGATGACATCCGTCAGTGCGGATCTGACCTGGCTGGTGTCTGGAGTCTCGTGCTCGGACAGTACTTTGAGCGTTCCTGCGAGCGCTTGCCATGCGCACCCGGACTGCAGCATGAGCTCAGCCAACCTCAGTTCGGTGATACGCGGAACCCATTGCGTGGCTTGCGTAAGAAAGTCGGCGTACATGAGTCGAAACCCTCCGCCGCCGGTGCCGCGCTTCTCGATGATCTGGTACATGAAGCGCGCGGTCCACTGCCAATCGTCCACGCTCGCCCAGTCGGCAAGGTCGCTCTTGAGCGTCTCGAGCGCCTCGATCCCCCGATACGGAAGATCGGAAGCCGTGAGTTGCCGTGCATTATCGATGATCGCCTCGGTGATGACTTCGTCCATGCGGCGCGGCGTACGAAGTGAGGCTGGTGCGTAGAAGTCCCCGCTATGTGTTACCGGGTGGGTACTCACGCGTGCCTTTCGCATGTCGTCAAACGGCACCGGCAACACCCCTTCACGCTCAGTGTCGCTCACGTAGAAGACCCGTCGGTCCTCGTCATACCCCCACGCGATGATGCAGTGGCCCGGGAAATGCGTTTGCGACCGATAGTACGGCAGGTAGTAGATGTCGGTGAGCAACAGCGCCGGACGCCCCGTTGCCAGCACTGTCTTCAGATTGAATTCGGCCGCTGCCGGGTCGTCATCGCGCTGCCAGGCGAACTCCGCACCGATGCGCTCGAAAAAGCGGCGTTCGAAATCCATGGACCGGGCGTGGAGCACACGGCTCGGCGACATGCCGGGCAGGTGGACGTACCAAATGCCAAGCCCGCTGCCGATGCCGAAACACAGCGCCTCTCCCCAGGGGATGCCGTGATAGCGGAGCAGATCGGCCACCGACGTACTGGCACAGTGCCGGCCAGGCTCGTGGGTGTCGTTGAGCAGGTATCTCATCGCGCCCGACGATAGCAGCAGCGCGAGGGCTCGGCCAAGCTCTCCCCATCGTGTTTCCCAATTTCGGACCCGGTGTGATCGCGGCGTATCTCGGAGCCACGCCCGAACCGCGGCCCGAAGACAACACCGTCTGGTTTCACCCGTCGCCGGGAAGCTCGTGCAGTTCCAGGATGGTTTCGATGAGTTCGAACGCGCCAGAACTTGGATCACTCAAGGGTTTCTGTACATTCCAGCAAGAGGATGATCACGCGTTCTTAGAGTCCGTGGCTATCCTTTCCCGGTTGGTAAGAAGAGCCTGCAGCTGTTCCAGGTCCACCGGCTTGACCAGGTGGTGGTCGAAGCCGGCCTCGCGCGAGCGTTGCCGATCCTCGTACTTGCCCCAGCCGGTCAGGGCGACGAGCAACACCTGGCGCAGCGTCGGCTCCCGACGTAAGCGCCGCGCCACTTCGTAGCCGTCCATGCCCGGCATACCCACGTCCAGCAGTGCGACCTCGGGGCGGAACTGGCGAGCGATTTCCAAAGCAACGGTGCCGCTGGTCGCCGTGCGGACTTCGTGGCCGCCGAGGGTCAACAGCATCGCGGTGCTTCGCACCGCATCGGGGTTGTCATCCACCACGAGGATGCGCCGCGCGCTCGCCGGCGAGTCCTCCGTTCCTTCCGACTTGGCCTGTTCTCCGTCCTGCTCTCGGCCGGCTAGCGGCAGGCGAATGGTGAAGGTGCTGCCTCGAGCGATTCCCGCGCTGTAGGCTTCCACGTGGCCGCCGTGCATTTCGACCAACGACTTGACCAACGAGAGCCCGATTCCCAAGCCACCCTGGGCACGCGTGACGCGGGAATCGACCTGCGTGAACATCTCGAAGATGTCCGCGAGCTTATCCTGCGGGATGCCCATGCCGTCGTCCTGCACCGCAATCACGACATCCCCGGCTTCTCGACCGGCTCGCAGTTCGATATTCCCACCCTCGGGCGTATACTTGGCCGCATTGATCAACAGGTTCGAGACCGCCTGGGCCAGGCGCACCGCGTCGGCTTCCATGTAGATCGGCTCCTCGGGCAGGCTGACCCCGAGGCGATGTCTGGCGCGTTGGATCTGCGGCCGGCCGGTATCCACGGCGCTCTGAATGATCGTCTTGAGTTTCACCCGCTCTTTCTGGAGTTCGATCTTGCCGCGGGTAATCCGCGAGATGTCTAACAGGTCGTCGACCAGCCGCACCAGATGGGTCATCTGCCGCTCGGCAATGTCGCCGGCTTGCTCTACCGTCGCTGGATCGTTCGACCGCATTCTGATCAACCGCAGGCTATTGCGGATCGGTGCCAGCGGATTGCGCAACTCGTGGGCCAATAGCGCCAAGAACTGGTCTTTGCGCCGGTCGGCATCCTTCAGGGCCTCCTCCGCCTGTTTGCGTTCGGAGATTTCCCCCTGGAGTTGCGCGTTCGCGGCTTGCAGCTCGCGGGTCCGCTCCCGGACCAGCTCTTCGAAATGTTCCTTGTGCCGGCGGACTTCCTCTTCGGCCCGCGTGCGCTCGGCAATCTCCTCCTGCAGCGTGCGGTTGGCTTGCTCGATTTCCGCCGTCCGGTCCTTGACACGGATTTCCAGTTGATCTTTGGTTTTCCGGAGCGCCTCCTCAGCCCGGAGCTTCGCTAAGGCGGCGGCCAGATAGTCCGCCAGCCTCTCCCACAGAGCGATTTCCTCGAGGGCAAAACGGCCTCGGCGCCGGTCGTTCAACTGGAGGAGCCCCAATCGCAACTCGCCGATCCGCAGAGCTATCAGCGCCACCGACTCGTAGCCCTCCCCGATGCACCGGTTGCGCATGCGGGTCTGTCGGTCCGCTTCGGTGGTGCTGGCGCGCAGGTCCGTCGTGCTGTTGGTCCAGAAACTCCCCCGTGGTGTGAAGAAGGGTTTCGCTGGATCGAATCGCCCACAGATCACGTTGCCGCACATGCATTCCAGAACGGGGTTACCGGTGCTGTCGCGGCGGGGCTCTCCTGACTCGTCGCGCGCACACAGTTGGTTTTCGGCCAGCACAAACTCTCTCGTGAACCCCCGTGCCTCAAAATAGGGATAGTCGTTCCCCTCAAAGGGATAGTCGTCCCCCTCTCGCAGCCGGATGCCCACGGCATGGCAACCGGAGTGTTCTTGAAAGAAGGTTACGGCCGCCCGGATCAGGTCGGCGCTCCCGCGGCTTTCATTCATCAGGCGAAGGAATTCTACGGCTATTGCGCGTTCTCGCTCCGCCCGCTTGCGCGTAGTGATGTCACGGGTGCTCTCCAGCACGCGCTCCACACCGTCCTCGCTGCGCACCAGCTGGAGCTTCGCGGAAACGGTGACCGCGCGCCCCTCTCTGGTCCGGTGGACGAGCTCACCGTCCCAGCGGCCCTGCTCGCGCAGATCACCCTCGATCTCGGCCCAGGGACATGGGAACTGCGTCTGGAGCAAGTCGTGGGAGACGCGGCCCAGCGCCTCTTGCTCGCTGAATCCGTAGACTTCCTCGGCACCGCGGTTCCAGGTCTCGACGCCGCCGTTGAGCCGCCAGACGAAGATCGCGTCGTGTGAGAGCCGAAGCAAGTCGGATTGGCGGCGCAGCACAGCCGCAGTGCGCTGGGCGTCGAGCAACGTGTCCCGAAAGGCGGCGCACAGCAGAGCAACCGCCGCTGATGACACGGTGAAGAGGGCAGTGGCGGTCAGCGCGTGTCGCGAGAGAGACCATTGCATATGGGGCGCAATGAAGAGGTAGTTCCCTGCGGCCGCCGAGAGCACCACGCTCAGCAGGCCTGGCCTACGCCCGGCAAGCCAGGAAACGAGTGCCACGGAGAAGAAGAAGAAGACGAACGGCGCGATAGCTGGCTCGGGCAAGAGGACGTACTGAACGAGGACGGAGAGAAGGACCGCTCCTGGGGCGGTCGCGTACCTCAGGGGCACGGAAAGATGTGGCAGACTCGCCGACGTCAGCGCCTGGAGGGTCTGACGAACACGCATCAAGCGGACGTGTCCTCGTCCAGCGTTCTTGTCAACGCGGGCCATGACTCGCCCGTCCGCGCCTGCCCTGCAACGCCGGAACCGCCTCGATCCTCTGCATGGTCAGCGGCCTGGCGAGATACTGCTCTCCGTTGCATCTCGGCGTCAACCGTTGCAGCCTTTTGTCTGACCGCTTGCCGCTCCGAAACCCGGCGGTCGCCTGACGCATCCTTCTTGGTCCCCAGGGCGCGTTACCACACAGCAACAAGCGCGACAAGATTCGCCGGACGCGTCGATCCACCCGATGCCATCCACGCTGAACGGCCCGCAGCCCGCGTAGATCTTGTCAATGTGTGCGAGCCGCTCGAGGGGACGGTCGCGCCTTCCCTTCGCTCCCTTTCTCGACTTTGGCTCTGAATTCCATACCTGCACACGCCGCCCTTACGGACGCACCGCATGGCGTGTACCATTGCCGTGATTTAGCCGCGGCAGGCTGCGCAGTGGCGGCCGTCGCGGTGTGGGCACGCGCCGCGCGGGCCGGGCGGCCTGGCGAGCCACCCCGAGGACCTCACTGTATGCCTCTTGCAGTGCAGCGCGAAACCGCGGCAAGTCATCCATCCCCAACGGATCGATGTCGAGGCCGACGGAGAGCACGTCGCGATAGCTGAACAGCCCGATGGACAGCGGATGATCTCCGACCAGCGGTGCGTAGAAATAGACCCTCTCGATGGGTACGCCCGCCAGGCAATGCGTCTTGCGCGGTCCCGGGACATTGGTGCAGAGGAAATTCGCCCTGGTCGCCTGCTGCCGTGCGATCGCTTCCGCCAGTGGCAGCGGAAAACGAAAGACCGCCTCGGCGACCAACGGGTACAGCTTGGCGCGCCGATCCCCCTTGACCTCCCCTACGCGCCGCTGGACGAGCCGCAGCCGGCGCAGTGGATCCCGCTCTCCAACGGGCAAAGAGAGCGCGAGCATAGCGATGCGGTTACCCTCTTCCGATTCGTCCTCGGCCCGCAGGTTCACGGGCACGAGGGCGCGCAGCTCCTGCACGTGCGCGCCATGGGCCGCATGCCAGCGGCGCATGGCGCCGCTCACCACCGTGAGGACGATGTCGTTGACGGTGGCTTCCAGCGGGGCGCGCACGGCATCGATCTCGCGCAGCGACATCTCGAAGGTAGAGAGTTGGCGCGAAAGGCTGCGCGGCCGATGCAACGGGCTGCGCGCCCGTGACGCAAAGAGCTGGCGGCCAATGCCCGCGACCATCCGTAGTCCGCGCTCGATCTGCGAGGTGACCGGCGCCGGTTCCATAGCGGCGTTTCCGACCGCGCTCATCACCTCCGCCCCGGTCTCGACACCCTGTCGTACGTTATACAGCATCGCCCGCCAGAGCAGCGCCGCCGCGCTGGTCGGTCGGTGCTCGATCGCGGGAGGCACGACGCCGTTGCCGCGTCGCGGCTCGCTCAGCAACGCCTGAAACAGCCGTGAGCCGCCGACTCCGTCGACCATGCAGTGGTGCATCTTCAGTAGCACCGCCCCACGCCCGTCGAGCAGGCCTTCGGCCACATAGGCTTCCCACAGCGGTCGAGCGTGATCGAAGGAGGTAGCGTAGAGTGGGCCCAGCACCGTTAGCAGGTTCTCGACGGCGCCGGGTGCGGGCACCGCCAGGTAGCGCAGATGGTAGTCGAGGTCGAACTGCTCGTCGTCCACCCACTCGGGCGGCGCCAGCATCAAGGGCACTTCGACGACGCGCTGGTGCATGCGCACGAAGTCGACGCTCAAGCGCGCGAACGCCTCACGCAAACGCTCGCGCGACGGCGGTCGCTCCAGAATCAGCAGCGCGCCGACCGTCGAACGCAGGTCCGGCACCTTGTCCATCGTCCAGAGGAGCGCATCCATCGCGTTCATCCGCGTGGTCCACTGCTTCTGACCCCTTTCCATTTCTGACTCCCTACGCTCGAAGAGCGTGCAAGGGGGGAACCAACGTCAACTGCCTGTTACCGCACGACACTCAAACTGACCAGAGCTCGCACTTCATGTGGGATTCCATCACCACAGCACCGCCGCCGCGAGGTGCTCACCCTGATCAGTTGCCGGAAATTTTCCATCGGCGTCAATTTTGTACGCCCTCGCTGGACCGAGATCCACCTAGGGATAACCCCTAGTCAACCGCACCAAACCGCCGAAATCTAGGAGGTTAGCGGCGGTAGAGGCCCCCGACTACGGCGGCGACCTGGTTCGGGCTGAGGCGCCCGCGGCGATCTGACGAAAGAGGCAGCGCGATGCGTACCCCTCGGTCCGGGGCTCTGGGATCGCCTCTACGCCCTGAAGCGGGCGTCGTCCGCGTAGCGCTGCTCGAGTCCGACGACTGCGGCGAACTCGCTGAAGTCCATCATCTCGCGCCGCAGCGCGTCCGTCGACCCGCGCGCACGGATCTCCCGATACGCCCGCTCGAGGGCGTGCGCCGCGGCGTAGAGGCCGGACAGCACGAACCCCACGCTGTAGAAGCCCAGGGCCTCGATCTCCTCCAGCGGCAGCAGCGGGGTGTCCCCTCCCTCGATCAGGTTGATCGCTAGCGGCGCCGGCAGTTCCCTGCCGATACGTGCGATCTCCTCCTTCGAGCGCGGCCCCTCGACGAAGAGGACATCGGCTCCCGCCTCCTTGTACAGGCGCGCGCGGCGCAGCGCCTCGTCGAGCCCGTGCGTCATGACGGCGTCGGTGCGTGCCGTCACGATGAACGGTGCGTCACCCTTTGCCGCCTTGGCCGCGCGTATCTTCTGGGCATGTTCGTCGGCGTCGATCACCTCCTTGCCGCGCATGTGGCCGCAGCGCTTCGGCCAGCGTTGGTCCTCCAGGATCACGCCGCGCGCGCCCATGCGCACGAGCTCGCGCACCATGCGCTGCACGTTGAGCGGTCCGCCGTACCCCGTGTCGCCGTCTACAACGACGCCAATCTGCACCGCGGCCGTGATGCGCCGCGCACAGTCGAGGATCTCCGTCTGGGTGAACAAACCGAAGTCCGGCTCGCCGAGGTGGGCCGCCGCGAAACCGTAGCCGGTCAGCACAACCGAGTGGAAGCCGGTCCGCTCGGCGATCTTCGCGGACAGGACGTCGTACACGCCCGGCACGACGATGATGCGGTGCTGGGCGATCAACGGGTGAACACTGGTGACCTCGCGCATCGAAACCTCCCAAGGTGGCCCAGCATACACCGAGCACCGTCGCTGCTCACCCCCCACCTTGACCGGAGTGTTTGCCCAGTCGCGTAGTGGGTCTTTTGATTGGAACAGCGGCAACGGCTCTGATTCAGTAGAGCACCCTGACCAGCGCGTTGTACCTCCCGAAATGACCCCTACCCAAGACGCAAGATCTTGCAAGCCCCTTGCGGTATGCGATGCTGGGCCGAGGGTTATGCACTTCTCAGCTCTCGAAGAGGAAAGTCCGAAGTCCCTGGCCGAGCGCCGCCGGCCGCTGATCGCCGAGATCAAACGCAACAGTCTCGACGACGGGCCGGGGATCCGGTCGGTGGTGTTCTTCAAGGGCTGTCCGCTCGCCTGCGTGTGGTGTCACAATCCCGAGTGCATTTCCGCCAAGCCTGAGATCATGTTTCAGCGCGAGGCGTGCATCAACGCCGGCGACTGCCGCCGCGTTTGTCCCGAAGGCGCCATCGGCGCGGCGGGGCCCGGTGCGATCGACCTGAGCAAGTGTACGCTCTGCGGCGACTGCGTTGACGAGTGCCCTTCCGGAGCGCTGTCCATCGTCGGGAAGTACTACTCACCGGACGATCTGGTCGAGACGCTTGTTCGCGACCGCGCCTTCTATGACAACTCCAACGGCGGGGTCACGCTCTCCGGCGGTGAGCCGACAGTCGTCATGGACTACACCGCCGAGGTGGCGTCCAGGTTGAAGGAGTGCGGCATCAACGTGCTCATCGAGACGTGCGGCGACTTCGATTGGGACCGCTTCGCGGCCAAGCTTCTGCCGTACGTCGACATCGTCTATGCGGACCTGAAACTCGTCTCGGACGATCTGCACCGGCAGTTCACCGGCCGGAGCAATACCCGCATCACGGAGAACATCGAGAGGCTCATTGGGGCGGACGGCATCGATCTCTGGATTCGCGTTCCGTTGATTCCCGGGGTCACGACCACGCGTGAGAATCTCGAAGCGATTGCCGGCTGGCTGTGCCAGCGCGGCGTCCACCGCATCGCGCTGATGCCGTACAACCCGCTGTGGATTGGGAAGGCGAAGGCGCTCGGGAAATCGCTGCCGTACCAGCGTGACACCTGGATGACCGAGGAGGAACGCCGCGCCGTCAAGGAGGTGTTCGCCGGATTTCAGATCGCCCGCGCCTTCTGAGACGGTGCCGTCGCCAGGCATGAGCGCCGGGAGACTGATGAAAACTGAAGACCTCGCCAAGCGTGTTTTTGGAAACCGCGCCGCACTGTATGCCACGGGCGCGACGCACACGGACCCGCGCGTGCTGCAGCGGGTGGTCGAGCTGTCTGCGCCGCAAGCACATTGGTCGGCTTTGGACATCGCCACCGGCACCGGGCACACGGCACTGGCGCTGGCCCCGCATGTCGCCTCGGTCATCGGCATCGATCTCACGCCGCGGATGTTGGCCGAGGCCGAGCGGCTGCGGGTCGAGCGTGGCGCCACGAACGTCACGTTCCAAACCGGCGACGTGCACCGCCTGGCTTTCCCTGACGCGAGTTTCGATCTGATCACCTGCCGGCTTGCAGCACATCATTTCTCGGACATCAGATGGGCGCTCGGGGAAATGCGGCGCGTGCTCGGCCGCGAAGGCAGACTGGTGATCGACGATCGCAGCGTTCCGGAGGATGATTTCGTCGACGGCTGCATGAATGCGCTCGACCGCTTGCACGACGAATCGCACGTGCGGCAGTACCGCCCGAGTGAATGGCGCAGCATGCTGGCGGAAGCCGGGTTCACCGTGCACCTGGTTGAACCGTACGTCAGACATCGCCCGCTGACGGCGCTGACGGACGGCGTCTCGCCCGAGGACGTCGCGCGCATTCAGGCCATGCTCGCCTCTCTCGACGAGGCTCAGCGCGCCGCGCTGAACCTAGCCGAGGTAGCCGGCCAGCCGTACCTCAACCACTGGTACGTATTGATTGTGGCGACGAGGGCGGCTGAGCCGCCGGCCGGAGGTCCACCGGACCGCTCGCCGTTGGCTCGCTTCGGGTAGGTTGTCGCGACCGTCTCCGGCGACATGTCGGTTTGAACAGAAAGACAGGAGCATAGGGCGGCTGAGCCGCCGGCCGGAGGTCCACCGGACCGCTCGCCGTTGGCTCGCTTCGGGCAGGTTGCCGCGAGCGTCTCCAGCGACATGTTGCTTTGAACAGAAAGACAGGAGCATAGGGTGGCTGAGACGCCGGCTGGCGGTGTGAAAGATTCCGCACCGTTGTGGATTTTCGGTCGCTGGGGGCTAATATCATCGCCATGGAACGTTGGCAGGAACGCTATCACGACAAGCTGGTCGACGCGGCCACGGCGGTGCGCCAGGTCGCCCGCGGCAGTCACGTTTTCGTCGGCTCCGGCTGCGCCGAGCCACAGTGTTTGGTCGCGGCGCTGGCGGAGCGCGCCCCCGAGCTCAGCGACACGGAGATCTTGCACATTCTGACGCTCGGCGTGGCGCCGTACGCCGCCTCGAAGTATAGGGGCCGTTTCCGGCACAATGCCTTCTTCATCGGCAGCAACGTGCGCGACGCCGTCTTGCAGGGGCAGGCGGATTACACGCCGGTGTTTCTGTCCGAAGTGCCACGGCTGTTTCGCAGCGGCCGCGTGCGCCTCGACGTCGCACTGATCCAGGTGTCACCCCCTGACCGTAACGGCTACTGCAGTTACGGGATCGCGGTCGATGTCGTCAAAGCGGGCGCGGAGAGCGCCAAGCTCGTCATCGCCGCCGTCAATCCATGCATGCCACGCACACACGGTGACAGCTTCATCCACGTGGACGAGATCGACTACCTGGTAGAATGCGACGAACCCATGTTGGAGCTGCCACAGCCCGAGCCCGAAGAGATCTCGGAACGCATCGGGCAGTTTGTCGCCGGCCTGATCGAGCCGGGTGCCACGCTGCAGCTCGGCATCGGCACGATTCCCAATGCCGTCCTGCACCACCTCGGGGACAAGGAAGATCTCGGGCTGCACACCGAGATGTTCAGCGACGGGATCATCGACTTGATGCAGCGCGGCGTCATCACCAATCGCCGCAAGGGCCTGCACCCGAACAAATCGATCGCCTCGTTCTGCATGGGCACGCGCCGGTTGTACGACCTGGTCGACGACAACCCGGGCTTCGGCTTCTACCCCAGTGAATACGTGAACGATCCTACGGTGATCGCCCAGAACGATCGCATGGTGGCGATCAATTCCGCGCTGCAGATCGACCTCACGGGTCAGGTGTGCGCCGACTCGCTCGGATACCGGTTCTACAGCGGCATCGGCGGTCAGGTGGATTTCATCCGCGGCGCCGCGCGCTCGCGCGGCGGCAAGCCCGTCATCGCCATCCCGTCCACAGCGAAAGACGGCACCGTGTCGCGGATCGTCCCAGTGCTGAATGAGGGCGCCGGGATCGTGACCACGCGCGCTGACGTCCGCTACGTCGTTACCGAGCACGGCGTCGCCGACCTTTACGGGCGCAACGTCCGCGAGCGCACGCTGGCGCTGGTCAGCATCGCGCATCCGGACTTCCGCAACGAGTTGCTGGCGGCCGCCAAAGCGCGGCGCTACGTCTACGCCGAACAGATCCCTTTCCCCCAGCAGGGCCGACCCTATCCGAAGGAACTCGAGTGCTGGGAAACATTCAAAGGCGGCCTCGAGGTGTTCTTTCGGCCCTTGAAGCCGTCGGATGAACGGCTGCTACGGGATCTCTTCTACTCGCACTCGGAAGAGACGGTGTCCATGCGCTACCTGACCCCGGTGAAGGAGCTGCCGTTGCGCTTGATCCAGGAGTTCGTCACCCTCGATTACGAGACGCACCTAGCCATCGCCGGCTTCCTGGTGCACGACGACGCGGAAGAGATGATCGCGGTCGGCCGCTACGTCCTCGATCGCAAGAGTAACACGGCGGAGGTGGCATTCACGGTCCACGACGACTACCAGAACCGCGGCATCGGGCACTTCCTCTTGGAGCATGTCAAGAAGATCGCGCAGGACCGCGGCGTCGCCGGCTTCACGGGGCAAGTGCTGGCCACCAACAGGCGCATGCTGCACCTGTTTCACAAGGTCTACTCGCCCCTGCGGAGTGAAGTGAAAGGCGGCGTCTACACCATCTCCTGCCGCTTTACCGAGATCGACCAGTACCGCCGCCAACACCATGAGGAGGAGCCGGTCGCACCCACCCCACCGCTGCCGACGCGGCTGTGAGGCATTGGAGCGCCGGCATCTTGCCGGCGCTCCCGAACGGTCACCCCACCCAATGACGGTTCACCAGACGAAAAAGATCCAACGCAACTACATGAACAACGGCGCCATCACCAAGGTAATGGTGCTGAGCAGCTTGATGAGCACGTGTATACTCGGTCCCGCCGTATCCTTGCAGGGATCGCCGACGGTGTCGCCCACCACGGCGGCCTTGTGCGCCTCGGAGCGTTTGCCGCCGTACATCCCGCTCTCAATGTACTTCTTGGCATTGTCCCACGCCCCACCGCTGTTGTTCAGGAAGAGGGCCATCAAGATGCCGGCGATGGTGCCGACCATCAACAGTGCGGCCACCGCCTCCGCGCCGACGTGAAACGCCTTGAAGACCACGCCCACGGCGATCGGCATCCCTACCGCCAGCACGCCGGGAGCCACCATTTCCTTCAACGCACCGATGGTCACGATGTCAACACATCGCCCGTAGTCCGGCCGCGAGGTGCCTGCCAGAATGCCGGGGTCCTCTTTGAACTGCCGCCGTACCTCGTTGATCACGAAGAACGCCGCTTTGCCAACGGCGCGGATCGCCAGCGCCGAGAACAGGAATACCAGCATGGCGCCGAGCAGGCCACCCACGAACACCTCCGGCTTGGCGATGTTCACCGATTCCAAGGGTTTGCCGTAGTGCCCGACCTCGTCAATATAGGCGGAGAACAACAGGAAGGCGGCCAGCGCGGCGGAACCGATCGCGTACCCTTTCGTCAGGGCCTTGGTGGTGTTGCCGACCGCATCCAGCCGGTCCGTCTTCTTGCGGATGTTCTCCGGCTGCTGGCTCATCTCGACGATGCCGCCGGCATTGTCGGTGATC
>Ga0326728_10014506_pt1 | contig 16715 bp, 15 predicted proteins | sample MB3enrmetagenome_FD_207602 | JGI IMG/M metagenome (GOLD analysis project Ga0326728, IMG submission 207602) | Lab enriched peat soil microbial communities from McLean, Ithaca, NY, United States - MB31MN | ecosystem: Environmental > Terrestrial > Soil > Wetlands > Peat | place: USA: New York...
GGCGTCCATCTGGCAGCCCTCCGGGCTGCGAAAAGCGGCCCAGACCCGCTTGGTATCGGTCAGGCCACAGGTTGGGGTCGAATCACCTTGGGCCCCCGAAGATCCGTGTAAGGAGCAGCCTGCAAGGGCTGACGGTTGAGTTCTCTCCAAAGGCCAGCGTTCGGTTCGTGTCCCCAAGTCGAAAAGTGATCCCCAGACTTTTCACGATGCCGGATGCCGGGTCCCCGCCGAGGGTTGTGCTCTCCGCCACATAATTCAATTGGTTGTTTGTGACCAGTCCGCTCACCAAGGCGGTCACGACGGCGACAACCCCGAAGCAAAAAAGTCACGAAAAGAGGCTTGAATTCGGCGTTCCGGATGGGCAGGATGCGCCCAGGACAAATGAAGTTCGCTTTTTCTTTCGGGCTGGCGCTGGTCGTCAGCCTCGCCTGCGCCCAGGGCGCGCCACGTTCTTCGGACCAGGTCCGCCTCGGCGGCAAGGAATACGTGCGTCTGGCTGATTGGGCCAAAGGCAACGACCTGAAGGCCCGCTGGCTCAAGAGCGATGAAACGCTCGAGCTCACCGGCCCAGCCGCCCGGCTTTTCCTGAATGTCGATTCTTGCGAAGCCCGCATCAACGGGATCAACGTGTGGCTTTTGTCTCCGGTCGCCCAACGCAACGGGACGGTCTATATCGCGCAGCAGGATGTGGAGTCCACCTTGAAGCCGCTCCTCTCACCTCCCGGCAACGACAGCCGGGCCGGCGCGATCAAGACCATCTGCCTCGACCCGGGCCACGGCGGCGCAGACCCCGGTTACTGCGTCGGCGCCAGCAGGGAGGCAAAGTACACCCTCCTTCTGGCGCAGGAACTTCGGCAGCAGCTCATTCGCGCCGGCTTCAAGGTGGCCCTGACGCGCAACTCAGACTCAACCGTTGACCTCCCGGCCCGGCCGGAACTGGCCAAACGGCGCAAGGCCGACCTGTTCGTCAGCCTCCATTTCAACGCCGTGACGAACACGAGCAATTCGGTCCGCGGCACAGAGGTGTATTGCCTTACGCCCGCAGGGGCCTCCTCGACCAACGCCCGGGGCGAAGGCGGCAACGCCAACTGGTGCGCCGGCAACCGGCAAAACGATAAAAACCTCGTTCTGGCCTACCACATGCAAAGGTCCCTCACTCGAAACCTCGAAACCGAAGACCGCGGCGTGCGCCGCGCCCGTTTTGCCGTCCTGCGCGGCGCTCTCATGCCCGCCATCCTGATCGAAGCCGGCTTCCTGTCGCACCCGGTCGAGGGCCGCAAGATCCTCGACTCGGCCTATCGGCGGGAGATAGCCCGCGCCATCGTCGAGGGCCTTGTTTCCTACAAACACCTGGTCGAGGCCGCCGCCGACATCAAGACGGCCCAACGGTGAAACGCCACAAAGGGTGTGCCCGGGCGGCGCGTGGCCGGCGCCACTGCGGCTATTTCGGGGACACCACACTAACTGCCCGCTTTGCCCCGTGAACTGCCGCCGCCGCCTCCCTTCGTGCTGGCCGTCAGGACCGTGCCGCTGAGCAAGCCGATGGCAAAAAAGCCGAAATACATAAGCGCGGCGGGCAGCTTCTGCGCTTTGGACAAGACCGGCGGCAGCCTCAGGTCGACACTCTGCGGATTGTTCATCCCCATGATGACCAGGAGCAGCAAAATCGCGAGCAGCAAAAGCGTCTTGAGCATTAGTTTGGCATTCATAAACTGAATCCGGCGACAATAGAGAATGCGGACAGGCAGCGCAAAGAGATTCGCTCAGGATTCATAACCGTGCTTCTCATGAGCATCACAACCAAGACCGGGGATCAAGGGACTACGGGGCTGATGTACGGGCGCCGGGCGCCGAAATGTCATCCGCGACTGGAAGCCTGCGGGAGCGTGGACGAGTTGAACGCGGCGCTGGGGCTTGCCCGCGCAACCGCGCCGGCGGATGGGGCCGGGGAGCTGTTGTTGAGCATTCAAGAGGACCTCGTGGCGCTCATGGGCGAACTGGCCACGACCGCCCAAGACATGCCGCGGTATGCGGCTGACGGCCACCCGCTGATGACGCCGGCTGCGACGGCGCGCCTGGACCGGGCAATTCGATCCCTGGAGGCTGCCCGAGCCGGTCCCGGAGACTGGGTCATGCCGGGCGCCAGCCTGCACGGCGCAAGCCTGGACCTTGCCCGCACGGTCTGCCGCCGCGCTGAGCGCCGCCTCTGCTCCCTCCAACAGGGCGGCGAGGCCACGAACCCCGAGATCATCGTCTATCTCAATCGCTTGTCCGATTTGCTCTGGCTCCTGGCCCGGAGTGGCGAAGGAACGACGCGATAAACCAGGAACAGCTCGGCCCCCGAGCGTCTGGCCGACTTCAGGCGCAACCGCACGGCGTTGCCGAGGCTCCCCATTCCCAGGCCGTCGGCAATCGTGGGCGCCTGTCTGCCGCCAAAGACCTTCGGGCAGAGCGTCAGATGCAGTTCATCGACCACCCCTGCCCGGAACAGGGCGTCATTGAGCTCGCCTCCGCCTTCGCAGAGCAGGCGCTTGACCCCCCGGGCTTGCCGCAGCCAGCGCAGCGCCTCGATAAAGTCCAGTTCCCGCTCGCCGCAGACCTTCACCTCGTCTGCCAGCCGCCGCAATCGTTTGAGCCGGACTTGGGTTGCGCGGCCGGTGGTCAGGATGATGAGCGGAGAGACCCTTGTCCGGAAAATGGCCGCCCGGGGATTCAGGCTGCCGGCGCCGCTGACCACGACGCGGAGGTTGTGCTCGGCCAATCCGTGCCGCACCCGCTGGCGCCGGTACTTGGCCGAACCGGGGCCCAGGGTGATACGATTCAAATCCACCGTGCGCGCCCCCGCCATGACCGCGTCCGCTTGCGCCCGCAGTTCCATCAGGCGCCCCTGATCGCGCCGGCTGCCGAATGAACAGACCTGCCGATTCGCAGTCGCTATCTTGCCGTCGGCCGTCATCGCCATGTTCACGAACACGAAGGGCTTACAGGATGAGCATCGCGTCGCCATAACTGAAAAAGCGGTATCGTTGTTGCACGGCGGCGGCGTAGGCCGACAAGATCGCCTCCAGTCCGCATGTTTTCGCCGGCGCCGCGAACGCGCTCGCCAGCATCAGCAGCGTCGAACGGGGCAGGTGGAAATTAGTCAGGAGCGCGTCCACCATCCTGAAATCCCAGGGTGGGTAAATGAAAATCCGGGTCCGGCCGGGACCCGGCTCAAGCCGGCCCTGGTTGCAGGCCGCGAGGCTTTCGAGCACGCGCGCCGTGGTCGTGCCCACTGCCATGACCCGGCGGCCGGCGCGTTTGGCTTCCGTGACGATGCGGGCGGTTTCGGCGCTCAGCTCGTAGCGCTCCTCGTGCATCTTGTGGCCGCCGGGCGTCTCCGCCTTTACGGGCGCAAATGTGCCCAAACCCACGTGCAATGTCAGGAAGCAAACCTGCACGCCCCGGGCGCGCAAGGTCTCGAGCAGGGGTTGGGTGAAATGCAGCCCGGCCGTGGGGGCGGCCACCGAACCCGGCGGCCCCGCAAAGACCGTCTGATACCTCGCCCGATCCTCCTGCCGAGGGCCGGCGTCCGGACGACGGATGTAGGGCGGCAGGGGAACCTCGCCCCAGGCCTCGAGCTGCCCGGTGATGTTGGGCACGCCCGAAAAGCAGATGCGCCGGTGCCCCTCGTCGTTGGTTTCCACCACGCTGGCCGACGCCGCGCTCCATTGTCCCCGGCCATCGCAGAGCGCCATCTCCGTTCCCACTCGGGCCCGTCTGCCGGGACGGAGCATGGCCCACCAATCGTTGGTCCGGTTCTCTTCCAACAACAATAGCTCGAGGCGTCCGCCGGTCCTGCGGTTGATCGCCCTGAGCCTTGCCGGTATCACACGCGAATCGTTCAGAACCAGAACGTCCCCGCTCCGCAAGTACTCCGGCAGACATCGAAACTGCCGATGCTCGACCAGGCCCCGGTCCCGGTGCAACACCAGCAAGCGCGACGCGTCGCGTTGGCTGGCCGGTTCCTGGGCGATGAGTTCCGGCGGCAACTCGAAATCAAAATCCGCAGTTCGCATGGTTGCGGCTCCGAATCCTGTCGCGCGGCACACAAGGCCAAAAAAGGGCGGAGGCAGGGCGCGCCCTGCCTGCCTTGGCTCGACCCGCCGGCCGACAATGACCGGTGGTTGGCCCTTGGGGCCCGGGTGTGCAGCCCGGTCTTACTTGGGTTCTTTGGCCTCTTCCTGCCGCGCTTCGTCGGCGGCGTCAAAGGCGTGCTGGAGCGCGACCAGGTCCTCGCCCGGCTTGAGGGCGTCGAGCACGGCCTGCTCCGCCTTGAGTTGCTCGTTGGAGTAGTTGGCGGCCTTGATCGATAGGCCGATGCGGCGGTCGCTCTTGTCGATCTTGATGACGCGCGCGGTGACTTCCTGGCCGGCCTTGAGCACGTTCTTGATCTTGTCCACACGCTCCTCGCTGATTTGGGAGATATGGACCAGTCCATCGATTTCGTGCTGCAAGCCAATGAACGCGCCAAAGCTCGCCAGCTTGGTGACATTGCCGGTGACCAGGTCGCCCACCTTGTAGAGCTGGTCGATGCTCTCCCACGGGTCGGTCGTGAGTTGCTTGAGACCCACGGCGATGCGCTGGTTGGCCTTGTCCACTTCCAGCACCACGGCCTCGACCTCGTCGCCCTTCTTCAAGACCTCGGAGGGGTGATTGATCTTGCGTGTCCAGGAAATGTCCGAAACGTGAATCATCCCGTCCAGGCCCTCCTCCAGTTCGATGAAGGCCCCGTAGCTGGTGAGATTGCGGATTTTGCCTTTGACGCGCGTGCCCTGAGGGTATTTCTCCTGCGCCCGGTCCCAGGGATTGGCCTCCAACTGGCGCAGCCCCAGGGAAATCTTCTGCTCTTCGCGATTGATGCCCAGCACGACCGCCTCGATCTCCTGGTCCGCCTTGAGAACGTCGGACGGTTTGGCGATGCGCTTGGTCCAGGAAAGCTCCGTGACATGCACCAACCCCTCGACGCCCGGTTCCAGCTCCACAAACGCGCCGTAGGGCACCAGGTTGACCACCCGCCCTTTGACCTTGGCTCCCACGGGGTACTTCTGCTCGATGGTGTCCCAGGGATTGGCCAGCTTTTGCTTCAGCCCCAGGCTGACCCGCTCCTTCTCCCGGTTGATGTCCAGCACCACCACGTCGATGTCCTGCCCCACTTTCAGGAGCTCGGATGGATGGCCAATGCGGCCCCAGCTCATGTCCGTGATGTGCAGCAACCCATCGATCCCGTTCAAATCGATGAACGCGCCGAAATCGGTGATGTTCTTGACCGTGCCTTTGCGGATATCGCCCGGGGTCATTTCGGCCAGCAGCTTCTGGCGCCGCTCCAGCCGTTCCTGCTCGATCAACTCCCGCCGCGACAGCACGATATTCTGCCGTTCCTGGTTGATCTTCACCACTTTGAAATCGTAGGAATTGCCCACATACTGGGCCAGGTTCTTGGGAATGGTCACGTCAATTTGCGAAGCCGGCAGGAAGGCCTCCACCCCGATGTTCACCAGCAGCCCGCCCTTGACAATGGCCTTTACTTTGCCCGCGATGGTGCCCCCTTCGTTGCAGATCGTCAGGATCCGTTCCCAATTCTTCTTGAACTCGGCCTTCTCCTTGGAGAGCACGACCATGCCCTCGCGGTCTTCCAACTTCTCGATCAAGACATCGATTTCATCGCCCACCTTCACGGTCTTGATGTCCTCGAATTCATTGGCGGAAATCACTCCCTCGCTCTTGTAGCCAATATCCACCAGCACTTCCTTGGGGCGCACCTCGATGATGGCGCCTTTGACAATATTGCCAGCCGCAAAGGGCAGAATGCCCGTTTGCCGCATGGCCTCTTCCATGGTTAGCATAATAAATAAACTGCCCGATTCCCTTCTAAAAACCTTGGGGAGACTTGGCCAGCAACTCGCTTTCCGAGACTCTCCATCGCCTAACGGACCAATCGTTGCGCAGGCAACGGAGGTTAAGGGTTAGGTAACCGGTTAACTTTTCTTTTCTCAGCCTCAAATGAACCTCCGCACACGCGGCGTTCAGGCAATCCAGAACATAAACCCGCCCCCCAGCCGGATGCAAGGCAAATATCCCTCAAATTCGGCCCCGGGCGCTCATCGACCATGCCACCGGAGCGCGGACTTTAGTCCGCTTACACCACCCAAGAGCCGCGCCACGCCCGATTTGGCCGAGGTGTTCAACGTCCAAGAATCGAAAAGGAGGCCCCCCCTGCGAAGAGGCTCGATCCAAGTGTGGAGGCGGCCGCCGTAAGCGGACTAAAGTCCGCGCTCCGATCCCCTGGCATTGGGCAGTGGCCGGGGCTCAGACCATCCTTGTCCGGATGCTCGCCAGGTCCCGCCAGGCGACGGCGATAAACCGCTCCGCTTCGTCCAAGGGGAACGTGTCAGGCCCGGGATAAAGGACAAAGACACGCCTTAGATTAAGATCCTCGGCGGCCGCGCGCATGGATTTGGTGATGGCGGGAACGGCGGCGTGTTTGAATTCGAATCCGAACCTCGAGCCGCCGAGACCCACAACCAGGTCCATTTCGGCGCCGCTCTGGACGGAATAATGGAAGCATTCCTCGCCCTCCAAACGCGCCTCATGGATAAGGTGCTCCAGGCAGAAGCTCTCCCAGCAGAACCCCATCCGCCCCCAAGTCTGAACCTGCTCTTGCGTCTCGAGTCCAAGGAGCGCGTGCAGAATGCCGCTATCCCGGAAGTAAAGTTTGGGAGCCTTTCGAACGCGTTTGGCCACGTTGACGAAAAAAGGGGAAATCGTCCTGATGATATAGGCTCCTTCCAACACGTCGATATACCTTTGCACTGTCTTGAAATCCACCCCGATGTCACGGCCCACCGCGGAGGCGTTAATCGCCTGACCGTTTGCATTGGCCAGCACCAGCAGCAAACGTCGCAGGTGCTGCGGTGACAGGCGGGTTTCTGCCAAACCCGCCAGATCTCTTTGCAGGAGGTCGCTGATAAAATCGCGCCTGTACTTCATCGAATCGGCATCGCTCTTTGCCAGAAACGAATCGGGGAAGCCGCCGCGCAGCCAGAGGATCGCTTGGTGGTGATGGCCAACCTCGCTGCCAATGAAGCCGGACATCTCGATCCGGAAGACCCGCCCCGCAAGGGTCTCCGACGCCTCGCGGTTCAGCCGGGGCGAGGCGCTGCCGAGGAGCAGAAACCTGGCGGCCATTTCCGGCCTGTCCGCCAGCACGCGAAGCAGCGGAAACAAGCCAGGCAGGCGTTGTATCTCGTCCAATACGACCCGCCCGCGCAATGGGGCCAGGGTCCCCATCGGGTTGTCTTCCAGCCGGCTCAGATGAAGATAATTCTCAAGGTCGAACCAGTGCGTGTCCGGTCTGTTTTCGTAGTAACGGGCCAGGGTTGTCTTGCCGCACTGCCGAGGCCCAAGGAGCAAGGTGATGGGTTGCGTCCTAAAGGCCCTTTCCAGGAGGTTCAAGAGTTGGGCGCGCTCGTAATACATTTGTGCAATTTAGGAGTTGAATTCCTAAAATGCAAGTATAGATTAGTAGTGGCCGAAGAAATGCAATCAAGTCATCCAACGGGTTCGGTGTCAACCAACCTCCCTTTTTGGGAAGAGTTGGACGATAAGCATTTTGAGGAGTTCTGCACGGCCTTTCTGAATCTCAACCCGGTTATCCATTGCCACCGCGGCGGGAAGGTGGTTGGAGTGAAGATTTTGTCCGCCCTTAGGCAGCTGACCGGTCAACCGCAGTTCGGGGCTGACATCCTGGCGAAGGCAGAAAAAGGCGAACAATGGCTGTTTCAGTGCAAGCGCGTCCAGGGTCTCGGGCCGGCCCAACTGGACGAGGCGGCTCGACTCGCGGAGGTCGGCTCTCCAATGATGGACCAATACGTCTTGGTCGTCACCTGCGGATTGCGCACTGACGCTCAAAGGGGAGTGGTCGGTCGGCCAAAATGGCTGATCTGGGACGCATCCCGGCTGACGACCGAAACGCAAAGACTAGGAGTGCGAGACGGAATGTCCCTCGTACGCCGCTTCTTTGGAAAAGACCGGGCAAAGCAGCTATTTCCTTCGAGCGACCAGCCGCTTCAGACCTGGGGGGATTTTTTCGAGCGGGACTTGTCGGCCGACCGCGTTTATTTTCATCACCGTGTCGAGTACGTGCCGATCAGGGGCGTGCTTGAGGAACTGGAGAACTTCGCCCGTACCGGCGCGGGCAAGGCCTTGGTCCTGAGCGCCGCCGGTGGACAGGGCAAGAGCCGTCTGTTGCTCGAGCTGGCGCGGCGGTTGGAGGGTCCACCCAAACCAGTAGCGGTGAGATTCCTGAATCCGGGGCGAAGCGGCCTCACGGAGGAGCAGACCGATTTGTTGGGTCGCGAGGAGCAGGACCTGCTATTGATTGTCGATGACGCCCATCGCCTCGATGCCGCGCTTGGGGACGTCGCGCGGGCGGCCACCCGAGCCAAGCGGGTCAGGCTGCTTGTTGCGACCCGTCCCCACGCCCTGGAGGCCGTCAGCAACCTTCTCTACCGCAATGGCTACGAGGAACGCATGGAAAAACCCGTGAGGATGAGAGCCTGGGGCCTGGAAGATATCCATAGGCTGGCCCAGCACGTCCTCCGCCCGGACAAACGGTGGCAGGCGGCTCATCTGATGGGCTTGGCGGACAAGTGCCCGTTGCTCGTCGTCATCGGTGGGGGCTTGATCAATGCGGGCGCCCTGCCCGGCGTAATCGCGGACCACGAGACTTTCCGGCAGCGGGTCTTCACAGGGTTCAAAAAGGACATTCTGGAAAGGCAACCCGCAGCCAACCGCGAGAGAATGGACCGGTTGATCCGGTTTCTTTCTCTGGTCTCGCCGGCGCCAGGAAAGGAGCTTCTCTCCAATAAGCTGGCGGAGATTATCGGTTGTACGCCCACGGATGTCGCGGAAGATTTGGAGGCGCTGAAGGTCGCAGGGCTTGTGGTGGAGAACCGGGAAGGGGCGCGGCTTTATCCCGACCTGTTTGCCGACGCGGTCCTTCTCGACGCGTCTTTGGACTCGAGCCGCGAGGCTTCCTTTTTCATCCAGACTGTCCTGGCCAAACTCTCATTCACGGATTTTCCGGCGCTCATGCGCAATGTCGCCCAAGCCGACTGGGAAGCCCGCTCGAGAAGGGGAGCCCAAGGTTCGTTATTCGCTCCAATCTGGAGGGAATTTGTCCGTCGCTTCGAACAGTCGGATTGGCGTGCTCCTAATGAAAACCTCAGCCGGTTTGTGCAGAGCACGTTTAACGAAAACCCGGCCCCGAAGCCGCAGGACCGGGACGATCTGCTCAACGCGTGGGCCGCCTTTGCTATCTATTTGCCCGAAAGGACATTGGAAGTGGCGCAGATGGCAGTCAGTAGTGTCGAAGCCCCAAGCGGCCCTCCAACTCCTAAATCAGTAGACAAGCCTGCGATCCGGCCGGATCTTTCTATTCTGCTAACGCCACTCCTGTTGCCCATAGCAACGTGGCATCCCACGCACGCTGACGAGGCCCTCGATATGCTTTGGTCGCTCGATGCCGATCAGCCAGTTGCTAATCGGCTTCCGACTTCGAATCCGATCTCGGCCATCGCGGATGCAGGACGCTTTGCGGCACACAAGCCGCTGAGTTCATCCGAGTCGGTGATTCGCTGGCTGGAGGGGAAACTGCAGGATCCTAGGGCTGTCGAGCGACTCCGTGAGCAACCCTGGCTCCTGAGCGCACTGCTGAAGCCGTTCTTCGCTCGGCTTGTCGAATCGAGTTGGACCACGGAAAGAGCGGTCACTTTCAGCATATCTCCCGTTGCCGTTGAGGCGACCCGACGCATTCGGAAACGGGCGCTCGCGCTGGCGGAACGGTTTCTCTGTTCCGCCGACGAAGTGCTTGCCAGTGCCGCGGTGCCGGTCCTTGGTGAGGCAATTCGCAAGATGCATGGCAGATTCCGATTCGAGCCGACCCCAAAGGATCACGCCCTCTGGCAAGCGGATCGGCTGGAGGCGCTCTCCGTTCTCCAGCGTGCCATCGCGGCGCAGAGCAAATCGCCGCTGTTGCTTTTTCAGATCCGTCGTCTGCTGCTGGGCTGTGCGGAGTACGATCCGGACGCCGCGGTTGTCGAGAGATGCAAACAGCTCTTAGCTGAAGTGCCTGACAGCTTTGACCTGCGAGTTGCCCGAGCCCTGGGTTCGTGGGCCCATGACGAAATCAAGGTGCAGCCTGGGCCCAACTCACTGCCTGAGGCGAAAGAGGCCAAGAGACGGTGGGACGCTTTCTGTCGGGAGGTAGCACGCGAGGCCTCGAACCGCCACCCTGACGCGAGGGCGTTTTGCGCGTTCCTGGCAAGGTGGGTCAAGGCTTTGGCCGCGAGCGGGTTTCCAGCCCAGGCACACGTGGTTATCGAGCCCGTTGCGGCGTTGTCCGAGACCTGGTCCGGGGCTCTGTTGGATGAGTTGGTCAATTCCAGCGATGCCACATTGGACGGCTTCCTTTGGGCCGCCCTGCTGCGTGCGAAAAGCGACGCGCCGGAGCATTACTTAAAGGCTCTTGAGGGCCTGTTTGCTCGAGGGCGCCCATCGCAGGTCTGTTCACTCGTCAGGTTCCTGGGAGCCCAGGGAATGCAGGGGAGTGGACTCGACCACGTCGAGCGGGACACTCTGCGGGCACTCGTTCGCCGGACGGATGAGGACGTGGTTTGCGAGATCGCCACTGCGTTAGGGCTTCAGTTCAGTAAGGAACCCGCCTGGGCCTTGGAGTTGCTCTGCGGGCTCAAGCCGCAGGGGAAAAGAGGCCTGGTAGCGATTCTCGAAGCCCTCGCGCGCCTGGCCCAAGAACATGCCGCCGAGTTGGACGGAGGACTTATGGCCAAGTGCCTCCGCAATCTCGGGGATTACCCAGCCGAACACATTGACGATGATCATGATTTGCAGGTTCTCGCTGAGAAGTTTCCGAAGCAGTTGTACGAGTGTCTGCGTGATATTCTCGACGAGGCCCATGGCGGATCTCCTGCTCTCGCGGTGGCACAGATTTTCAGCGGGCGCATTCCTTTCGCCCGCATCGAGGACCATAGCTACGTCGCGCGAGAGGTTCAGACACAATGGGCGAAGGCGCTGGCGGGTGGTCCGGGCGTGGGCGAGCGCCTATTCCTGGCACATTCGCTCATTGGGTCCATGCCGGAAGCCGCCCCCAGCCTCCTCGCGCGGTTCATAAAAGAGAGCGCAACTACGGAGGAGTTGAAGCTCGCGACCAGGCTGGCCGCGCCCCAAGGTTCCGACTTTGTCTTCCGTTTTCCGGATCTCGTGCGCGAATTGCTTACGCGCAGCCAAGTCCTCGGGGTCGGCAAGGAGGTTCAGCAAGCGCTATGGCTCGCGGCTTGCGGCGGACCGGGTGGTTACACCAACGGCCATCTCGATCCGGAATCTCGGTACATCTGCGAGCGGGCCGAAGACCTCGCAAACCGCTATGCCGGTGACCCTGCTTTGGCCAGCTTCTACCGCGGCATCTCGCAATCGGAGCGCATAGACCAGAAAGAGCTCCAGAGGCGCTGGGAGGAGGACGAGGAGGAATCCTAACATCTGCAATCCTCAAATTCGGCTTGCCTCGACTATTCTTGCCCATTAGCTTCCATCGATGCGCGGCGTTCCGCTGCGCCGGTTCTTGTGAAGACAACAACAGAAATCGGCTACAACTCGAAAGTCGAGGGGGACGTGGTTGTGACGCGTCTGGATGCGGCGTTGAACTGGTGTCGCAAGAATTCTCTCTGGCCGATGCCGATGGGCTTGGCCTGCTGCGCCATCGAATTGATGGCCGCCGGCGCCAGCCGCTTCGACATCTCGAGGTTCGGCGCCGAGGTCATGCGTTTTTCTCCCCGGCAATCCGACGTTATGATCGTGGCAGGCACGGTCACCTACAAAATGGCCCTGGCAGTCAAACGGATTTACGACCAGATGGCCGAGCCCAAATGGGTCATCGCCATGGGCGCCTGCGCCTCGACCGGCGGGATGTACCGCAGCTACTCAGTGCTGCAGGGGGTGGACCGCATTCTGCCGGTGGACGTCTATGTGGCCGGCTGCCCTCCGCGCCCCGAGGCCCTCCTGGACGCGCTCATCAAACTCCAGAACAAAGTGGCCAGGGAACCGGTTCTCGCCACCCTCAAGAAGGTGGCATGAACCATCCGCGCCGGCAGAAACCCGCTTCCGGTTGACTCATGACCACCAGCCTTGAGCTTGCCGAGCGTCTTCGGGCCAAACTCCCCGCCCTCCTCTCCGCGCCGGTCGAGTTCCGGGGTGAAATCACCCTCGAGGTCCCGGACCCCGAGGCCATCCCCCAGGTCTGCGCCCTTGCCAAGAGAGAGCTCGGCTTTGATTACCTGGTGGATATCACCAGCGTGGACGATTGCGGCGAAGACCCCCGCTTTGCGCTCGCCTATCACCTATACGGCTATGGGCATCTCTGTCCCCTGCGCCTCAAGCTCCGCCTGAGCGAGGAAAAAGGGGAGGCGCCCACCGTAACCGGCGTCTGGCGCGCCGCCGACTGGCATGAACGCGAAATCTACGACATGATGGGCATCCGCTTCCGCGGCCACCCCGACCTGCGCCGAATCCTGATGTGGGAGGGTTACCCTTATTTCCCCCTCCGCAAAGACTTCCCCCTCTCCGGCAAACCCAGCGACGTCCCCGAGGTCGCCTTTACTGAGCCGGCGCCGCTGGAGGGCGGGCCCTTCGTCACCATCGCCGGGGGCAAGGACACGATTTCACGGGAGCCGCGCGCGCGGATGCCTCAGACGGCAGAAACCCGCGAGTTCCAATTTCAGGAACCGGCGGCGCGCGCGGCTGAGGCAGCCCAGGCGCTGACGGGGGCGCCGGCCTCGACTGGCGAACTGGAGGACCTGCCGAGCGAGAAGATGGTCCTCAACATGGGCCCTTCCCATCCATCCACGCACGGCGTGCTGCGCATCGTGCTGGAACTGGAAGGCGAGACCATCACCAAGGCCGTGCCGGACGTGGGCTACCTGCACCGCGGCGACGAGAAGATCGCCGAGAACATGACCTACTCCCAGTTTGTCCCCTACACCGATCGCCTGGATTACCTGTCGCCCCTGGCCAACAACGTCGCTTACGCCCTGGCGGTCGAGAAACTGCTGGGCATTGACCGTGAGTTGCCCCCGCGCTGCCAGTTCATCCGCGTGATCTGCTGCGAATTGGCCCGCATCTCCTCCCACCTGCTCGGGCTGGGGTCCTACGCCATGGACGTGGGCGCCTTGACCGTGTTCCTGCACACCTTCACGGAGCGGGAGAAGATTTACAACCTGTGCGAGTCGCTCACCGGGGCGCGGTTCACGACCAGCTACACGCGGATTGGCGGGCTTTCGCGCGACCTGCCTCCCGGGTGGACCGACCAATGCCGGAAGTTCTGCCGCGAGGTGGTCGTGAACATCGACGAAACCGAGACGTTCCTGAGCCGCAATCGGATCTTCGTGGACCGCACCCGGGGGATCGGAGTGATCTCGAGGCAGGACGCTATTGATTACGGCCTGAGCGGGCCGAACCTGCGCGGCAGCGGCATCGAACACGACTTGCGCAAAGCGCATCCCTACCTGGTCTATGACCAACTCCAGTTCGACGTGCCGGTGGGCTCGGCGGGCGACAGTTACGACCGCTACCTGGTGCGCATCGAGGAAATGCGCCAGAGCGTGCTCCTCGTCCAACAGTGCCTGGACAAGCTGCCCGGCGGACCGGTCAACATCCAGGACGGGAAAGTTGCCCTCCCGCCCAAGGACCGCGTGCTGACGCGGATGGAGGAGTTGATCCACCATTTCATCAACGTGACCCAAGGCGTGAACGCGCCGCCCGGGGAGGTCTATTTCGGCCACGAAAACCCCAAAGGCGAACTGGGCTTTTACATCCACAGCAAAGGCGGGGGCACGCCGCACCGGCTCAAGATTCGCTCGCCTTCGTTTGTGAACCTGGGCATCCTGCCCAGGCTCTTGCCCGGCCACATGATCGGCGATGTCGTGGCCATCCTGGGCTCGTTCGACTTTGTGATGGGAGAATGTGACCGATGAAACCGGTGGAAGGAAAGTGAAGGACCGGCTCTACAAATGAACCTTCCCAATACCGAACCCATTCCGAACCCCCTCCGGGAACAGCCGGCCTTTGCAGTGCCGGCCGCCCTGGCGGCCGAAATCGACGAGTTGATCACGCGCTACCCCAGGAAACGGAGCGCCTCGCTCATGGTGCTTCACGCCGTCCAGGAACATTTCGGCTATATCTCCCGCCAGGCCGTCGAGTGGATCGCCGCCAAACTCGAGTTGCAGCCCATCGGCATTTATGAGCTGCTGACCTTCTATCCCATGTTCCACCTGCAGCCCGTCGGCAAGCACCACTTCCGGATTTGCCGCACCCTGAGTTGCGCCCTCGGCGGCTCTTACGCGCTGCATGAATTCCTTTGCAAAAGGCTGGGGCTGGACCCCCATGCCCGCGGCCCCCAAACCACTGCGGACGGCAAATACACGGTCGAGTTTGTCGAATGTCTGGCCGGCTGCGGCGCCGCCCCGGTCATGATGTGCAACGACGCATTCCATGAGGCGGTTACCGAGAAAATGGCGGAGGCAATCCTCGGGCAGTGCAAATAAAGGAGCCAGTTTGAGAACGAGCGAGCAGGAAGGGCAAATGAATTGGCTGCCCGACATGGATTTGAACCATGTTCAATGGGGTTATCTTCGTTGCTCATAGTTGCGTCGCTGTGCGCTGTCCATCAGCGAACTGGCAAGACAGACAGGCTCGATCAATATGAAAACTGGAATCCGCCTTGGGGGGACCGCCTGCCCGGAGACTGTGGCCGGGTTTTTAACTGGCTGGGAAGCGAGAACACTGGCGTTCTTATTGCTCCCGATGCCCGCAATGGGGCAAGCCGAGGACTATCATTACACCACCAACAACGGCGCGATCATCATCACGGGAACTTGCATCCCGTCCGCTCAAGGCACCAGACTTGAACAGTTACGTCTATTAATCCAATCTAATATTGACCTTTAAAGCCAAATCTTTGATTACTGCCTTCAAAACCCTTGCTTTCGATTTCATATCAGGCTTAGCTGCTCTTTCACAGGCAAGTTGTTCTTCTGCGTCTTTTACTGCCTTGTTAATTAAGTCAATCGGCATTCTTGCAGACATTTTACAATAAAGATTCATCGATCGACCTTCATTATAGTTCTGAAGCAATTCCTCCAATAATGCCTGTCTTTTTTCTTGTTCTCTTACCCAACTTTCCAAGCCGGCTTCCTTGATTTGACGCAAATTATCAGCAGCCGGAATCCAGTCGGCAACTTTTCTTCGCAGGAAGATGGTGCAACTAAATACTTCACTGCATTCGGTGCAACTCTCCAATCTGTGCTTCTTTACACAGCAATTCCAAATACTGCACCATGAGTGTTGTTCTCCCAATCTGCAGCCAATACATCTGCTTGGCGCTTTGGACTGATACTTGTTGCATAATCCACAATATAATCCGCAGCACCCGATGAGATTCTTCGATGCACTATGTGTCATTTGTTTTAACGATGAGCCACTTACAGATGTTAGCCCCGCAACTCATCCTCACGAATTTGATAAATGACGCGCCAGTCGCCCACTCGAATCCGCCAGACAGATTCTTCGCCAGATAGCTTCTTAGAGCCGGGCGGGTGTGGGTTGCGCCCCAACGCTTGAATGCTCGGCTCAAGACGACGTTGAACGTCAGCAGGCAGGTTCCTGAACGCGCGCGCCGCGCGGGGTACTAGCTCGACCCGGTACATGGGCGGTCCAGTCCCAGTTCCCGGCGGAGTTGATCGTACGGAATCGTTGGTCTTGTCTCCGCCGGCAAGTTGCCGTCGCTGCTGTTGAGAAACTGAGCCTCGGGATTTGTGGGGCAAGCGGCGCTCGCGGCGCCCACTTCGGCCAACACTTCACGGGCGTCCTTCAGGTCCTCAGCATCCTCCAAGGCTTCAAGTTCAGCCAGGTCTTCAATGAGGGACAAGACTCTGTCCGCACGTTCCTGGGAGAGGTTTCTTAATTTGGTTAGGGCATCGGCCACATCCGTCGAACTCATGAAGAAACCATGTCACCAGGCGGGCCGCCGGTCAAGGCCATTGCGCTCGACTGGCGTTGAAATTGGAGCCACTGCCGGCCAAGAAAGCAAAGGAGAATCAGTCAAAAGGCGGGGCGTGCAGCAAAGGTAACGGCGAGGTGGTTAGGCAGAAATCTGCATAACCACTCACTACCCGCAAGGAACTCGCGCCTGGGGGCCTGCGGCGGGGCGATCAACTGTTTGAGGGCTTTGAAAACTGCCTCCAAGTCCTGGTCGTGAGCGACGGCTTTTCGCTCCAGGGCTTCCACCTTCCGCGCGAGTTCGTCCACGGAAAGCAGCATCCGGCGCATGCGGACGAAGGCGCGCATGATCTCGACGTTGACGGCCACGGCGCGCGGACTCCGGAGAACACTGGAGAGCATGGCGATGCCCTCCTGGGTGAAGGCATAGGGCAAGTACCTGCGTCCGCCGCGACTCTTTGAGGTTCCAAATTGGAACCTCAAACTGGAGTTTGGACATCTTGCGGCACCGCGAAGCGGTGATTTGAAGGTAGCCGTGTGGCTTCAGCCCACGGAATCAGCGGCCCGTAGCCGTCGCGTCGCGCCAGCGACGCTTGCACCCCCCGGCT
>Ga0326728_10014510_pt1 | contig 16712 bp, 13 predicted proteins | sample MB3enrmetagenome_FD_207602 | JGI IMG/M metagenome (GOLD analysis project Ga0326728, IMG submission 207602) | Lab enriched peat soil microbial communities from McLean, Ithaca, NY, United States - MB31MN | ecosystem: Environmental > Terrestrial > Soil > Wetlands > Peat | place: USA: New York...
GTCCTTCTCGTCGGGCGTGGGCCCGAGCCGGCCGAGCAGGCGTCGGACGAGCAGGAAGGTGATCTGACAGGCCATCCCCATGATCCCGGCAGGTCCGCGTCGTCCCTGCTCAGGCACCAGATCCTGACCTTGCACCCTACACGTCCCCCCGCCACACGAGAACCAGGCATTCCTCGCCAAGTACGGTGACAGCCTGCTCCCGGTGAGCGCCAGCGCGGAGGAGTTCGGCAAGAAGTTCCCGGTGCCCCTGCGGATCGAGATCACGCGGACACGAGGCTTCTAAAGGAGTGGAGGTTTCAACCGGCCGACGGTGGCTCCGTACGGTTCCTGCGGTGTCCTCGGAAGACGTCGATATGGGCGCAGGGCGCCGGGTGAGAGTGAGCGCCGAGCTGATGTCATGAAGGAGCGCTGCAAAGCGGTCCCGCGTGATCGGCCCGGTGGCAAGGGCCGGCGCCGTTGGGTGGGAGGAAAAGCTCGTGCTATCTGCACCGGGCCGCATAAGGGGATTCCTCCGTCGTGGGGCACCGAGTGTTGGCACACTCGGGGTCGACCAAACCTCAGCTCCACGACGAGAGGAGACCCCGATGCAAAAGACAGTCTCGCGCCAGTACGTAGGCATCGACCTGCACCGCCGGCGCTCGGTGATCGTAAGGATGAACGAGGAGGGCCAGGTGCTGGGGATCGACCAGGTCCTGAACGACCCGGTGGAGCTGTCCTTGGCGGTGGCCAAGGCCGGCCCGGGCCCCGAGGTGGCCCTCGAGAGCACTTATGGGTGGTACTGGGCAGCAGACCTCCTCCAGGCTGACGGTGCCCGCGTCCACCTGGTGCACCCACTGGCGCTGCACTGGGACACGAGGCGCGTGAAAAACGACATCCACGACTCGACCGAGCTGGCCAACCGCCTGCGCCGGGGGGACCTGCCCGAGTCCTACATCGCCCCGCCCGAGCAAAGAGAGCTGCGCGAGCTGGTGCGCTACAGGGCCAAGCTGACCGCCCTGCGGACCTCGGCCAAGGCCTAGGTCCACGCCGTGATGGCCAAGGAGGGCATCCTGCCGCGCCTGGACGACATGTTCGGCCCCGGTGGCCGGGCCCTCTTGGACCAGATGCCCTTCGAGGGCGCCTATGCCATGCGGGTGGCCTCGCTCAGGAAGCTGCTCGAGGCCTACTCGGCCGAGCTCATAGTGATCGAGGCCGAACTTGCCTCCCGGCTCGCCGGCCACCAGGGCTACCACGCCGTCCAGTCGATTTGCGGCGTGGGCAAGATCATCGCTGCCATCTTCGTGGCCGAGATCGGCGATGTCAGCCGGTTCCCCTCCGCGCGCCATCTCTGTTCCTGGGCGGGGCTCACTCCCTCCCACAAGGAGCCAGGCACCAAGGTGCAGCGGGGGCACATCACAAAACAGGGCAACCACCTGGTCCGCTGGGCGGCGATCGAAGCCGTCGCTCACTACCACGGCGGTGAGCCGATAACGCCTACCTATATGCGGGCTTCACGCCAGCGCGGCAAGATGATCGGCCGGGCCGCGGCGGCCCGCAAGCTCCTCACCCTCGTCTATTACGGCCTGCGCGACGGCGAGATCCGCTGCCTGGCCGAGCGCGCGGGGTGAGGAAGGCCCGGGCACAGCCAGGGTGCGAGCTCGACGAACGACGTGGCCCCTCATCGAACGAGCGAGGCCGCTGTAACTGAACGAGCCCACCTGGCTGTGGCCGGGACAACACCATGCGCCCACCAAAGGGGGGCACGCGCCCGTTCAGGCCGGCAACCCTTTGGGGCGGAACGAAGGTATGTCTGCGCACCCGGACCGGGTGCCCCGCTCAGTTCTCGCTGAGCAATGGTGCGGCCCGCTGTGCCCAGCACTAATGCAGACATGGCCGCCTCCGGCGGCCAGATCCCATTATCGCTGGCGACAACCAAAGCACCGGAGCCGTCAAGGCTCCCCCTCCGGGCGGGCCTGCCGGCCCGGCCTTGACCGCTCCTCTTTAGCCCCAACGTTGGAGAGGGGTTCGCTTCAGCGCGCTCGGGGGCTGCCCAACCCGTCGCATTATGGCTGCATAATCGCCTTCGGCTCCGCCGAAGACCCTCTTGACTGGCAGCACTTCTTCAGGTACGTCGATCTGGCTCGATTCGCCTTGTAACTAAACCATTTTTGATCCCACGCAGAACTGGTCGATCTGGCTGGCTCTGTGACCCTGCCGTCGAGCGTGGTGCAGCGCCCACTCAGTAGGCCAGCCTGTGGGTCGTACTGAGGGCTGGCCTTTTGCGTGGTGCCACGTGAGCCCCAGTGTCAGCTGGCGCGTAGGTACTGGCGGACCGCCCGTCGGATGGCCTCGGAAACGCTGATGTGCTCCTCAGCGGCTCGCACGATCAGCTCTCGTTTGAGGTCGGGCGCCAGGCGCACCGATTCCACACTGGCAGGAGCATCGCCCATGGCCGGGCGGCCGCCTCGCCGTGCCATGATCTCGTCCACGTCGTAGCCGGCCTCGGCCTCGTCGGCAAACGCCTCGACCATCGAGTCGGTGACCGGCGTCCCGTCTTGCTTGCGTCCGTGGTCCTTCGTCATGGTTGTCCTCCTGGCGGCAGCAGCCGGCGGTACTTGGCTCTCAGGGCCATGGCGTGGATGACTGCCGGGCCTTGCGGGCGGTCAAGCACGATCATCTCAAGCAGGTTCCCTGACCGGTCCGGCCCGATGAGCAGGAACCGGAGGGGGTCCTCGCCCACTTCGTCAACGACCGTGGCGTGATGAACGGCATGATCGATGTCGGCGTCTTGGATGCCGTGCCGTCGAGCCGAGGGCAGTACGTCCACACGTACGAATCGTACTACGAAACCTCGGGCTACTCGCGCGCCTGTCCTGAGCACTGCCGGCCACGAGTTCGCCGGAGGTGGCCCTTACCGCGCCAGAAGCTCCCGCGACGAGCCGAGCATCTGGGGCACGGTGTTCTGTCGTCGCCCGCGACAGGGAAGAAGCCGCTTCTCAGCGGCAAGATCCGCCGTTACGCGCTTTCGGCTCCGAGGAAGAGGGCGGCGGTGCCAGGCCGAAGCGGATGTTCGGGGGCCCGGGCAACCATTCAGTAGGCCCGCGTCCCTTGCTGCAACGTGGAAGGCGCGGGGTATGCGCACCGACATAGCGCCTATTTCATACCGCCCAGCTACGGGTGAGCTAGTCGAGGCTCAGGGCGGCTACCAGTAGTGCCGGAGGAGCACCTCAGCCAGCGACTCTATGCGCTTGAAGCTGATCCCGTACGCCTCGATGGTGCAGCCTAGGGACCCCTTCTGGAACATCAGGTTAAGGCTGGCGGTCGAGTAGGCTGCGACGCCCGCACCCAGACCGGTCACGGGCTTGACGCCGAGGAACTTCTCCTCTGCGAGGAAGCCAGCCCGGGACTCCTTCTCCCATGTGACGGTGAACTTGTTCTGCCCGCTGGCGTACTGACACTCCAGAGCCAGCCCGGCAGCGTAGGAGACGACGGTAGGTCCAGAGACGCTCAGCCCGAGCGCTTTGCCCACCGGGGCAGCAGGTGGGCACTTCGTTGGGAACCCCGAAGAAGCAGACAAGGCACCAGTCATGATGGGGCTCGCTGCAAACTTCGCCGTCGTGCTTGCCGCCGCCGCGGCCGTCGTTCCAAGGGCCAGGCCCAAGGTCGCGATGAGCGTGATGATGGTCTTCTTCATGTCTTTCTTCCTTCGGTCTTCCTTCGGTCAAAGAAAAGCCCCAAGACGAGGCGCGCCAAGCAGCAACGTCCCTGCGAAGTAATGGCTCACTGGGTCACGTGACCTTCAGCGTGTAGGTGTGGCTCCCGAACCGCACGGCCGGCTTGGTCGAGTCCGTGACTAGGACGATGACCGTGAACGTGCCCTTGCTCGTGGGGGTGCCGCTGAGAGCTGCTCCGCTGGCGCTCACGCCAGGCGGGAGCCCAAAGACAGCCCAGGTGTAAGGCGGTGTGCCGCCGCTTGCCGACAGCGACGCCGAGTAGGTGGCCCCATCGGTGGCCGCCTTGAGCTTGCCCGTGCCGACGGCCAGCGTCTTGGCGCTGAAGGTGGGCGCGTCGCTGTCAGGGAGCTTGGACGACCCTTTGATGCCAGGGTTGCCCGCACCGCCAGCCTTGCCCGCATCACCGGACGAGCCGTCCGTACCGTCCGGCGTACCAATGCCGTGGTACCCCTGTTGACCGCCCTGGCCGGCAGCACCGCCGGCGCCCGGCGAGCCGGGGGAACTGGCGCTCACGCCGTCTGCCGAGAAGCTGAGACCACTGACCGAGAGCAGGGCCTTGGCGTAAATGGCGCCCCCAGAGCTGCTGCCGGCAGCGCCGCCGTGACCGCCGTCGCCGCCGTCGCCACCGTCGCCACCGTCACCGCCACCGCCGCCGGAGCTGCCGTTACCGCCGTCACCACCATTACCGCCGAAGCTGCCGTTGCCGCCCTTGCCGCCCTGGCCGCCCGGCTGCCCGGCACCACCCGCCGCGGTGTCAGACTTGAACGAGGTCGCCTCGACTGTCGCCGGGCCCGTGCTGTAGACCGCGCCGCCGTGGGCGTCGCCACCGCCGCCACCCTGGTCGCCGTCGCCGCCCTCGCCGCCCTCGCCACCGTTCCCGCCGGCCCCGGAGGTATTGGCCGCGCTCGGGGAGCTCCAGATGCCGGCGTCCCCGCCGGCCTGCCCGGGCCCGGCCTGGCCTCCGGCCCCACCCACGCCGGCCTTGCCACCAGCGCCACCAGTGGCGCCGTTGGAGCTGAACGTCGAAGCAAGGACCGTCAGCTTGCCAGCCGAGTAGACCGCCCCGCCCTCGCCGCTGCCGCCATCGCCGGCACCCCCACCGCTGCCACCGCTGCCCCCGGCCCCACCGGCACCCGCGTCGGCCCCGTCCCCGGCGGTGCCGTCCGGAGCGTACCAGCCAAGTCCCTGGGCGCCGCCACTGCCGCCATATTCGCCGGCGCGCCCCAGGCCGCCGGCTCCCCCGGCACCACCGCTGCCGCCGGCACTACCCTTGGCGGCGTTGCCCTGGAACACCGAGCTCACGACTACAAGCGTGCCCTGGCTGTAGATCGCGCCGCCCTGGCCGTCGCCACCGTCGCCACCGTCCGCGCCGGCCCCGCCCTTGCCGCCGTCGCCACCCTTGCCACCGGCGCCGCCGTCTCCGCCGTTGCCGCCGCGCCCCCGGGTCGGAGATGGACTGTTGCCGTCGCCGGCGTTGCCGCCACTGCCGCCAACGCCGCCCATACCCCCAGCGCCGCCCTTGCCGCCAGAGCCACCGGCCCCGCCGGTCGCGACGTTGGCCTTGAACGTGTCACCGGCGACCGTGAGCTTTGCGCCCGCGGCCACGTAGATAGCGCCGCCCTGGCCGTCACCACCGTCGGCGGCGGGGCTGCCGCCCGTCCCGTCCTCCCCGTCCCCACCGGGCTGGCCGGGCGTCCCCTCGCCACCGTCCTGTCCCGGGGACGTCCCGTTCACCCCGTTCGTGCCGTTGGCGCCGTTGTCACCGTTACTGCCTTTGGAGCCTTTGGCCCCCGCGGCACCCTTCGCGCCGGTCACAGCCCCGTCCTGCAAGGTGAGGTCGACCAGGGTCAGAGCGCCACCTTTGACGTCGAACAGCCGCGTCTTTGCCTGGCCGTCGAGGACCACGGACCAGCCCGAGCCGTCGAGGGTCACCGACCCAGCGCTGAGCGTGACGGCCTGCGTGAACGCGATCGTGCCGCTGCAGGCGAACTGGGCCGTGCCGCCGGCCGCGACGGCCTTTTGCAATGCCGAGAACGTGCACTTGGTGAGCGTCTCGGCGGTCGCCTCGGCTGCCAGGGCGGCGTGCTTGCGAGGGCCGACAGCGCCCGCCGGTGCCACCAGCCACACTGTCAGCACGCAGGTCAGTCCGGCCGCCCATGGCAGGCCGGACCACCGATTGGCGGAGCATCCTCTTGGAAGGGGCATATAGCCTCCTGTCAGGCCCGGATAATAGCGCGACGTAGGTCGGGGCCCGGATGCCGACCAGCTCCGCGAGCGCCAGGCAGGCGGGAACATGCGGGGCCCAGGTGCCAGCTCACTAGGTCCGCCGGCGCAGGCTTGGGGTGCCGGCTCGCTCCTCTGGCCACGGCAAAAGAACGGGCATAGAACGAGCAAATAACTGGACATCCTGTGCGGTAGTGACAACCTCAATCCCAGTGCGCCCACGAGTACCTACTCGGCGTTATCGCGTAGGTGATCCCATGGTCAACGCCCTGGTGAAGGCCGCACATATTATTCGCGAGAAGGAGACGTACGGACTTCAGCCTGGGTTCGCAACTTTGAACATTATGTAGCTTCATGTTGGCAGTCTTGGCCAACTCGATAAGTGCGCCTAACGCCGATTGTTCCGACGTCGTGATTGTTCCGACGTGAGCATGGATCTGCCCGCCTGGTAAGGCATCCGACCACAGCAGGTCGGAACAATCGAGCCGGCCCTGGAGTGTGCCGACGCTTCCTCCACTCGCCTGAAGTGAAGGAGGAAGTAGATGCCCGAACCGAGTACAGATCCGGCTGGACCGGACGAGCTGCTTTTGGAGGGATTCGTCGGCTACCTGCGCCATGAGCGCGGTGTGACGGCGCTGACTATCAGCGCCTACGTGGCCGGGGTACGCCAGTTTCTTGCTGAGAACCCCGCCGGCAAGCTGAGCGAGCTGACCGCGGCCGACGTCTCGAAGGCCGTGCTGAGCCAGGTGACGGGCCACTCACCCGCCACGGTGCGGCGCTACGGGTGTGCGCTGCGGTCCTTCCTGCGCTATTGCTATCTCGTCGGCCTTGTCGAGCACGACATGTCGGCTGCCGCGTTGCCTGTATCAGGACGGCGACGGTCTCTGTTGCCGAAGGGCATCACTTCGACCCAGGCCAAGTCATTGTTGCGCGCCTGCGACCGGCGCCGGGCCGCCGGTCGACGTGACTACGCCGTGATCGTGCTGATGTTGCGGCTGGGGCTGCGAGCCAGCGAGGTCGCGGCGCTACGGCTGGAGGACTTGGACTGGCGGGCGGGGGAGGTCACCGTCCACGGCAAGGGCGCTCGGGTGGACAAGCTGCCGCTGCCCGTCGATGTCGGCGAGGCGATCGCCGCCTACCTGCGCCGGGGCCGCTCACGCGCGGCCACCTGCCGGGAGGTCTTCGTCGGCGTCCAAAGGCCCTGGGGGAGCCTGACCCGCGGCGGGGTGACGGGCATCGTCGCCCGCGCCGCTGGCCGTGCCGGGGTAGGCGTGGTGCGCGCCCACCGCCTGCGCCACACGGCCGCCAGTGACATGCTGGCCGCTGGCGCCCCGCTGGCTGAGATCGGCCAGGTCCTCCGGCACCGTTCGGTCGCCTCCACCGCCGCCTACGCCCGGGTCGACGTCGAACGGTTGCGCAGCATCGCGCGGCCCTGGCCGTCGGGGAGGGCGTAGTGAGCACCCTGGACGAGCACCTCGATGATTACTTGCGGCTACGTCGCGGGCTCGGCTTCGCCCTTGGCCGGCACGGCGAGCAACTGCCCCACTTCGTCGCCTACCTGGACGAGACGGGGGCGGCGACGGTCACCGTCGAGTCGGCGGTGGCCTGGGCGCGCCTGCCGGCGGGGATCAAGCCGATCACGGTCGACTTCCGCCTCAGCGCCGTGCGTGGCTTCGCTCGCTACCTGCACGCGATCGACCCTGCCCACCAGGTCCCGCCACCTGGGCTGCTAGGAGTCCCGCGCCGGCGCCCTACGCCCTACATCTACACGTCCGAGCAGGTCGCCGAGGTCCTGGCCATAACCAGGAGGCTGGTCCCGCCGATGCGGGCGGCCACCTATACGACGCTGCTCGGGCTGCTGGCGGCGACCGGCATGCGCCTGGGGGAAGCCATGGCCCTCACCGGTGCCGATGTGGACCTGGCCCGGGGCCTGGTCACGGTCCAACACGCCAAGTTCGACCGGGTGCGGCTGGTCCCTCTGCACCCGTCGGTCACCTCCGCGCTGCGGGCCTATGCCTGGACACGGGACCGGCTCTGCCCCAAGGGCCGTGCCGCCCGGTTCTTCGTGACGGCCCGAGGGTGCGCCCTGCGGCGTGGGGAGGTCGAGCGCCTCTTCCGGCAGGTCACGGGGCTGACCCGGCTGCGTACTGACACTGTCCACCCGCGCGTCCATGACCTGCGGCACAGCTTTGCGGTGCATACCCTGATCGACGCGCACCGCAACGGGGCGGACATCTCGGCCCTGCTGCCGGTGCTGTCCACCTACCTCGGGCACGTAGAACCGGCCAACACCTACTGGTACTTGACAGCGGTGCCCGAGCTCATGCAGCTAGTCGCCGCTCGTCTCGAGCACAGGCCAGGCGAGTCATGACCGCCCTGGCCCCGATCCTCCAGGCCTTCTTCACCGACCGGCTCATCGCTCAACGGCGCGCCTCGGCCCACACCATCACGGGCTATCGGGACACGTTCCGCCTGCTGCTCGGCTTCGCCACCACCAAGACCGGCAAGACGCCGTCTGCCCTGGACATCGCCGACCTGGACGCGCCGATGATCGCCTCGTTCCTCGACCACCTGGAACGTGATCGCCACAACACAGCCCGGACCCGCAACTGGCGGCTTGCCGCTATCCACTCGTTGTTCGCGTACGCCGCACTGGCCCACCCCGAGCACGCCGCTGTTATCCAGCGCGTGCTGGCCGTCCCCGACAAACGCCACGAGCGCAGGCTGGTCACCTGGCTCACCGAGCCGGAAGTCGACGCCCTGCTGGCGGCACCAGACCGGAGCACGTGGACCGGCAGGCGCGACCACGCCATGCTCGTGCTCGCCGTGCAGACCGGGTTGCGGATCTCCGAGCTCATCGGCCTGTCACGTGGCGATGTCACCCTCGGCGCCGGGCCACACGTCCGTTGCACGGGGAAAGGTCGTAAGGAACGTGCCACCCCGCTCACCAGGCTCACCGTCGCCGTGTTGCGTGGGTGGCTCGGCGAGGGGCCCGGCCAGGCTCATGACCCGCTGTTCCCGACGCGCACCGGCACGCGGCTGAGCCATGACGCCATCGAGCACCGCCTCGCCGGCTACCTCACTGCCGCTCGCAGGAATTGCCCGTCGTTGCTCGGAAAGCACGTCACCATGCACACCATGAGGCATACCTGTGCCATGCGGCTACTACAGGCTGGCACCGATATCGCCGTCATCGCACTCTGGCTTGGGCACGAGCAGATCGCCACCGCCAACATCTACTTACACGCCGACATGAGCCAAAAGGAGCGAGCCATCGCCCGGGTCACGCCCCCCGGCACCGCGCCCGGCCGCTACCAGCCGTCAGACCCGCTACTGAGCTTCCTCGACGGTCTCTGATTGTTCCGACCACCTTCAACCGGATCTCTCACCCACGCAAGCCGTTTCAAGCTCACGTCGGAACAATCACGACGTCGGAACAATCGGCGTTGTTCCGATGTCGGCCCAACGCCGAGTCTGGCGCGATGCGCTGGCCCTTTGGGCGGGTCATCAGAGTGTTCCGGAAAAACCATTACGGGGCGGGCAAGGCAACGCGACTTCGACGCCCGAAATCGGTCAGTCGGCTGGGAACGGTGGGAAGTCGGCGGCGGTGGAACCCACGATGTCGTCAGCCATGCACTCAAAGGTCTGGTCGTGGAACGTGATGATGAAGTGACGGGAAGAACCTCGGCCGCCGCTCGGACGGCCCGGGTTGGCGGCCCTCGGCGCTCCACGGGCGTCTCTCACCCATTGGCGCTTGCCTGCTCAGCGGGGTCGCAGTCTCCGGCCCCCGGTCCCGGAGCCACTCCCCGGTGGAGAAGTTGTAGTAGTCAAAGCGCACCATGCGGCCGGCTTGGGGCTCATGTGTGGCGAAGCGCTCGCAGACCTGGGCTAATGCGTGCCACCCGTGCCACGGCAGGCGGACTGTGCGCTCGGTGCCCGGCGCCTCTAGCTCGTTGTTGACCTCAAAGCGCAGGTCCTCCAGCTGGGCGGCCGAACCGCTAGGCGAACGGGCGAGCTTACGAAGCTCGTCAACGAGCGCGAGGAGCCCGGGAACGGCGGCGCCGAACTGCGGCACGTCGCCTTTCCAGCTGACGGTGACACCCGCTGGCAGGGCCACCTCGTCAGCCAGCGGACCCGGCTTCAGCTCGGCGAGCAGCGCTCGTAGGTGGCGTGAGCCCTGGGTCGTATAGCGGTCCTCGGTGAACGTGCCACTCCAATCGGCTGTCATGCTGTGATCTTGCCGCAGGTCGGGCACCCGGAGCGGGTCAAGCCACGACCTCGAAGGGCCGTCGACCACACTCGCTGGGCCGCGGCTGAGGTCGAACGCGTTCTTATTCGTTCTCCCGTAGCCGAACAGAAATGCGCAACTTGTGCACCAAGAGCGAGAAACCAACCATGATGACACCAAAGAACCCGAACGCGGCGTCTTCTCGGACAAATCGAGCAGCCCAGCGGTTGAACGCGGCCGGAGTCACCGTGGTCCAGTTGGCCGAGTTGAGGCCGTCAGCAGAGACTTGGTGAGCGCCGTTTGGCAGTATCCTCAGTGAGCCTTTGGCGGCGCCGATGACAAAGCCGATGACAACGATTGCCAGGACGACCAGGACGGCTACGACCAACGCCCGGATCGTCGGCGTCCACGTCTGTCCTCGACGCTCGCCGTACTGAAGTGCGGGTGTACCGGCTCGTAGCCGCCTCCGACCGACAAACCCGGCGAGCAACCAGGACGAAACCAGCACCCACGCCCAAGACGGCAGGAGCAGCGCTCCGGCTAGGCGCTCCAACGCCGAGGGGTATACGAGCACCGAGTTGCTGGGCCATGACACGACGCTGTCGGCGGAAGCCACGACTGTTAGGGCAAGACCAGCAGCACCCACTAACCAATCCAGAGCAGCGCATAGCCGCGAACGGGAGCGCCAGGCAGCAACGCGGCTCAGCCGCGTGGTGGGCGGTCCCAACGTGCGCTCCGCGAACGCCGAGGCGAGCGCGGGTTGGCGGTGCTCTCTGGCCCGATCAGCTCCGCCGTAGTCCACAGCCCGAGGCCGTCTCCACGGCCAGGGCGCTTGGTCAAGGAGGAGCCGGGACGCTTTCGGGCGCCTGGGCGAACCAGTGGGGTAACCGGCGGCGGAAAAGGCACCGAGCACTATGGCGACGCGCCAAGACCAGAAATAGTGCGTCTTGCCGTCGGTAGTGGTGATGCCAACCCCTCGGGTCAGCAACCCACGGGACTTGAAAACCTCGACGACCTCGTCCTTGTCGCACTGGACCGAGCCCAAGCCACTGGGGAAGGCGATCGCAGTCGTGCCCAGCCAAATGCCCTGATCGGACACCTGCAGGCGAGCTAGCGGCATCGTCGCGTTTAGGCGACGGGCCCCGTAGAAGGGGACCTCGATGCTCATCCCGCCCCGGAACCAGTGTTCGGCCACCGAGTACGATGCTCGCGCTCCCGACGGCGGGACTGCAGCCAGTCGGTCAATTGCGGCCGCTCCAGCCACGAGGCTAGAGCCGGCTGCCCGCAACGGCCTAACGGGCCGGCCGCGCAGGCTCGTCATGCTCACCCACCCGTAGCGTTCACAGCGTCATACCTCGGCGCACCTTCAGGCGGGTGCGCCGCCCGAGTGGGCCGAAGCTCGTGGGTACCGCGTGCGCTGAGCTCCGGCAATTGGAGGGTGCTGCGCGTGCTCCTGGGGCATCATGGACGTGGCCATGAGGTGCCGCTTGTGCTGCTGACGATCTCCACCCCCCACGTACCCGCCACTGACCTAGGGTTCCTGCTGCACAAGAACCCCGCGCGTGCTCAAGCCACGGCTCTGCCCTTCGGCACCGCCACTGTCGTGTACCCCGAGGCCAGGGACGACCTGTGCACTGCGGCGCTAGTCGTCGACGTTGACCCAGTCGCGCTGGTCCGCGACCGTGCAGGCGGGCCGAGGGGTAACGACGGGTCCCTCGAGCGGTACGTCAACGACCGTCCCTACGCGGCGTCGTCGTTCCTGTCGGTCGCAATCGGCAAATGCTTCGGGACAGCGATGAGCGGCCGGTGCAAGGAGCGCCCCGAGCTTGCCGGAACCGCTCTGCCGCTCGTGTCCGAGCTGCCGGTAGTGCCGTGCCGAGGAGGCGCGCCGCTCCTCCGCCGGCTGTTCGAGCCGCTGGGCTACGACGTCGCCACGCGATCGCTGCCCCTCGACGCGCGCTTCCCGGAGTGGGGCGACAGCCGCTACTTGGGAGTAGGCTGAGGGGCAGCCTGCGGCTCCAGGAGCTGCTCGAGCATTTCTTCGTCCTGCTACCGGTGCTGGACGACGACAAGCACTACTGGGTAGGCCCCGACGAGGTGGACAAACTCATCCGGCGCGGGGGTACTTGGCTCGGAGCTCACCCCGAGCGCGAACTGATCGCCCACCGGTACCTCCGCCACGACCGCTGGCTGATTTCAGAGGCGCTCGCTCGCTTGACTGGCGACGAAGGAGGTGACCTGGAGCAGGTGTCGGTCGCCCATGACCAGGAGGAGGAAGCGCTCGAACAGCCGATCAGCCTGAATGAACAGCGGCTGGCTGCGGTCGTCGCAGCAGTAAAGGCCAGCGGCGCCCGCAGGGTCGCCGACCTCGGATGTGGGAGCGGGAAGCTGGTTGGCCGACTACTGAAGGACACCGACGTTGAGAAGGTCCTGGCGATGGACGTGTCGTACCGCGCCCTCGAAGGCGCGCGCCGGCGCTTGCATGTTGAGACGATGACGCCTCGCCAACGTGAGCGGGTCGAGCTTGTCCAAGGCGCGCTTACCTATCGGGACCAACGCCTGGTCGGCTTCGACGCGGCCACTGTGGTCGAGGTCGTGGAACACCTGGACCCGCTTCGTCTCGGCGCGTTCGAGCGGTCAGTGTTCGGCTACGCCCAACCCCGCACCGTGGTCCTCACCACGCCCAATGCCGAGTACAACGTTAGGTTCGCAAACCTGCCCCCGGGCTCGTTCCGTCACCGCGACCATCGCTTCGAGTGGACGAGGGCGGACCTGGCCACCTGGGTGAGAGAAGTGGCAGGCCGCAACGGCTACGAGGTGACGCTGTCAGGCATAGGCCCCGAGGACGAGGAACTCGGTCAGCCCACCCAGATGGCGGTGTTCTATCGATGACCAAGATCACGCTCCCCGAGCTGTCGTTGGTCGCGCTGGTAGGGGTCTCCGGCTCTGGCAAGTCGAGCTTCGCAGCCCGGCATTTCGCCGCGACCGAGGTCCTGTCGTCGGACGGCTGCCGAGCGCTCGTCTCCGATGAGCAGAACGACCAGTCCGCCACCGACGCCGCCTTCGAGGTGCTGCATTTCATCGCCGGCAAGCGCCTCGACGCCCGCAAGCTCGTGGTGGTCGACGCCACCAACGTCCAGCCCGAGGCGCGAAAAGCCTTGGTGGCGCTGGCCAAAACCCACCACGTCTTGCCCATTGCCATTGTGCTCGATGTACCCGAAGCGATCTGTGCCGAGCGCAACGCGAGCCGGTCTGACCGGGACTTTGGGCGCCACGTGCTGCGCAACCAGGAGAGCCAGTTGCGACGGTCCCTGGGCAGCCTGAAGCGGGAAGGCTTCAACCACACGTGGGTCTTGCGCGGGACTGACGAAGTAGAGGGCGCCGTAGTCGAACGCCAGCCCCTTTGGACCGACAAGCGGTCCGAGCACGGGCCGTTCGACATCATCGGTGACGTCCACGGTTGCCACGGTGAGCTCGTCGAGCTGCTCGACAGGCTCGGCTACGAGCTCACGCCAGGCGGTGAGGACGCACGTCACCCCGACGGCCGGCGCGCGTTGTTCCTCGGGGACCTCGTCGACCGTGGCCCAGCCACCCCCGCCGTGCTGAGGCTGGTCATCGGCATGGTGCCCTCCGGCCACGCCCTCTGTACCCCTGGCAACCACGAGGCCAAGTTGCTGCGTGCGCTCAGGGGTACCAACACGACCACCAGCCACGGCCTGGCAGAGACGCTGGCCCAGCTGGCGAGCGAACCTCCTGAGTTCCGGGCGCAGGTGGCGGAGTTCATCGACGGGCTAGTGAGCCACTTCATGCTCGACGACGGCCGCCTTGTAGTCGCCCATGCGGGCATGAGGGCCGACATGCAGGGCAGGGCATCGGCGGCGGTGCGGGCCTTCGCGCTCTACGGTGACACCACGGGTGAGACCGACGAGTACGGCCTGCCGGTGCGTTACCCCTGGGCGGAGGATTACCGGGGCCGTGCGTGGGTCGTCTACGGGCACACACCGGTCCCAGAGGCCACCTGGGTCAACCGCACGATCTGCATCGACACCGGCTGCGTTTTCGGAGGCCGCCTGACTGCCCTTCGCTACCCGGAGCGGGAGGTGGTCTCGGTCCCTGCCCAGCGCGTCTACTGGGAGCCGGCGCGGCCCCTCCTCGCCGCACAGCCTGGCGCAACGACGAGGGCTCCCACTGACCTCGACCTGGGCGACGTGGTCGGCAAACGCATTATCGAAACGCGCCTGAGCCATTCGGTGACCGTGCGCGAGGAGAACGCCATCGCCGCCCTGGAGGTGATGAGCCGCTTCGCCACCGACCCCCGCTGGCTCGTGTACCTCCCCCCGACCATGTCCCCTCCGGCGACGACCGGGCGAGCTGGCCTCCTCGAGCACCCCGATGAGGTGTTCAAGTACTTCGCCGGCGAGGGCGTCGAGGAGGTCGTCTGCGAAGAAAAACACATGGGCTCGCGCGCCGTAGTCGTTGTATGCCGTGACGACCAGGTGGCCGCAAAGCGGTTCTTGGTCGAGGGAGGGGGCCCGGCAGGGGCGATAGTCACGCGCACAGGTAGGCCGTTCTTCAACGAAGCGACACAGGAAACCGCACTGCTCGCGATAGTAAGGAGCGCGCTCGACGCGACCGGGCTCTGGGACGAGCTTGGCACGGAGTGGCTGGTGCTCGACTGCGAGCTACTGCCCTGGTCTGCCAAAGCGGGGGAGCTGCTCCGGAGCCAGTACGCACCAGTCGGCGTGGCGGCCACAACGACGCTGGCGGCTGAGCTTGCCGTCGCGGAGGCGGCGGCCTCGCGCGGTGTCGCTATGGACGAGGCCAACGGGCGACGACGCGCACGCCTCGAGATGGTCGAGCGCTTCGTTGAGGCCTACGGACGCTACTGCTGGACGGTCGGCTCGGTCGACGACTTGCGCCTGGCTCCGTTCCAGGTCCTCGCAGGGGAGGGCAAGGTCCACGCCCTCACCCGCCACAGTTGGCACCTCGAGGTCATAGGACGGCTCTGCGATGCCGCACCTGGGACGCTCCGCCAGACCGTCGCGATCACCGCCGACCTTTCCAACGAGGAAAGCAAGTCCAATGCCGTCGAGTGGTGGGAGAAGCTGACGAGCTCAGGAGGTGAGGGCATGGTCGTAAAGCCCCTTGAGGTCGTCCACCGCGGGCGGAGAGGGATCACGCAGCCCGGCGTCAAGTGCCGAGGGCCGGAGTACCTGCGCATCATATATGGGCCCGAGTACACCGATGAGGAGAACCTGTCGCGGCTACGTGAACGTGGCCTCGGGCACAAGCGCTCGCTAGCCTTGCGAGAGTTCGCCCTCGGCATTGAAGCTCTCGAGCGCTTCGTCGCGGGGGAGCCGTTGTACCGGGTCCACGAGTGTGTGTTCGGCGTGTTGGCACTTGAGAGCGAACCTGTTGACCCGCGGCTTTGACTGAACGGCGGCCGCGGGACTGCCCGTACGTCGCCCGGCCCGGGAGGACCTGTCGCGCGGGTGCCTGGCGGTCGGGCGTGGCGGAGCCAGTCCGATGTTCCGCGCATCCCGATGGCCTATCCCGGACCGGCCCCGCGAATGATCCCGCGCCTTCTACCCGAGGCTTGTCCCCCGATTGTTAGGGTGCGCCAGCGTGACCCTGGCCGGGACAAGCTCATCAACTACGAGAGGGACCGCCGGAACGACTACGGGAACAGCAAGAAGTCGGGGAGGAAGGGGGTGCCCTGGCGAGAATCCTGGGTCAACCGGAGTTTTCGGCGCGCCGTGAGTCGGTCACTGGTCACCCAAGACCCGGACACCACGGACGACCGGGTCGCCGCTCTTCGGGGGGTAGAGTGGCGCAAAGTGCCCGGCTTGCCCCTGGGCCTTTGGGTCGTGAGGAAGGGCGGAGTGCGCGCCAGCAACGATGGCGAGCGCCGCGCAGACGCCAGCGGCCTACGCCAGGAAGCTGAGCGACGGCTCCTAAGTGATGATGGCCGTCGGCGTCCAGCACCTCTCGGCCTCCTAACTAGTGCCACGCGCCTCGGCGCCATACCGGCCAAGCACATGTCCACGCACGCCATCAAGACCGAGCTCCAATCCCTTCTGCAGACGCTGGCCCCCGACAAGCGGTGGCCCAAGCGACCAGGCATCACGGAGCTTTCGGATTTCGCGCTCCACCGTTTCAGCCCCGAGGACAACGACCCACGCGTTTGGCGCGCCTTAGAGCTGGCCTCAGTGATGTGGTTCCACGAGCGCTCGTAGTCCCGCGGACCCCCATCGTCCGCCCATGATGCCGCCTGACTTCAAGCGATCACCGCAACAGCCCACCCTGTTCGAGTTGGATCGAGGTCGGAGGTGATGTTGTGGAGCGGTTGTCAGACCAGGAGCGCCATCGGATCGCCGAACTGATGGCGCAGGGCGTCCCGCCGAGGGGGATCCGGGCAGAGTCCCCCGTTCTCGGCATGCAGTAGCACGGGCCATCAAGGCGTTGTTGAAACCTCCCAAGGGTGTGCCGGCCCGTTCGCCGTTGCGGTTGTCTTTGGCTGAGCGGGAGGAGATATCTCGTGGGCTGGC
>Ga0326728_10014511_pt1 | contig 16712 bp, 13 predicted proteins | sample MB3enrmetagenome_FD_207602 | JGI IMG/M metagenome (GOLD analysis project Ga0326728, IMG submission 207602) | Lab enriched peat soil microbial communities from McLean, Ithaca, NY, United States - MB31MN | ecosystem: Environmental > Terrestrial > Soil > Wetlands > Peat | place: USA: New York...
TCGAGCCGCGTCATGCGCTCGGGCATTGGCGTTTCCAACACGCTGTGCTGGAGCGCCGACGGCCGCACATTCTTTTTCGGCGACACGCTGGCCAACGAGATTCGCGCGTTCGACTACGATCTGGAGACCGCCGAGATTGGCCAAAGCCGCAGCCACTTCGCCGGTTTCAACCGCGGTGGACCAGACGGCTCGGCGATTGACAGCGAAGGCTGTCTTTGGAACTGCCGGTTCGGCGGCGGCTGCGTCGTGCGCGTCGCGCCCGACGGAAAGGTCGCCCGGATCATCGAGATGCCCTGCGCCGACATAACTATCTGCGCTTTCGGCGGAGCGGACATGAAGACTCTGTTCGTGCTCTCGGCCTCCATGCTCGGACATGCCGGCGAACGGCTCGCCGGCAGCCTTTTTGCGATCGATGTCGACGTGGCGGGCCTGCCGGAACACCGGGTGAAGACGGACGCGATCTGAGGTGGCGGCGTCCCTCGCCTTCCAACCAGATTGCAAACGGAGGAATCCACGAATGGACCCGGACATGTCCCGATCAATGCTCGCCGCCGCCGAGAAGAAGGCGATGGAACTTGGCATCCGGGTCGCGATTTGTGTTGTCGACGCTGGCGGCAACATCGTCATGTTCGAGCGCAGGAACGGCCCCCAGCTCGCCTCGACCGTCATTGCCCAGGGCAAGGCCTACACGGCCGTCGCCCGGCGGGCGCCGAGCGGTAACCTGTGGCCGATCGCCCAGCCCGGCGCCGCCGGCTATGGGATCAACACGATCGATTCCTGCTTCGTCCTTTCGGTGGGCGGCGTGCCGATCATTTTCGGTGACGACGTCAGCGGCGGCATAGGGGTCAGCGGCGGCACCGCCGAGCAGGACGAGATCTGCGCCCACGCCGCACTTTCCGCACAGCTGGATCCTACGTCGACCGCTTGCGGGTCAAGACACACAAAGGAGAAAATGGAATAAAAGCGATCGGCTTCGATCTCAATGGCAAGGTCGCCCTCGTTACCGGCGCAAGCCGCGGCATCGGCCGCGCCATCGCCATCGCGCTCGCCAACGCCGGCGCCGATGTCGCCGTCACAAGCTTGAACCCCACTTCGCTCGCAAGTGTCGCGCAGGAGATCCGCGGTCTCGGTTGCCGCGTCGTGTCGTTTGGCGCTGACCTCGGCAACGTTGCCCAAATACCCGGCCTCGTGAGCGCGGCCGTCGAAGCGCTTGGCCCGATCGACGTCCTGATCAACAACGCCGGCGTCAATCAGGTCGAGCCGTCGCTTCAGGTAGCGCCGGAAACCTGGGACCACCTGATGGGCGTGAATCTCCGCGCACCATTCTTCCTGGCGCAGGCCGTAGCCGGCGGCATGATCGAGCGCAAGAGCGGCAAGATCGTCAACATCGCCTCGGACGCCGGCGTCAACGGCTATCCCCAGCACGCGGCCTATGGCGCGACCAAGGGAGGACTGCTGATGCTGACCAAGATTCTCGCCGTCGAATGGGGGCCCTACAATGTCCAGGTCAACGCCATCTGCCCTGGAGCAACCTGGACCGACATGACCGCCAAGGCAATGGAAATCCCGGAGGTGCGGGACGAGATCCTGAACCGAGGCGTCGCCGGGCGCATCTGCGAGCCGGAGGAAATCGCGGCGGCGGCAGTCTTCCTCGCTTCGCAGGCCTCCAACATGATTATGGGCGAAGCGCTCTGCATCTCGGGCGGGTCGGTCGCGCGCTAGCTGCTGCGCGATCCTTTGAAAAAGGAGGAGAAGAACAGTGGAGACACGGGAGAAGCCGCTAGCTAGCAAGGTCGCCCTAGTCACTGGCGCGAGCAAGGGCATTGGCCGCGCGACGACGTTGCAATTCGGCCATGCCGGAGCGGCGGTCGTCGCCGTCGCCCGAACGAAAGCAAAGCTTGACGCGTTGGGCGAGGAAATGGCGACGATCGGTGGAGGCTATCTTGCTGTTGTCGGCGACGTCGCCGAGAAGGCGACCGCCGACGCGGCGATAGCGGCGGCCATGGAGCGATTCGGCCGGATCGACTTCATGATCAACAACGCTGGCGTCGGAAGCTACGACGCGTTTACCGCGTACTCGGTCGAAGACTACGACCGGATCATGAACACAAACATGCGCAGCACGTTCCTGTTCACCAGCGGGGTTGTGCCGATCATGAAGAAACAGAGCAGCGGCCTCATCCTGCAGGTCGCCTCGCAGGCCGGCATCCGCGGGTTCCCCCGCGAAGCAATCTACTGCGCTACCAAGCATGCCCAGGTCGGCTTCACCAACGCTCTCAGGATGGAGTTGCAGCCTTATGGCATCAAGGTCGCCGTCGTCTGTCCCGCCGGAGTGAAGACGGAATTCGCCATCGGCGATGGCCGCACGCCAGAATTCGTCGCGAATTCGGGCTTCCTGGAGGCCGACGACGTCGCCGAGGCGATCCTGTTCGCCGCCAAACAGCGTCCGAACGCACGCATGGCGCAGATTAATTTGATCGCGCTTCAGGAAGGTCTCTAACGCTCACAGGGCGGGGGCCCTGACGAGTCCCAGACGGAGGAGCCCAGAAGCCGATCGAGCGGTCGCGTACGAACGCCGAACGGCGAGGGCGTTTGTGGTTGATCGCGTGCGCGTCGCCGGGCCCGTCGTCCTAGTGTTGTGTCTCTGACGTAGGATTCCAAAATCTTGCCGGGTGTGCGAATCCTTGCGCATGGGCAAGATCGAACGCATTGACGTCTCGGCCGATGACCGGGAGAGGCTGCACCGTTTGGCGCGGGACCGCAATACGCCGCAGAAAGTGGGTGACGTATCGATCCATGTGTCAGGAGAATTGAAAGGGGTACTCGTTCTTGGCCGACCAAAACCTTGAACGGAGCACCCCCATGCCGCAGCGACCCTTCGCAAGTGGCGCCGCTGCTCGAACAGATCGATGCGGAAATCGCCAGCGTCACGGCTGATGGCGCTTATGACGGGACGCCGACCTACGAGGTGGTGGCCGCTTACGGCGAAACCATCTCGGTGATCATCCCGCCCCACGTGACGGCGGCGCCCAGCAATGAGGCCGGGCACAACCCGTCCCAGCGGGACCAGCATATTGCCTCGATCGCAGTCCGAGGAAGGCTGGGCTGGCAGAAAGAGACCGGCTACGGGCGACGCGCTCTGGCTGAAACGGCGATGGGCCGGTACAAGGCCATCATCGGTCCCGGCCTGCGGGCGCGCAGCTTGTCTGGCCAGCGCGCCGAAGCGACTGCCGGCGTAGCCGTCCTCAACCGTATGCTGGAAACTGGACGCCCGGATTCCGTCCGTTGTCCAAGCAGAGCAGCTTAAGTCACCGGGGAAGGGGGCCTGCGCCCCGATCGATATCCATGCAACAACGCCCACCAACAATCATCGTTACGCCCGGGTGCCATCCCTCAATCCTTCCCCTCGCCGATGCACTCCTCGACAATTGCGTCTGCCGCGTAGATATGGTCAGCGAAGTCGCCTCGTTCAATGTTAGCGCAATCTGACTTGAGAATTGATCGTTCTGGGCAGGGGCCGCGCTTAGCGGCCTCTAAAAACGCCGGCGAGCGCCAGCGGGTGAGGCGAACGCGCCAACTGAAGCCTGGACCTAATCTTTTATCGCCTCGACCTGGTCGTCTGCGGCCTGAAAGCTCTCGCCTTCCGAGGGCCTGATCACGTATGCGTGGAGATGGTTGAGGAGTAGTCGCTCGACGATGCCAGATTGGCCTGCGTACGAACCGACCGAAACCTTCAGATGGGCTCCAACTCGAAAGCGAAGCTTGGCGAGCGCAGCTTCGCAGCGGGCCTTATCCAAGATGGCTTTCGCGCTTAAGGTCTCTGCGTGTTCAATTCCGAGCATGCGATCTGCAAAGACGTAAGCCTTTCGCAGAGGCTCAACGGCCTCCGCCGCCTTTCCGGCGACAAGGAGCCTCTTTCCTTGCTCCAAAGAATCTCGTCGCACTTGATCGAGTTGTTTGTCGTCGAAGGGGAAGGTGAAGGGCACCCAGTCGGACTTGACCCCGTCGGGGTTCTTCACCTGGAACTCATAGCCTCGCCATGAGAGGGAAGCCTCTATCGGCTCGTCACCGCTCGCAACTTCCAGATAATCGCCGAAGTAGATGTTTGGGAGACGCCAAAAATAATCGGACTGCCCTGCGGGTAGCCCCTCGCACCTGCGACGGTACGTCGTCGTCACGCCAGGAACAAAGTTGCTCCCGCGGAAAATTATCCCCGCCCGATAGCCGCGATGAAGGCCGCCTTCGACGTATTCGAGAGGCGACCAAGTCACTTCCTGTAACACAGGTTTCTGTCGATTGCCGGACGCTGCATGGTAGCCTCGCAACGCCACTTCCGCCGAATTATGGAAAGGTACACGGCCAGGCTGCTTCGGCATCATAGTCGTACGAACGAGGGTGAGCCAGGACACATCCTTCATGGCGGCGCGCGCGAGCAGCAGGCTAGCCTGACCGAGGCCCTGGGTGACAGCGTCGAGCCTCGTGTGGACGTCGGTTTTTTCCCGCTCCAAGTCGAGAATGCACTCCTGGGAGGCGCCCTTGGTCTTCTCAAGTTCCTGCTCGATGGTGCTGAGCCGGTTTTGAAGTTCGTCGCGATCGGCGACCAAGTCGGGGTTGAGCCCAGCGGCGATCTGCTCGCGAACCTCTGGCGCCGCCTCCGTAATTTTGTCCAGCAGGTAGCGCGCGGCGTCAGAGGTCTGTTTCTGACGCTCGCGCAAGTGCGTATAGAGCTGATTGACGAACTCGGCGTTGAGCGAATTCTGGAGGTCAGCGACGTCAGAAAACTTTGCGATCCACGGCACTGGGTCACGCTGCTTCAATTCGAGAAGCATGCTCAGGGTCGCCTCATCGAGGCCTTGCGGGGCGGCGCTCTTAAAGGCATCCTTGTTCTTGCGCCAGACCTCGTAGAAGTTCAAAACGTCGTGGTGCACGAAGATGAGCACTGGTTTGCCGAGATCGAGCGCATGCCTCAATTCCGCGTGCGTCGGCGAACAGCCCACGAATTGCGAATATGGTCCCCAGTCCTGGAAAGATGCTCCATACCGGCGATCGATGACAACGATGACGAGTGAGCATTCCTCCAGGACCCGCAAGCAGGCCACATAGGGAGGCATTCCATCGGTATGGGGGAAGCTACTTTCATCGCTCATCTGCGGAGTGATGCCGAGCTGCTTCAGCCAGGCCCCCACCGCCGCGCGGAGGTCACGTAGCTCGTAACAGCTCGAACTGACGAATACGTGGAGTTGGTAGCTCACTTGAACACTCCGATGAGTCGCGATTCGTTGTCACGCCTTTCGGATAAGGTAGGGATGCGGGACAGGTTTGGCCACACTGTTCGTGCTTCGTAGAGGTCATCTACATCAAGCGTTCCGTTCGTCCTTGGCTGTCATTTCGAATTCCAAATAGTTGACAGATAGGCTTCGTCGCGAGCGCCCTTTAGAGCCGCAGGCGGACGATGGCCGCGTCCGAATCAGCCATCTCTGAAAGCGATTGGACCGACCGAGATCGAAGTTGTGAACATGCGCGCCGTCTTGACCCCCATCATCCGCGCCAGTCGCAATTGGTCCCGCCGCCGATCGGCGTCGGGACCCTACGCCGGATGACATGCGGCGGGCCGGCCGCGGTTTCGCGCCAAACCGCGCCAGACGTCGCGAATCGGCGGCGCGTGAACGCTTGGCGCGCGGCCACCGCGCGCCTATCACAAGCCCATCACGCGCGTGGGAGGCGGACGTGCCGGCCGACCTGTCGGAACTGGTCGCGGGCAAGAGCGAGGCCCTCGACGTCGAATACAAGCGTTGGATGGACACATCGTCGCCCGAAGCGCGCGCCAAGCTCGCCAGGCACATCGCCGCGCTCGCCAATCACGGCGGCGGCTATCTCGTCTTCGGCGTCGACGACGACACGCGCGAGCCAATGGGCGAAACGACATTCGACCGCGCGAACTTCTCGCAGCGCGCCCTCGCGGGGATCGCCGAACGCTACCTCGACCCGCCGCCCCATCTCGACGTCGACGACGCGACGCACGCCGGCGTCGCCTACGCCGCGGGAAGATGTGTTAGGATGTTCCTTGCATGATTCCGCTGTTAGCGGGGACGACGCGAAACTGGCCTCTCACCGGCTTGTATCGAAAGGCTAATTCGGACTTAGAGGGACGAAAGTTGGCGGCATTCAAAAGCTTCAACTCGTTGCTAGGGCGCTTACAACATACGAGCGGCTCTGACCTTAATGACTGTCTCCGTGAGATTCTCGAATACCCCGACGGACTGGATGACGTTGTCCGCGTTATCGATTCAAAAATCGACAAGGGAGACTACATACAAGATGACATTCTCGCAAAATTGATCATCAAAAGCCAGTATACCGGCTTATATCAAAAAGTACGTGAGCGATTATTGAACAACGATTGGACGGCACTAGCGCTTTACAAAAGCGCGTACCCTGATCCGGATATCGAAAACATCCTGTGCGATAGGTTGTTTAAAGTTCAGCTTGACGACGCGCAGCCCTTACGGCGCCATATCGTAAATGCGATGGCTGAGGTCGGCTCAAAATCTGTATTACCAACTCTGGAAGCGGTACTTGTCGAGATTGAGCCGAGCGTCACGGTTAGAACAATGTTTTTTGATTCGCTAGGAACGCTAGGTGCTCTTGAGGCGAAAAGTCGTGAAGCGTTTCTGAGTAGTATTGCCAACGCGATCAACGCCGTCAGCACTCGAGCGTCCGATGACGTCGCCTGCATGCGACTGCGTGGAGGCCCGCGGGTGGCTCGGGAGGCCCCGCCAATCGCCGAACTCATCGCCGGCGGTGAGAGCGAGGGGGTCGAGTTCAAATCGACGCTCAGAACCAATTTGCACACGGGCCAGCCCGACGAAAAAATGCAGATGGCGGTCCTGAAGACCATCGCTGCATTCCTCAACGCGGGAGGAGGAACGCTTCTTATCGGCGTGGCCGACGACGGAAAAGTGATCGGACTTGCCGCTGATGGATTCGTGAGTGATGACAAGATGAGCCTGCACCTCGTGAACTTGTTGCGCGACCGAGTCGGGGAATTGTTCCTGCCTTACGTCCATCCCGAGTTTGTTCAGCACGACGGTGGTCGAGTCCTATCTGTCCGCTGCGAGCGAGGCCCGAAACCGGCTTTCGTCAAGGATGGATCGATGCAACGCTTCTTTGTTCGCGGCGCTAACGCCACCGTCGAGCTGTTGGGCCCGTCCGTCATTGAATACAGCTCGCAAAGGTTCAAGTAGAAGGACGTCGAGTAATGCGCCAGCGCGCTCATGACCGACGAAAGCGCGATCTATCCCGCGATGGGCCGCGAGCTCGCCAATTATGAGACTGTCAACCACTCAGCGAACGAATACGCGCCTCTTGGAACTCGCCAAGATCGCCGATGCGCGCGCCGCGTCACTATTCACTCATAGAATCGTGCGGTGAGCCGCGAGCGGGGAGCGTTTGACATGATCGGCAAGATAAAGACTCCGCAGGAAGTGCCCTCGGCCCGCAATCCGCAAACCGAAATGAACAGTGACCTCATCCTTCACTCTTCCGACCTCTTGCCGGGCGATGTGCTGCTATACAGGCCGCGTAATCCGAACAACATTCAACGAGGGATATCGAAAGCGACGAACAGCCCATACACGCACGCCGCGATCTATCTTGGCGACGGCTGCATTGCTGAATCGGGCTTCCCACTCGGCGTGGCCAGGAGCGCACTCGAACGCTCGTTGCGCGACAGCCAATGCGTAGCGGTCTTGAGGAGTCAGCTTGTCTTTGGCGATGACCGGCCCACCAAGCTGAATGAGTTTGTCACCGCAGTTCTCAAAGAAGGCAATTTCTACGACTTTATAGGTGTCTTAAATTTCCGGCAGCGTAGCGCGAATTACTTTATGAACCAGCTCGAGTTCATCCGTAATAATTATGGTACATTCGCATCGAAAGAGGAGTTTGCCAAGAAGTATTTCTTTTGCTCCGCATTCGTGGTCGCCTGTTATGCGATCGTCGGCATCATCGGCGAGTCGGCGCAAGTCGCATATCAGCCGAGTTTCTTTTCGCCCGGACACCTGTACCAAGACCCCACCTTCGGCTGGCTACTGGGCTATCTGTTACCAGAAGATGGATCGATCCCACCCGACGATCCACCACTATCTCAGGCGACCTTGTGGCGCGACAACTACGGTGCACGTTGGTGGTGATCTGAGCGGCCCGCCCGACGGCATCTGCGTCGATGCAACTGGCGCAGTCTGGTAAGGTCAGCCCCATGCCACATTCATCGCCGAGCAGCGAGCGTAGGTCTGCGTCACCCAAGGGGAGGGCACCTGTCAGCCTGACAGGCGGGCAAGGATTCCGCTCGGAGAACCCGGTCGCCGCGCGCTTTCTCCTCGACATGATCGCCGGCACCAACACACTCGGTGCTGACTTCGGCCGCGTGGTTCGCGTTGACTGGCAAACGCGCGATGCGGGGTGGCTCATCGACGACCTCGCCGTCACTTGCGTGACTGTGGACGGCCACGAGCGCGCGGCGGGGATTTCAGTCAAGACGCATGAGCAGCTCAGCTCTAGCGGACTTTCATCGGAGTTCACGCGACCCGCCTGGAAGCAGTGGCTCGGCCTGGAAACAAGCCGTGTCTTCCGGCGTGGTATCGACGCCATCGTGCTCGCGACCGGAGAGCTCGACGGCGCGGTCAAGGCAGCTTGGACCGCCCTTTGCATCCAGGCGGCAGCTGTTGAGGCCGATCCGGCGCGGCTGGCGGAGCGACTCGTCGACGGCGCGTCGCGCGAAGGCTCACAGTCGTCGCGGACGCAGCGCGCGATCTTCGAAAGCCTTCGGAAGCCGGCCGATCTTGGCCCGGAGGTGGATGGCGCGGAACGCGCCAGTTTCTTGCGCGACCTACGCGTCCTTCACTTCGACCTTCGCAATCCCAACGCAAGCGACGTCACCGACGTGATCCGTGTTTGCCAAGCCTGCTTAACTTCGGGCGACGCCGAAGAAGCTCGCCAACTCTGGGACCGTCTAGTCGGAATCGCCGACGAATTGCGCCCGCTCGGCGGTTCCCTCGCCCTGTCAGGTCTGCTCGGAATGCTCCGCGGCCAGTTCCGCCTGCGCGACCACCCCGACTATATCGCGGATTGGACTTCGCTGATCCGCCTGGGCGCGGAAGCCGCCTCTGATGTCGACGAGCAGATCGGCGGGCAAAGCATCGACCGCGCTGCGGTAAGCGAGAGGCTGGAAGCGGCCGTTGCGGGCAAACAGGTTCAACTTCTGGTTGGAGAGTCCGGCAGTGGCAAGTCCGCGCTCGCGAAACGAGTAGCCCTAAGCTCGTTTCCCCGCTTCGTCTGGCTGACGGGCGCCAACCTCGACTATGCGAATGAGCCTGCGTTCGAGCATGCACTCGGTCTCGCGCATCCGCTTACTGAAGTCCTGCGCGCCGCGCCCGAGTCCTGTCTCGTCGTTCTCGACGGCGCTGAAGGCTACTCTCCGAACGCGCTCCGCATCGCTGGCCACCTCATCTCCGGCCTCGCCGATGGCTCTGCCGTGCATGTGCGCGTCGTCGTGACGGTGCAGTTCGAAGGAGCGTCAGCTATCATGCGTGATCTCGTGCATCATGGCGCTCCCGAGACGGCACTCGTGACGTTTCTTCTTGATCGCCCACGCGATAACGAAATCAATGCTCTAGTCGCCACCCTGCCGCAGCTCGGCTGGGTGGCGCATCGCCCCGAACTCCGGCCGCTACTCTCCAACCTCAAAGTCCTCGATCTCGCCGCGCGGACGCTCCGTTTGGAGCAGGCGCTGGGCAGCGAGCCCGTTCGCGGATTGACCGGCCTGATCGATGTTCTCTGGGACGATTGGGCAGGCGAAGGCGCCGCGGCATATAGCAGAACGCATATCCTCCAGTCGATCGCCGCCGCGGAGGCCGACAATCTGTCGACCGGCGTGACCCGCCTCTCTCTTGGGTACGCGGAGCAGCAAGGGCTGAAGCCGCTTGAGCAATCGGGTCTCGTACGCGTCCGCGACGAACGCGTGGTCTTCGCCCACGATCTGATTGGCGATTGGGCCCGCTTGCGCGTCCTGGTGGGCGACAGCCCTCTGTTCTCCCCGACCAGTCGCGAGCGAGTCAAATCACCGCGCTGGCAGAAGGCCGTTCGCCTCTTCGGTCAGCGTCTTCTCGAACAGACGGACAGCGGTCTTGACCAGTGGCGGCGGATCGTCGAAGACGCATCCGACCAGAGCGAAGACGCTAAGCTCATGCGCGACCTCTTCCTGGACGCGCTGTTTCTAGCGACCGACGCCGCCCGCCTCCTTGAGCGCGCCTGGCCAGCGCTTGTCGCAGGCAACGGGTCGCTTATTGGACGTTTACTCGACCGGTTTCTATTCGCCGGCACGCTGCCTGACGCTCGGATGCTTGCGCTGGTAGAAGGCTTCGACCCGCAGCTCGTCGAGCATGCCTTCCGCGTTCCGTTTTGGCCCTATTGGCCCCCTGTGATCTCAGTGCTGCACGCCCGTGCTGACGAGGTTGTTCAGTTCGCTCGGCACACAGCCGCGCGTGTGTGCGCGCTCTGGCTGCGGGCGACGCCAGTTGAAATCCAACCCGGCCATCCGATGCCATGGCGGCATGAGGCCGCCGAGCTTGCTCTTGTCATCGCCCGCGAAACGCAGGCGAGGAGTGAGGAAGACCGCTTCTGGGGCGGAGACGAGCCGCGCGTTGTGTTCGAGGCGGCGCTCTACGGAGCCTGCGATCTCCCCCGGGAAACGGCCGAGCTCTTCCTCGAGCTTGCCAGGCGGCGCGACCTGTCGCCCCCAGTCGCCGCGCGCGTGCGAGCCGCACTCGAAAGGCGCCGCGCAGAGCGGCGCGCGGCGCCAGAAGAGCCCAGAGCCTGGTCTGGGCCAGTCGGCTTTCCGCGCGGCAGGCGACGCGCGCCGTGGCCTGACGGACCGCGCTCAGCGGTCAACCACACTGTGCGTGACGTTTGTCTCGACGGAACTGCCTTCGTGTCGCTGGTGCAGGCCGACCGGAACGCCGCCCTCGAAGTGCTTCTTGCCGTCTGCATCGAGGAGCCCAAACACGACGACTACATGAGTTCCTCCGCGATGGAGGACTACGGTCTCGCCTTCTGGCATGCCGGCGAACCGCCGATGTACTTCCGCGGGCCGTTCCTGCAGTTCATGCGCGAGGCCCCCGAACAGGGCCTGACTTTTGTCCTCCGCCTGATCAACTTCGCGACAGCGCGCTGTGTCGGACAGCAGCGTTGGGGCGTCACGGTCCAGGTCGACGGCCAGCCCAAGCTCTGGCTTGGCGATAACCGCATCTTCCGATGGCACCATGACTGGCCTACGGGGCATGGCGGTGCGCTTTTACAGTCAGTTCTCATGGCGCTCGAACGTTGGTTCTACGAGCAGATTGAACAAGGACGCGATGTCGGGTGGGCTGCGCGACGGATTATTGGCGAGAGCGAGTCCGTGGCATTCGCCGGTGTTCTTCTCGACATCGGCAAGCGCCATCCGGCGCTCTTCGGTGACGTTCTCAAACCGCTCTTTACCGCCTGGATATTCTGGGATTGGGACTGGAGCATCACAACGCTGCGCGCTAACGGGCAATCCGGGATGCTCGGCTATTGGGGTGGCCAGCCACCACAGGCGATCAAGCTTGGCCGTAATTGGTACCGCATGCCGCACCGGCGCGTGTACCTCCTCGCACCGGATGGTCCGATCGCACGTGATTTCCTTTCCAAGGAAGAACATCGACCATTTTTCGCGGCCGTCCGCGCCGACTGGAGAGGGCAGCTCGCAGAGTCCAACCGCGAAAGCGGCCACTTGCGGCTCATCATCGAGCGGATTGATCCCGCCAACTATACGTTTCCGGCCGACAGCGAAGAAGGCGAGATCAGTTTCGCATGGCCCGAGAAGATTGCGCGCGAGAACGAGGAGCACCTGCAGCGAATCGTCGAGCAACAAAATCTCACTTCAATGCCCTACAGGTGTCGCAAGATCCTCGAAGTCGCCCAGCCCGCAGGCGAGGATCAATTGGCGCCCCTCCTCAATTGGCTTCAGACGCTAGACGAACGCCAACCCGTAGCGTCCGATGGCGCCGATGACGAACCGCTACAGCGCCTCGAAAGCGTTTTGACGGGTGGCATTGCCGTGCTCGTCGTCCTCCACCTCGACTGGCTGAAGGCTGATCCCATCCGCATCGCCTGGTGTCGCAACAAACTTCAGGCCATCGCCGATAATCCTCCGCCCATCGCACGCTTCGACTCTGAGCTCAGTGTCGGTTCGGAACGATGGGACGCGTTTGCCGCGGAGTGCGGCGTTCGGCTTCTCGCCGCCGATTCCTCCGATCTGCTCGCGCGAAAACTTGCCGCGCTCGGCGTCACAGACTTCCACTATTCGACAACCGGCCTGACAATGACGCGCGCCTTCGCGGCGCGCAGGGAGCTTGGTGGAGAGTTCCACCGTCTCATCGCGCTCACTCTACGCTGGGCGGCGTTGCGCGCCGTGAACGTTCGTGGCCCCGACGACGCGTTGCAGGCTGAGCAGAAGGCGTGGCCCGCCCGGAAGGCGGCGCTGATCCGCGAATTCATCGACGGAACCCTGCCCCTTCAGCTCCCGGACATCGGTCAGCTTAACCGGGATGCTCTCGCCGAGCGCGAGGCGCTCCATAGGAAGCGGTTTCCTCAGTATGTCGGCCCCCGTCAGCGCGGCGGCCGCAGCAGGCGCGCGCACGAAAAGCTCTCTCCTGAGATGCTCGGGTTCGACGGGCGCGTGCTTACCGCCGGCTTCGGCTGGCTCGACGTCTCGGCAGCGTCTTCGCCCGAAGAACGCGCGCGATGGCTCGACTTGATCCGCACGTTCCTCGATCTTGTGTTGGCTAACCTGCCCGAAACCGACGACGCCGGTCATCAGGAGATCGATGGTCTCCCGACAGATTTCGACAGCTGGGTCTTCAGCCGTGCAGTGGAGGCGATCGTCGTCATGACGCCCGCTGAAGACTCCGCCTTGCTGTGGGAGCCCATCCTAAATCTTGGCGCGCCCGGGCATCACTGGGTCGAGCGCTTCTACTCGAACTTGTTCACGGATGGCGTGCGTGCAGCCGCTTCCCCGCAGCAGTTCGTCACCATCTGGCGCACAATGATTGAATACGCGCTTGCGAACCCCCGGTGGGACCGCACCACGCAAGGCAGCTACGGGCTCGATGAAATGGTCTTCGAGCTGCTTGGGTTCGATAGCCGTTGGGGCGGCCTCCCCCAGAACCCCGAATACGCCGCGGCGGTTGGCTCTCTATCGGATGTGTTCGCCGCGGCGGCCGGGAAGTGGTTCGCGATGCAGCACGTAACGCGCGGCTTTCTGCGTTTCGCAGTGCTGCCTGCTGCCGGCCGACTCCTGCTGCCGGCCCTCTCTTGGCTCGGCCCGATATTCAGCGGTTTTCGCGACTACGGCTGGCGAGATGGCGTCGAGGAGGCCCTCGTCAACTACCTCCGCCGCTGTTGGGAGCTTGAGGGATCGAGGATCGCCAACGACGCTCAGCTAAAACAGGCGTTCCTCACCTTGGTCGCGACGGCGGTTGCACGCGGTAGCCACCCCGCCCTCGCACTTCGCGATCGAATCGCCGGTTGATGACGTGGTACAGCCTGGGAACGAACATCGCAGGCGTCCGCCATGAATCGTTGGCCGCCATCGCCCTGCCGACGTCCAGCTAACGTGGCGGCGTTGATGCTCGGCGGACTCACGTGGGTCTTCGTCACGTGCAATTGATAGAGACGAAGATCCTCGCTGGTGGCGGTATCGGGCGAGCGGCCGAGGAAAGCCGCGAAGTTCTTGACGTGGCGAATGTAATCCCTCTGGACCTTCTCCGCGAAATGCCGCGCCGTCATGTCTTCGATCATGCGCTGGCGCAACGGGCTGATGAGGGTTCCGACGCGGGACGTCCGTGAACTCGATGAGCTGCGCAGCGCGCAGCTCATTTTCGTTTTCGAGCGAAGTGAGTAGCGTCAAGGACAGCGGCTAGCGGCGAGACGGTCGAAATCGCGGATTCCGACTTCCCAGCGACGCGGAAATGTCGCAGTGTTCGTCGCAACCGTGCTTCAAACGGCGCGTCTCGGGCGACGAAGGCTGGGAATCACAATGAAGCCAGAAAAGCTATCTGTGCACGACCTATTTCAAAAAGAGAGGCGGTATGTCGTTCCTCTTTAGCAGCGGGCCTACATCTGGAACGAAGAAGATCAGTGGCAGCCGCTTTGGGAAGACATTGAACGTCAGGCTGAGGCGTGCATCGCAAGCAAAAGTGGCGTTCCTCTGCGATCGCATTTTCTCGGCGCGATCGTCTTAAATGTCGAAAAAATCGTCGGCAGGGCCGTCGCACGCTCCGAGGTCATCGACGGTCAGCAACGGCTCACTACATTGCAGTTATTTATTGGTGCCTTGCGTGATTTCGCAATCGGTAAGCTATCAACCCATGCAAACAAAATAAAACGACTGACTGTAAATGAAGATGAAAAGGAGGGCTCACCGAGCAGTTTTAAAGTCTGGCCTACAAATGTCGACCGGATTCTGTTTGAATCGGTAATGCTTTCCGGCAACCCGGCGACGCTTCGGGGTCAGTACAACCTGACCGAAAAGAGCGAGATGCCGCGCCTAATCTCAGCATATTGCTATTTCTACCGACAAATTGAGAACTTTTCATCTGGCGATAGCGCCGACGATGCGGCAACAGAAACGCGTATATATGGATTGTATCAGGCGTTGCGTGTGGGACTTCAGGTTGTTGTCATAGAGCTTGAAAATAACGATGATCCCCAAATGATATTTGAAACATTGAACGCGCGCGGGCAGCCTTTGCTACCTTCCGATTTGATCCGAAATACAATCTTTCACCAAGCTTTCGGTGATACCGAGCATTACGAAGAAGAGAATTATGCCGAATCACTTTACAATCGATACTGGCGATATTTTGATGATGATCGATTGAAAGAGCCGATCAAGGGTGACGATCGGTATTGGTATGTCGAAGAACGGCAAGGACGACTTACAAGGCCGAGAATTGATCTCTTCATATTTCATTTTCTTGTTATGAAAACGGGTAAGTTGGAATTATCGATCGGGCACTTGTTTCAAGAATTTCGCGATTGGCGCGATGTATCCTCAGATTCATTGGAGTCGTTTCTCGCCGATCTCAAAAGATACGCGTTTATATTTCGCGACCTCGTTGCTCCGAGCGGGCGGGATCGACTTGCACGATTTTCTCGTCGACTTCGCTCATTGGACACGAGCACTGTCTATCCATTCCTCATGTACATAGATGGACTTCCGACTGAGACACTTTCAAAGAGTGATCGAGACTGGATTTTGGAAGACATTGAGAGTTGGCTCATTCGACGTCTTGTCTGCCAACTGACTAACAAGAATTACAACAATTTCTTTGTCGGACTTTTGAACAAGGTTCGAAGGACTGTTGAAGGCGTGCCCGGCGAAAACATGACGTTAACGCCAAGCGCCCAACAGCGCCCGCTGAGCGCAGAGATCAAAGCGGCAGTTCGAAGTGAACTCACTCGATCGAAAGAGGACACCCTTATATGGCCGACCGATCCGGATTTCGAATCGGGCTGGCTGCGCGCAGCGGTCTACGTGAAATCCCGGCCAGATCGCGCGGTCATGCTCTTAAGGGCGATCGATTTAGAGCACTTCCCGGCATTGATGAATCGATTGTGATGGCGGCGGGGATTCCCTTCGCGGGCGAAATATGAGTCGATCGAGCCTCTGATTCGGGAGGCTCCGATGGTCGGTCGGCCGTATTCGGAAGAGTTTCGCCGGCGTGTGTTGGAGGAAGTCGCGGAGGGGAACTCGCGTCGCGGCGCGGCTCTTCGGTTCAAGGTGGGAGCGTCCTCGGCGATCCGCTGGAAGAAGCGGCTCGACGAGACGGGCAGCGCCGCCCCTGCGCCGCGGGCGGGCAAGAGCCGCTCGCCGCTGGAGGCGCACGCGCCTTGGCTGTTGGCGCTGATCGCCGCGGAGCCCGATCTGAGCCTGGCGGAGCTGACCCAGCGCGTCCAGACGGAGCGGGGCCAGAAGACCTCCGCCAGCGCAATGGATCGTTTTGTCCAGCGGCATGGGCTCAGCTTCAAAAAAAACTTTGCACGCCGCCGAGCAGGATCGGCCCGACGTGGCTCAGGCGCGTGAAGCCTGGAAGGCGGACCGGGCGAACCTCGACCCCGACAAGCTGGTGTTCATCGACGAGACGGGCGCTTCGACCAAAATGGTCCGCCTGCGCGGGCGATGTCGACGCGGCCAGCGGCTGTTGGCCAAGGCGCCCTTCGGACACTGGAAGACCACCACCTTCACCGCCGGCCTGCGCCGCAACGCGCTCGTCGCGCCCTTTATCCTGGAGGGTCCGATGAACGGCGAGGCCTTCCGGGTCTACGTCGAGAAAATACTCGTCCCGGCTCTGGCGCCGGACGACATCGTGGTGATGGACAACCTGCCCGCCCACAAGGTCGCGGGCGTGCGCAAACTGATCGCCGACGCCGGAGCCGAAATGCGCTTGCTGCCAGCCTACTCACCCGATCTGAACCCGATCGAAATGGCCTTTTCCCAACTCAAGTCGCACCTGCGAAAGGCCGCCGAGCGAACCGTGCCAGCCCTCTGGGACCGCATCGGCCAATGCCTCGACGAAATCACCCCGCAAGCGTGTGCCAACTACTTCGCCGAGGCCGGATATGCGCCATCTTAG
>Ga0326728_10014512_pt1 | contig 16711 bp, 17 predicted proteins | sample MB3enrmetagenome_FD_207602 | JGI IMG/M metagenome (GOLD analysis project Ga0326728, IMG submission 207602) | Lab enriched peat soil microbial communities from McLean, Ithaca, NY, United States - MB31MN | ecosystem: Environmental > Terrestrial > Soil > Wetlands > Peat | place: USA: New York...
CACCGTGCGCCAGATCGCCGACGCCTGATCCCACACCATCAATCGAAATGTAGTGCCAAGGCGCTCTTCCAGCGCCGATTCGCGTTTGCAATCAATATCTTGGTGATTCGTGGTGTTGAAGATCAGTGAAGGCACCCGCTCGCGATTTTCAATCCCCCTCGCCCCCTGTCTGGGGAAAAAGGATTCTTTGTTCGCCTCCGCGGGCGCGCACTCTCGCGGCCTCGCGCATCGTTCGTCGGCGTTGTCAAGCCTATGCTCGCCGGCCTGTAGGTCAGCGCCGCGTGATAGGCCCTACAGGATCACGACCGGCCCGATAGGCACGTGCCTACCGCCTTGCTCGCCTCAGCGAAGGGGTCGCTGCACGACTGGCGATCGTTCACGCCCCAATTCAGCGGGCGGCTACCGCGACGGTTGGAGGATTGCGCCGACTGCGCGAGGCCGGCGGCGGAAAAATCTCGCTGCTGCTTCCCATGTGCTTCCCAATCGGGGTTTCTGGGAAGCAGAGGGGCGATTGATTTCCGCTGAGTCATTGATTTCGATGGTGAGCGCACAAGGACTCGAACCTTGGACCCGCTGATTAAGAGTAAGAGAACCATCGTTTTCCTAAATCGTTGAGAAAGCGGAGAATGATGGTGTCCGCATCGACATTCCTTTATTTCATCTAGCATTTTCGTTGACACTCACTGACATCGCGCCCATATTTGATGCCGGCCGCACGCCATTCGTTGTGCGGACACGGTGCGGACATGGGGATCGCGATGGCCCTCAAACTCAACGAGAACGAAGTCAAGAGCCTCCCGGCGCCCGCTAGCGGGAACAAGGTCCACTATTTCGCGGGGGCCATCTTGCAAGGCGCGCAAGCGCCGCGAGGGTTCGGCGTCAGGGTCACGGCGGCCGGGGCCAAGTCCTTCGTCATGAACTACCGCCTGAAGGGGCGGGAGTACCGCTTCACGATCGGGGCATTCCCCGATTGGTCGCCGTTGCGCGCGGTCCGCGAGGCGCGGGACTTGCGCCAGCGCATCGACCGGGGGGAAAACCCTCTGGACGATCGCGCGACGCCCGCCAAGACGAAAACCGTCGCCGACGTTCTCGACGACTTTGTCGCGCGGCATGTCCTGAACAAGGACCGCCCCCTTCGCAGCGGCAAGGAATACGTCGGCGCCTTCGAACGCTTGGTGAAGCCGAAGATCGGCAAAATCGGAATATACGATTTGCGGCGCAGCCATATCGCCGCCATGCTCGATGCCATCGAGGCGCCGACAATGGCCGACCGGACCCTCGCCTATGTCCGCAAGGCCCTGAATTGGTATGCCGCGAGGGACGAGGCGTTCCATTTTCCGATGGTGCGCGGCATGGCGCGAACGAGGCCGCAGGAACGCGCTCGCCATCGCATCTTGAACGATGACGAAATACGCGCGATCTGGCCCGCGCTCGACAAGGCCGGGACATTCGGCGCGATCGTCAAGACGCTGCTTTTGACAGGGCAGCGCAGGGACGAAGTCGCCCAAATGAGACGCCATGAGATTGGCGACGATGGCCTGTGGACCATTCCGGCCGAGCGATACAAGACCAAGCGCCCGAACCACGTTCCCTTGTCGAAGGCCGCGCTCGCCGTCATCAAGGACCGGACGAGCGACCACGTGTTTGCGGGGCGTGATGGCGACGGGCCATTCAATGGCTTTAGCAAGAGCAAGGCGGCGCTCGACAAGGCGACGGGCGTAACCGGCTGGACCCTTCATGATTTGCGCCGCACCGCCAAGACGCTGATGGTTCGCGCCGGCGTCCGGCCGGACATATCCGAGCGCGTCTTGGGCCACGTCATCGCGGGCGTCGAAGGCACGTACGATCGGCATTCCTACGCGGACGAAAAACGCGACGCGCTGGAAAGGCTGGCCGCGATGCTTGAGCGGATTGCGCATCCCTTCCCGTCGAACGTGGCCACCCTCGGCGAAAAACGCCTGAGGGCGCAAGCATGACGAAGGCCATTCCATCCGACAGACTCAATCGTCGCATTCAATTATCGTCGATTAGCGATACCCGATGGGCCTCAATCAAAAAGCACATTCCCAAATCCGAAGCGTTGACGGCGGAAGCCGACGCGGGCCTGCGCCGCGAAATCATGGAGTGCTGTTCCTGGTGGCTCACGGAACGCGCCCGGCTCGAGGAAGGTCAGCGTTCAGCTGCGGCGATGCGAAGTCCCGGTAAACGACAACCTGCGCCGCTCGAGCGACTCGCCAAGGGGCTGCGGATGGCGGCGGACGCATGGAAAAACATCCCGGACTTCCACGATGATCGTCTCAGCGAACTTCGCCGGTTCGACGATCTGGAGGCAATGGCTCAGGATGCGGAGCGGCGGCTCACCAATTTCCTCAAACTCGGGAAGCCCAGAACCATAGAGTCGCCCTGGAATGAGTTTGTCCGCAAGGTGGCCGATTGCTGGCGCCGTGAAGGGATCAAGCCCGCGGTCACAGGGCGAGTTTACGATAAAGTCAGTGCTGAGCCATCGTCCTTTCAACGCTTCATGGCCGCACTGAACGACAATCTGTTGGGAGACCAAGGCAAGGGACGCGAAAGAAGTGAGCGCACCCGCGCGGCATTCGACGCGGGGATCGCGAAGGCTTTACGGGGCGGAAAAACGGGCAAAGCCCAGAAATAAGTCCCCGGACGATATTACGTGGGCGTCTTAGTTTGCCGTTCGCTTTCAACAGGTGGCGAGCGATGACGACTACCGGGCAACTCACGTCGGCAATGCGCTCCCGATCAAAGAAAGGAGCCTGCCGATGATCGACGATCGAAAAATTCCGGCCCTCGCCGGCTACGCCACGCAACGCGAAGTGGCGGCAGAGATTGGTATGTGCACGCGGACGCTCGACCGCTGGCGCGCGCTCGGCATGGGGCCGCCGGTCACAAAGCTTGGGCGCCGCATTCTCTATCGGCGCAGCTCGCTCGCCGCATGGCTCGCCCGCCAAGAGCAGACCACCCCCTAAGGCTTCCGAAGAGCTTGGTTCAAATCCTGAACCGCCGCGACGCACGAACGCGCGAACAGGGGCTCAGTTGTGAGCGCTCCTCGACACTTACCGAATCCCGTCCGGGCACGTCCCGCCTTTACGCCGGCAAACCTCGACGACCCGGCCGATCCGCGCGCCTCTATCGCGGAGCACGCGACAAGCGTGGCCTGTTGGGCGGGCCTCGCGCACGAGGCGGCGACGAAGGGCGACCATGCGCTCTTGGCGTATGCGACGCGAAAGGCGGCGGCCTGCGCCCGCGCATTCGCCGCCGCGCGGTCCGGGGAAGGCGCTGTAGGGGCTTTAGCGTTCGGCCGGTCACGTGGCGTCACCGAAGGCGTCGCCGCAGCCCTTGGCCTTCCTATTGTGTTCCCGACGCCGGCGACCTGGAAGCGCCTCGTCGGAATTGCGCCCGACAGAAACCGCGAGAAGGACGCGGCGCGATCGGAAGTGATCCGGCGTTGGCCCGACCACGCCGGGCCGTTCGCGCGCGTCAAAGATGTTAGCCGCGCTGGGGCGGCGCTGATCGCCGTCGGCGGCCTCGTGCGCGAGGCAATGGTGCCGATCGCCGATGCTCGACGCTGATCGGCGAAGCGCGCCATGCCGAACATGCAGGATCAAAAGGGGCGCAGCCGCCGGCGTAACCCGATCGGTGAGCAATTTGCAGCCCGCACGATCGCGATGCTCGAATCTCCGGCCTACAGGGTGTTGAGCCGCGCTGCGCTTTTCGCGCTTAGCCGACTCGAAGTCGAACTCGCGCACCACGGCGGCCACGACAACGGCGAGCTGCCCTGCACATTTGATGATTTTGTCGGGTATGGGGTGCACCGTCACAGCATTGCGCCCGCGTTGCGCGAGCTTGTCGCGCTCGGCTTCGTTCAGATCATGAGGCATGGCTGCGCCCTCAACGGAGACCAGCGGCAATCGAACTTGTACAGGTTGACCTATCAGCCGACGAAGAACGGCGGCCCGACGCATGACTGGCGCCGAATCAAGATGCTCGACGAAGCCCAGAGAATGGCGCTACAGGCGCGCAGAGAGGGCGACCCTCGCGCCCGCGCCCTCGGTCGCGCCCGCGTCCGAAAACAAAAGGCCAGTGGCAGTTTTTGCCGCGCACCAGTGTCGAAAATCGGCACTGAAACGCCTCAGTTGCCAGTGACGAAAACCGTCACTACTGGCGTGGCAAAAAGTGTCACTCCTATCTAGAATCTCGCCACCCCCGTCCCCCGAAAGGTGTGTCGGGCACACCGCTTACTTCCAAGTTCGGCATTGACAGGATCGATGGCAAGACTGTTGCGGGGCTCGTACAAGCCCGACTGCAAATGGCGGCTATGGCTGGCGAGCGTCGAGACGTTGAGGGCGGATCATGCGCGGCTCGCCAATGGACGCACGATCAACTGCAAACCATTTTTCAAAGTCACGGTCAGCATGGGGCAACCGCCCTCAATTCAGCATCCCAAATCGACGTGACCGATTGCGGGTTTCGGCGTCGTTCGCATGTGTCGGCATCCTTCGCCGGCCATCAATTCACTCGTCGAGTAAATTTTGTAACGGCGCCGAAAGCGCGTCCGCAATTCTCGCCATCACAAGTAGGCTGGGATTGCGCTTGCCGCGTTCGATTCCGCCGACGTAGGTCAGATCGATTTCGGCTTCAAACGCGAGTTGCTCCTGCGTCAGACCCTTATGCAGGCGAAGCCGGCGCACGTTCTTGCCCAATATCGATCGCCAATCGCGCATTGCGTGATCGGGCGCTATCGGGCATATAGTCTCTAGGGATTATAGTCCCTATCGGGGAGTTTTCGTTCCAAATGGCGATACAGCCAAGGCCGAAAATTTTGGCAACCGCGCGAGTTGTGCTGAAGGCATTGGCGTCCATTGTGGCGGGGTCCTGGCTAGCAGGATGCGCCGCCACCGAGGCGCCCGTCGCGACCGAGCCGGAGTCGACCGCCGAGTTGATCGCCGAGGTAAAGGCCGCACGAGATATTGCCGACAAAGCGTGGATGACTTGCGTCACGCCATTGCTACGGGAATTGGACGACGGGACTTCGGACCCGCGGTCAATTGCAATTGGCGCTCGCGCGGGCTGTCCCGAGCAGTTCAAGAAGGTAGTATTTGCATATCTTCCGACGGGCGGCAGCATCGCAGAAATGTTTCCAATCATGGAAAGCTCGCTAGACGAAACCTCCGTGAAGTTTGTGCTGGAACAGCGCGCAAGACGCCGTCATCGCCCCGGCGAGTGAATCAAAGGCCCGCGTCGCCAAGGGGGCCGTCGTCATCGGCCGTCCGCCGCGCCGCAGGACATCTAAGACCAGGCCGCCCGAGCTTGCCGCTGGCGAACAGCTTGACACGCTCGAATGGGCGAATCGGCATCCCCCGGTCGACCGAGTTTTCAAAATCGCCGCGAAAAAGAGGATGGAGGTGAACCGGCGCGCGCCGCGAACATCGGCGGCCCCACCCGTATGCCCCCCGGTCTTTTCGAGCCGGCGGACGATCGCGACGACGCGAACCGTCGAACAGGCGTTCCCCCGACTCGCCCCCATCCGCATTGCGGACATAGCGCGGACACGGAATTCTCTAGTTTCCGATTCGTGCGCCTAAGTCTTTGATTCGATGGTGGGCGCACAAGGGCTCGAACCTTGGACCCGCTGATTAAGAGTCAGTTGCTCAAAATGACCTCGGGCGTTCCTTCCACAGGTTTTCAATTTCTGCCACGGACAAGAACGCCCAAGTCGTAGCCCCGATAGTGCAGATGCGGACAAATCCACTATCTGACTGACCGCAAAGGGCGGATTGTGTTGAAAAACTCCAATTTCTGCGTCGATCACGATTCAAAAGGCCGTAGGCGGGCTTGACGAATAATCCGCCACGTGTCGCGGCCGGCAGGGGCGTGCCGCGCAGGGCTGTGCAGTTCTCTCTACTTGCGGCTCCCCGCGCCGGTTATCGCGGAACGCGGACGCCGTGTTTCGTAACTGAAAGATCAACTTTGGGCGCGACACTTGGCTGCGCGTTGTCAAGTTCGGGGCGCGCTGCGGCTGCCGCGCAGGGTGGAAACATGAGAACTGCACAGCCGTGATCTCGCCTATGACGGCGTCGTCCGCTTCTCCAAAGTCTTGTTCAAAGTTGCGTCGATGGTCAATCGGCGGTTCACCGATTTGGCGATCGTCCCGGTTCAGGTCGACATTCGAACGCGCCTGCAGTGCTTCGTGCTCGCGATGCTGGTCAAGGAATTCGGGCCCAAGCGCGTCTTTCGCGGCATCCGGACCGATATCGCGCTCGCCGAAGCCTTCGGTTCGAAGATGCCGGTGCGCTTTTATCGGCCGCAATCGCGCGCGGCGACGGACTACGCTCTGCTCACCGACGATATCCTGTCGGCGTGGAGGCGCTGACCGCCTTAGCGTCGACCGCGCCCTTCGGCGGCGCGCCGGCCGTTCGTCGGAAAGTCAAGCCGAGTCCGCGGCGGCGATGGTCTCGGCGTCGGCGCGATCGAACGGCGCGTCGGACCCCGCTTCGGCGAGAAACGCCGCGTGGATCTGGCGCTCGCTCGCCATCGTGTAGGCGCCGCGCAGCGCGCCGTCGAGGAAATCGGCGCAGGCGGCCCACCATTTGTCGGAGTCGTGGATTTCGGCCGCGAGCGCGTCGATATCGACGACCGCGCCCCGCAGCGACGTTTCGACGTCGTCGCGACCGCCGGCCAGCCGCCCGGCCGCCTCGCCCAGCAAGGCGCCGACCGCGGTCATCTCCCGCTCGAGGCGCGTCAACGCATCGGTCATGGCTTTTCCGCTCGCCTTGAACGACCCGATCGCGCCGAGCATGCGCTCGTCCAACGCGCTCAAGTGATCCGCGCCGCGCGCGCGGCCGGCCTCGGAGAACCGCTCGACGAAGGCTGCCACTTCGCGCAGCGCGGCCGGCAGCTCCTCGATGCCCTCGACGATCTTCGCGGCGTAGCTGCGCAGTTCCCGCGCAATGACGCTCAGGCCCTTTCCTCGTTCGCCGAGACGGCTCGATTTCAGCAGCGCGTTCGTGCCGATCATCGTCACGTCGACGATGATCTCGGACAGGCCTGCGGTGCGGCGTTCAAGGTCGGCCATCGTAGCGCCGACGGCGGCGGCCGCGCGATCCACGATGGCGCGCGCCTGACGACATTCGTCCATGATGGCGCGCGCCGCCTCCAGCCTGCGTTCGAGAGTCGCGAGAAAGGAATCGCCGCCTCCGCCGCCCGACCCGAACAGAGCGCGGTCGCGCTTTGCGAGTACGTCCGAGTCGGCGAGCAGCCCTTGCAGCGCCGCCGCGATCGTATCCATCTCGTCGGTGAACTTGCCGAGCGCCGCGCCGAGTTGACGCGATTGCAGGCGGCAAATCCAGGCGACCGCTACGTTTTGCGACTGGCGGTCGGAGGCCCCTCTACACTCGGCCCAGACGTCGTCGGCCGCGCCCTCCTCCAGCCGCTGCGCGGCGAGGCGCAGCGCTCTGCGGACGTGCTCGATGCGCTGGCACGTGCTGTCGCCAACCTGCAGCGCCATCACGCATTGACCGATTTGCACGCCGACGCGCTGCGATTGCGCGCCGATCTCCGACAGAGCGTCGGCGGTCTCCCGGCGTCGATCCACCACCACCGCGACGCTGGTGGCGATCTCGCTGGCGATCGACAGCAAGCGCGCCTGATGGCTTTCTTGAAAGTGTTTCTGCGCCTCGCTGGAGTCCTGCAGCAGATCATAGAGCTTGCCGTGCGTGAGCCGGTACTGGCCGAGCGCCTGCTGCGCGCGTTGGGCAAGCTGATGCAGCCCTTCGACGAAGCTGTGCATGTCCTCGCCCGTGTCGCTCAGCGAAGCCGCCTCGATCTTGACGTTGAACACGAGCATGGCGATCGTGCGGCCGCTTTCCGATAGCCCGGCGATGCGCTCCGCGATCGACAGGTTCAGCGCGACGAGGTCCGCGAGCGCTCGGCTTTCCCCCGACAGCTCGTTAGCGGTCGCTTCGATCTGACCGGCGACCGTCTGCAGATCGAGGCCGGCGCCGCGCAGCTCCTCGCTTTCAAGCGATTGCGACAGCTTCTCGAAGAGCCCCGACAGATCGCTCAGCCCGGGAATGGCGGCTCCGAGCCGCGCCCCGACGTCGAGACACGTTAGTTCGCAGGGCGCGAACGTTTGACTGATCGCATCGGCGGTTTGCCGCAAGACGGTCGCCGCAGGCGATCCCCGCCCCGCAGCGATCATCGTCTCCGCCAGGCCGGCCATCGTCACGTTCCGACGCGCAGTTGCTGAATCTCCGCCGGAATCGCCCACAGCGGCACGGTCTTGTCGGCGGCACCCAGAGCGATCGCCTCCTTCGGCATGCCGAACACGACGCAGGTCTCTTCGTTCTGCGCCAGGGTCGCCGCCCCTGCCCGCTTCATTTCGAGCAGCCCTCGCGCCCCATCGTCGCCCATGCCGGTCATGATGACGCCGAGCGCGTTCGCCCCCGCGTATTGCGCCGCGGAGCGAAACAGGACGTCGACCGAGGGGCGATGGCGCGACACCAGTGGGCCGTCCTTGATCGCCACGTGATAGCGCGCGCCGCTTCGCTGCAGCAGCATATGCCGATTGCCCGGGGCGATGAGAACGCGGCCGGCGATGACCTGATCGCCGTCTTCCGCCTCCTTCACGTCGACCTGGCAAAGCGCGTTCAGTCGCTTGGCGAAGGCGGCGGTGAAGCGCTCGGGCATGTGCTGGACGATGACGATCCCGGGGCTGCTGGGCGCGAGCGCCGTCAAGACTTCGCGCAACGATTCGGTGCCGCCCGTCGACGCGCCTATGCAGACGACCTGATCGGTGGTGCGGGTCAGCGCGCGCGCCGGCACAGGCGGCGGCATTATGACGTCGGCGGTCAGCTTCTTTTGAACCATATGCGGCGTCGCAGCGCGAGCACCCCTGAACCTCACCTTGGCGGCGGCCCGGATGGAGTCGCAGATTCGCACCTGCGACTCGTTCAGGAACTGCTTGGTGTCGATCCGCGGCTTGAGGATGACATCCACGGTGCCGGCGTCGAGCGCGTCGAGCAGCGTTTCCGATCCGACTTCGAGCAGCGTTGAGCACAAGATCGTCGGGATGGGACGTTGGACCATGAGCTTGCGCAGAAAGGTGACGCCGTCCATGCGCGGCATCTCGACATCGAGAACGATGACGTCGGGGACCTCCTCATGGATGCGTTGCGCGGCGATGAATGGATCGCCCGCGGTCGCCATGACCTCCATGTCCGGAGCGACGTCGATGATCGAGCACAGGACCTGGCGCACCGAGGCCGAATCGTCGACGATCAGGACGCGGATTTTGCGGTTCACAGCTTCCATCCTGCCCTCTCAAGCCGCGCGCCGAAAGATAGTCGGGGTCACCTGCCGCATCGCGCTCAGTTCGGCGCCGGCAAGCGATTCCGAGTGTCCGAGGATCAGAAATCCGCCTTTGCGCAGGTGATTGCAGAGGTGCCGGAGCACAATGTCCTGCGTCGTCTTGGCGAAATAGATCAGAATGTTGCGGCAGAAGATCACGTCGAAGTCGCGCTCGACGCGATATGTCGGGTCCATGAGGTTGAGGCATTGAAAGCGAACTGTACGACGCAATTCCGGGACGATCCGTACTTCCTGGCGCTCCGCGTCCACCGCACGCATGACATAACGCTCGCGCAGCGGCGGCGGGATGGGATCGATCATCGCCGAGGGATAGACGGCGCGCTGCGCCTGGGCGATGACCTCGGTGCTGATGTCGGTGCCCAACACGGAGAAGCGACGCGCTTCGAGTCCGAGCGCTTCAGCGGCGACCATGGCGATGGTGTAGGCCTCGGCGCCGATCGACGCGGCGGCGCTCCAAAACTTGAACGGCGAATCGGCACCGCTCCGCAGGCTCACCAGCAAAGGCATGGCCCTTTCCCGCAGGAAGTCGAAATGGTCCGGCTCGCGAAAGAAATCCGTCTTGTTGGTCGTCATGCAGTCGACGAGGTGGATGAATTCGTCATCCAGCTTGTCGCCCTCGAAGATCGCTCGACCATATTCATTGAGGTCGGCGATGCCGAGGGCTCGAATTCGCTTGCGCAACCGGCCTTCGACCATCGTCCGTTTCCGGGGCGGCAGGTGGATGCCGGTGCGCTCTTCGACAAGCCGCGCCAGTTTGGCGAAATGCCTTTCCTGAAGCCGATCGACCATCGCGGCACGCAACCTTTTACGCTACGCAAAACGACAACAGTCACGCGGTCTATGCGGCCGACGCGACGAGCGGCTCTTCGCCTCCGAGCAACCGACTGAGTTCGAGGACGATGACGAAGGCCGAGCTATGACGGCCGACGCCGACGATGTAGTCCGCCCGCCAGCGGCCGCCGATCGCCGGCGGTGGTTCGAGCGCGCCGTCGCTGAGATCCGTCACTTCGAACACGCAATCGGCGACGAGGCCGACGCGCGATTTTTGCCCTTCGATCTTGGCGTCGACCACGATGACTCGCGTTCGGTTGGTCGGCTCGACCCGCGCCAGACCGAACTTGGCGCGCAGGTCGATGAGCAGCATTCCGACCCCGCGCACGTCCATGAGCCCGACCACATAATCGGGCGCGTGGGGAATGCGCGCAATCGCCCGCAAGTCAAGAATTTCCTGCACCAGCTCGACGAGCAGGGCGAAGCGCTCGTTGTCGACCCCGAAGGTGAGATATTGGATCGCTTGCGCCATGTTTCATTCCCATCCAGGCGTCGTCAGCCGCCGATCCGACACATCGTCGTCAGGCGCGCTTGAACTACGTATCCGTCTCGTCCTCGCCCGGGTGCAGGTTGAGCGCGAAGCCCTTGCCGCCCGCGGACGCTTTCGGTTTGTGCGGCGCCGCCTTCGCCGCCGGCGGAGCGGCGGCGGCCTTCATCGTCGCGGCTTTGGCTTTGAGCTTGGAGACCGCGCCGTCGATCGCTTGCGCGGACGAGCCCGCCTCGTCGATCTTGAAATAGGCGATCGTCGCCTGAAGCTGCTCCGCCTGGAAGGTCAATTCTTCCGAGGTCGACGACACCTGTTCCGACGCGGCGGCGTTCTGCTGCGTCACCTGGTCGAGCTGCTGGATCGCCTGATTGATCTGCGAGGAGCCGACGTCCTGTTCGCGGCAGGCGGCGGTGATTTCTTCGACGAGCTCCGCCGTGCGCTTGATGTCGGGCACGAGGCGGGTCAGCATCTCGCCGGCTTCCTGCGCCGATTTCACGGTTTCAGCCGACAACGTGCCGATCTCCGCCGCCGCGGCCTGGCTGCGCTCGGCGAGCTTGCGAACCTCCGACGCGACGACCGCGAAGCCGCGACCGTGTTCGCCGGCGCGCGCCGCTTCGACCGCCGCGTTGAGAGCGAGGAGATCGGTTTGGCGGGCGATTTCCTGAACGATGGTGATTTTTTCGGCGATCGTCTCCATCGCCTTGACGGCGTGCGCCACGGCGGCGCCGCTCGCCTCCGCGTTCTGGGACGACTGGCGCGCGATCTTCTCGGTCTGGCTGGCGTTGTCGGCGTTCTGCTTCACGTTGGACGCCATTTCCTCCGTCGACGAAGAGGCTTCTTCGGCGGCGGACGCCTGTTCGGTCGCGCCTTGCGACAGTTGCTCGGCGCTGGCCGACAGTTCCTGACTGCCGGACGAGACATTCTGCGCCGCCGAGATCGCCTCGCTCACCACCTTCCGCAGTTTTTCGAGCATCTGTTCGAGGGCGATGCCGAGCCGATCCTTGTCGGATAAGCGCTTCGCGTCGACCGTCAGATCGCCGGCGGCGATCGCGTCGGCGACCGTCGCCGTGGCGTTGAGGTTGTGCGTCATGGCGTTGAGCGACTTCAGGAGATCGCCGAACTCGTCGTTGCTGGACACCTCGATCTTCTGGCTAAGATCGCCGATCGCTACCGCGTCCGCCAGGCCCACCGCCCGGCTCAAGGTGCCGCTGACGCTGAGCGACATCCAGAACGCCGAACCGATCGCGATCAGCAACGAGACGACGACCGCGCCGATCAGAACCATTTGGGCCTGGTTGGCCTGCTGATTGCTGTCGGCTGACAGCTCCGTCATCGCCTTCTTGGAGTGGTCGATAAACTCGGCCGCCGCGGCGAAAGTGGCGGTCGCCGCCGTCTGCCCTTCGTTCATCGATATCTTGGCGGCTCGGATGTTGCCGCCTTCGCCGACGATTTCCGCGGCGCGCTGGAACGCCTTGGTCACTTTGTCAGCGGCGGCGGTCAGGTCGTTCGCCGAATCCCCAATGGCGACGATGGCGGTCGCCGCCTGCTGGGTCGCGTTCGACGTCGCGGCGAGTTGATCCTTCAAGGCGGCCAGAGCCGCGTTCAGTTCGTTGAGATCGCTGGCGGCGAACGCGTCCCTGAGAATCTTGCCGGTTCTCTCCCAATGCATCCTGGCGGCCTGCAGCGTCGTCGTCGCCTTCAGCGTCTCGACCGACGAAGACGTCCGATCGAGCTTGGCGAACTCCGCGTCGAGAGCGTCGTTAAGTGCCTTGATGGCGCCGCCAGCCTCGCCCTTCCAGTATTGAACGGCGTGAGCGGACGAGTTAAGCGCTCCAAGGCGTATAACTTCGTCCTCGATCTTATTCATCTTCTCGTATTCGGTGCCGAATTTGCCGATCAGCGCTTTGTATTCATCGGTTGCGACGGCATAGTCCCTCGCCGCCATTTGGCCTAAATCTTCTCTGAGCTTCTTGATCGCGCTCACGAAGGCGTTGACATCGGCTTCGTTGGTCGAGAGGATTATGTTCTTCTCGTCCCGCGCCTGCTCCAAGACCATGCTCTCGGCTTGGGCCGCGTCGGACATCACGTTGGCGCCACTCACCAGCTCCCGGCTCGTCGCCGCGAGCTCGCTCAGTTTCACATACGCGACGCCGCCCGTAATGATGGAAAGCACGATGATCGCGCCGAAGGTGCCGGCCAGTTTGGCTCTGACGGTCAATCGCATTGGTGGACTCCCCCTGCTCAATTCAGAATCTGCTTCAAATTTGGGACGATGATGAACTCGTCTTTCCACTTGGCGATGGCGGCGATGAATTCCGGGCGCCAGCGCATGCCGATCGGCGGCGCCTTCTGCAGCGTCGTGGTGTCGAGATCGGTGACCTCGTAGACCTTGTCGGCGACGATGCCGATGGTCGCCGGCTCTCCGGCAAGATCGATTTCGAGAACGATGAAGCGCGAGTCGGGGGTGATCGACGCCGGCGGCATGCCGAAGCGCACCCTGAGATCGGCGAGCGGGATCACCTTGCCGCGCACGTTGAGCACGCTCGAAACGTACGATTGCGCGCCTGGCACCCGCGTGACCGGCACGGGATCGAGAATTTCGCGAACCTGTCGGGCGTCCAGCGCGAACACCTCGCCAGCGAGGCCGAGCATGAGCACCTGATGGGAGGATTCTTCGACGTTGGGCATTATGCGAACTCCGGGGTCGACGATTGGATCCGCGTCTCGCGAGCCTGGCCGAGGGCGATCAGATGCGGCACGTCGAGGATGAGGGCGACCGCGCCGTCGCCCAGAATGGTGGCGCCGGAGAAGCTCGGCACGTCGGCGTGAAGTTTGGACAGAGACTTGATCACCGTCTGGTGGCCGCCGATGATCTGGTCGACGACGAGGCCGACCCGCGTATCGGCCGCCGCGACGATGACGACCTTCTGATGCGCGTCGGGCTCGCCCGGTTCGTCGAACAATTCGCGCAGGCGCAGGAACGGCACCAGCTCGCCGCGAATGTTGAGGAAGCTGCGTCCCCTCGAGCGCGTGTCGTCGGCCTCGGAAAGCTCGACGCATTCCTCGACCGCGGTCAGCGGAATGGCGTAGCGCGCATCGGCGACGCGGACCAGCAGGCCTTCGATGATCGCCAGCGGCAGCGGCAGACGCAGGGTGATCTCCGTGCCCTGGCCAAGTTGGGTCGCGATGTCGATCGAGCCGCGCATGCCTTCGATCGTGCGTTTGACGACGTCCAGGCCGACGCCGCGACCCGACACCGCCGAGACCTCCTTGGCGGTCGAAAACCCGGGCTGGAAGATCAATTGATAAAGTTCGGCGTCGGACAGGACGGCGTCCGCGGCGATCAAGCCGCTCTCCTCAGCCTTGGCGCGAATGCGCTTGGCGTCGAGGCCGCGTCCGTCGTCGCTCATGCTGATGAGCACTTCGGCGCCGGCGTGACGCGCGACCAGGCTGATATGGCCAGCCGCCGGCTTGCCTGCCGCGACGCGAGTCTCGGAATCTTCGAGTCCATGATCGGCGGCGTTGCGAATGACATGCACGAGCGGGTCGGCCAGGCGCTCAATCATCGTCTTGTCGAGTTCGGTCTCTTCGCCGGCGGTCGTCATCTCGATCTCTTTGCCGAGATCGCGCGACAGGTCGTGGACGAGGCGACGGAAGCGCCCGAACATCGAACCAATCGGCACCATACGGATGCCCATCATTGCGTCGCGCAGCGCCGAGGTAAGACGTTCGATCTCCTCCGCCACTCCCTTGGTGCCGCCGCCGGCCGAAGCGAGTTGCGTCAACCGCGCCTGCGCGATGACGAGCTCGCCGACGCGATCCATCATTTCGTCCAGCCGCTCCGCCGGGACGCGGATGGTCGAGGTCTCCATGCCGCCGGCGCGCTTGGTCGACGTCTCTGGCGCCCCGCCGGCATGTTCGACGTGAGCGGGCACCGTAGGCGACGCCGTCTGGGGAGCCTGGACGCTCGTCTCCGACGCGGCGATCGCCGCCGGGGCTTCGGCGACTTCGACCTTCAGCTCCATTTCATCCGCCACGAACATGAAGACGTCGTCGATGGCGCTGCGCGGATGCGACGTGGTGAGAACGACGTCCCAGTGCAGGTAGCACGCCTCGGGCTCCATTTCGGCCAGCGGCGGCACCTTGTCGCAATGAACCGTCACCCGGCATTCGCCGAGACCGCGCAGTTCGTCGAGCAGAAGCAGCGGATTGCTGCCGTTGATGAGCACGTCGTTGTTGAAGCGGATGCGCAGACGCCAGGTCGTCGGCTTGACCGCCGATTCGGGTTCGCCCGCCGGCGGCGGCTCGAACGCCGCGCGAACGTCCGCGCCGGCGACCAGTTTGCGCAAATCGGCGAGGATGCAGACGCCGATGACCGCGTCGGCCTCGTCGGGTCTTTCGATCTGCGATCGGATGAAGTCCTTGGCGTTGAGCGCGATTGCGATCAGCTCGTGGTCGGGCGCGGTCTCCCCCTTGCGAACCCGGTCGAACGCGCTTTCGAATTCGTGCGCGAAAGCGGCGACCTGCTCGAACCCGAACATCGCGCCCGAACCTTTGATCGTGTGGAGCGCGCGGAACGCGGTGTTGACGAGATCGCGGTCGCCGGGCGATTGCTCGAGATCGAGCAAAGCCTGTTCGAGCTGCTCGAGAAGCTCGGCAGATTCCTGGCGGAAGATGTCGGCGGGATCGGCGTTTTCGTTCATCCCAGAAACTTCTTTGCGGCGGCGAGGAGTTGTTCCTGCCTGAAGGGCTTGGTGATCCAACCGGTGGCGCCGGCGGCCTTGGCCTGTTGCTTCATTCCATTGTCCGATTCGGTCGTCAGGAACACGATCGGAACGCCGCGATAGGGCGGCAGCTTTCGGACCTCGCGGATGAACTCCAGGCCGTCCATGACAGGCATGTTGAGATCGGTGACGATCATGGCGACCGCATTGTCCTTGGCCTGGGTCAAGCCGTCGCGACCGTCGCCGGCCTCGATCACGCGATATCCCGCGGCGCTGAGAGTGATTTTGACCATGTGGCGAACGCTCGCCGAGTCATCAACCACAAGGATCGTTTTCATGGCGCTCACGTCGACTGTATGGACAGCACTTCCGCCAACACCGCTGTTGGCCGCTCCGGCGGAGAAAACCCGCAGCGCCGCAAGGTTTCGGCGAGCAGACCCGCCGGCGGCGAAGCCAGGGCGATCGTCTTGCCGCACTGCGAGGCGAATCGGCTCGCGGCGACGAGAATCTGGATGAACGCCACATCCATATCGCTCGCGTTCGAGCAGTCGATGGCTATGCTGGAATGATCGCTCACAGCCGCGGCCACTTCGGCATGCATCGCCGCAGCTCGAGGCGTCGTGAGGCTCCCCGCCAAGGACAGGACGTAAGGCGAATCAACCGACGACACAGCAAAGCCCCCAACGCGAACAACTCGCTTGTCAACGCTGAGCGCAGCTGGTTAAGATTTAGTTAAAAATTTGCGGCGGCGTGATATAAATATAGTGTTTCCCACGGCGTGGCAATTGAACGAGCGCAGCATGAAACGTTTTCGCGGCCGACTGCGAAAGGCGTGACTGACAAACGAGCGCAACGTCGCCAAATTGCGCGCTCGCCATCGATTATGCACTTCCCGATCGAGCGTTCTGGGTCGGAGAGAATTATCCTAGAATTCTCAAAGCTATTGTTTTACCAGCGCCTACGCAGATATTCGAAAGGCGCAACGTTATGATAATAACATGACGCAGCGTCATTTTGCGCTAGGACGTTGGCACAATTGAAGAGTGGATCGCGCCAATAAGCGATGAAATTCCGCCAATCGTCATGTTCACCATTGCACGGGAGGATCGCTTGGCATTCACGGCTCTTAGCCTATCCGCATGGCGCCGCCGTGCTTGGCTGAGGGCCTGGAACTCGCGCTACGGCTTGGCGGCGCGCCGGAATTCGTTCGGCGCGGCTTTGGTCCAACGCCGAAACGCCTGCCGGAAACTGACGGCGTCGCTGAAACCGAGCGAGAAGGCGA
>Ga0326728_10014513_pt1 | contig 16710 bp, 11 predicted proteins | sample MB3enrmetagenome_FD_207602 | JGI IMG/M metagenome (GOLD analysis project Ga0326728, IMG submission 207602) | Lab enriched peat soil microbial communities from McLean, Ithaca, NY, United States - MB31MN | ecosystem: Environmental > Terrestrial > Soil > Wetlands > Peat | place: USA: New York...
CCAATAGATGTGCCAACCCGGTTCGATCTGGAAGTAAAACCCGAGCCACGTATCTTTGCCGCCTCCGGAAACAATCGCGTTTTGCTCGGATACGAGGCTGACTTTGACGTGGGGGGCGGAGATGCTATCGGCTGCCATGGTGTTTGTGCCGGCAAATGCGATCAGCAACAAGCAGAATGCCAGACGGCGACGGTGGAGAGAAAACGAGAATAACGGGAGAATTCGCAATACGTCACCGGTGCATGGTCGTTGTACGTTCTTTCAGATGACGTAGTGGACTGCGGGGATTCAGAGGAAACATTCAAGCTATATGCGTATGTCCAGGCCCAGGGTGGCAGCGCCAAACCTTGCCTGGGCTGCGAAAGGCAATGCGTAAATCAGTGAAGCAAGCCCGCATCGCGGGCTCGGAGCTTCATTTGCTCACCGAATGCAAATGGCCCTCGGAATCGACGAAATAGAACTGCCGCTGTGACGAGGATTTCGACGTGCCGGACGCCTGCGATTCAGGGTAAACGGCCATGGCGCTTACGCCGCTTACGGCCGAGGTGGAACTTCCACCGCCAATAGTGATTGGGGTGGAAATCGCCTGGGCGTAAGCCGTCGGATAGGCGGAGCGGTTGGGGCTGTTGGCGAGGTTGGCCCGCGCGTCGAAAAGAGCCTGAATGGCGAATAGGTAGGTGCTGCCTGGCGAGAGGATGCCGGGAGGAACGGTCAGAGAGGTTTGTCCGGTGTAAATGTGGGCCACAACCAGAATATTAGGGAGATTAAAGGGCGAGTCCGACGACGGAATGATCTGGATTATGGAAACCTCGTAGCCTATAGGTGCCAGACCTATCGGAGGATTCCAACTGAGCGTGGGCGTCGGACTGTTTGTGGTCACAGCGGTGAACAAGTTTGTGCCGTCCAGCTTCGGGTCCTGTACCGGCGATAGGGGAGGAGTGATTGCGGTCGTGGGTGAGGGTAAGGACGTAGTGGAATAGCCCATTTCTGCGCAAACGCCAACGCTGGGGGAGCCGGTGGTAATTGGGACGCATGACATTTCGCTGGCGGTGAAAACCGGCAACCATGTGGAGGGGAACGGATTTTCGTACTGCACCGTTCCAAAATCCTGATCGACGGTCAACTGGAAATCATAAACCGACATCAGTCTCGGAAGATTGAGAAGAGGCTCCCGTGCAGCTCTATCGGCTACGAACGGTTGTACAGAAAGGCTGGCAATTACTTCGGGGATTTGGTTCGGGACTGTTGGCAGTTGAGCCATCATTTGGCCCCACTGCCCCCACACCGATCCTTTGATATTGATGTCCATTGACGAAATGGCAGACGGGCTTAGTGCGCCCGTTATCGTCATGCCCGGAAGCAGCGCGGACGACGACAGACTCAGACCGGGACCCATAACCGTGCCCAGCAGCGGAAAGGACGAGGGGACTTCTTCAGACTGCAGGATATAGCTCGTGTCCCCCAGCGAGGAGACGAACGGTATCATCTCAGTTTCCGCAAAAGTGGTCGCACCGTTTGCCGGTTGCGGGTTGCACAAAACTGGAGGGACGCATACTTCTTCCTGTTGCGCCAAGGTAGCGACTGTGCCTTCGTTCGGGCTATAGAAGGTAAGAAAATCACCCCCTGCCCATGGATCGAGCCCAGTAAGATCGAAGGTGAAGGAGCCTTCGCCTGAAGTGGAAGACGGTTCGCTGCCGACGTAATCAGAACCGTAATCGAAGGTGCTGCTATTGGTCCAGTACATCGACGTCCCGAGCTTCAACCAATAATATCCGGCCGGGACATCCGGGATGGTGAAGGTTCCCTGAGTGGTGCCTACAGCCGGCCAGACCTGCAGCGAACCATCCGGCTGTGGCAGGAATGCCTCAAACGAGGACCGGGTCGTATCCACCGGCAAAGCTACCGGTCCCTGATCGGTCCAGTAGGTGTTGATATAGCTGCCATGGACAGAACCATTGGGCGTAACCGTCCACGATTGGCTGGAGGAGCCTCCGGCGGTCGTCGTCGCCGTCACCGTAAACTGGTTGGGAATACGGGACTGTTTCCAGGTCGGTGTCCAGGTCACGGTGTCGCCGCTCAAGGTGGCGCCAGTGGGCGCGGCGGTGAGCGCGTAGCTCATCGCTGTCCCATCCGGGGACACAGCCGCAAGCGTGTACGTATAAGTTGCGTTTTCCGCTGCCGTCTGTGGTGCGGTGCTGGTAAAAACCGGGGCGGCAGGCCCGCGGCCGCAAGCTGTAAATAGAACCAGTATTCCCAGGACTGCGACTGCCAAGGTACTCCGAAGCATTTTGTCTCCTTAACCTACATGCCAGGCGCAATTAGCCCTGGGGATGAAAAATCAAAATCACTGCTGCCGTAAAGATTGCGTACTTGCCGGCGGCTGCGATTGAGACTGCAATTTCAAGGCTTTGATTCTCGTCGCTGCCGAACTGGTACCGCCGCCGATGGTTACGGGTCCGGAGATTACATCGGCGTACGCCGTGGGATATTTCCAGTGGTTGGGGGCGGTTTCCAGGTTGGCCAGCCCGCCATCCGCTAGCGCTCTGATAACGAAGACAAAAGTATTGTTGGCAGGAAATGTAGTGCTATCGAGCGTAATTCCTACCGCCGTTTGCGTCGTATAAAACACCATTTGGAGGCCGTTGGCCGGATTAACTTCATAGACGTAGACTCCGAACCCATACGGCGCCAGCCCGCCAGGGGTGCCCCAACTCAGCGCCAGGACCGGGCTGGCGGTTTCTTTGGTGGTAAACAGGTTTTCGCTGTTTAGCGTAGGAGTCGAGACGGGCGTCATAGGAGGGGTGATGGCCGCGGTGGGCAAAACTGTCGTGGAATAGCCAACCTCTGCGCATACGTTGTACGCGGAATCGCATGACCCGCCGTAAGCGCTGAAGACTAACGGCCATGCGGACGGAAATGGATTGTTATAAGTCTGGCTGCCTAAATCCGGTACACCGGTTGCCACTTGCGATACGTCCAGCGAGACCAATTCCAGCGGTGCACCTCCGGCAATCTGCTGGCCGACGACGATCGGCTGAACCGCCAGGTCGACAAAGAAATCGCTTGCAGTCGACGATGCCGAGGCTTGTACGGCATACGCTGCCCCCCAAGCCGATCCATCGACCGTTACGTCAGTCGAGCCCGCGGTCGAAGCAGGGGCACTGAGGGCCCCGGAAATTGGGGCGTCTGAATCAGTCGAAGTAAGCATCAGAGGAGGTTGCGACAATGCCAATGCCGGGCCTAGAACCAAATCGCTTTTAACCGTGACACTGCTAGCCGCGTCACCGGAAAGCGACTCGTACTGCAGCAGGAAGCTGGTGTCATCCTGAGAAGGGTCGATGGGCGGACCGTTGAATACCTGCGCATCGGCGGTCGTGAACGCTTGGTCACCGGGCGAAGGGGATGAGCTCACAGAACAAATACTCGCAACAGTCGGCGGCGCCACCAGATCACAATAGACTCCCGCATTAGGGCTTGTGAGCTCCAGAACATCACCGGTGGCCCATTTGGAAAGTCCAGTCAAATTCAAAGACAGGCTGCCGTTGATCGTGCTCCCCGGTTGACGGCCGGCATAGTCTGTGCCGCAATCAAACGTACTGCTGTTGGTCCAATAGAGGTAAGCAGTCGACGCACTCGAAGCTTGTAACCATAAGGTGTAGAACCCGGCCGGGACATTGGGAATGACAAAGGTGCCATCGGTATTTCCGGTGCCGGTTATATTCAGGTTCGAACCATCGGCTTGTGGCACCTTTGCAATGATGGTGAACGCGCTCAGGTCCTGGTCCACTTTGACGTTGCCATTTGCACCCCAGTAGTTGTCGATGCAACTGCCGGAGATGGTGCCGTTGGGATTGACCGTCCAGGATTGGGTGGCCGTACCGCCGCCTCCCGCGGTGGCTGTTACCTCGAACTGATTGGCGGTCCGCGACTGCTTCGCAGTCGGGGTCCAGGTGAGGACATCGCCGCTCAAAGTGGCGCCAGTGGGCGCTGCCGTGAGTTGGAAGGTTACGGGCATACCGTGGGGCGCCGTAGCGTCAAGGCTGTACGTGTAGGTGTTGTCCTGCTCCGCCGCCAGGGGGGCGCTGCTGCTGAAAACGGGCACGCAAACGGCGCCGACCGTCCACGATTGGCTCGCCGAAGGTCCTCCCGGCGCGGTCACGGTCAACACGAAATAATTGGGGGCGCACGATTGCTCCGCGGTTGGCGTCCAGTAGATGGTATTGCCGCTCAGCGTGGCTCCTTCCGGTGCGGTGGTCAAGCGGGAAAGCAAAGGCGCGTAGGGCGGTCCCCCAACTTGAAAGGTGTACGTGTAGGGAATATTCTCGACCGCCGTCAGCGGAGGCGTAGTACTGAACACCGGGACAAAATTTGGGTCAATGCCGCAAGCGGTGAATAGAAACAACGTTCCCAGGACTGCGATTGCCAGAGTGATTCGACGCATCTCTTTGCCTCTCGTAATGAAGTCAACGCCGAAACACGCGTGACTCGGCGCAGCCGAGCAAACTCCTCGTCGTGCAACGCTTAAATGGCAAAACCCAAATACGGACACCGACTGCTGATGGGGAGATACCAAGGATGGCATATTTTCCTTGAGGGGACAACCGCGAGTTGGGCGTCTCCCGTCCCCCGTTCCCCGCCCGAGAGTCGTTTCACGTCATTCGTTTCACGTTTCCCGTTACCGTCTGCCCAACGTGAAACGTGAAACGAATGACGTGAAACGCTCCTGGGGTGACGCAGCCAACCGGGAACGAGTAACATAATCAATAGAGAAACCATGGCGCGTATTCTGGATGGCATTAATTCGCCGGCGGACGTCAAGCGTCTGTCGCTTCCCCAACTCGATCAACTGGCGGCGGAAATCCGCGAGGAGATGATTACCGTCCTTTCCCGGACGGGCGGGCATCTGGGGCCCAATCTGGGGGTGGTGGAGCTTACCATCGCCCTCCATTACGTCTTTCATACCCCCGAAGACCATTTTCTGTTCGACGTCAGTCACCAGGCCTACGTGCATAAACTGCTGACCGGGCGGCGGGAGCAGTTCCACGCCATTCGCACGCCCGACGGTCCCAACGGGTTCATGTTACGCAGCGAAAGCCCGCACGACTGCTACGGCGCCGGCCACGCGGGGACCGCGCTTTCCGCGGCCCTGGGCATGGCCGTGGCCCGCGATAAACTGGGCGGCAAGGAGCACGTGGTGGCGCTGGCCGGCGATGCCGCATTCACCTGCGGCATTACCTACGAGGCCTTAAACAACATTGCGCACCACACCAGGCGCATGCTGGTCATTCTGAATGATAACGAGTGGTCGATCGACAAAAACGTGGGCGCGATTGCCAGTTATCTCAACAAGATCGTCACCAGCCCGCAATACGGCGAATTGCACGACCGGGCCGCCAAGTTCGTGGAACGCATTGGCGGTAAGGGCGCTTTGCGGATTGCCCGCAAAGCGGAAGAGGCCGCCAAGAGCCTGTTGTGGCCCAGTGTCATATTCGAGGAACTGGGATTAAAGTACTTCGGCCCCATCGACGGCCATTCGATTCCCATCCTTATTAAGACTTTTGAATTCCTCAAGACCCAGGACCGTCCGGTCCTGCTGCACGTGTTAACGCAAAAGGGCAAGGGCTTCGAGCCGGCCGAGCAGAAACAGAAGAAATTCCACGGCCTTGGTCCCTATGATCCGGAAACCGGAGAAACCAAGCCGGTGGGCCGGCGGACCTACTCCGAAGTTTTTGGCGACACGCTGGTCAAACTGGCCCACATGAACGATAAGGTGGTGGCCATCACCGCGGCCATGCCGAACGGCACCGGCTTGGACCGTTTCCGGCCGCATCATCCCACCAAGTACTATGACGTGGGCATTGCCGAAGAGCATGCGGTGATCTTTGCCGCCGGATTGGCCACGAAAGGCTTTAAGCCGTTCTGTGCCATTTATTCCACGTTTCTGCAGCGGTCTTTCGATCCCATCGTGCATGACGTCTGTTTGCAGAACCTGCCGGTGGTTTTTTGCGCCGACCGGGGCGGTCTCTCCGGGGACGATGGTCCCACTCATCATGGGCTGTTCGACATCAGCTACCTGCGCGGCATTCCCAACCTGGTGCACATGGTTCCCAAGGATGAGGATGAGCTCGCCGACATGATGTTTACCGCCATGCGGCACGAGGGGCCGGTGGTGGTGCGGTATCCGCGCGGGGTTGGTCCCGGCACGCCGGTGAAGGACATGCCCAGAGCTCTTCCGATCGGCAAGGCCGAACTGCTCGAGCATGGAGAGAATGACCGGGTAGCGGTTTTTGCCCTGGGAGCGTTGGTTCCCATGGGGCGTGAAATCGCCCGCCGTCTCGAGACCGAGGGCATCTCCACCGCGGTCGTCAATGCCCGTTTCGTCAAGCCCCTGGATCGCGACCTGCTGGAGTTTTATGCCCGCAGTGTGGATGCCATTGTTACCCTCGAGGACCATGTATTGATGGGTGGCTTTGGCAGTGCCGTACTGGAGGCGCTCAACACGATGGGACTGACTACTCCGGTGGTGCGCATTGGCTGGCCGGACCAATTCATCGAGCACGGTAAGCCGGAAGCCCTGCGGCTCAAGTACGGGATCAGCGCGGAGGCGGCGCTGGAGCAGCTGCGGCCCTATCTGAACGCCAGTCCGCGCGTGAAACACGGTGAGAGCCTGGCCGCTGCCCCGAAGATTTGATTGGGCTCCAAGTTTACAGTTCACAGTTTGCAGCCAAACCAACCCCAAGCCTCTGCAATACGCTGCTGGCTGTCAGCTGTAAACTGTGAACTGTCAACCTTGCAGGTCTTCTGGGTTTTCAGTTTACAGCTCACAGTTTGCAACCAAACCAACCCCACACCTCTGCGATGCGCTGCTGGCTGTCAGCTGTAAACTATGAACTGTTAACCTCTTAAACTGACGGTTAAACCGTTAGTTAATGCCATTCGCCGGTTTCCGGCTTGCGTGGCCCGGTGTGCGGCTGCTACGATCCAAAGTTCCCAGGGACAGGTTTCTCCAACTGTTTTTTAAGGTGGGGTGGATCAGGTTCTATGCGCAAGGTGCCATTTGGCAGTTCGCTACGCATCATCGGCCGCGGTTCGGTGAATTGGCCGGTGGGCCGTCCCATCGTGGTGTCTTTTGAAGTCACCGATTCCTGCACCTGCGTGTGCAAGCATTGCGACCACGGCGGGCCGCGCGACGATTCGCGCAATCTGAAACCGGCCGACTACCGCCGCTACATGGAGGCGTTGCGGCCGTGCGTGGTGCAGGTCTCCGGCGGCGAACCCCTGTTGCGGGAAGACGTGGTCGAAATCGTGCGCACCATCAAGTCGGGTTCCGACCTGCCCTACCTGATTCTGGTTTCGAACTGGACGCACATGACCGAGCAGAAATATGTGGAGCTGCGCGCGGCCGGCATCGATCAGTTTTCGGTCAGTCTGGATTTTCCGGACCAGCGGCACGACGAGTTCCGCGGTTATCCGGGGCTGTACTCCCATTTGGAAGCGTTGGTTCCGCGCCTGGCCAAACTGGGACACGACGACATCGTTCTCAACTCCTGCATTCACGCCGAGAATGTGGCGGAGATCAACCGCCTGGCCGACAAAGCGCGGGAGTGGGGAGTCAATCTGTGCTACAGCGCCTATTCTGCCCGCCGCACCGGCTGCCGGGAATATTCGCTGAATTCCCCTGAGCAATTGGCGACGCTCAATTCGCAACTCGACCGGGTGGAAGCGCGGCGTGACGACACCAACTGGCTTTTGAATGCTCCCAGCACGCTGGCGGCAACCCGTCGTTTCTTCGAGACGGGCGCGGCCCCCGGCTGCAAGGCGGGACATCGTTTTCTGGTGGTGACCAGCGACGGCTGGCTCCAGCCCTGCTCCATGGTATTCAAGAAATATCGCCTGGAAGACCGCGCCCTAATGGCGAAAGAATTTACCCGGACCAATACCTGCGACGAGTGCTACGTATCCATTCGGTCCTATCTCGACAAATCCTTCCCGCAACTGCTCTGGGAAAACGTCAGCGGATTCTTGTCGGTGAAATGACGCGCGGGCTGCCGGTCTAATCTCACTTACTGATTACCACCTCGGCGTCACGGCATCGGAGTCTTCATCCTCTTGCGACAGGGAAAGCGGGCGGATGCATATGTCGGTAACCTTGCGGCCGCAAAAGTAAATCTGCTCAGCCGGCAGCTCGGATGGATCCATTTGATATTGGCCGGCCTGCATGGCAGTGGAATCGTGTTCGTGCGCCGTCACGATGCGGTTGCCGGGCGTGGCTCGAACGCGGAACTGCAACGAACCGGGTTCGTAATTGGAGTAGCTGAAGCAATGACCGATACAGGCCCGGTCCACGACGTGGCCTATGGTCAGCCCGATGCGACAGTTCACGGGATTCAAGATCTGCAGCACGCGCTCATGGGGCGGCAGCGACGCAATCAAAGCGTGAATTTTTTCCTCCATGGCATTGACCTTGGCCGTATCCGCGTACAAAAGAGAAAAGAAGGCCAGCGTCAGCATGGCAAATACTCCTGTTTGCCACCTCCGCAAGGGCAGCGATCCCAACACACAGCACCCGATAATGGCGGCGTACAGCGTGATCCGATCCGGCAGCAAATTCATCGCTCCCTCAAACTGCGGAACGACCAAGCCGCCGGGGGCGAAAAACGCCACGGCGGCAAGAACACCATAAAAAGGGAGGGAAACGGCAATCTTTGGCCACAGCGAATGCCAGTTCTTTATAAGGGCTGCGATCACCGTCATAGTGGCAAAGGCAATCAATGGGATGGCAACGAGGAAATATACTGGCCCGTAGAATACGAGCTGGTCGGCGCCCGCCAGCCAAGGGAGCGTATTGGGGGAACGGGGATATTCCTCGAATATGCTCAAGAGGCCTTGCCGTAGCCCGAAATACATGACCAGCGCGGCCCCAATCAAAAGCGGATGCCAGCGTTTCGGCAGAGCTCTCGCCAGGGCGAGATAAATTCCCCCGGCCACAACCCACACAATTCCCAGCAGGTGGGCTCGCGAGATGAGCAACACCAGGGGTACCAGGAACGCCAATTCCCATCCCGCCCCGCACCAGACCAGGGCCAGAGCCCACAGCGAGAGTCCCGAGGCGAGATACAGATTAAAGAAACCGATACTGAAAACCCATCCGTAACTCAACATGGCCAGCAGCGGGGCTATACTCCAGGCCGCGCGACCAGCCATCGCGGACACCAGGGCGAACGCCCCCCAGAAGAACAGCAGCACGCATATACTGACCGCAACCTTTTCTCCCATGGCAAAGCCCATGGCACGCGTCAGACCCAGAAGCAGGTAGTCGAACAGGACATTGCACCATTGGTTCACCACATAAAGGCCGGGGGCTTGTCCTCGCGAGATCAACTGTGCCAGCCAGGCATTATAGGTGTGGCTGGCCAGGTCGCCCGCCTCCAGATGTGTGTGCCAGAAGCAGGGAATCAGAATTGCAACCGAAGCGCCGGCGATTTTGAATGGCGCCTCGCGGACGAACTGGGCGGCCGATCGGAGCACCGGCCAACTGAGATCCTGGGAGCCGGCTGACGGCAAAGAACGGGAACTTCTGGTGGCGGCTCGCCGGGGCTTGTTTTCTCGCGGGGGCCGGCCCCGTGATTCCAAATCTTCAATTTTCCGAGACATTCTTGCATTTTCGCATAAACGACTGTGTTGGAAACAGGCTGATTCCCCGCCGGAAGCCGTGCCTCCGGGGCTGGGTAGGAGCGGCGGCCGTTCTTGTGCTATAAAAAAAATATTCTCCCTGATTTTTATCTCCACGCCGGTGCGCGCTATCTGGCTCGAGGAGGGATTCTTGAGTACCGTGGCATTAGCTGATTCGCCGAAAGGGTCAGGCATCGGCGGCGGGGCCGCCGGAGGCTGGTTACAAGCCTATCGTACCCAGGTTCTGTTCGCGGCCAGCTTGCTGGCGACGATCCCGGTTTGGATTGCCACCTATCCGCCCATGACCGATCTGCCGCAGCACGCAGCGCAGGTGACCTTGTTGCGCGCTCTGCATGACCCGCATTTCGCATACGCGAATCTCTTCCAGACGAATTGGCTGACGCCCTATTTGTCCGGCTACCTGCTGATTTATGTGCTGGCGCCGATTGTGGGCATTGTTTTCGCCTGCAAGATCGTGATTTCGCTGGCGCTGGCGGCGCTGCCGCTTTCCACGGCGCTGGTAATAGGCGAAACCGGAATCGACACCTATTGGGCGTTGCTCGCCATTCCCGCGCTATACGGTATCAACTACCATTGGGGCCTGTTGAATTTCATCGTGGCTACGCCAGCGGGAATGATATTCCTGTGGCTGATGAAGCGTCACCTGCGCGCTCCTGGTCTCAAGAGCTTGCTATTCTTAGCGCTTCTGATAAACGCCCTCTTCTTTTGTCATGCGCTCATTTGCTTGTTTTTCGGGATGATTGCCGCCGGCTGCACGCTTCTGGAAAAGAAGACGTTCAAGGACAGAATGAAGTGTCTCGCGCCCCTGGCGGCGGTGCTTCCCGTCATGGGGCTTTGGTTTCTCAAGGCATCCGCCAGCCCTTTGGTCTCCCACCGTTCCATCGGTTGGGACTTGGGCTGGTTTAACGTTACCCCTCAGGATTATTATGCCTTCGCCTCGTGGGCGAGCCGGCCGCAACCCGGATGGGGACGCGTTACCGGTTTCTTCTCCCGCCTGCTGGGCACGCGTCCCGATGTGCTCTGGGACGCTTACGGGATTGTTCTTTTCGCCCTGCCGTTCCTGGCGGGACTTCGTCCCAGCCGCCGTCTGAAGGCGTGGCTGCCCTTTTTGCTCTGCGTGGGCGCGCTCTTGTTGATGCCTAATTTTGCGTTCGACGCGTCGTTCTTATATGCCCGATTCACGGTTTTTGCTCTGCCTTTCTGGCTCATGGCCCTGGAGCCGGCGCCCACCGCAGTTCCGAAGAAAAAGACACGGACCAGGAAGCTGAAAAGAGAGCAAGGCCACCCCGCTGCCTGGCTGACGAAAGGCCGGATCGTTGCCACCGCGGCCACTTGCCTGGTGGTCCTGTGGATCACGGTGGTTTCCGTCTACGCCCTGCAGTTCAACTCCGCGGTCAAGGGGTTTGACGAAGTTCTTGCCAGAATGGAACCTGGCCAACGGGCTTTATCCCTGATGCCCGAGCGCGAGAATGAGGTTGCGATCGCTCCCGCGTTTATCCATTTTGCCGCCTGGTATGCAGCCCAGAAGAGCGGCGTAGTGGATCCGAGTTTTGCGAACGGCGTTGTCGCACTGGTGATTTATCGGCCCGGCCGGAGCCCGGCCCTGCCTCATGATTTCGAATGGAATGCCGGAGAATTTCAATGGCAGAGGAATGAGGGCGAGAGCTACCGGTATTTTGTGGTGCACTGGCCCGAGGATGTGGGTCCCATACTGTTTCACGACGCCACCTGTCCGGTGCATCTGCGGTACCAGGAAAACCATTGGTGGCTGTACGAGAAAGATCCCGGCTGTCCCGCCAAGCCCGCGAGCTTCAACCCTCCGGATGGAGCATTTTAACCAGATTGGCCACGTTCGCGGCAAAATGCCGGATGGTGTCGATGCCTTCCTGGTCCTTCCAGACCTCTCCGGGCAGGCGGCCGAACACCATGTTCCAGTAAGTGGAACCGGGCACAACCATGTCGTTGATCAGGAAGAACATCAGCATTTCCTGGAGCGTGAGCGTGTGGCCTCCGCGCCGCGCCACCGCCACGGGGCCGCCCACCTTGCCGGCTAGAAAACGATCCGTCTTCATGGAAACGTAACCGATTCGTTGCAAGGCCGCCATCACGTCACCGCGGGCGGTGCCGAAGTAGACCGGCGAGCCCACAATCAGTCCCTGGCAGCTGCGCAGGGTCTTGATGACTTCATTCAGGCCGTCTTCGAGGCTGCACTCGCCCGTTTCCGAACATTTTCCGCAGGCCGTGCACGACTCAATCTTCCGGTCGGCAAAGGAAATGACCTCCGCTTCCACGCCGTTCTGCCGAATCACCTTGCCGCATTCCTGCATGAGTTGTGCGGTGTTGCCGTCGGCCTTGGGACTACCGCTAATTAAGAGAATTTTCGTCATAAGGATTACCTGCCGTTCGTTCCCCGTTCCCCGTTTCTCGTTCCACGTTTCACGTGGGACGGGTACATCGGAGTTCGCAGAAGCTGAAGATATATCAGATTTTAGACGATTCGTGCTGCCCATGTAACAGCGCGGCGAAGCGCCGGCATTACCGAGCTCGCTCCGAAAAGTGGAACGAGGAACTGCAACCGTTTTCGGGTGCGCTCTTCGGCTCCTAACCACCAGCGACTAGCTACGAGCTACCGCGCGAATTAACACAGCATTAACCGAAAATCTCCCAATTCGACGTAACATAAGCCCAAATGTCTATGCCGCGGATGATGAGTTTTCCGCCAGGATTCCTGTGGGGTGTTTCGACTTCCTCCCATCAGGTGGAAGGCGGGACGGTACACAATCAGTGGTCGGACTGGGAAGCGCAAGGGCGTATCCGTGACGGCTCCAATTGCGATCTGGCCTGCGACTGGTGGAACGGTGCGACCCGGGATCTGGACCTGGCGCAGCAGATGGGCCTCAACGCCATGCGGATTTCGCTGGAGTGGAGCCGGCTGGAACCCGAGGAGGGCCGCTGGAATACCGGCGCGCTGGCCCGCTACTATTCGCTGCTGGTCGATCTGCAGAAGCGCGGCATCAGACCGTTCGTCACCCTGCATCACTTCACCCATCCCAAGTGGTTCGAGGATCGCGGAGGCTTTCTGGCGCGCGATGCCGTGGAGACCTTCTCGCGTTTTGTCCAGCGGGTGGTGGAAGCGCTTCGCTATGTCTGTAACGACTGGGTGACGTTGAACGAACCCAACGTCTACGTTGCTTTCGGGTATTTGACGGGAGAGTTTCCGCCCGGACGGCGGGGCGACCTGATCAATACGTTACGGGTGCTCAGCCGCATGGCGCGCTGCCATGCCGAGGCCTATCGCATCATCCATGGCTTCCAGCCGCAGGCAAATGTAGGCTGGGCGCAGAACTATGTGGTGTTTGAGCCGGGCAGCGCGCGCTACCGCGATCGCGTGGCCGCGCGCATATTCGATCAGCTTTTCAATCAGTCGTTTTTCGATCTGTTGCATACCGGACGGTTCCGGCCGCCGTGGGATCGCTTTGTCGAGAACGCAACGGCGGCGCCGGGCAAGCTCGATTTCATCGGGCTGAACGTGTACAACCGGCTGCACATTGCCGTCGATCCGCGCGCCAAGCATACGTTGTTTGCGCGCGTGTATGTTCCCGAGGACGTGCCCCAGGGCGATCGCGCCGCGGAAGGCGCCTATGGCGAATGCCACCCGGATGCGGTGAAACAGGCCGTCGAGTATGCGGCACGATTCGGGCGGCCAATGTACATCCTGGAAAATGGCGTGCCCGACCGCGATGACCGCATCCGGCCCTGGCTGTTGGTGAATGCCATGCGACGGCTGTACGAACTGATTGATGCCGGACACGACGTTCGCGGCTATTTTCACTGGACGCTGGTGGATAGTTTCGAGTGGAGCGAAGGCTGGCGGCTGCGCTTTGGCCTCTACGGCCTCGATCCTGCCACCCAGGAACGGCGCCCCCGTCCCAGCGCGGAATTGTATGCGCGCATTGTGCGCGAGAACGGGCTGGCGCAGGAACTGCTGGAGCAGTTCCCCGTTTCCCATCCCCCCGCCTGCCCCAGCTTGCCGGGGTCTCCCGTCCCCGTCCCATAACCTCGAGAGCCAGTTAACTTTTTGGATTGAAAGGGGATAACAGGGGTGGGTCGTCGGCGAGGTCGGGGTCGGGGGGACCCGTGCTGAGGTATCTTCCTCGACAACCCTGTTACCGCGGATTAACACTCAATTCATAAGCTGTTAACTCAATTGCAACCTTAAATTGCAACCATAGTGGTGCATGGAAGAGCGAGCTTACGATACCGTGATCCTCTCCGACTTGCATCTGGGGTCTGAAACCGCGCGTGCCGCCGAGGCGCTGGAAATGCTGGAGCGGCTTTCTTTCCGCCGGCTCATCCTGCTGGGCGACATTTTCTGCGACCTGAATTTCCGCCGGCTCAAGAAGGAGCACTGGCGGTTTCTTTCCTATATCCGCAAGCTGTCGAACCCCAAGCGGGGGGTCGAGGTGGTGTGGGTGGAAGGGAATCACGATAGCGGCTTGATCGACGTGATGTCGCATCTGGTGGGTATGCGCGCCTACCGGGAATACGTTTGGGAACAGGCCGGGCGGCGTCATCTCGCGATTCACGGCCATCAGTTCGATCGTTTTGTGGTCAAGAACCGGCTGTCTCTCATCAGCTTCGGCAGCCACATCTACCTGCTGATCCAGAAACTGGGGGGCCGGGGCAAGAGGCTGGCGCAGCTGCTGGACCAGTGGAACACGCGCTGGTTGCGGTTGAGCGAAAAAGTTGCGGCCGGCGCCCTGGCGGCGGCCAAAGCGCGGGGCGCGGTACGCGTCTTTTGCGGACATACCCATCACCCCATGAGCCTTGAACGCAATGGGATTGCATACTTCAACAGCGGCGCCTGGACCAACGGGCGCCCCACGTATATCACGATCGCCGACGAGGAGGTCCGGATCCATGAATACGCCGCACGAACTGACGATCGTTATTCCCGCGAAGAACGAGGAGAGGCTGTTACCCCGGCTGCTGGCGTCGCTGGTAACCCAGGATTATCCGCAGATCCGGGATACGAACCTGCTTATTGCTGACGCCGGGTCCACCGACCGCACGCTGGAGATTGCGGCCCAGTTCCGCCGCTGGCTCAATGTCCGGGTGATTCCCGGCGGCCTGCCGTCCGTGGGGAGAAATAATGGCGCGCGCGCCGCTGCCAGCCGGTACGTGCTGTTTCTGGATGCCGACATCGAACTGGCCGATCACACGCTGGTGCGCCGCGCCGTCGAGTTGATGAAGCAGCGGTCGCTGCACTGCGTCACCACCGATATCTTTTGCAAAAATGGGGGCTTGAAGGATCAGTTGTTGTACTCCGGCAACAATCTGGTGCAACGCCTGTCGCGCTTTCATAAGCCGTTTGCCACCGGCATGTTCATGCTGGTGGATAAGACCAAGTTTGACGAACTGGGCGGTTTTGACGAACAGGCTCTTTATGCCGAGGATTATCAGCTGACGCGGCAGATTGCGCGCTGCCGGTTCCGCACCATTCGTGGCGGCATCTACAGCACCAACCGGCGATTCTGCAAAATGGGCCACGCCGCCATCGTGCGCATGTTTCTCTCCACCGCGCTCCACTGCCGGCGCCCTGAGTACTTCCGGCAGGAGACGCATCGGGCTTACTGGCAGGCGTACTGAAGAGTTTGCCGTTTACAGTTCACAGTTTGCAGCCCGGGTGCCGGCATCGCACTTCGCCACGGAGACACAGAGACACGGAGAAGCCTTAGGGAATCAGTATCCTGGGCTCTTCTCGGTGTCTCTGTGTCTCCGTGGTGAAACCTTTCATGGCCCCAGTCGAATTCTTGCAGCGTTTAGCCTGTTTTGCGCGTCTGATCCAGCAGAGGCTGCTTTGGGTCCATGTTGCTGAAGAAGACTCCCGACACTCTGGCGCGCGAAGTCACGGATAAGACCCTTTATCTGAACCGGCGCAAGTTCATGCTGGGCGCCGTGGGCATAGGCGCGGCGGCGCTGGCCGGAGAGAAACTTTATCGCGTTCTCTCGCCTTCCGAAGTGGTTCAGGCGGGAGCGAAGCTGGACACCGCGAAGAAGACCGACTTCGCGGGCGGCGAGAAAGAAACCCCCTATAAGGACGTCACCAGCTACAACAACTTCTACGAATTTGGGACCGATAAATACAGCCCTTCGGGAGAAGCCCCGAAATACCTGCGCCCGCGGCCGTGGACGGTGGCGATCGAAGGCATGGTGAAGAAGCCGAAGACCTATGACATTGACAGCCTGTTGAAGCTGTTTCCGCTGGAAGAGCGGATTTACCGGCATCGCTGCGTCGAGGGCTGGTCGATGGTCATTCCCTGGCTCGGGTTTCCGCTGGGCAATCTGATCCGGCAACTGGAACCCACGTCCCAGGCCAGGTATGTCGAGTTCACCACGTTGTACGACCCCAAACAGATGCCCGGCCAGAACTCCAGCGTCCTGGATTGGCCGTATGTCGAGGGCCTGCGCCTGGACGAAGCCTTGAACGCGCTCGCGCTGCTGACGGTCGGGTTGTACGGCGAGGTTTTGCCCAATCAGAATGGCGCGCCGATTCGGCTGGTGGTCCCGTGGAAGTATGGATTTAAAAGCATCAAGTCGGTGGTCAAAATCAAATTTGTGAATGCGCAGCCGGCCACGACGTGGAACAAGGCCGCGCCCAATGAATACGGTTTCTATTCCAACGTAAATCCGGATGTGGATCATCCGCGCTGGAGCCAGGCGCGGGAGCGGCGCATTGGTGAATTCCTGAAACGCAGGACGCTTATGTTCAACGGCTATACCGATCAGGTGGCAAATCTGTATCGCGGCATGGATCTCCGAAAGAACTATTGAGAATTACAAAATGAACCGAATCCTGAAGCCCCTGGTTTTTCTGGCCTGCCTGTTGCCGCTGGCGCATCTGGCGTGGAAGGGGTTCCACGACGAGCTGGGCGCCAATCCCATTGAAGTCATCACGCACTCCACCGGGTTGTGGACGCTGATTTTTCTGCTGGTGACGCTTACGATTACGCCGGC
>Ga0326728_10014515_pt1 | contig 16709 bp, 12 predicted proteins | sample MB3enrmetagenome_FD_207602 | JGI IMG/M metagenome (GOLD analysis project Ga0326728, IMG submission 207602) | Lab enriched peat soil microbial communities from McLean, Ithaca, NY, United States - MB31MN | ecosystem: Environmental > Terrestrial > Soil > Wetlands > Peat | place: USA: New York...
AGGTCTTTCTGGGACGTTGATTCAAGCGCAGCGCGACCTGGTCGAGCTGCGCTTGGGAGATGGGAGCAAGGTCGGTTCCTCGAGGGAAGTATTGTCTCAACAGGAGATTGGTGTTTTCATTGGTGCCGCGCTGCCACGGACGAGTCGCCTGCAGCTGTGTTTGTGCAACCATTGACCTCTGTGGGAGGGACAAAAGAGAAATGAGGAAAAGGGAGACGAGGAAATATCGATGAGCAGCCTTCATGGGCGTCGACTCCGGATCGCAACGATTCGTTCGTCCCGGAGTATACTCACTCGCTTCGTCAGGTAACAATAAGCTCGGTTCCGGCAACAATGCTGGCTTCAGAAATAACTTCTCTTGCAGCCGCGCGGCGGACCAACCATTCGTGCAGATCAGTTGAGGAGCAACCACAGAATGTGGTCATACAGTGGTCGATCGCTCAAATGCTGCTCCCGGGCCCAAGGACGATAGCCAACCTGCGCAACCAAGTGTTAGCTTGTTGGCATTAGTTTGATCGGAGTCAAGAGGACAACGAGTGTGAAACGCACACTAACCCGCCGCAATTTCACCAGAATGTCGGCCGCTGCTGCAGTTGCGGCAGGCCTCGCCCAGCCACGGCACGCCGCCGCGATTCTGGCCCAGACCCCCCCTATAGGGGTCAAAGAGCCTGATGCAATCGCTTCCGACAGCGGGTCGTGTGCACCAGCCGCCAACGCACCGGGAGACAAATGGACCAAGGACACCCCGGATCTGGTTTCCGCTGCGCTGGCCAACCTCCCGCCCACCCCGTCCGGCCCCTTCCAGTCTTCGTGGGACTCCATTGAGCAGAACTACAAAGACCCCGACTGGTTTCGCGACGGCAAGTTCGGCATCATGATGCACTGGGGCATCTATTCGGTGCCTGCCCACGCCAGCGAGTGGTACGTCCGTTATATGTACGGCGGCCAAGTCCTTGCAGGGGACATTCAGGGTGGTCAGGACCCCGACGTTGTCGGGTGGCACACCAAGAACTACGGACCACCCACCAAATTCGGCTACAAGGACTTCCTGCCGATGTACACGGCGGCCAAGTGGGACCCCGACGCGTGGGCACAGCTCTTCAAAAAGGCCGGCGCGAAGTACGTCCTTGCCCCCGGCGAGCACCACGACGGCTTCTCCAACTGGGACAGCGCCATCAATCCATACAACGCCGTCAACTATGGCCCGCACCGTGACCTGGACGGCGACCTTATTAAAGCTGTGCGAAAGGTCGGCCTCAAGACCGGAATCTCCGATCACTCCTTCTTCCACTTCGTCTTTATTCCGGCACTACCCGGTAGCGATGAATATGACCCCAAGTGGGCCGCCTTCTACTCCGTCGCAGATCGAAGCAATGCGGCGCGGGTCAAATTCATGCACGACTGGGTGGCGAAGAGAATTGAGACCATCGACAAATACCAGCCGGACATGCTGTGGTTCGACATGAACACTGACCACATGACAGACCCGCTCAAGATCCGTGTGTCCGATTACTACTTCAACCGCGCCAAACAATGGGGCAAGCAGGTGGGCATCAGCGCCAAGACCGCCGCTTGGGTCACCGGCCAGATTATGGACTACGAACGCGAAGGACGAGCGCCGATGGAGTTGACCGATTGGATATGGCAGCCCGACGATCCCATCACCAACAAGTTCGGTTATGTGGAAGGTCAGAAGCCATACCCGGCCAACCAGTTTGTCTGGAAGATCGTCGAGAACGTCAGTAAGAACGGTAACCTGCTATTGAATATCTCCCCTCGGGCGGATGGCACAATCCCGCAGGAGCAGCAGGATGTTCTGCTGGCGATCGGCAAGTGGCTAGAGGTCAACGGGGAGGCAATCTACTTCACGCGTCCATGGACTCGATTCGGAGAGGGCTCCGTAGCCGACGCAGCGGCTGCTGCGATGGTCAAGATTCGTTCCACCGGAACCTTTGCGGGCCGCCTCAACGGGCAAAACCAGAGTGGTACCGGGGTCAGCGGCGGCGGCATCTCGCGAAACGGGTACACGCCTGCAGACATCCGCTTCACCACTCATGGAGACACGCTCTACGCGACCGTGATGAACTGGCCGGGAGACGCGCCTGTCACCCTCAAGTCGTTGGCCACCAGCCAACCGGTAAAGGGCAAGGTCAAGAAGGTGGAACTGCTTGGCCATCCCGGAACTCTCAAATTTACCCAGGACGCGGAAGGGTTGAAGGTGACGTTTCCGCTAGAAAAGCCTTGCGATTATGTTTACTCGCTGAAGATCACAGGATTGAAGCTGACCTAAGTCAACAGATCGGAGAAGCAGAATGAAACACACACTCACTCGCCGCAAATTCCTTGAAACGTCCGCACTGGCTGCCGCCGCTGGCGTCAGCGTGCCACTGTGGCAGCCGCACGCTGGCGCGCAAGCTGCATCTTCGGCTTCTACTGTGTCCCCTATCGCTCGCGGTCCCTTCGACGGGACCGCTGAGTCGCTGAAAGCGTACCAGATTCCCGAATGGTTCCGCGATGCCAAATTTGGGATTTGGGCGCACTGGGGACCGCAGTCGGCCGCCGAGGATGGCGACTGGTACGCGCGCAACATATATATTCAAGGCTCCAAGCAGAATAAGGACCACGTCGCACGATATGGCCATCCGTCGAAGTTCGGCCATAAGGACATTTGCAAGATATGGACGGCCGACAAGTTCGATCCCGACCATTTGATAGAACTTTACAAAAAGGCGGGCGCAAAGTACTTCATGAGTATGGGCGTCCACCACGACAACTTCGACCTTTGGGATTCAAAGTACCAGCCAAGGTGGAACTCTGTCGCCATGGGACCGAGAAAGGATATCGTCGGTCTCTGGAAACAAGCTGCGCGGAAGCAAGGCTTGAAATTCGCCGTGAGCGAACACCTAGCATATAGCTATCTCTGGTGGACGGTTTCTCACGGCAGCGACCAGACCGGACCCCTGGCTGGCGTCCCCTACGATGGCGCGGACCCGCAGTATGCCGATCTCTATCACGAGTACTCGAAAGAATTCCTACAACCTGCGCCAAGCGAAGGGGCCGGCACAGTTGGCCGACGTCCTGAGGTTCCACTCGCGTGGAGACAACACTACTTCGCGCGCATCAAGGACCTGATCGACAAGCATCAACCCGACCTGCTCTATAACGACGGCGGCCTCATCTACCCGGAGGTCAGCTACAAGTTGGTATCGCATCTCTACAACGTGAGTGCGAATCTCCACGGCGGCAAGGTGGAAGCTGTTTATAACAGCAAAGGACGGAACGACTGCGAAACCGGTACGTGTGTCCTGGACCTTGAGCGCAGCGTTGCCGACCAGATCAGTCCCAACCCGTGGCAAACCGACACCTGCATCGGCAACTGGCACTACGACAAGGCCATATTTGAACAAGGCAAGTACAAGTCGCCGAAGAGAGTGATCGACATGCTGGTCGATATCGTCAGCCACAACGGCAACCTGATGTTGAACTTCCCCCTGCCCAACAGTGGCGAGTTGGATTCCGCGGAGTTGATGATTCTGGACGAAATCACCAAGTGGATGGCGGTTAATAACGAAGGCATCTACAGCACTCGTCCATGGAAGATCTTCGGCGACGGTCCGTCCACGAAGATCGCGGCCGTACCCACCCAGCGGTTCAACGAGAATACACGCAAGGACATGACTTCCGATGATGTCCGCTTCACCACCAAAGGAAGTGCGCTCTATGCTTTTGTCATGGGCTGGCCGGACAAAGAAGCTTCGATACCGTCGCTTGCGCTGGGCGGCCCGAACAGTGTGCCCAAGTTCCGCAATGTCGAGCTGCTGGGCCATAAAGGAAAGCTCAGTTGGACTCAGGATGCCGCGGCTTTCAAGGTCCAGTTGCCTGCCGAGAAACCGTCCGACCACGCGGTCGCGTTCAAGATCGCGTTGGCCTGACAATTTCGGGAGGGCACGGAAACAAATCGAAGATTAGTATCTGAAGTCGATGACGGCAGTGACGAGGCCGATCACTATGAACGGCCTAGTTTTCCTGTACCAAGTCGAATGTTAGTCATCGCTGGTTTGAAGTTCCTGAGGAGTCAGCTTTGCGTTACAGTGACCCGGACGATGTCCGCGTCCGTCGCTTTACTTGAAACCCCGTTCCATGAGCTACGTCGCGCTCTTCGTGGAAACCACCGCGGGCATGGTCCTCATTTAGCGACGAACTCGCATATTTGGGCCAAATGGCTATTTAGCCGGTGTAGCGGGCGCCATGTACCGGCTGGCGAAGGTGACGAAGGTGGCGAAGCTGGGCTGCGGGTTGTGGCCGCCGGGATGCTGGACGAAGGCGAGGTCGCCGGCAAGCAGCGGAGTGCCGACGGGTGGGAAGGCGTCGGTGGGGCCAGAGTCGTTGCTGAGGGATTTTTTGCCTAGCAAGCGGTAGACAGGCCCGGCGGCGACCTCGGCGATGAAGGTGCCGCGAGTGTCGGCCCAGCCGTCTCCGCCATCGAGGGTGCCACCGTCGATGAGCAGCGGGCGCGGGGCGCAGAGGGCGATGAGCTCGTGCATGTCGACGGGCATGTCGGCGGGGGTGACTTCTTTGGGCATGAGCGCGGCGTACTTAAGATAGTTGCCGGCCATCCAGTGGTACTCGCTGGTGGCGGCAATGTTCTCAAGCTGCTCGCCGTAGCGGCGGCGGGCGAGGTTGGCGCCACCCGCGCCGGAGGAGCTGATGTAGGCTACGGCAAAGCGCGGCTCGTAGGCCATGGCGATGAGAGCGGCCTTGCCGCGGCGTGAGTGACCCTCGATGGCGACGTGATGCGCGTCGACGGATGGATCGGTCTCAAGGTAGTCCATCAGGCGCGATGCTCCCCATGCCCAGGCGCGCAGAACGCCCCAGTCGTCCAGCTTGCGCGGCTGGCCATGGCTGCAGAGGCCGATGATTCCTGTGGTGAGGCCGGAGCCGCTGTCGGCCTGGTAGGTGTTGTGATAGAGCAGCGCATAGCCCCATCCTTTGGCGAGGACCTGCTGCTTAATAGGAGGGCCGAGTTCGGGCGCGGGCGACCGGGGTGGGGCGGCGGGCGCAGGAGTGGAGGCTGCGGCGGGCGCTGCCGGGCGTGGACGCGGCGGAGGAACAGGGTATCCGGGCGGAAGCGAGCCACTGAGCTCCACGACGACGGGGACAGGGCTGGAGGCAGCAGCGGGAATGATGAGATCGGCTTCGATGTTGACCGTAATGGCCGGGTAGGCGGAGTTGTCGACGTGGCCGATGAGGTGCTTAGTAAGGGTTGCGACCCCATTGTCGGTACTGGGAGTGGTGGAGGTGACCTGCCAGTGGACGGCGGGGACTTTAGCGGGGACGCGGCCGATGATCTCGCGGTCGAAGATTTCAACCAGCTCGGGACGGCGCTTAGTGGTCCAATCCTTCGCGGATTTGACGGGCTTGCCGTTGTTCATTACTAGGGGATTAGGCAGGTTGGGCCAGGGATTGGCCTTCGATTCGTCCCAGTTGACTGGATTGGGCCCAGTGCCATTCTGGGTGACGCCGGGACGCAGTGCGGTGATATGCAGAAGGTCCATCAGGCGCTGGTGGTCCTGTGCGGAGGTGAGCTGAACGGGGCCGGAGGCGGAGGCGGGTTGGCCGAGCTGGGGCGCGGGAGTTTGTGCGAGGGCCGGTGCAAACAGGAGGGCAAGCGAGAGAGTGAGGGATTGGGCGTGCATGGAGTCACACATGATCTGGAATCTCCTTGTTCGGCACAGATTCGCTTGAATTGTACCGCTCCTGAGGGTTGTAGCAGAACTGCCTGTAATGTCTTGCCGGTTCAGACGATCGACGCAGGCCACCGGATTAGTCCCGAGAAACGCGGCAGTGTCCGATTACCATGCCCCGCCCCGGTCATGAGATCACGGTACGCTGAGCGTTTGTTCGCTGTAGGCACTGCAGACCGTTGACCAATTCACTTGAATGCCTTTTACTGGATGCTGAAGTGCCCGGCAGTCGTGGGCTGCTTCAACAAGTCGGCTTCACCTGATTGGACCCGTGCGCCCTCAGCGATGTGATCTTCCAGCGTTGTCATCGCGTCTTGCACATCAGCTTCGGCAGTCTTGATGTAGTAAGTTGCGGTCGTGCTCACGTTGGCCTGGCGCAGGATCGCCTGAATCACCTTGGGCGGCACACCCAGTCGATACAGGTTGCTTCCAAGTCCACGACGCGCCGCGTGCCATCCGTGCCATTCTGGAAGACTCTCGTCGCGTTTGTAATCGTGATTCGCCAGGATGTGATCCGCTTATTGTTTCCCGTAACGTACGCATCGATTGAGGGCTGGGGCGATCTGCCTTTGGCCGACACTGCTCAATGCCATAGGCTTGCCAAACACGTTGGCAAAGACCGGGCCACTCTGCGGACTGCCGCAGCGCAGCCGATGCAATTCCAGCCGTTCCGCCAGTTGCCGCACAACAGGAACCAGTGTGGTTGCAAGAGCGGTTAAAACTGCGAATGACATTTTCATCGTTGGCCCTCCTTGCTTCGTTGGGTGGAAGCGCTTTACATTGAATGCCTCCGTAACCCGTGCATCCGGCGGCGTCAAAAACCGCGCGCCGCCGGATGCGAAAATGCCGCGACTTCCGCGGCCTTTAATACGTGGTCAGCGAGACGTGCAGCACCACCGGCGTATCGCCAAAGAAGAGTCCGTTCGTTTCGCCCCCCAATCCACCCCAGCTGCGAACCGGCTTCAAGGCGCCGTTCTCGTAGACCACCTGTTGAATGCGCAAAAACTGCCGGTGCTCCCACTTCCCGTCGATCAAAGCTGAGGGAGTCTCCTGGGTTCCGAGCACAATTTGCCCGGTCTTTTGTTGCTCCTCGGTGCCGGCCGGTCGGAAATCGATGCGGCAATAGTATCCGGTCACCAGAAATTCGTTGTCTCCCAGTTGGGCCACCAGGGCACGTCCCTCCGGCGTCGGATTGCCCGCGGTGCCATGGGGATTGTGGATGAACCCTCCCCACGTCACCTCCGCGTGCCAGGTTCCCAGTTGCAGAATCTGCGTGTTGTTGCCCGGTTCTTCGGCCGCGGCCTGGACCTTGCCGTCAAACATCAGGCGGGCGATCTCCCGCTGCATGGGGCCGATCAACCGGAAATTCATTCCCCAGGAAGTCAGGAAGTCGTCGACCGGCGTGTAAGTCTCCCAGGCGTTTGAGTCTCCCTTCTGTTGCGCCGCGATCCCTGCCTTTGCGCCCAATAAAGAGGCCACGGTCGTATCCGCGGCCGGCGAAAACCCGATCGTCTGAAGCCCAAGCCCCGTAAAGAAAAAGCGGGCGCAGCCGGGACAGCCGGTCTCCGGCAGGTAGAGCGGGTTGTCGTCGCGGTGATAGAGCTGCAGCGCTTTCAAGTAGGAGGTGGGATCGTTTTGGTAATCGTCCGGCCCCAGAATGTCGATGGCCGGCGCCGCTGCCTTCCAGATGGGAATCACGTTGTCGGAGGGGCCGCCACTCTCGTAAGCGGCGCGAGCGCCCGGCTCTCCGGGAGCGCCGGGATGGATTGGGTCGCGCAATGCCACGTTGGCGTCCATGGGCAGCGGATAGACCGCCTTGCCCGCCGCCGCAACATCGCCCACGTATTTCGCTACCGCCCAGGCGTTGAAGTACTCGTCCGCGTTGGGTCCATAGGCCTGCTGCCAGTCCGGCGATGCGGCGCTCGTCAGCGGAGGCATGGCCTTCAGTATCTCCGCCGGCACCGGTGCCTCGAAGTACTTCTGCGCGGCCGGTGAGAAATCCCGCACGCTGTTCCAGTCCCCGGTTTCGTTCTCCACCTGAACCATGAGCACGGTGCGCTGCGGGTCCACTTCCTTAATGTGTTGCATCAGCGCGGCGAACGCCTTCTTGTCCGCCTCCAGCGACGCGGTGCAGAACGGCGACGGCGAGTCCACCGCCTGTCCGTTCCGGTCCTCAGCATGGAAGTAGCGCACCGGGTCTAGCTTCATCCAGTCGGGCATGTAGTGCGGGTGGCCGTTCTTATAGCTTCCGAACCACAGCGGCACCAGGTGAACGTGATGCTGACGAGCCTCGTCCAGCAGCCTGTCGATCGCCGTATAGTCGTACTGGCCGGGCTGCGGCTCGAAGTCCCCCCAGTAAACCGGGATCTCGACCGTGTTCACATTCATGTATTCGAGGGCGGGCCACACCCCCGGACGCGTAGGCCAGTCGCCCATGGTCAGGTCCTCGATGCCCATGATCAGAAAGGGCGCATTGTCCACCATCAGCGCGAAGCGTCCGTCCTTTTCGACCAGCCGGGGAATCGGACGCGCCTCGACCTGGGCATGGCGTTTATGGACGGCCCTCGTGATGAAAAAACCGGCCAGAGCAACGGCCAGCACGGCAACTATAACAACGGCTAGAACAACGGAAGTCTTTTTCATCTCGTGCTCTCCTGCCCTCCCCTGGCGAAAGCGCCCTGCATGCAATCATCCGTAGCCTATGCATCGCGGCGGCGCCAACAACCGCGCGCCGCCGGATGCGAGTAAACCGCGACTTCCGCGGCCTTTAAGCCGGGATTTCCATTTTGTTTTCCTGGCCACGACAGACTATAGCCCCCGATTGTCCGGCGCACCATCTTTTTTGCATTGCGTCCAAGGCCAGAGCCGGAGCGTGCCCGGCAGGGCCGTTACCGGAACCCAAAAGCCGTCATTTGCACCATTTCGAAGCGATTTTACTGACACCTCTCCCTCAATTCCCTTCGTCGTACAGATTGGTTTCGGCTAGCTGCCGCGCCTACTCGGCCGACAGCGGCAATGCCTCCATCCGCCGCAGCATGCTTCCGAACAGGCGCCGCGTCAAATGGCTCGTTGCGGCTGGATCGGCAGACATCATTTGGAGCGTTGAGCGGGTACTACTTTCTGGACGATTGCACAGTGCTGAATCCATATCCAGCCGGACTGGGTGGGGCTACGGTTCCGGGTTTCAATGCGGAGAACGACGGGCGCGCGCAGTTCTACGCGGCGAACCTGCAGACCGACTTTGACACTAAGGCAACGAACCAGTTGCATATCAGCTATATGCGCAATGCGGCTGCGGTGGGTCAGCCGCGCGACGGTGTGGGTGTGTCGCTGACATCGCAGGGGTCTGTAACCGGCGCAAATACGTCCGGGATAGATCCTCTGCTGCCGAACATCGAGGGTGTCGCCAATGTGATCTTCAACAGCTTCACCATGCGCGTCGATGTAACGAGCCTCTTCCAGGCGGAGAATATCTTCGAGGTGTCGGACGACGTGTCGTGGGAGTTCAAGTCTCCCCCCGGGCACCAAATTCCACGGATATCAATAATCAATTGACACTCTTGGGTGGTGCGTCAGATCGATCCGTTTGGGCAACATGACCAATGTGTTGATTGATATGCGGACCTTAGAGCGTAACCAGAGCAGGTATATCCGGGGCGAACGACTTTAGAGCATTTTCGGAATACACGTAAACTTTTCGAAGATCATACAAGGTGGATTGTTTTGAGGAAAATCCATTGGAATGCGGTGGCTTCGGTCTATACCAATTCCGAAAATGCACAAGCGCGGTTTTCTCTCAAGAAAAACCGCCTCGCATACTCTTCGCTAGGTCACGGAAACTTTGGTTCCGCATCTAGATGGGTTGGATTTCTGCCTGCTTTCATCCCGTCCATCTACACTTTCTCCGCAAAACGATAGCCTACATGCGCTTCCGTGAGCAGATACTTGGGGTTCGCAGGATCGTCTTCCAGCTTCTTGCGCAGTTGACGCATGAAGGTGCGCAGATACTCCAGCTCGTTGCCGTATCCCTCGCCCCATACGGTATTCAGCAGGCGGCTATGATGGATGGGTCTGCCTGCATGGGTCATCAAGTGGTGCGTCAATTCAAACTCCTTGGGAGTAAGGTGAATGAGCCGGCCGGCCTTCTTCACCGTATGGCGCGCCGGGTCGAGTTCAATCTCGTTGATGCGCAATACTGCCTCTTCCTGCGTGTCCGTCATTTTGGACCACCGCATTGCGGCCCGCATTCTGGCAGTCAGTTCGCGCAACTGGAATGGCTTGGTGATGTAATCGTCTGCGCCCGCATCCAGAGCCTCTACCTTGTCGTCTTCGCTGTCGCGTACGGTAAGCATCAGAATGGGGATGCGAGGGAAAAGACTGCGCATGGTTTTGCAGGCTTCAATACCGCTCATACCCGGCATATTGATGTCCAGCAGGACCGCGTCGAAGGTGTTTGTGCGTAACAACGACAAGGCCTCCTCGCCGCGCGCCGCCTCCACGGTCCTGAACCCCAGATTATTTAAGGTTGTATGCAACGCGCGCCGAATGGACATCTCGTCATCCACAACCAGAATCATCCCGGATTCCATGGCTAGTACCCCCCCATATGTATCTTCGGAATTGATAAAAAGAAAGTCGTACCATCCTGTTCGGCACTGGTCACCCATACATGTCCGAGGTGAGCCTCTGCCGCTTTCTTGACAATGGACAGCCCTACACCTGAGCCGGGTGCGTGGTCCTTGGCCTCTGAACCGCGATAAAACCGCTCAAAGATTCGTTCGCGGTCCTGCATTTGTATCAGCGAGCCTTGATTGTGCACCGAGAGCAGCAACTCGGAGTTGCTCTCGCGCACCGCAATGTCAATCGGCGTATCGGGTGCGGAGTACTTAGCGGCGTTGTCGAGATATTGCGTCAAAATCATCGTAAGCAGTTCCCGATCGCCTTGCAACGGCGTCTCCTGTTCCTCGATGGAGAGTTCGATAGGGTGTTCCTTGAGCGTTCCCGAAAGGTCCTCCAATACATCCTTAATCAGCCGCGATACGATCACCGGTTCGGTGCGCATTGCCACGCTGGAGGCCTCAAGTTTCGCGGTCTGCAGCAGGCGGGTGCAAAGCTGATTGAGATTGACGGACTCTTCGTCAATCAGCTCCGCCAGCTCAGACTCGGTCTTGCCCAGCGTGCCCATCTCCAGTAGGCCGGAGCTGGCAGTACGAATGGCAGTCAGCGGTGTCTTGAACGCGTGCGCAAGCGCATCCAGCACGGCAACGCGCAGTTGCTCAGTCTGTTTCGCGTTAACAGCGTTCGCCTCTTTTTCATACGACTGGTATCGCTCAAAGGCAATGGCTGATAGCGAGGCGATGGAGTTGGCAATTAATGGGTCAACCTCTCCGCGTATTGCCATCGCACCGATCGAAGAGTTTCCTATGCGAATCACGCGCTGTGTGGTGCGGGTGTCGTGGTCGTCCTCGTTTTTATCGGTAAGGTAGGTTGTCTTGGCAATCTGCTGCTCCTCCGCCGACCAGCTTCCCTCATGGTTGAGCAGGACAGAGTTTGCGTCGAAGATGGCAACATCCTCGGCCTGAAAGATGCGATGAATCAGCTCTACCAACTGAGAGCCCGGCGGATGATGCAGATCGAAGAGCAGGATGCCGCGGCTCAATTCGTACAGTTTCTTCATCTGGAGTCGTTGGTAGTTGGCATCGCGTGCAATTTTTTGCTCTCGTGAGGAGAGACGGCTCACCACTAGCGCGGAGATCTGAAAGGAGATCAGTGCGATCCAGTCCCGGCTGTCGGCGACTGTAAATGAGAAAAGCGGAGGAATAAAGAAGTAGTTTAGGCAGGAGGCCGCAATCAGGGAGAGAAAGATCGCCTGCCATACCCCGTAAGAGATCGTTGCGACGATCACCACAAGCAGATAGATAAAGCCTTCGGTGGCAATCGGGAACTGCAACTTAAAGCCAATAAAGGTAAGGGCCGCGATGGAGGCGCAGCCAATCGCGCATTGCTTCAGCAGCAGCATCCACGAGCGCTTCTCCGTCAACGGAATGACCATTGTGAGTCGTGAGTTCATTCAGGAGTTCCACCCCAATGGTAGTTAACGAAGCCGTAAAAAAAACATCAGGAATGCGCAAAAAATTCATAAATAACAGATTACGCACATGAAACACGGTGCCCGTGAAGGTGTGGCAGGTGTTCCATGTGCGTTTTCCTGGCTGCAATACAACGATTAATTAACACACTGTGCGTTTCCAGCCTGCCGCGCATTACAGCTTGCCCTGCGTATTTGTGGCATCCTGCCGGTCTTGCTTGGTTGGGGCTGCGGCGAGTTGATCGAAGTGTTGGGCCTGAAGCGCTGCGCTGTCGGCTTGCGACACATACGACTCATAGAGATACTGCGCCGAGTCCACTGGACGCGGATACTTCTGCATCAAGCCGGCGTTGACCTGTGCGCGCCGGTCCCGTTCGGCCTTCTCGGCCGCGGCCTCGGCTCGGTACTTAGCCTCCATCTGATGGAAGTAGCCGGCAAGCTGCTGGTACTGAGCCGCGGTATGCGCATTCAGCATCAGGCTGTGCAGTTCACGTCCTGAAAGCGGTGCGGTCAGGCTTGCTGTTTGCGTTGTGGGTTGTGCTGTTCCCGCTAAGGGAATAGTAAGGGAAAGCGCCGTAATAAGTACCATTGTTCGGTTCATGATCGGACCCTCCTGAAACTGACTCTAGGGCAGGCCGCATAAAGAGGGCATAAAGAATTAAATAGATGATCGTTAAAGATTCTGATGCATAAAGAATCGCTAATTGCGGCTTCACACAGGTCTGGCCTGCACATAAATACGTTTATTAATGACAGGAAATACCCTGTGCATACTTTTGCGAACTTTCTATCATTTCTTTATGCAATTCTTATGTCCCTCCCGTCACACTAGAGCATCTGCTATGCATGGAGGTGGTACTTATGGCTCTCGGACAGTCAACATATTTCTACAACGTAGAACTCAGCGCGCTTGAAGAGAACCTGGGTCTCTCGATGGACCGGGTTGCCCGTCTGCGCGAAAAGGCAATAAGACGGAACGACACGCAGGCAGCCAATCAGATTAGCAAACTGCAGCGGGTAATCGGTGTGGTGCAGCAACGCGTCGCGCGTTTGAAATAAACCGGATCAATAAACCAATAGTGGCCTGACAGCGATTACAAATAACCGCTTAGGTGGACGTGTCTCCGCCGGAGAAAGAGGACAAAGTATGCCCAGCTATCGTTCAAAGTCAACCCTAGTAACTGGATTGGCCCTCCTGGTCTGTTTGGCCGCGGCTGGAATCAGCGCGTCTGCACAGACCACGCTCTCACCCCAAACCTCGTCCAGTGCACCGCAAACCACAGAGCAGCAACTGGCAGACTTGAAGGCCCGCATTGCGGCGCTTGAGAAGACCGTTGCCGACCCGACTCCGAACGTAAGCGCGGAGAGGACTAAAAAAACAGCGCCGTTCAGCGAGAGCGACTGGACCTGGCTGAATTCGAATGGCCGCGTAGTCGACAGCCCGATGTCGACGAAGTACTTCACGCCGGAGTTTCGCGCGGATACCAACTACACATGGGACCATAACCATCCCTCAGACGACTCCCTGGGCGGGTCGACCGAGACATTTCGTTCGGATGAATTTCAGTTGGAGCAACTGAGCTTCGGCGGCGACCTGCGTCTCGACAATGTTCGCGGCAGAGTTCTTACCATGTTTGGCGAGTGGGCCACCACCACACCGCGCAACGATGCCAGCTACAGCCGAGGCCAATGGGACCTTTCCGATGCATACCGGTATGTCTCGGAGGCATGGGGCGGATATCACTGGGACAAGATGCATGGCATCAATGTCGATGCAGGAATCTTCGTCTCCTACATCGGGTTGTTCAGCTACTACAATTACGACAACTGGGCCTACCAACCCTCCTATGTATCCTCCAATACTCCATGGTTCTTTACTGGGCTGCGTTTACAGTTCTTCCCAACTGCCAAGTTGAAGATCGAACCGTGGTTCATCAATGGCTGGCAGACGTATGCAAGACCTAATAGCAAGCCGGGACTAGGCGGGCAGATTTTGTGGCGCCCCAAGCCGTGGCTGGATATGGTCTTCAACAACTACGGTGTGGGCGAAGATGATCTTGGGTTGCCATATCGTCACCGTTTGCACACCGACGACAGTATCCAGGTAAAGTATTACGACAACAAGAATAAATACATCGACAAGGCCGCATTCAGCTTGACCGCAGACGCCGGTTGCGAATTCGGACTGGATGGATCTGGACCTCCCAATGAGAACGTAGCCTGCCACGGCAACCCGAAGGCGCCTGCGTCCTCTGGCGGCGGACAGTCCTTCAAGCAGGACTTCCTCGGATGGATGGCTTATGACCGAACGTGGTGGGACAAGGACAAGTACGCCCTCACCCTCGGCGGCGGCATGATGACCAATCCCGGTCGCTATCTTACCCTGCTGCCGCCCATCAACGGCGCGACGGCCACCACTGGATCGCCTTACTTCACGCAGAACCCAGGCGATCAGGCGCATTCATGGGATATGACAGTCACCTATGATTACATGCCCAGCCAGTACATCACATTCCGCACTGAGACGGGCTATCGTCACTCGGATGTGCCGTACTGGACTGGTCGTGGAGGCATCACTCCTCCCGGCGGCAATAATGGTTCACCGGGGAGTTATGCCTGCGCCACTGGTGCCTCCTCTGGTGTCGGCTGGGCCCCTGGCGGAGCGGGACTTGTAGCGGCCGAGGCGGCCTGCGGCGGACCGGTTGGCCAGACTTCGGCAGTCTGGTTCCCGTCCCTTGTCAAGGACCAGTGGGTTGTAACCGAAGCGGTCTTGGTGAGGTTCTAGTCCACACCACAGTCATCAATCAACATAGCATCCGCAACGTGGAGCAGCGCAGGGACGAATATTGTCCTTGCGCTGCATCCGCGGATATTCCTGCCCTTCTCCCTGGTGCAAGCTGCATGTTGCTCCACATAAGGAACCGGGTGGAAGTGCGACATGTCTATATTGACAGCGACGATGATCAGGTGTCCCGGTTCATGTCTTAACTACTTTTCTACCTTCATTTTATAGATTTTCTATTTATTCCTTATGCCGTACTTACTACCTATCTATCAGCATTAGAAGCAGCATCATGCAGCAAGAGTGAATCGGAACGCCGATACTCTTACGGCGCTGACTCCGATTCGCTTGCTCAGGAGGGTTAGCATGTTTGCCTCAGCCACCAGAGTGCATCGGAATACATCAAGACTCAGCCTTGTGGTCCTTAGCGCTGCCCTAATGATTACGGCAGAAGCCTGCAAGCGAGGTGAGACCGATCCCGCTGCGGGTGCGCCACCGCCGGCCAAAGTCACCACGGCCTACCAAGCGGAGGAATTCTCCGTTGACCGCCCGGATCAGTATCCGGTAACCGCGGCAGTGGAGCATCGCGCGACCGCGCAGCTTGCCGTAACCGGCACGGTGAATCCCGATATTGACCGGACAGTCCCTGTCATCTCGCTGGCCTCCGGTCGCATTGTGGGCCTCTTTGCCCGCCTGGGCGACGAGGTTAAGAAGGGCCAACTGCTGCTTAGCCTGCGCAGCGACGATATTGCCGGCGCCTTTGCCAACTATCAGTCGAACGTGGCCGACGAGGTGCTGGCCAAGGCGCAGTTGGACCGCATGGAGCTTCTCTACGCCAAAGGCGCATACGCTCTGAACGATCTTCAGGTGGCTCAGGACACAGAGGCCAAAGCCAAGATCGCCGTGGATGCCGCAGCCGAGCATCTTCGCCTGTTGGGCAGCGACGTGGACCACCCCACCGGCATGGTCGATATCACCGCGCCCGTCGCCGGCGTCATCACCGACCAGGAGGTGACCAATGCGGCGGGCGTGCAGAGCCTGGGAACCAGTCCCTTCACCATCTCCGACCTATCGATGGTGTGGGTGGTATGTGACGTGTACGAGAACGACTTGGCCAATGTTCACATCGGCGACCCTGCCGACATTACGCTGAATGCCTATCCTGACCGCGTGTTGAAGGGCAGGGTCAGCAATATTCTGCCGATCCTCGATCCCACGATCCGGACAGGCAAGGTCCGAATCGAGGTGGCCAATCCCGGCATGATGAAGGTAGGGATGTTTGTGACGGCCACGTTCCATGGGTTGACGGAGCAGACGGTCGCGGCGGTGCCCGCCTCAGCGATCCTGCATCTGCACGATCGCGACTGGGTCTATGTGCCGGCGCCAGGCCAGAAGTTTCGCAGGGTAATGGTGGTTGGGGGAGATCTCTTGCCGGGGAACATGCAGGAGATCATTTCAGGCATTCCGGTTGGCCAGCAGGTAGTGATCAATCCGCTGCCGTTGCAGAACACCATCGACAATCAGTAACCGCCGAGTGCACCAGAGGGAGAACGAGATATGATCCGCATTCTTGTCGATTTTGCCCTGAACAATCGCTTTGTGGTGATTGCGATTGCGCTGCTGCTGATCGCCTGGGGAGCAATTTCGTTTCATCAGTTGCCGGTTGAGGCCTACCCCGACATTGCGGACAACTATGTAACCGTCATTACCCAGTGGCCGGGACGCTCCGCAGAGGAAGTCGAACAGCAGGTGACGATTCCCATTGAAGTCCAGATGGCGGGAATGCCGCATATGACCTTCCTGCGGTCAGAGTCCATCTTCGGCCTCTCTTACGTAATTATGATCTTCGACGACAGCTCCGTGAATGACTGGAACCGCCAGAAGGTACTAGAGCGGCTGACCCAGGTCGATCTTCCCAACGGACAGAACCTGCAACCTCAAATCGGTACAGATTGGAGCACTACAGGCCAGATCTATTGGTACACGATACGCAGCACGGACCCAAGATACGATCTGATGCAACTGAGATCGTTCGAGGACTGGCTTCTGCTCAAGGAGTTCAAATCCGTTCTCAATGTGGTTGATGTCTCCGATT
>Ga0326728_10014516_pt1 | contig 16709 bp, 22 predicted proteins | sample MB3enrmetagenome_FD_207602 | JGI IMG/M metagenome (GOLD analysis project Ga0326728, IMG submission 207602) | Lab enriched peat soil microbial communities from McLean, Ithaca, NY, United States - MB31MN | ecosystem: Environmental > Terrestrial > Soil > Wetlands > Peat | place: USA: New York...
ATCATCTGGCGACAATCGTGGGGGCCAAAACTGCCGGCACCGTTCTCGGAGCCGCGAATTTCGCCGTTGGCAGCGGTTACTGGCTGCGTCTGCCGGTTTTCGGCTGGTACACGGCGGCGGGTGATTGTCTTGAGGGAAAAGGCGTTTCGCCAGATGTCCCAGTGGACGTTGACCCTCAAATTTTGAACGCTGGCACGGATGAGCAGATGGAAAAGGCCGTTGAGATCGTCAATTGCATGCCGTCAGGGACGGCACGACCTTGAGCAAGGCAAACTTGTAAGGCCTGATCGGTCACGCCACTGGCAAACCGTCCTCAAGCGACTGAAAACGTGGAAACGGCAGACGGGACCGGCAGTTCCGACGTCTAGCTTGGGAAATTGACCGTAGATTGAAAATAGAGAATTTGGCGTCTATGGCGTCAACAGAAGACGATAGAAACTCCCCTGTTTTCAATACCATGCTCCAAGCTGCCTGTTAATGGAGCAGAAATGGAGCAGCAACCTGGAGCGTTCCCAGAAAGTGCGAATCGCTGACGCCAGCCTTTTCAGGGCTGTAGTCAGCCATCTCTAACTGCCTGATTCGATTTACCCTCGTTCCCATTTTGCTCTCGAAACCGCCTGTTTTTTTGGAATGAAGTGGAATGAACCGGAATACCTCAGTTCACCAGCCCATCCACAACCCTTCTTTGCGATTCAGAATCAAACTGCATATACACGTCCATTGTCGTGGCGGATTTAGAATGCCGCATCAGTGCTTGCGCATCCTTAACATCGGCTCCGCTCTTCTTTAGCGACATTGCGAAGGATCGCCGTAGCACTTGCCAGTTGATCCACGGCATTCCCATAGCCTTTGCTGCTGGCTTAATGTGACGTACCAGAATGTTGTTGTCTCGCATCGGTGCACCCTTTGCCACCGATTGAAACACCAAATCATCCGGGTCACTGGATTTCACTGCCGCATATCTCCTGACTGCCAGCCCCGCTCGCACCTCAATTGTTAGAGTCTTTAACCGGAAGACGCGCTCGATAACGGCCCGGTTAACTGGGATCGTTGCATTGCTGGCCTCCGATTTTGGTGCGCCCCAATCCCCGCGACAATAGCGCTCCTCGATGCTGATAGAATCCTCGTGCACATTTCTCCACCGCAAACCAATTACCTCACTAACTCGTAACCCCGTGTAGAGAGCCACAAAAATCATGGTGGCATAAGGTTCCGCAACAAGTTTCAATAGAAGCTCGAACGACTCCCGCGTGATATAGGGCTTCCTCCGCTTGCCCATCTTGGCTGCTGGCAATCCCACTCCATCAACCGGATTCTTCACCAGCAATCCATACTTCACCGCCGACCCCAAAATGCTGGATAGAACATCCCGCACCTTGTCTTTCGATTCCTGCGAGAGCTTCCATCCTGCCATTCCAGATACATAACGCTGAACCGTTAGCGGTGTTATATCCCGAAGGCACATTTCGCCGAACGCTGAGTTTAGGTAGTTCTCGTAAACACTCACAGCGCGATCCCGTGTGCTCTTCGCCATCGTCGGCAATACAACCGGCTTGTAAACCGATTCCACATAGTCACCGAATTTCGTCGCAGATCCAACATTGATAAGCCCCTGGTTAACGGGTCTAAGAAACTCGTCCCGTTCCTTCTCGGCTTCCCTCTCTCCGATGTCGGCAGGGCCGAGTGCATGGCGCTTCTTCTTCCGCCTCCTTTCCCCATTAACAAATTCGTCATCCCAGTAGTAGATGACCCATTGCTGGCCTTCCCTCCTGGGATTTGGCTTCTGATACCGTCGGCGTGCCATCGATTCAACTTCTCCTCTCGATGGTCCGCAGAGATTTGCTTCGGCCAATAGCGTATCACGCCCGTTAGCACCAGTGCGTAGCGATATTTGGCCGGTCTCCTTCATTAGATTTCGATGCCGTAGCGAAGTTGTAGAATCCCCGTCACGCTAATCCGCGCTCGTAGCGTTCGATGCGCCGTAATCCGCCGTGCTTGTAACGAGAGCCAGCAATTCCGCCACTACGCTGGTCTTCTCCGCGTCTGCGTCGTTCGCATCGGTCGCCCGCCATGCTTCGAGCATTTGCTGCATATCCTCTGAGCGTTGTTGTGTCATGTCTGGCTCCGGTTGTGTAGCTTTCCTATACGAATCGATTACGACACCCCGCCTCCATCCATCCCCATATACCGGGCATTACCTCGACAAAGTGACCTGGCCCTTTGGCAGCTTGTAGCGCTTCTGCCATAGCAGGAATGAGCTTGCCCGGTACAACTTCGTCGTGATACTCCTGCAAATCCTCTGTGCTCGGTGGGAAGCATTCCCACTGGACCCGGTTGTTTAGTAGGCCAGTCCTGATGTCCTCCGCAACGTGGATGTCGCAGCTATTACCGGAGTGGAATTTGTGCGTTATGGTCATCGATTACATGCCTCCCAATTTGCAGCCATTTAAACCAGTGGGCCGGGACAGGTGGGACGGACGGGACGCACCCCAGCCTATAATTCCTTCTTTTCTTTCTTCTCTTTTCAACCAGAAAAGAGAAAACCTCCGTCCCGTGCGTCCCGAAAGTCGATAACCCATTTGAAATGCCTCACTTAACTCCGGGACGCAGTCACCCGAAGGTGCGTCCCGCCATCGTCCCGTGCGTCCCGGCGTGCTCTAGCCACCCGTTTCCCGCCTGAGTACAATAAGTCGTTCCCGGTTGCCACCTGAACGCCTACCACGCCTAATGCTGATTCCGACTTCCCTCAAAGCGGGTGCTAGACGCGTTATCTCGGTGCTAAGATCGTGCGCCGTTTGCGGCAGCTTTGGACATGAGTAGGCATTCTGCTCTGTTCGGCTGCGAAGCCTATCCAAAAGTTCCGTCGCGGTTCCCTGACACTGTTGTTCATCGGTAACCATCCCAATCAGTTCCCGGGCTACCACGCTCGAATCCAATATGGCTTCAAGCGATTCTTCTCTGTTTAACTGGAGCGCTTTATCAAGCAGCCCAGCAGGTAAGCCTATCTCCGGCTCTGCTGCCTTCACCCACTGATAGGAATCAGCCATCCGTGGCAATGTCGCCAGTTGTGTAGTTTTAACGTTGCACAATGCAGCAGAAACACAGCGATAAAGAGCGTCGAGAATTCCAGGTTGTAAACGCCTGTAGCAATCCCAGAACTGAGCTTCCGTTACCCTTGCGCTTTCCGCTATTTCAGGCAGAGTTAGTATCAGGCTTCTGTCCCTCAGATCGTCCCTGGTTATTACATTGGCTATTCCGTTGATAATGATGGGCCGTTGAACATCGAACAAAGCTTCCTCCCGATCTGAGTAGAGTTTCCTTGTTCTATATCCACCACCTGATGCGATGCGGCACAGAGCATCAGAAAGCCCAGGAGGAATGATCGACACATTATCGAAGGCTAAGATGTAGGAATTGCTAGCGGATATAAACAGATCCCGTTCATCTTTCGGCAGTGATGACAAATTTGTGGCCTGTGGATCGATTAAATCCCGCAACACCTGTGTGATGGTAGATTTGGTGCATCCTCTTGGCCCAAACAACCCCAAGACAGGGTAAGGGCCACGCCCATTCATCGCCGCCACTACCCAACTGGCTAACAATGCTAAATATTCATCCCGCAAGAACGGAAAAAGAACGTGAAACAGTTCAAACAGAGATTGACTGTCGCCCGAATCTGCTGTCGGCAATTCCACTAATCCAAGCGGTCGAACAAAGGGTATTCGCCTTCCAGTAACGAGGTCATATCCATGAGCCATGATCTGTGCAATCTGCCCAGCCCCGTTGCAGAGATCATGAAGGATTGTATTGCTACTGCCAGCTAATCGAACATATACCTCATGTTGTTTGTGAGCGCTTATTGCCGTAGCCCGAGCAAGTGATTGCGCTTCCGCTACGGCTTTCGATGATATCGGTGTTCCTATCCGCTCGAAGTAAACCCGGCAAAGCTGGTCGGTTAACTGGTGAGAATCAACGTACTCGATCTGCCACCGGCATCCAGACCAAAACATTACAGCCGGTCGTCCTGTCTGATCGATAAACAGCGTACCAGCCGTGGCAGGTTCCTGTTTGCGCATCAGCGTATCGAGCGCAACCTGAGCAGGTGACTTCCGCTTTTTCCTTGTGTTATTGTTCATGTGTACCCAATCTCATTGACCCGCCGGAAACCGCGTGCGAAAGTGGCCCGGCGGGTCTTCTCTTTTTTCATCCTTCACTTGTACTGGTTGATCGGATTGCGCGAATATAACGGTCGAGATCACGCGAGTCTATGCGCACCACACGGCCAAAATGAAGTACTCGCAGGCGTCCTGCTTTACGTTCCCAGTAGAGCTTTGATTTCGAAATGCGAAGCAACTTGGCCGCCTCTGGCAACGTGAGGAATTGTGGACTCGCCATGAGTTGATTGTTAGCGGGTCACGAACTCTGGGGAAACTTTCTCGGCAGGAGTCGCCCGGAACTGCTTGGATTGCGGCGGAAAATAGTGTTTAGAAGATCAGCGCGCCACAGTTCCCTAAAGTTGGCGAGAGTTGCGAGAGTTCAGCGAGCTTTACGGCGAGCCATTTTCAGGCTGTACTCGATGGCCTTGGTAACGAGCTCGGAGCGATTTTGAACTGCTCTCTGCCAGCTCAGGACCTTTCGCCCCTGCTTGGCCCAAGCTGCTGATGTAGGCACCTTCTGTCCATCCAACTTTCTGGCGACCTCGTCCACGTTTTGCTTCCACTCATCGCCATACGGCTCTACGATCTCCGCGATTTTGCGATGGCGGTCCATGTTTGCTTTTGGGCCATGTTGCCTAGGCCTCGGGCTGACAACGGGGCTAGCGGTCTGTGAGGGGTGATTTGACTCAACTATGGTGCGGGCGCCGCTAACCACATTCGCGCGCTCGGCTCCGCCTTCCTGCATTTCGGCTGCTTTTTTGTGTATCTCATCGAGTTCCTTGGACAGATTTACGATTTGGCCTTCGATTGCAGCGATCTCCGCTTCAGACAAAAGGGGCACGACTTCAAATGCTCCCTGCTCTTGATGTATCTGGCTTGCAAACGGGTGGGTGGCGAGCGCCTGAGCGGCTTGGAGGACAACGTGGCACGTAGGCGTGATCTGATTGTCCTTGTGACTGTGAATTTCTTCTTTCAGCTGTTGAACTATTGGTGAGAATGTTTGGAGGTTTGCGAGCTCATCAATCGCTCTCGTGGCGGCTGCCTGGAAGTCTCGGAACCGCTCGAAATACTCGCTGACGATCGCTCGGAGTTTGTCGGCAATCGGCTTTGCACCTGTGCTTCCCGAGCTTGCCAGGTTTCCAGCAAGGTCGCGGGCGTCAAGGTACCTATTCAGTACCGCGAACTGCTCAAGGTACTGGTGTGCGGCTGTTGGAAGAGATGAGAGTAGCGGCGCGCAGGCTTTTACACCTTCGAATTCGCTATCAACCGACACGCCTTTTCCCTTGCGCCGAGAATGGTGCAGCGCCAGTACTTTAATTTACCCTAATAAGGGCACATGGGTGCCGCACACACCTGCGATGAACGCATAGTAAGGAAACACAATTACGGCGACTGCTCAGAAGGCTACGGGATCGGTGTTTGAATGTTAACAATGGGCTTGATCGTGTTAACTGGCCAATTCATTATGGGAGCGTTACGGCTATTTATTTCGCATTCTCCGCTGGACCGGCCTTCCAGGTCGGCTGACCCTCCGGCGGATTGGTGGAGCCGCGCCAAAAGCCGTTGGCGTCGATCTTAGGTAACGACTGGTCGACGGGAATGGGGGTCAGGTTCGGTCGCCTGATCGTTGTCTTGGAGGCCTTGCCCCTTCCGGTAAAGACCGGCTTTGCCATACACGTCCTTGCGTAGGCCCACAACTTTGATAATGATCTTTTTCTGTTTCTTGGACACTTGGTACACGAGGCGGTATTTTGCACTGCCGAAGTCGAATACCCAAAGATGTTCCCTCTCGGCTAAAGCCCGGGCATAAGCGGGAAAAGGATCGTCCTTCAATGCACCGATCAGATCTAGTGCTTCGGTCATCACGGCTTCTGACTGGATTCGATTTAGGGACCGTTCGGCGAGTGACGTGATGATAACTTCGTAGTCTGGGTCAGAGACCACGTCGTTGCCTGTACTGGTCTACGGTGATTCCGTCTTCATCCCCATTGGCTCTCGCCAATTGCAACCACAACCGATCTTCCTTGGGGTCGTGGTGGGCTTTGCGAGAGTCGCTTTCCAGATACATTTTAGTCACCACGCGCAGCGCTTGTCGCCGCGTATTTGCAACAAACCGGATGGTGGGAAGACCGGCAATTTCGGCAACATAGCGCCCGTCGTCTTGTTGAAGGCAGACGACTGTGTAAGGTGAGCCTGTTCTGGTGATCCTCGGCTGGATAGGATACGAGGCATTCATTTGAGGGAACGGGTGCTCGGCGATTTTCTCTGCTGGCACCGGGTTCTTCAGCCGACCTAGCCGCTCACTCCTCGCCCGTGCTTCCTTGCGGGTCATCGATTTGCCTACATGGGGCATATTCTTTTTCCCAGTATAGATCAGCCCAGGCTTCCGGGCCGCCTTCCGCGTCAGGTCCGCCGGGTTCGCGGATCTTTGGTGATTAAATTGGTAAAATACACGACCGGAGTCCCTGTGCGCCACGCACCGGCTTTTTTCCTTCTCGCGCTTTTACTCCCGCAACGGCAGTGCAGCGTGGTCTCACCTGACGGCATCAAAGGAAAAGTCGAAGAAGCGCTGCGCCCATATTTTCCAAATGCACGTGGGCAGGTTGCTCCGCAGCAACAAGCCATCATAGGACTTACATGCACGCAGGGTGTGGGTCCAGGATTTGTAGCACAAATGCAAAAGTACATTGCAACAGACCGCGAGATTAACCAACAGTTGAGCTTGGTCCAGTTTGCGCCTTTATTGGGCGGCGCTCATTACAGATACTTCTTGTTGGGCTTTGACGGAGGATGGGTCCGCTACGACCTGGACGCCCACAGAGTTGATGCTATCAGCATGACACCAGAAGTTCTTCAGGAATACAGACAAACCTGCGGATTCTCGTCTCAATAACGCACCTCATCCGGCAGGAGCCTAAGGTTCCTTGCGGTTGGGCTTTGTCGGTTTGCGCGACTGGACCGGCGGTTTCAACTCGTCTCCTGCGAGGGCAAGCTCTTTCAGACTACGGATAGACCGCTCCAGCGTCGCCAGTTCCTTGCGCAGACGGCTCCGATCCAACGTCGCTTGATTTGTGCCGATACTGGGCCGCCCTCGACGCGGGCCGGGTGCGCCCGTTTCCGGCTCCGCGCTCTCGATCCCCGAGAACAACATCGATAGCGGAATTTCCAGGGCGGAAGCAACTCTCATGATGCTGCGGAAGCTGAGGTTTTTCTCGCCCCGTTCCAGGTGGCCCATGTAGGTGCGGTGCACCCCGCAGACATCGGCAAACTCCTCCTGGGACCACCCCTTCTGGTTCCGCAGTTCGCGGATTCTCTGGCCAAGGCGCTGAATCAATGGGTCATTCACTCCCCCGAGTCTTGGAAAGTGGTATGCTTTCGGTCTACAGATATCTGGATAGCCTGCCGATGGATAGCAGGTTTCTACCATGCCGCTCAGCGACGGCGGCAGGGGGAAACGTGAGGTGATGTGTGAACCTTTTCAACCGGCTGGTGGTCACCGGCCGAATGAAATATCGCTGGCTAGTTCTACCGATGGTAATGGCGTTCAGTGCCGTCGCCCAAAAGACATGGACTTGGCAAACCATAAGTACTGAAGCTTTCACGCTCACTCCAAAGCAGCTGAAGGACCTTGGACAACCCAAAAAGCCAGAGGGTCGCGAATCCACCACCGTCGTGCAGATTGAAGTCAGTGCCACGTATCCGGTGAACGTGGCTTACGTACAGCCTTCCATGGTTGCTGGCCTTCAAGGGGATTTCAAATCTATCAGTCGTGCAGTTGCGCCCTGTAAGTACGTCAACGTTATGAATTTGAGGGCCAACTGCTCAGTACCTCGTGAAGCGTTTCCCGTCACTTTGATCGTCCAAGATTCAAATCAGGCATGGCTGTCGTTGCATGAAGGTGGTCAGAGCGCCTCTAACAATGTGAAAGTAAAGCTCTCAGATTACGAGTTCCGATGACTGCCGCGCCGTCCCATGTCCACACGATGAGCTGAGCCATGTTCTGCCTGCATTGCGGTAAAGAGATCCCGGAGCAATCGACGTTCTGCATGGCCTGTGGCAAGGCGGTTGCCGCAACGTCGAAGAAATCCATGCCGTGGTTACCAATCTGCGCTGCCGCAGTGTTGTTCATTGGCGTCGCAGCGGGGCTTAAGTATTTTGCGGACCAGCGCGGTACCCCGCCCGACTCGAACGCAGCATCAGAAGTTTCGGCCCCCAACGCTCCACCGCAGCCCGTGTACGTCCCTCACGCCGAGAAGTTGACTTCTGGCCAAGTCACCGTCAGGGCCAGGGACGTTTACTCCGTCCGTTTCAATGTGGACACATCGACGATGAACGATGTCCGGGTTATCGGGACCTTCCGGGTTTCTGGTGGCTCCGGCAATGACATCGAGGCGGTGATTGCTGACGAGGACAACTTTGAAAATTGGAAAAACGGCCACGAAGGGCAAGCGCTCTATTCGACGGGAAAGACCACGGTGGGCAACATCGACATTGCCGTTCCCACTTCGGGCACCTACTACCTCGGCTTCAGCAATCGGTTTTCGGCGGTCACCGCAAAGTTCGTTTACGGTGACATCGAACTGCGCTATAAGGTCAGGCAGTAGCTTTGCAGTCTACTCGCCCGTGTCCCGGCGTGAACTACTTTAGAACGGTACGCCCGTTTTGTCGGTCCCATGCTCGCGCCTCAGCCGCCAGATTTCCTTGGCGAACTGTGACCGCTTCGCGGCGGGTGTGGCACGAATCAGCTCGATGGCACCTTCCACGGTCATGGGTCCAGAGCCATGGAGCGATGTGACCGCCGTTACCCACTGGGCAAGGCTGCGGGCGCCATCCGTCTCGGCGGGATTGTATTGCCGGGTGCGGCGCCCGATTCCACGGTTTCTGAAGACCACGCCCAAGCTGGTGTTGCACGCCCGGCAATTCCGCAGGAGGTTTTCCGGCTCGGAGTTCTCCTCGTGGCCGTCAACGTGGCCCACTTCCACGTTCCGCGTGGAGCCACAAAAGACGCAAATGCGTTCGCCCGGTGGCGGGCAGGCATTGGCCCGGTACCGCAAAGCCCTATCGGTTACCTGGCGGGCTTCCTTGCGCCATTCCTGCCTGCACTGCCGGGCTTCAGTCAGTCCTGGTCGTCGTCCTCGTCATCATCGCCGTTTTGGTCATCATCATCGTCGCTCTGGTCCTCCGGTGCCACGATGTCAGCTATCGCGTCCAACTGATCCTTCAGGTCCTCGTTCTCGTCCCGTAGATCGGCGTTCTCGGCTTCCAATTCAGCCTTGCTCTTCGTTGTTGCCATGATTGCGTTTCTCCTTCTCGATGGATTTGTGATTTGGATTTTGCGCCTGGTGGCATAGTCCTCCAAGCTCTCAGCCGCGATCTCGTCTGCCCGGTCAGGATCACCCAGAACGTCTCGGGTGAAACGGACGGCCTTTTCCTTGCGGGATTCGAGTTGAGCGCGGGTGAGGGCTTTCACAGGTTAAGACTGGCATGGCCGTGTGGATTTGGGGAAGGCCGAAGAATGTGAGCCATTATTCTCACGGGCGAAAATTGTGAGCCTTGTTTTCGCCGCACGATAGTGCGAAGGCAACCGAATAGTTGAAACGCTGGATGGCCTCGGCTCTTCTGGCGACCGAGAAGAACTTCCGGAAGATCATGGGGTATCGGGATCTTTGGGCTTTGGATGCGATCCTCAATGGATCGAAGTCTGTAACCCGACGGGAGGTGGCGAAGTAAGATGGCGTCAACCGCCGCTCACAACTTTCAACGAACCTCGGGCCACAATCCGGTTCTTGGTCCACACTACACACACAGTGGTAATGCAGCACAGGAGCAACATAAAGGTCGAGGGTTCCGGTACAGGCACAGGTGTGTCCAATAGCACCGAGGACATGGTGAAGGTCACGCTGCCACCTTGTGCCTGACCTTGGCTCGTAATGTCCATCATCAAGGGAGGAGAAAAAAAATAGTTAGTCCAGGTGTCGGCTGGCTCCCAGAACCCTAAGGAAATACCTGCATGCCACGTCCGTCCGGGATCGGGAAGCAGGCTGGACCCGGCAAATGTAGCTATTCCGCTGGGTTGGTAATACAACAGTGACGTGGTGCCGGGGAAGTAAGACTGAACCGTGGCTAGATCCAAGCCAAAGGAGACCGCCTCACCAGGTGCGATTGCAAGAAAGCCTCCTAAAAGCGGGTTAATCGGGTCGTTCAGTCCCCACCCGAAGTTGTATTCGTGGTCGACAAGGTCAGCGTTAGGGTCATTGATCTGGTTCTCACTGTAGGGCGGAACGTTCAAAAAGACGTCCGGTGTACTGTTACCGAGGTTAACTATCGCCAGGGGTGTCTGCCAACTTTCCACACTTCCGGCGTCAAAGGGTCCAGGGTAGTTGGTCAATGTCGGGTAAACCACCCCGAATAGCTCATCCGTAACCGGGTTAGGGTCAGCCTTGCCCCGTGTGATTGACCCAATCAGAACCAGCGACCAGCACAAAAGAACAGGTGGGCGTAGACGCATGAAAACCTCCTCGACAGGATCAAGCTGCGCTGAAAGTCTACTCCCCAGGGTCCTCAAAAGCAAGGTGTCCGCGTCCTGTGTCAAGGCAAAATAGAAATGTCCCCTTTTGCCCAGGGGAGTGGGCCCAAGCGACGGTTCCGGAGCCAAAGCTCCGTCATTTTGTCGATGACGGCGATTACGTATGCGGGCCTGTTGCTAGGAAAAAAGCTGCGACGTCGAAGCTCTCCCACAATTGAATCGTAGCCGCCGAAACCTGAACGCCACTAACGGCCCACCGTTTCCACTGCCGAACGTAGTCTCCAATGCGCTGCCGGATCATTCCCGCTTAAGACGCCTTACACTCAGGGCTACAACTTCACTCTCCAGTACCAGCTCAACGCCCAACCGGAATCAGCTTGCGGGGTCTGTGTTGTTGGTTCCTGCGGCTCCGGACCCGGTCCCGCAATAGCAACCGCTCAGCCTTCTGCCGCTCCCGGTCCATACCGGCGTACCCAGATATGGCTTCCGGGTAAACCCTCTTCCAGATCTGCTCTGGCTTCTCGCCTGGATACTGCCGCCTGAACCTCTGGCGCAGCCGGATCGCCTTCGTGACGCTGTCGAGGCCAGGACGCCCGCGCTTGCGCTGGGGCGGGAGCAAGGATCGCAAGAAACGGCTAGCGCGGTCCTTCAGCTTGGGATCGGCGATGAAGAGGTTCCGGTGTCGCCGCAGCTCGCGGGCAAAGTGGGCAATTTCCTTGCGCAATGCGGCGGGCAGACGTGGGCCAGAGCGGCCGCGCTTAGCCTTACGCGCGACATCGGGCCTGCGTTGGCGCGCTGCCTCATCAGCGTCGATTTGAGCGTCGAGTTCGGCGAAGCGGGAATCGCGACATTCAGTCGTAACGTCGTCACTGCCGACTTGTTCGGACCCGCCCAGCATGCAATTCTACTGTGAGGCTGAGCGCCTGAAGTGTCAAGATACTCGTCAAAAGGTGCTGTGAGGAGGTCTTCAGGCGGGTTCAGTTCGTGGCTGTCTCCCACCCCGGCGTATGCCACGTGGTTTGTTAGGGTAGAATGTCTGGCAAGACATTAAGTCAATCGAAAACGGTGCGTGGAATTGCGGAGCGCGCTATGTTCAAGAGAGAAGATCTTCACAGACTCGTTGTGGAAATTGCTGGCCCAGCTCTTGAAAGAGAGGACGAGCAAGTCCGGCGTGCCCTCGAATCAAATAGCTTGTACCCGAGAGAAGGGTATATGGGTCTCTACTGGAATGACAACGAGCGAGATTACCAATTCCTAATTTGGAAAGCCCTCGTCAATTCCAATTTTCCGTTTCGTGTGGAACTGGAAAAGGATAAGCGGGACTTTACTTTGTTTGATCCGACGGGTGGGGCCGTTATAGGTGAGCTAAAACGCTGGTATACGTCCGGCGGACAAGGTCAAAACCTTGATGGCATCAAGAATGACATCAGGGAGCGGCTAAAGGAGTTTTGCCCCGGCTTTATGCTGATCACCACAGTGCACGATGCCGGTCAAGCGAAAGCGAATTTCGATTTTCTCGCCAAGGAACTTGGAGACTTGGGCATGAAGAGAGAGGACTTTGAGATTTACACGTTTCCAACCATCCGCTTCCAGGCGAATAACAGGAAGACATTCCAGTTCGCGCTGATCGGGTTCATCGTGACTGAGGGACGTAGTGTTTCCTGAGCCATTTCGAAACATCCTGGGTTCGCGACCAACGACAGCGCCAATTCCTTCTGGTTGTGGCGCAGTCTAAGGCTGACCAGCAAGATCTTTACGTTGGCGATTTCTGATGGGGTCTCCGCGCAACGTTTTTGGCGCACCATAGCGCGCGGGAGCAGCCATTGCCCCAAAATCGCCCCGCCGAGCTAGGCGACACTATATGATAATAGGGCACTTTCCGTCGAGCGAAACAGGAATGCACGCCGGACGGTGGGGTTGGTATCGGGGCGAACCTCATTGAGCGCGTAATACCTTGAGAAGGACTGGACAAAATGAAAGCGCGGAAACTGACTTCGAAACTAGTGTTGATCTCGGTCGTGGCCCTACAGAGCTTGGCGTTTGCGGCTACCGACAGCGATACTCACCGCAGGTCCCTCGTTGGTCTGCGAGGGGTCCACGTGCTCGTCGAATATCAGAAACCCGAAGTGGAGCGGGTGGGGCTGACGGAAGCGGCGATTCAAGCAGATGCCGAACTGAAACTGCGTCTAGCTGGGATACGCGTGCTGACCCGCAACGAGTCTGATGCGACTCTCTACCTCGACGCTCAGGTCTACCATACTGAACTCGCTGTATGGGGATATGAGGTTTCTGTGGAAGTGCTCCAGGATGTACAGCTCATCCGGGACCCCGCCATTGTGATTCCAGGAGCGACAACTTGGGAATTGGGCTCTGTAGGCGGTGCTGGGCGTCCCGCCAATATCCCCGAAATGGTGAGAAACGCTCTCAAAGATCTGGTTGACAGATTCATCAACGCATATCTCGCGATGAATCCGAAGTAAACGAAGTTGGAGACCTTGAAGCTCAGAACGCTACCAGACGCAATCAGGTCCTGGAAAGATCGGGTTGTTGTGTTCGTTATGAACGAATCGTGATCAGAGCTGTCTTGGACAAGAGTTGACTCTTTATGCAAGCTGATAGTGGCGAGTCAATCATGTTGACACCAGCCATTGTTGCTTGAACGCAGCCAATGAGCACACTTCGGTTATCAAACCAGCCTCCGCTGCTACCAGCGCCAACGAGTTTCGCTGCCCTTTGTCATTGGTAATGAATCGGTCGCAATACGGGAGATAAACTGAAGAGAACAGGTCCAGCCGACCGGCTTTAAAATCTGATCTCGCTCTTACATGTTTGATGCAACGATGAAATTCCGCCACACACAGGCTCAACAGCAAAGCGTTAAAGGGCGGGCATGCGTCGATGAACGCCCGAAAGCCATCTTCACTAATATCCTTACCGCACGCCCGCTTATACCCACCCATACCGAGCTTCCAGAACGCTCCGCGATTCTTGAGCATATCGATAAGTTCCGATACCGTCGGACGCTTCTTCTCTTTTCCCTTGAAGATACGATCAAAAGCGGGCCGCGCATCTCTGTAGACCGCTTCGAAAGTTGCACTGTTGGCCTCAAAGTCGGCAAGTATGTCCTGTGCCGCCTCGTCCGTCCCTAAGTATTGCGGGTGCGTCAACTCAGCTTCTATGTTTCTGCCGCGAATCGGTACTGATTCCCAGCGGAACGACGCAGGGTTGCGAGAATGCGCCTTTGCCAGCTCCACGAGTATGGCGTGGTAAGGAATTATGCATTCTCCGGCGTGGACTAGACGCCGACAAAGCGCCAACAATTTTTCCCGCCGTTCTGTTTTCGGATTAGCTCCTACCTCCGAGATATTGGTCTCACTCAGTCTCACTAGAAATCCCTCGCCCAAGGCCTTTGCGAGGATCAGCGATTCCCGGTCGTCTGCCAAGGCATTCAAACCACTCGTGTCGAAAATCAGCCTCTTCCTGCAGTCCTGCATATTCCAATTATCGCCTGGCAATCTCATGAGCTAAGAACGCGCCTCACAGTCCCTTCCCCAATTCCCAGGCGGCGGGCGATCTGCCTGTAGCTGTGGCCCTGCGCGCGTAGTTCGAAAACCCGCTGGCGGGTAAAAATCCGCTTTGGCCGTCCAATAGGCAGATCCTTTCCCGACTTGCTGTGAACTTCCTTGCCCACTTTCCCCGCTTCGTATTGGCCCCGATAACGCTTCTGCCCTGCCATAGCGCGTTCACGAATCAATTCCCGCTCGAATTCCGCAGCGGCCATAAGGATGTGAACGAGGAACCGGGAAGCCGGGTTTGATTCATCCGTATCGATGTTCTGGCTTGTTGCCATAAAGCGAACGCCGTATGTCTGTAGTTCTTGTAGAGCGGATTTGCAATGAAGCAAGGAACGCCCGAAACGATCCAGCTTCCAGCAGAGAATGGCATCGAGCTTCCGTTGCGATGCATCCCGCATCAGCCGGTTAAACTCGGGCCTGCTGGCCTTTGCCCCGCTCCAACCGGTATCAACGTATTCCCCTGCCGGTTCCCACGCACGGCGTGATACGTATTCCCGCAATTCTGCCAACTGCATTTCACATTTCTGATCTGTTGTAGAAACCCTCGCGTAGATTGCTGCCCTCATCGTTCCCCCGTTTGGGGCGGAATCGAGAGCATTCCAGACGGCTCCCTATGCCCGATTTCATCCGTTGAAGCGAATCCCAGCAGACCAAAGTTTTGGAATGAAACGGAATGAAACTGACTTTGGGAGGACCCTGGAAGTTATTGAAAACATGGTGGCCAGGGACGGAATCGAACCGCCGACGCCAGCCTTTTCAGGGCTGCGCTCTACCGACTGAGCTACCTGGCCGGGGAATTCTTCAGTTTACCAGACGGCGCGAGTGAGCGCCGCACCGTCACACCCTGGCGAGCGTGGCCAGCGCCTCTGCGGTCACTTTCTCGACGTCCGCGTGCAAGCTGTTGCCGTGCGCGTCCATCGTCACGATGGCGGCGAAGTCGCGCACACGCAGGTGCCACATCGCTTCCGGAATTCCGAAGTCGATGAGGTAAACGCCGAGCACCTTCTCCACCGTCCGGGCATAATACTGCGCCGCACCGCCGATGGCATTCAGGTAAACTGCGCCAGCGTCCGCAAGCGCCGCCAGCGTCCGTGCACCCATGCCCCCCTTGCCAATCACCGCGCGCACACCATACCTGCGGATGATGTCGCCCTGATACGGTTCCTCGCGGCTCGACGTCGTGGGCCCCGCGGCTTTCACTACCCATTCCTCACCCTGCTTCAGCATGACCGGACCGCAGTGATATAGCACGCATCCGTGCAGATCCACCGGCGGTGGATTCTTCATCAGATGCGCATGCACCGCATCGCGGCCCGTGAACATCTCGCCGCGGATCAGCACTACGTCCCCCACCTTGAGCGCGCGTACCGCTGCTTCCGTGAGTGGCGGGGTGAGAATCACTTCGCGGCCCGTTAGCGGGAAACCCGCGGTGCTTGCCATCCGCTCCACCGGCCGGTCTGGATCGCGGTAGAGCCATTTGGTGATCGCGCCGTTCGTCGCATCGAGGCGCACGCCCAGCCGCCGGAACGCCCAGCAGTCATACGCCACCGAAACGAAGAAGCTCGCCGGCAGCCGATTCGCCGCCGTGATCTTGCAGCCGATCAGCGATGCCTTTCCGCCAAATCCCATGGCGCCCACACCCAATTGGTTTGCCTCTGCCATGACTTCGGTTTCCAGCTTGGCAAGCACTGGATTCGGATTCACATCATCTAGCGTGCGAAACAATTGCTGCTTGGCTAATGCATACCCGTGCGCGCGGTCGCTGCCGATGCACACGCCCAGCGCCCCCGGTGAGCAGCCCTGTCCCTGCGCCTGCCACACTGCATGCAGAATGCACCGGCGCACGCCTTCAATATTCCGGTCCGCGCGGCCCAGATGATCCAGAACACAAGGCAGGGAATACTGGATGTTCTTGTTCTCGCACCCGCCGCCTTTCAGAATCAGCTTCACCTCGATCTCGTTCTCGTCACACTGCTCGAAGTGAATTACCGGCGTTTCTTCGCCTAGGTTATTGCCGCTGTTCTTTCCCGTGAGCGAATCCACCGAGTTGGGCCGCAACTTGCCACGCTTCGTTGCCTCAGCTACGGCGTCTTGAATCGCCTTGCGGATCTTGATCTGGTTCACTCCCACCGGTGTGTGCACGAAAAACGTCGGCATGCCCGTGTCCTGGCAGATCGGGCCTTCGTCGTCCTTCGCCATGTCGATATTTCCCAGAATGATGTTCAGCGCTTGCGACGATTGCGTACCCGGCGTCTCCTGCGCACCCGCGAGCGACATCGCTGCCCGCACATCCGGCGGCAGGTTCGTCGACGTCTCGGTGATTAATTCGAGCAGACTGCTCTCTATGAATTCCATTATTTTGTGGTCCTGATCTCATTTTAGCCTGAGCCGCACTTGCGCGGTCATTCCCGGACGGATCACTGCGCTCGGACTGTTGAATGCCACGATGAC
>Ga0326728_10014517_pt1 | contig 16709 bp, 17 predicted proteins | sample MB3enrmetagenome_FD_207602 | JGI IMG/M metagenome (GOLD analysis project Ga0326728, IMG submission 207602) | Lab enriched peat soil microbial communities from McLean, Ithaca, NY, United States - MB31MN | ecosystem: Environmental > Terrestrial > Soil > Wetlands > Peat | place: USA: New York...
TCTAATATCCTTGCTGGCATCTTCGAAATTGCTAACTGGACATCCTCATGCCTGCTTAGGACCAAACAATGTGCTAATGTCATTGTACAGGTAAATGGCTCGATATCAGGCTCAACAACAACGGAAAGAAGAGCTTCGTGCTTAAGCATTTCAATACCGTTTTCTTCTATTTTAGTTAATTCCAATAGATGCAATCTTCCTTCCTTGGTTTTGGAGAGCATTTCGAAAACTTCCCCAAGTCCTTTTACCTCTCTCCGTATATCCACATTTATCACTTCTAAACACTTTTCACTGTCTTACCTCTGTTTTGCTAAATATTTATACATATTGTTCATTTCCATAAACAGGACAGACACCGTACTTTTACTCTGATCCCTGCCCTAAATTGGCTTAAAAACATGGAACGTCAGATATCGCCAATCCATTATTGGAGCCAATGGCAGGCTAGGAAACGATTAATAAGGTGCTTCCTTAATAATATTGATTGGCATGCGCGCTTGTGGATGCCAAAAATCTGAATAGGTCTTTTGATGAAGGTCAAGAAACTATACATCCTTATAGCCGTAGTTCTGGTTGCCGCCGTGCTTGGCGTCGCCTATTTCGCTCTCGGCAGAGCGCCCGTCCCAGTCGTTGGCACCGGGGACACGATAGAGGTATATTATACCGGGACATTGACGAACGGCACGCAGTTCGGCTCTAACTTCGGAGGGCAGCCGCTGCAGTTCACCGTTGGCGCCAATCAGGTAATAGAGGGATTCGACCAGGGCGTCATAGGTATGAAGCTAAACGAAACGAAGAACCTGACGGTACCTGTAAACGAGGCCTACGGGCCGGTGAAGCCGGGATTGATCATCATGGTACCGCTGAGTGCATTCAAGAACAATATGGCTACAGTGGGCATGACAATCGACGACAACACCACGAACGGGATGGTGCAGGGCATCGTTACCGCAGTAAACTCTACAGCTGCTACCGTAAACTTCAATCCGCCACTGGCAGGGAAGACGCTGATGTTCCAGGTCAAGGTTGTCGGGATACAGAAGGCGGCAACTTAGTTATTCTGCCGCTTTTCATCTACAATGGTTACTGGAAGCAGTATAGGCACGGCTACTGCCCGATCATGATCGATATCCTTCTGTTGTAATACTCGAGAAAGAGCCGTTCTACCTCAGCCTTTACGCCATCCATCCTTGCCGCGGCCTCGGTCGCGCGCCTCTTCATGGATTCCTTGCTCTCCGATGCCCTCCGCGAGCTATTCTTAGCCTCCCTGAGCCTGGCAAGCCTGCCCTCAAGAGCGCTTACCGCTTCGCGTAGATCTGATGTTTTGTGCACTAGGAGCCTGTATCTGGAGGCCATACCGTAGATGTCCGCATCAAGCAGCTCGGCTATTGATTCCTTCAGCCTTGCTGCGTTTTTTGTCTCTATGCTACCCGCATCAAGCTGCTCCGCCATTTCGTTTATCAAAACCTTGAAGCTGCTGTAATCGGATTCCGAACCTAGGCTCTCAACCGGCTCTTTTATGAAGGCATTGAGGCCTCCCTTCCTTTGCACGATGTGGTCGAACTTCTTTGAGGGCCGTTCCAGCGGCCCTGTCAGGTGTGTGATCTTTTGATGCAGCAGAGAGGATTCCCTCTCTATTTCAGAGAGCTCGTTCTGCTTTGATGATAACTCTTCCGAAATGCGCTGCTCCTCGTTTCCTTCTGTACTCTCTGGACCTGAGCCTGCAGCCTCGTTCATGGAGATGTCGCCTTCCATAGCCTCGGTCTCCTCTTTCAGGGAATGCAGCTTGGATAGCTGGGCGCGGAGGTTCCTGTACTCGGAGAGGGCTGGGGCCGCCCTGTTCAGTTCGCCCCTCAGCGACTCGGTGAGCTTCTCTATAAGGGAGAATGATCCCTTGAACAGGTCGAGATGGTCCGGATATGCCTGGAGCACCTTCTTGAAGTTCGTGTTAGCCCTTAGGACCTCGTTTACGAAGGTTTCGGCGTTCGAAAGCATCGCGTTGTACCTTCCGTGGATTGTTGGCGCCTCGCCGTCTGATGCATCCCATTCCACTATGATGCGCCTCAGCGCCTTGGAATAGGCGAGCTTCTGGCCCTTTATGAAGTTTACATTGTCTATGAAGAAATACTCGAGCTGCGGTTCAGCGGTCACCTCCTCGAATCTCCTGCACGCTTCGCTGAACCTTGACCGTGCGGATAGGAGCTCCTTAGCAGTTCTTGAGGCCCTGGCCTCGAGCCATGCGAGTTTCGAGTCGAATGAGGAATTGAGAAGCGAATCAAGCGCGCTTAGGCTCACTGCTTCCGGCTTAGGCTTTCCCCCAAAGAACATAGAATCCCTATAGTATATTGTTTCGAATGAATATTATTTTATGTGTCGTGCGCATGGACGTAAGGTAAAAGCCGGCGAGGCGGATGGGGGGGGTCAGCGATAAGTTTAAATAGATTGGTTAATTATAGTAAAATGGGTGTTTTACCAACCAGAGACAGGAGATTAATATGGAAAAGGAGAATATTAGCGCATATGTAGGCATATTTCTAATTGCTGCGGTGCTTTCGGTTATAGTGTTTTCTGCACTGGCACCAATATCTGCAGGCGTAGCAGGCAGAGTGATAACAGGCAACTCGACCGGCAGCCAACAGGGCCGTTCCGGCACATACACCACCAATTCATCTGTGCCAGTATCAACAACTACGATAGCACAGACATCGGCAAAGGCCTTCCAGAATGGCAAAGTTGTAAATTATGTTTACTCGAATGAAACGTGCACACCCTTAATATACAATACAAGCGAGGCGCAGAACGCCTCTGCCGTGACAAGGTGCGAGGTTGGAGGAAGCTTTGGCGCAAATATAGTTGGTGCGATTCCGATTTGGTCGCTTATACCAAGCTTTGCAGGGCCTTCTATTTACGGCGTCTTTAGTGGCTATCCAGCTTCCCAGCAAGGATATCCGATATACAACGGCAATGTCCTAGTAACGCAATGCGGTATAGGAAACTCTGCAAGCGCGTGCGCAGGCAGACCGGTTTACTTCTATTCGCCATCATACAGCAGGACCGAGAATAACCTCGGAATAACAAGTGGCGGTATAAATGGGTTGCCGCGCGGAGTGCTTCCAAATGCCGGCCGTGACTTTATAATGTCGCCATCCAAGAGCGGCGTATTAACAAAATCGTACATAATCAGGGTCGGGGTATTTGACCCCAATATATATCCAAATGCGACAACAGGAAAATGCACGGTAGTGGCACCATCAAGCCTTGCAAACCCGACAGGCAACTGCTTAACTTCGCTCGCAGCTTTGATGGCAGCGGTCAACACATCCGATAATGCGATAGCCACCATAAACGCAAATAACCTGCTTTGGAATGGAGGAACAAAAACCACGATGCAGGCAGAAGTAACGGTCATAGTGCAAAATCCCGGCACGCCTGTGACTTATACGACGCTGGTGGTTTCAAACGTGCTTACGCCAAATACCGATCAGACATCGTTTTCCTTTATTACCAACACGACAACTGTAGCAACGACTGTATCTACCACATTAGCTACGACGACGGTGCCTCAAGTATCAGCACAGACAACAGTCCCTAATAGCACTATTGCATATCCGTCGATGGGCGGATCGTCAACAACCACCTATGTTGTAGTCGCAATAGTAGTAATAGTGATAATAGTAATTGTTGTGTGGGCGATGATGAGGCGCAAGAAGTAGGGTTTTTTCCTTTCTTTTTCCCGTTTCGCCAAATGGTATCTGCCCGCCATATAACAATAAGTTTAAATAGATTGGTTATTTATAGTTAACATGGGTGTTTACCCGCTAAAAGATGGGAGATGATATGAGAAAAGAGGATATTAGCGCATATGTAGGCATATTTCTAATTGCTGCGGTGCTTTCGGTTCTAGTGTACTCTGTCCTCGCGCCGGTGAACGTTGCGGCAAGGGGGAGGGTGATAAACGGCACAAACGGCACTAAAACAAACGGCACGCAGACAGGGTTGGTCGGATCGTACACCAATAACGCGGCAGTACCGGTAACAACCACTATAGCAGTAACAGTACCTGTTCCGGGTACGGGCGGCGTATTCCAGAATGGGCAGATAGTCCACTTCGCGACTACTGCACCGTCAAACTGCACATCGACGATAAGTGCGCTTTATAATAAGTATCCGGAAGCGGTAAACGCATCGGGCGCAACGAACTGCGAAATAGGCGTGGGGATAAATACTGCGGGCATGTCTCCACAGTATATGATTTCGCCGGCATTTGCAGGATTGTCCATATACGGCCAGGTCGGATGGAACTCGACGCCGCAAGGGTATCCGACATTCAATAAGACCGTTATAGTAACGTCATGCGGCGCATCCACATCACCATCAAACTGCAGCGCAACTTCCATAACCAAATACTTCTATTCGCCAGGAGCAAGCGTATTTGAGAAGACGCTGGGTTACACCAAGGGGCTATTTGGCGAACCTCAGGGTGTAATGGCAAAGCCCGCACATGACCTTCTGATACCAGGAGGGGTTGGCAGCACCCTTACAGAGACATATCTGGTAAGAGTTGGGGTCTATGACCCGAACATATTCCCGAATGCGACAACCGGAGCATGCAGACAGTGGGTTGCATCAAACCTTACTAACCCGACCGGGAACTGCCTGAACAACGTAGCCGCATTGGCAAGGGCACTGAACACGACAGACACTGCAGTCGCGAATGCGAACAAGAACAATGTATTGTTCACGACAAAGGGCATACCGTCGTACCAGGCAACACTGACAATATATACGGTAGTGAACGGGACAGTAGTAGGCACAACCACAAAGAACGTAAATGCAAGCAACACGAATGTGGTAAAGTGGGTATTGCTTTCAAGCGCCCAGACCACCACAGTAGCAACAACCACAGTGCCCCAAACCGGGCAGCCGACATCTACCGTTGCGCAGACAAGCCAGCAGAGCGGGCAGACGGCAGCATCCAACAATACGCTCCTATATGTAGGAATCGTGATTGTGGTCATAATAGTGATAGTCGTCGCATTTGTTGCAATGAGGCGCAAGAAGTAGATTCATCTACTTCTTCTTTCTTTTCTTTTTGATTTATGTGCCATTCGGACCGCTGCGCAGCCGTAAAAAGCCAATGCATTTATATCTTGAGTGAGTATATTTAACAGACGTGGTGAAATGATGAAAATAGGAGAGAAGATACCGGATTTCTCGGTAGATGCGCTAGTAGACGGGCAGATAAAGAGGATAAAACTGCACGATTATCTTGGGAAGTGGATGGTGCTGATATTCTATCCGGCCGACTTCTCGTTCGTGTGCCCTACCGAGCTGGAGGACGCCGAAAGGCATTATGGGGAGTTCAAGGAGCTGGGCGCGGAGGTGTTCAGCGTAAGCACCGATACTGCGTATTCGCACCTCGCATGGCACGACACCTCTCCGGCAATCAGCAAGGTATCATATCCGATGATTGCTGACCCAGCCGGGAAGATGTGCAGGGAATTCGGGACCTACCTTGAGGACGAGGGCCTGTCGCTTAGGGGTACCTTCATACTTGACACTGATGGCATACTGCGCGCCATCGAGATAAACTCCAACAACATAGGCAGGAACATGTCAGAGACGCTAAGGAAGCTGAAGGCCGCAGTGTACGTCAAGGAGCATCCTGGAGAGGTGTGCCCTGTCAACTGGGAGCCCGGCAAGAAGAGCATAAAGCCAGGGGACGACCTTGTCGGCAAGATATAGAACGGGTTAGTCTTTTATAGCTGAGTTTTCATTCTATATGCAAGGATGGGCCCATAACTCAGCCTGGCCAGAGTGGCTGGCTTTTAACCAGTAAGTCGGGGGTTCGAATAAACTTTTTGGCATAGCATATATCAAAAAGCTTGGAAAATCCCCCTGGGCCCGTTCCTGAATAATTTTGCAGCAGGCGCAAGTCTAAATATATAAACACCACATCCCTACTTATGCCAGGGTGGCGGAATCCGGTAACGCGCGCGCCTGGAAAATATCCCGCAAGCGCGTGTCCTCACGGACTTTAGGGTTCAAATCCCTACCCTGGCGAACTTATGCTTAGACCTTGCCGCTTATCTTATCCAGCATGTTATAAAGAAGAACTTGCACTGCGTCGCATTTGACTGCGGAGTGGGAGGCACCGTAGATACGGTGCTTACGCTGATTGTAGTGTAGGATGATGCAATAGTTGTCTGTCGGACGGTAGTAGTGGCAACGGTAGTGCCGTTCAGCCTCTTTATGTAATAGGCTGTTGCGGTGCAGTTCTGGACCGCATTGAATGTCGATGCCCTTACCTGGAATGAGCACCCGGATATGTAATTGAATGCGTAGACTACGTTTCCGGACGCTGAAGAGAGGTTTTGCGCGAAGGAGTAGTTATGCCTGGTACCCAAACCGAATATGAATGTGTTCGGAAGCTGTGCGTTCTGGTATCTGACGCCGTCCACCACGAGAGCAGTGGCGGTTGTCGAGAGGTTTGAGGGCGCATTTATGACGAATTTGTAATACGCGTTATTGAAGCTCGTCTCCTTCAGTACTGGCTGATTGATTGCGGCTTTGGACCATAACGCGATTGCTGATGCTGCAATGATTATCAGGATTAATGCGTATGCGATGCCTTTGTAGTGCATTTGACCGCTTTTACCTTTACAGCGAAGTTATATAAATATTCACAGGGGGTTCAGCCCTTCCTGTCGAACCGCTTTAGCACTGCTGGTATCGCATCGACAACATCGCTCGCGAGTATGTGGTCCCCCATCTCCTTGTGCAGCCTGTCGCCGATTATCGAGTGGAGGCGCGCTCCTGCAACAGCGGCGATGAACATCTTGTTGTTTGCGGCATATGCCCCTATGATTCCGGAGAGTACATCACCGGTCCCCATTGTTGCAAGCGCTGAAGACTTTGACCTGACGAGCTTAACTGTTTTGCCATCGGTTATCACCACCTCGTGCCCCTTAAGTAGGACGTTTGCATTGAGCGTTCTTGAGAGCCGTAGTGCGGCCGCTCTCCTTTCACCTGTCGCTTTCGCCCTGACCGCCTTCTCATGGAAAAACCAAAGTTCCTCGCCGTTCGGGGTTACCAGGAAGTTCTTGTTCAGCTTCCTCCTATGCTTGCCCAGGGCATAGAGTGCGTCTGCGTCTATCACAGCCATCTTGCCGCTCTTTTTTATGTAGTCTATCAGCCTGATTACCGCCTTGCAGGTATCTTCAGCCCTTCCAAGCCCCGGCCCGAGAACAAGGCATTTCGACAGCCTGAGGTCCCTTATCAGCCTTGGCACATCCTTGGTGCCAAGGTTCCTCCCTGAGAGGGGCATTACTATCAGATCGGGCGATACGCTTCTTGTAGCAAGCACTGCGCTTCTGGGCACGTATTCGACCACATAGCCTATCCCTACCCTCAGCGCAGCAAGGACCGCGTATGCGGCATTGGAGGCCAGTGCTGGCGCGCCGTGATATCTCTCGCTGCCGCCCACAATCACTATCTTGCCGTTGTCGCGCTTCGAGGAATATAGCCCCCTCTTGGCTGACGCGGCGCTGAGGTCTTTCGAGGTAGCGAGATGCGGTTTGGTTTCGCGGTGCATGAGATCACTTGATGCCTTTCCTCGAGAATGCGCCAATCGTCTGTGCTATCTCCTCCTTTATGCCCTCTATGCAGTCATAGCCCTTTGCCTCATCCGCGTTGACCCATGCATAGTCGGTAAATGCGCCCTCCTCAAGCCTCACCTCCCCGGATTTGTACCTCGCGCCGAACTTTATGAGTATTACAGGGGTCTCGTCCGGCCTTATGAACACAACATTGTTTATGTAGACAAGCCCGGAATCAATCTCTATGCCCGCCTCCTCCATTACCTCCCTCTTTAACATCCTCTCTACCGCATTCTCGAAATCCAGCACGTCGCCGTTCAACCTCGTCGGATTTCTTATGTCGAGGTCGTTCCATTCCAGCTTGCCTCCAGGAACCGCGTATTTGCCAGGATGCACCCTCTCCCGCGCGTGCCTCTTCAGTATGAGGCAGCGGCTGTCGCTCTCCCTGTAGACGACCGCATTCGCGACAAAGTAAAAGAGCTTCTCCTTTTTGGCGTTATCGATGCTTATCCGTTCAGCTGCCATAACCTACCACGATATCTATAAATGCTAATAGCTTTAAATATATATCTGCTACAATATTATCAGATACTTCAGTCACTTTTATCTCTGGCAATTCTAGATTCTCAGAGCAATGGTAAGCATTTAATGGCAGAACAGAAACCGCAAGAACATAGAGGGAAGTCTCAAACTAGCGGAGCCTCGTCAATAGTGAGGGTGGCGGGCAGGGACGTCGACGGATCGCTTAACATCGAGAGGGCGCTCTCCAACGTCAAGGGCGTAGGCATGAACATGTCGCACGCGCTTGCCCTAGTCATAGAGTCGAAACTGAATATACCGAAGACAACGGAGATAGGATCCCTGAGCGAGACCCAGATCGCAGAGGTCGAGGGCGTCATAAAGGACCCGGTATCCGCAGGCATACCCTCCTACATGATAAACAGGAACAAGGACATGGAGACAGGGAAGGACATGCATGTGGTGGGCAACGACCTGATATTCAATACAAGGCAGGACATAAGCCGCGACGTGGCGAACAAGACATGGCGCGGATACAGGCACCAGTATGGCCAGAAGGTGCGCGGGCAGGCGACACGCTCAACCGGACGTACGGGAATAACTGTAGGCGTCACCAAGAAGTCGATAGTTGCTGCTGGAAAGGCCGCAAAGGGAGGCCCGGCTGGGAAGGATGCAAAACCTGCTGAAAAAGGTAAGAAGTGAATGAATGGGAGCACCAAAAAGAAACAGGAAACATTTTGAGAAGCCAAAGGAGAGATGGAACATTGAACGAATAAAGTCAGACAACGCGCTTAAGGATGAATACGGCCTCAAGAACATGAAGGAACTGTGGAAGGTGCAGTCCGAGGTAAGCAGGATACGAGGAAATGTAAGGGAGCTCCTCAGCGCATCAGGCACAGAGTCGGAGAACGTCAGGGAGCGCATAATAGGCAGGCTCACGAAGCTGGGTCTTGCGACGCAGAGCACCACGCTCGACAACCTTCTCGACCTCAAGGAGAGCAATCTCCTCGACAGGCGCCTCCAGACGATAGTGTTCAAGCGCGGGATGGCAAGGAGCGCAAAGCAGGCAAGGCAGATCACAGTGCACGGCTTCATATCCATAAACGGAAGGAGGGTGAATAGGCCGGGCTACATGGTTGATGTCGAGACCGAGAAGAGTATAGGCTACTACAAGCCCATAGACGTAAACCCTGTTAGGACGGCAGGTCCGACTGTAGCTGCAGAACCGGCAGCCGAAAGCCCGGAGAGCAAGGAGGAAAAGAGTAACGCTTAATCAGTGATAACAAATGCCAAAGAAACCGGCGAAGAAGGAAGAGAAAAAGGCAGAGCCGAGCAAGCAGGAGAAGGCCAAGGAGAAGGAGACAGTCTCCTACGAGGCCAAGGCTATGGAGCAACAGATAGTCAAGCCGAGGGCCGAGCGCTGGGCAGTGGCTCACGTCTATTCCTCTAAGAACGACACGATAATAACGCTTACAGACCTCAGCGGCGCCGAGACCATCGCAGTGGGAAGCGGTGGCATGATGGTCAACGCCGATTCCCAGGAAGGTTCGCCTTACGCGGCGATGCAGGCAGCATACAAGGTCGCGGCAGAGGCGAAGGAGAAGGGCATAACAAACGTCAACATAGAGATAAGGGCTACGGGTGGGCACGGGTCCAAGACGCCCGGAGCAGGCGCGCAGGCAGTGGTCAGGGTGCTTGCAAGGAGCGGGTTGCGCGTAAACAAGATAGGGGACGTTACGCCGATACCCACAGACACCACAAGGAGACCAGGCGGAAGAAGGGGAAGGAGAGTATAATCCTGTTTCTTAGGGGGCTTTTTATAGGCTCACCGACGGGTATTCTTCCTTTTACCTCTACAAAATATTAGCGGAATTATCAGGCATAGCCCTGAAAAAGTTAGTTATATATATTACCGAATTCATAATATCAGTGGTGTGATTATGGCAACAAAGGATAACGAATCAGATTCAAGGAGGTATAATAGGCTTATCAGGACTGCGGGCATGGTTGTGGCATTAGGCGTGTCCATAGCAGTAAGCCAGGGCAACGGGAGCGCGCAAGTTTGGAGCGAGAAGGCCCCCATAGGCAGAAATTCAGAAAGTTGTATGGACCTCAATAGACAGGGACGCTCACATATTACTTTCAGGAGGGACGTTGATGACGCGAGACGCGGACTGCAGGAGTTGACCGCTAGCGATTCTGAATTTAAAAAGGCGGTGTTTGACTCATACAATAGGCCTTTAGTGGTTGGAGCATGGTCAAGAGATGAATCTTCTAAAGATTATCTGACAGTGGTCAATTGCGTATCCGGCAAATATATGATGAGAATGGGTTTTGCGGTAATGGACTACGAGAAGATGTCATATGTCCCATCGTTGCAAAGTTATTTCGGTAAGTCCGTAATGGAGGTGCCTACGACATTCTTCGTGTACAGGGGCAGGATTTTAGACGCGAAGGCAGGCGTTATGAGCGAACCTGAGCTTCGGGAATGGCTGGACAAGAATATGCGCCAGACCGGGCAATAAATAGCTTATTGGCTTGCTTCTTTTGAGGATTTTAAGCAGATGCACATAGTGCACTGCCCTAAATGAATAGAACAATAGCCGACGGCATGCAATTTTTAAAATACGCTTAGTTGTTGCACTCTGGGGGATTCGTTGCGTAGTTGGTGCATGCGCATGTCGGCGGGTTCAATGCGCCGTTGGTGCAGAGGTTTGTGATGGAGTTGTACGTGCAGTAGGGGATGTTGGTGCCGCCGTTGTGGCACTGGTTGTTGCATGCAGGGTAGTTCGTCGCGCCGTTGCCGCACTGGTTGTCGTTGCAGGCTGGATAGTTCGTCGAGCCGTCTGTGCATCCGTTGTTGCATGCAGGGTAGTTCGTCGCGCCGTTTGTGCATTTGTTGTTGCATGATGGGTAGTTTGTCGCGCCGTTTGTGCATATGTTGTTGCATGTCGGCGGGTTAGATGCGCCGTTGGTGCATACGGTGTTGCATTGCGGGAAGTTCGTAGCGCCGTTGGTGCATACCCCGGGATTGGGGCAGGAGTTGGTCAATGTGCACTCCAAGCATCCTATGGGGTTGAAGTTGGAGGGGCTGCACGGGCCCGGATTCTGGTTGTTGCATGTAGGGTAGTTCGTGGCGCCATTGGTGCATATGTTATCGCATGTAGGCGGGTTTGTGGCGCCGTTGAAGCACTGGGTGCATGCTGTGGGGATTGCGCCGTTTGAGCACTGGTCATTGCAGAGAGGAGGGTTGTTCGCGCCGTTGGTGCACGGGCCGTTGTCGCATACAGGATAGTCTGTCGCCTTGTTTGTGCATATGTTGTTGCATGTCGGGTAGTTCGTCGCGCCGTCGCCGCAAACGTCGTTGCAGAGCTCATAGTTTGTCGCGCCGTTGGTGCAGATGTTGTTGCACTGCGGCGGGTTAGATGCGCCGTTGTCGCATTCGTTGTTGACGCAGTGCGGGTAGGCGCTGCACGGTTCTGTAGGCGGAGGGCAGCTTTGCGGGTTCGCTATGCATCCCATGCATCCCGTAGGGTTGAAACTTGAAAGATTGCAGGAGTTGCCCCCTATGTTGTCGCATGCAGGCGGGTCTGTGGCGCCGTTGGGGCATGAGGTGTCGGTTGAGGAGCAGGACTCCGAGGATGAATTCAGCAGGGTCCCGTCTGAGCACCCGTTGCAGTCCGGCGGGTTTACCGCGCCGTTGGAGCATGCGGCGCTGGTCGGACATTGCTCCGACGAGGATGACACATCAGACCCGTCTGGACATTGGTCGCAGTCGGGATAGCTCGTGCTTATCGCGCCGTTGGAGCATGTACCGCTGCCTGCTGTTGAGCAGGTCTCTGATGATGATGAAACATCAGTTCCGTCTGGGCACTGGTCGCAGTCTGGATAGCTTGAGTTCAATGCGCCGTTGGTGCATGTGCCACTGCTGGTTCCGCAGGACTCCGAGGATGATGAGACATCGGTCCCGTCTGGACATTGGTCGCAGCTTGGGTAACTTGAGGATATAGCACCGTTGGTGCACGGTGATGATGAGCAATGGCCGGCGCTGTTTAGAAAGCCGGAGAATGAATCACCGGAACTGTCAGTGCCCGTGCATGGGGATCCATCAGAGCCAGGCACTACGCAATTTGTCCCAGCCCCGACTACGCCAGGAGTAAAGCCCCTCAACTGGCATGATGAGCCTATTGATATGCCGCATGTGCCGTCCGGGTTTATGAATCCGTATAGTGTGCCGCCGTAAACGTCGTCGGCCGTGCATGCGGAGCCGGGTATCTGGCAGTTTCCTCCTGCGACAACTCCGGAGAAGCCGTCGGTAGTCGTGCATGAGGAGCCTGTGGCTATACATTGGCCCGCTGAGGCAGCTACTCCGCTGATCACTCCGAGCGAACCACTGGGCAGTGTGCATTCTTCTCCGATATCACGGCAAATTGCGCCTGACGCTGCCCCGTTTGTCATCGTAATGGAAGTGATGACGCCAGTTCCATCCTCGCATGACGAGCCGATATTAAGGCACTGTCCATCAATTGCGAAACCTGTGGAGGCGCCGCTGTTGGAGAGGCAGCCTGAGCCCACCGCGACGCATGCGGCGCCTATCATGGTGCCTTCCGTCCCGTCAGGAAGTTCGCAGTAGAATGGCGCTACGCATGATCCGAAGGAATTGCCATAGTTGCTTATTACGCCCTGCCCCTCCTCACCATTTGTTATCAGGAGGCATGATGACCCGAATGCGGCGCAGGAACCTGTATCTGGGCTGATGACGCCAGCTGCTCCGCCTGTGAGAGTGCATGTTGTGCCTATTGCCGTGCAATCGCCCTCATCGCTTATCACGCCGTCTGCCTCTTCTATGTTTGTATTGGGGTTGTTGACCGAACCCGTGTTGCACGGCGTCCCAGGCAGTATGCAGCTTCCCGCAAGGCCGTTTGCGTCAGTTATTACGCCTGTGTCCGTCTGTGTTACGCCTGCGGTGAATCCGCCCGCTTCAAGCGTGCATTGTGAGCCCAGAGCTACGCAGCCTCCTGATGAATCGACAAGACCCTCGCCGGCATTGTTCGGAAGGTTGCATGTGGAGCCTATAGCGTTGCATCCTGATGAGGTATAGACGCCATAGCCGCCACCGGTCAGCGGGCATGCGTTGTTGGATGTGCAGACACCTGTGCTGCTTATTGTGCCCGGGTTGTCATTTATGTCCGTGCATTGCGAGCCTATACTTGCGCACAGGCCTGTGGAGCTGCTGACGACCCCACCAGCGCCGCTTGATAGCGTGCATGCGCCGCCAGGCTGCACGCAGCTTCCTGAAGTGCCTGCAACGCCGCTTACTATGCCTATCGCTTGACTCCCACTTGCGCCTGTCATATGGCAGAGTGTTCCTGGAGGTATGCAGTCGCCCGGCTGGATCTGTGTCGAGCCGGCGGGGGCATCTTCCTCGCCTGGGGTTTGCGGCTGTATGCCGGATATCCCGCTATACACGCCGGACTGCCCATTTATTGTCGTGCATGATGAACCTATCACTACGCAGTCTCCGGCAGAGTCTATAGCGCCGGGAGCGCCGCTGCCTGAAGGTACACATGATGAGCCTGTGCATAAGCCAGTGGGGCTGATGACGCCTGTCGAGGTCACGGATCCTGAACTGGTGTAGAGAGAACACGAGGAGCCTACAGCGGCGCATAAGCCGCTGGTGCTTATGTAACCCACACCTCCGCCGGTAATGGCGCATGGGGAGCCCACGGCCGCGCAGTTCCCTGATGGGGTAAGGTACAAACCTGCTGCGGCGCTGCATGCCGATCCCACAGCTGCGCAGTATCCGCTTGTGGCGAGGATGCCGTTAGTGGTTCCGTCGGAAAGAGTGCATGGAGAAGCTAAAGGCGTACAGTCTCCTGTTGAGGTGATTATGCCAGCGGGGAGTGGAGCAGTGCCAGCGGGATTTAGCTGCGAACAGGACGAACCTATCGCAACGCAGTCCCCTGACACGTCGAGAACTCCCTGGATGCTGCTGGAAAGAGCGCATGAGGAGCCTACTGAGGTGCAGAGCCCCGTAGACCCATATTGACCGATGCCGCCGCTGGAAAGAGTACAAGGAGCTGCTATCTGAACACACATTCCTGATGAGCTGACGGTTAGCGTGCCAACGCCGGCAGCTCCACCACACGAGGAGCCTATAGATACACAGGCCCCAGACGCAGATAGGACGCCCTGGCTGCCGCCTGAAAGCTGGCACGATACGCTTGATACGCAGGTGAATGATGCACTGACCACGCCCTGGGTGCCACCGATAAGTGCGCATGGGGTAGTGCCCGGAGAGGCACAGGTGCCGGCGGGACCAAGTTCAAGTCCGCCGATGCCGCCGGGAAGGTTGCAGCCTAATATTATCACGCAGCTGCCTGATACAAGCGAGCCGGGGAAGCCGTCGGTAGTCGTGCAGGGGGCTGTGCCAGTTGTAACTGGTGCGCCTGATGATGACCTCGATCCTGAACGTGACGAACCGAGGAGATATCTGATTAGATTATTGATATAAATCGTCACTATGCCGATAACGTTTGATGTTGGGATGCTTGGAGGAGGGGGCGGATAGTTTATGGTCGTTGATACCGTGTTTGATCCCCCTATAGAGTTTGGCGTTCCAGGTCCCCCGGTTGTGACGGTCACCTCTATAGGACCGGATTGGGAGCTGTGTCTCAATGAGTCGTTGACTACGAGGCAGTAGTATATCCCTGGTGCGACGGGAGCTGAGGTATAGGTTCCGGATGTTGCTGTGAGCCCTGCTTCCAAGGTGTGTGTTCCCGAGCATGTGTTTGTATAACTCGAGTACAGGGTTGTGTTGTATGGGGGGGTGCCTCCGGACCAGTTCACATATATGGTAACGTTCTGGCCTGCAGTCACTGAACTTGAGGATGTATGTATCGAGGATGATAATGCTGGAATAGGCGTCTTTGTGATGGTTACTGTCACTGTGGACTGGGAGCTGTGCCCTGCCGAGTCGTTTACAACAAGGCAGAGGTATATTGCCTGCGTGTTGGGCGAAAACTGCGCCAAGAGGGAGGTACTATAATATGTTGCTGCTGACGTGGCTGTTGTTGCTGCTGCTAATTCCTGGGGATAGGCACTCGAGCAGAGTGAATTCGGAGTTGTAGAACTTGTATGGAGATATACGTTGTACGGCGGTGTGCCCCCGGACCAGCTTGCGGATATGTTAAAGTTCGCGCCCAGGAGTACAGGGTTCGGCGATCCGGACACGGAGGAGGTTAAAGGTACGCTGTTCGAACTTGAAAAGGTAGGGGTCTGGGCGTTTGCACTTGCCATGAACACAAGTGCAAAGATTAGGCATATAGAAAAAAGCCCCACAAATACCTTAGACGCCATAGATATCTATTGAAGGGTATGATATTAATATGTTAACTTTCGGGGATAACTTGAGTTATTGCCCATACGCCCCCTTTGGACAGGTCTTTGATCATTTCCACAAACCTTTTTCTTCCGTTGCCGTCGAAATTGCCGAATTTTCTGGGATCGAGGACAAAACCAGAAGCCTGCGGATGTCCCCCGCCGTTCAGCGCCGACGCAATCAGTGAGCAGTCTACCCCTTTCCTGCTCCTTGCCCCGCTTTTTCCCGTCTCGATGTCGACATATACCTCTATGTCGCTTTTGCATCTTTCCGCCATTATGCTGCATGCCTGGTTCGTATGGAGCCTTTTGCTGAACCCTACTGCAATCCTGTATGGGGATGTCGCAGCTATGTAGGTGTTGCTCTTCAGCCTCGCTATCCCGCCCTTGGATGCCCTCAGGTAGCTCCTGTATGCCCGCTCCACAAATGGATTGCTGAAATCCAGCCTTGCGATAATCGAGGCAAGCCTCTGCAGATTGGACTGCATGGTCCTGCCCTTCCACCTGAAGGACATTATCGCCCCTGTCAGCTTCTCGTTTGTCCGCCCGAACCTCCTTGACTTGAGCGCGAAATCGCTTACATGTATCATCTCCGAGAGCAGTTTGTTCTCCCTGCCCTTTTTGCAGAACAGTACATATGCGAGCTGCGCGGCGCTGTACAGTTCGTTCTCCCCTGATACACCGAAGTCTACTTCCCTTATCGCCTCTATGCCCTTCTCGCTCCAAGGATGGTGGTCCAGCCAGATCACTGTATTTCCATTCCTCTTCAGCCTCGATATCATCTCCTTTACGTATGGTATCTGGTCATCGTTTAGGCTCAGGTCGCCTATTATGAGTGTGGATTTCTGCGGGTTCAGGCTCTTTATGTGCCTGAGAAGCAGACCGAAATCCTTCTGCTGCATGAAGAATATGTTACTTGGCGGCATGCTGTAGTTCCTTATAAGCAGCGCGGGCGTGCCCATACCGTCGATATTGCTGTCCCTTGAGGCACAATATATCTGCCTGCTTTTGATAAGCAGTTCCGCGAGCCTTGCATTATGGCCTAGGCGCCTTGGGTCTACCTCTGCCTGCCTTCTTCCGCGTGTGTTGTCCGTTATCGTCAGCTTTCCTTCCTTTATAGAATCACGGTTGGTTTAGGGTCTTTTCTATGAACACGATGAATCTCTCCGCGTCCTCTATTATGGAAGTTGCGTCGAGCTCTGAACATGTTTC